>Ga0210040_10000671_pt1 | contig 55664 bp, 48 predicted proteins | sample CryGeyCG12114_NA_FD_185462 | JGI IMG/M metagenome (GOLD analysis project Ga0210040, IMG submission 185462) | Groundwater microbial communities from aquifer - Crystal Geyser CG19_WC_8/21/14_NA (SPAdes) (version 2) | ecosystem: Environmental > Aquatic > Deep subsurface > Groundwater | place: USA...
ACGCGTCGTCGCCCGTGATGGCCGCTACGAGTAGCGCTCCGAGGGAGACTCCCGCACCCAAGCCGACGCCCGACAGCACTTGGCCGATCGAAAGGATGACGACGATCCGACGTTGACGGTGCGACCGGCTCGTCTGCTCCCCGGTCGTCACGTCGCCATGCTAGCGAGCGGAACAAGGGCTCATGCAGTAAGGCGCTGATTCTGATCAGGTCAGGGGGTGAGGACCTCGACTGAGCCGGACTCTGCGTTCGGGCCCATCTCGTCGGCGATGCGGTTGGCTTCCTCGATGAGGGTCTTGACGATCTCGGACTCGGGGACGGTCTTGATGACCTCGCCCTTCACGAAGATCTGGCCCTTGCCGTTGCCGGAGGCCACGCCGAGGTCTGCCTCGCGGGCCTCGCCCGGCCCGTTGACGACACAGCCCATGACCGCGACTCGCAGCGGCACGCTCATACCCTGCAGTCCCTCGGTCACCGAGTCGGCGAGCGAGTAGACGTCGACCTGGGCACGTCCGCAGGAGGGGCAGGAGACGATCTCGAGCTTGCGTTCGCGGAGGTTCAGCGACTGCAGGATCTGCAGCCCCACCTTGACTTCCTGGGCCGGCGGCGCCGAGAGCGAGACGCGGATGGTGTCGCCGATGCCTTCGGAGAGCAGGATGCCGAATGCCGTTGCACTCTTGATGGTGCCCTGGAACTCGGGCCCCGCCTCGGTCACGCCGAGGTGCAGCGGCCAGTCGCCCATCGCCGCGAGCTGCCGGTATGCCTGCACCATGATGATCGGGTCGTTGTGCTTGACCGAGATCTTGAAGTCGTGGAAGTCGTGCTCTTCGAAGAGGCTCGCCTCCCACCGTGCGCTCTCGGCGAGCGCCTCGGGGGTGGCCTTGCCGTATTTCTGCAGCAGTCGGGGGTCGAGCGATCCCGCGTTGACGCCGATGCGGATGCTGACGCCGGCATCTTTGGCCGCCTTGGCGATGGCCCCGACCTGATCGTCGAACTTACGGATGTTGCCCGGATTCACTCGGACCGCGGCGCAGCCGGCGTCGATGGCCTGGAAGACGTACTTCGGCTGGAAGTGGATGTCGGCGATGACGGGGATCTGGCTCTTCTTGGCGATGATGTGCAGCACGTCGGCGTCGTCCTGGCTCGGGACGGCGACTCGGACGATGTCGCACCCCGACGCGGTCAGCTCGGCGATCTGCTGGAGCGTGCCGTTGATGTTGGTCGTCGCGGTCGTGCACATCGACTGCACGCTCACGGGCGCATCACCGCCGACGAGGACCTTGCCGACCTTGATCTGGCGCGACTTGCGACGCGGCGCCAGGACTTCCGGGGCGGGCTTCGGCATTCCGATATTCACTGCAGGCACGGAAAGAAGCGTAGCCCCGCGAAGTGGACGACGGCCCGACGCTAGGCCGTTTCGCTCACGGCGTGAGGAGCACCTTGATCGCGCGGCGCTCATCCATCGCGGCATACGCTTCGGGAGCCTCGGCGAGCGGCAGCTCCATATCGAACACCCGACCAGGGGTGATGCGCCCCGCGAGCACATCGGGCAGCAGCTCCTCGATGTAGTTCCGAACGGGCGCCACTCCCCCGCGCACACCCACGTTCGCCCCGAACAGCGCGCGGACGGGAAGTTGCGGCCCGCCGTTCGGCACCCCGACGAAGCCGATCTGACCGCCGGGGCGGGCGGAGTTCAAAGCCTGATCCATCGATTCCTCGGTGCCGACGCACTCGAGAACGCAGTCTGCTCCGACACCGTCGAAGAGCTCCTTGATGCGGTTGGCACCCTCTGCACCGCGCTCCTCCACGATGTCGGTCGCGCCGAAGGCGCGTGCGACGTCCTGGCGTGAGGAGTGCCTCGACATCGCGACGATGCGTGACGCGCCGAGCCGCTTCGCGGCGAGCACCGCGCAGAGCCCCACCGCGCCGTCACCCACCACGACGACGTTAGAGCCCGGCCCGACGCCCGCACTGATCGCGGCATGGTGTCCCGTGCCCATGACATCCGCGAGGGTGAGCAGGTTCGGGATCATCTCCCGCTCCGGCATTCCTCCGGGAACGCTCACGAGCGTTCCGTCGGCGTGCGGCACCCGGACGTACTCCCCCTGGGCTCCGTCGGCGAAGCCGCCCATGCGGTCGTCGGCTCCCCACCAGCCGCCCTCGAGACACGACGTGCTCACACCGTTGCGACAGTTGATGCAGGTCATATCGCAGTCGTAGAACGGCGCGATGACGAAGTCGCCGACCGCGATCTCCGAGACGTCGTCTCCGACGCTTTCGACGACGCCGACGAACTCGTGCCCGATCCGCTTGGGCGCTTTCGTCGGGGTCACTCCGCGGTACGGCCAGAGGTCGGAGCCGCACACGCACGCTGCGACGACGCGCACGATGGCGTCGCCACCGGTGGAGAGGACGGGATCGGGCACGTCCTCGACGCGGATATCCCGTTCGGCGTGAATGACAGCAGCAAGCATGACCGGCACATTACGCGCTCTTCGCGGGGCGCATCCCGAGTCGCGATACTCGCTCGCTTCGAGAGTCGCGAGGTCTACAGGATGGTGATGGGTTTGACCAGATCGGCGTAGATGAGGAGGGCGCTCATCGCGCCGAGCAGCAGGGCGACGGCGAGGGTCACCGGCATGAGCTTCGCCGCATCGACCGGACGCGGATCCGGCCGCTTCAGCAGCCGCGCGATCCGTCGCTTGATGCCGTCCCAGAGGGCGATGACGACGTGTCCACCGTCGAGCGGGACGAGCGGGACGAGGTTGAACACGAGAAGCGCGATGTTGAGGGACGCGACGATCCCCACCATGCTCTGGATCCGTTCCGCGATCGGGATGGTGTCGATACTCGCGATCTCGCCGGCCAGCCGGCCGACGCCGACGACACTGATCGGGCCGTTCGGGTCGCGCTCGCCCTCCCCGAACGCCGCCTGCCCGACATCGATCAGTCGCTGCGGGAGGTTCGCGATGATTCCGATGACAGCGCCGATGTTGTCCCCGACCGCCGGAAGCACCGACGACGCCGGCTGAGGAGCGAGTTCCTGTTCGCTGCTGATACCGAGCACCCCGACCTCCGTGGTCTCGTATTCGCCGTCCGGCCCGACGACGGCCTCACCGTCGGCGTCGGTTGCATAAGACTCGGTCAGAAGCGGCGTCGCCGTCAGCGTCACGTTGTCGCCCGCGCGATCGACGACGACGGTCAATTCTTCGCCCGGGGCGGCACGAATGAGCTCGGTGACCTGACTCCACTGCTCGATCGGCGTCCCATCGATGCTGACGATGCGGTCCCCGGGCAGCATGCCCGCCTCGACGCCGGGCGCGGCGGGATCGCCCGGTTCGCACGTGGTGCGTTCACTCGAGACCGGGAGCAGGCATTCGTTGACCGACGCGATCGTCGTGGTCGCGGCCGGCAACCCGAAACCCATGAGGACGATGGCGTAGAAGACGATGCCGAGGACGAGGTTCATGGCGGGGCCGCCCAGCATGATGACGACACGCTTCCACACCGACAGGCGGTAGAAGGTGCGGGAGTCGTCCTCGTCAGCCGCGGTCGCCGCGCCGGTGTCGCTGGAGTCCTGGACGAGCTGGTTGAAGACGCCTGTCGTGGCACTGCGAGGCTCGCCGTTCGGGGCGGCCGGCGGATACATCCCCGTCATGGCGATGTAGCCGCCGAGTGGGATCGCTTTCAGGCCGTACTCGGTCTCACCGCGTTTGGTGGAGAAAAGGGTTCGACCGAACCCGATCATGTACTGCGTCACTTTGACGCCGAAGAGTTTCGCGGGCACGAGGTGCCCGATCTCGTGCAGGGCGATAGACACCGCGAGTCCGATGACCATGACGAGCACACCGATCACATACAGCAGCACGCCTTGAAGATCCACGCGAAAACAGTAGTGAGGGATGCTATGAACGGGCAGAGGGGCGCGCCCAGGGATTTCCCTGTCGGAAGCGATGAGATGACAGGCTGTCTCGTCGTAAGGGTCAGCGAAACGTTCGCAGAGAGAGGTACGCACGTGACAACGGAGCCCGGGTACCGTGCGGCCTCCGGGACGGGTGAACTTCTCGCGGGCCGATATCTGTTGCTCGGTCGGATCGGTCGCGGGGGAATGGCTGATGTGTTCCGTGCCCGAGACGAACGCCTGGGCCGCGACGTGGCGGTCAAAGTCCTCAGGGACGAGACCTCGGCGGCCGATACGTTGCGTCGTGTCCGAGTCGAGGCCACCGCGCTGGCCACCCTCAACCATCCGGCGCTCGTGACTCTGCACGATGCGGCCACGGACGACGACGGTCCGCTCTACCTCGTGATGGAACTGGTCGACGGTCGATCCCTCGCTGAAGAACGCCTGTCCGCGAGTGCTCTGGCTGCCGTCTGCGCCGATGTCGCCGGCGCCCTCGACCATATCCACAGCCGAGGCATGGTCCATCGTGATGTGAAACCGGGCAACGTGCTCGTCGTCGACGAGCGAGGCGGCGCTCGCGGGAAACTCGCCGATCTCGGCATCGCGCTCATCGCCGGCTCGACCCGGCTCACCGCCGCGGGCAGCGTGATGGGCACGGCCGCGTACCTCAGCCCTGAGCAGGTGAAGAGCGTCACCGTCACCGCCGCGACCGATATCTATTCGCTGGGTCTCGTCATGGTCGAAGGGCTGACCGGTACGCGGGCGTTCCCAGGCACCGCGGGCGAAAGCCTCTCCGCGAGGCTCGTGCGCGCACCATCCCTCCCCCCTGGCCTCGCCGACGCCGACGCGGCGCTTCTGACCGCGATGACGTCGGTCGATCCCGAGGAGCGTCCCGACGCGGCAGCCGTCGAGGCAGCGCTGCGGAACTGGAGTTCCGATTCCTCAGGCCCTGCGACCGTCACCGGCGATCCGGATGCGGCGACCGTTGCAACCGACACTCCGACACTCTCCTATTCGCCGGCACGCACCAGCGCAGCGGTCGCGACGGAACCCGCCACCGAGCGCGTGAGCGGAACAGGAGAGGCCGACGCCCGAGGATCACGAGCTAGCGAGCGCTCCGGGCGGACCCGCACGCTGGCGGTGACCGCGGCGGCCCTCGTCGCCATCGCCGCTATCGCCGGCATCGTCGCCACGAACGTCGCGAGACCCGAGCCGATACCGACGCGAAGCTATCCGGCGGTCGAGGGCGAGATCGGCGAACACCTACAGCAACTACAGGAGCTGGTGGGCCCATGAAACGTTCAGTCGTCGTTGCAGCGACAAGCCTCCTCCTGCTGACGCTTTCGGCATGCGCCCCGCGCGCTGATCTCACCGCGGAGGCCGCGACCATCTTGCAGGCACGGGTCGCAGCCGTCACGGCGGCGGCGGACTCGGGCGACCTCGCGGCGGCATCGACCGCGTTGACTGCACTGGAGGTGAACCTCGAAGACGTCTCTACGCGAGACCTCCTGTCGGCGGAACGCACGGCGGATATCGAAAGCGTCATCGAGGCGCTCCGTGCGGACCTCGAGACCGCCGTAGCGGAAGCCGACGCGGCTACCGCCGCCGCTGAGGCTGCCTCCGCGGCGCCCGAAGAGACCGAGCAGGAATCCGCGCCGCCGGTCACCACCGTTCCCGAAACCAGCAACGACGTCGAGACCGAGGACGACGATGCCAGTGTCACCGTTGATGAAAGCGGCAACGGCAACAGCGGAAACAACGGGAACGGCAACGGCAACAGCGGAAACAACGGGAACGGAAACAACGGGAACAACGGGAACGGGAAGGGCAACGGCAATTGAGTCGGGAAAACTCCCCGGAAAATCTCCAGATCGTCCGCCTACCATGAAGGCCCCCGGCGGAAGCGATTGAGCGTGACGAGAACTCGGCCCGACACCGATAGCGGAGAGCTCATCGGGCGCGGTAGATATCTCCTCGGCGACGTGATCGGAACCGGCGGGATGGCGACAGTGCATCGCGCACACGACCTGATCCTCGACCGCGACGTAGCAGTGAAGGTCTTCCGGCACGATGTCGCGGAAGCGAGCGATTCACGGCGAATCGAAGCCGAGATGAAGATGCTCGGCAGTGTCAATCACCCGAGCCTCGTCACTCTGCACGACGCATCGGTGAGCGACGACGGGTCGACGGCGTTCCTCGTCATGGAACTCATCGACGGCACCCACCTCGCCAAGCTCATCGCAGAGCGCGCCATCAGTCACGACGACACCGCTGAGATCATCGCCCAGGTAGCCGGCGGCCTCTCCCATATCCATCGGAAAGGGATCGTCCACCGAGACGTCAAACCGGCCAACATCCTGGTCAGGTGGGACGAAGACGGACGGGTGCATGCCAAACTGGCCGACCTCGGCATCGCTCACGTCGCAGACTCGACGCGTCACACGACCGCGGGAACGATTCTCGGCACAGTGGCCTACCTGAGTCCGGAGCAGGTCAACGGTGGAGACATCAGTCCCGCGGCTGACGTCTACGCTCTCGGACTCGTGCTGCTCGAATGCATCACCGGCCGGCGCCCGTTTCCCGGAACCCCCGCCGAATCCGCCGCTATCCGCACCATGCAGCCGCCGCTCGTCCCGGCGGAGATCGACCCCGAATACGAAACTCTGCTGGCCAGCATGACGAGAATCGACCCCGTCAGTCGCATCAGCGCCGCCGATGTCGAGGCGACACTGCGGATGGGGCGCGCCGAGACCGGACGCACGAAGTTCCTGTCGCGCGAATCGCTGGCGACCGCGCCCACTTCTCCCGCGCAGACCGGCCCGGCCGCCACAGCTCTCGGCACGCCCCACGATGCGCCGGCAACAACCGGTACCGAACCGTCGCAGACGCACCCATTCGCGCCCGAGACCGCACAGTCGCGAACGCGGAGGCTGGTTCCGACCGACACTGCGGCCACGCAAGCCGATGTCGCCCCCGAACCGACTGCAGCGGCAGCTCCGGTTTCCCGGCCACGACGGCGAGGCGCGGCCATCGCCATCGTTGTGCTGGTCGTCATCGTGGCGACAGCAGCAGTCATCTTCATCTACCTGCAGAACACTGCTACGGGCGGCGCCGAACCCACCACGGAATACCCGACGATCTCAGGTGAATTGGGCACGCTGCTGGAAGATCTGCAGAGGAGCGTCGAACAGTGAAGCGCTGGTTCATCGGAATCGTCGTAGCGAGCTCCCTCGTAGTCACGGGATGCGCCGAATCGTCCGAGGCGATCGACGGCGGAACCGCCGAGCGCCTCCAGGAATCCGTACTCGCGGTGTCGACGGCTGCCCACGGCGATGACCTGACCGCAGCGTTGGCAGCGCTCGACGAGGTCGAAGGCGAACTCGAAGCCGCGAAGGCGCAAGGGGATGTGACCGAAGATCGTTACCTTCGCGTGCTTTCCGCTATCGACGCGGTGCGGGACTACTTGACGGTGAAGATCTCGACAGCGAACCCGGCGCCCACCGAAGAGGCCGAAGCGCCTGAGGTCGCGGCGGTTCCGCCGAAGAGCACGGCCACCACGGAACCTCAAGCCCCGGTCGAGACCGTCGCCCCCGAGGACGACGGGGAAGCCGACGACGTTGAGGACGAAGTCGACGGCGACGAAGACGATGCCGATGAGGGCAGCGGCGACGAGGGAGCCGACGAAGAGGTGCCTGCACCATCACCGACGCCGTCCGCCACACCGACTCTTCAGACGCCAAAGCCGACGAAGACCGCGACGCCCACCCCTGCCGCGACCACGACGCCCGCCCCCTGAACGAAACCCACGATCGGGTCGCTCATGACCGCTCGTGCTCGGCAGGTTCACCGGAGGGAGACGCTATGGCCGATACACGCTCGATGCCGCCGCCGGTGCTCGGCGGCCGATACACCCTCGGTCCACTTCTCGGACGCGGTGGAATGGCCGACGTGCACCGCGCGTGGGATGAGCGGCTGCACCGCGAGATCGCCGTCAAACTCTTCCGCCCGGAAGTCGCAGAGGCGCGCGATCTGCGGCGGGTGCGAAGCGAGATACGCACTCTCGCGAGTCTCAACCATCCGGCGCTCGTGACGCTTCACGACGCGGCGGACGGCGACGACGGCAGCCCCGCATATCTCGTCCTCGAGCTCGTCGACGGCAGCAATCTCGCCTCCCTGCTGCGCGAAGACGCGGTCTCAGCCGATGAGGTGGTCGCCCTCATCACCGAGGTCGCCGCTGCACTCGCCTACATCCATGCCCGCGGTATCGTGCACCGAGATGTGAAGCCCGAGAACATCCTCGTCTTCCGCGGCGACGATGGCACTCTGCACGCGAAGCTCGCCGATCTCGGCATCGCGCGGATCGTCCACGAATCGCACCTCACGGAGGCCGGTGCGGTCATCGGCACTGCCGCGTACCTCAGTCCCGAGCAGGTACTCGGTGCTCCTGTCGGGACTGCAACCGATGTGTACTCGCTCGGCCTGGTCCTTCTCGAGGCGCTCACCGGTCGACGCAGTTTCGGTGGCACCCGTGTCGAGGCGACATTCTCGAGGACCTCTCGCGATCCCGAGATTCCCGCGGGACTCGCCGCCGACGACCGTGCGCTCCTTGCTCGGATGACGTCCCGCTCTCCCGAGAATCGATCGAGCGCCGCTGAGGCAGCGGCGGGACTGCGCCGGTGGCGCTCATCAGCGCCCGATGAGGCGGTGGACGATGATCTCGACCACCTCACGGGCTGGCTCCCCGCAACCGGCGCGACGACACGTCTCCCCCTCGACCCCGACGGCCCTCACGACCCGACGGAGCGCCTCGCTGTCGCCGGTTCGCCCGATGAGGCGGCGGCAACCCGTGTCCTGCGCGTCGAGCCGCAGGGCGGCAGCGACCGCACCGAGATCTTCGCGGCTCTCCGCGAGGACGATGTCGAGGCCCCCGTCGCGGAAAGGGCTCCACGACGCAGCCGGTGGCGACGCAATCTCGCCATCGTCGTCGTCGGGTTAGCCCTCCTCTCGGCAGGCATCATCGCGCTGTGGCCAGCGGTCACCTCGATAGTCGACCCGCCGAGACCCGAAGCTCCCACTTACCCCATCGTCGAAGGAGCTCTCGGAGAGGACCTGCTCGCACTGCAGGAAAGCGTGGGCGGCGATGGCCTCGCCTATGAGGCTCAAGAGACACTGCAGAACGACGTGTTAGCGGTGGCGGAGGCTGCCGCAGCACCCGATTACAGCGCCGCCTCGAGCGCGCTCGAGCTGACGATCTCGCACCTCGATCTCGCCGCAACGACCGACCAGGTCACATCAGCGCGGTATCGGGATGTCCTCGACAAGACCGGACCCGTCAGCGAGAGCATCGAGGCCGCGATCCAGGCGGCGGAGGAGGAGGAACGCCGCCTCGAAGAAGAGCGCCTCGCCGAAGAAGAACGCCTGCGCCAACAGGAGCTCGAAGAGGAACAGCAGCGACTCGAGGAAGAGCGACAACAGCAGGAAGAAGAGCAGCAGCAACTCGAGGAAGAGCAGAACGAGGGCACCCTCGACGAGATCGGCGAGAGCATCAGAGATCAGTGGGAGCGTTGGTGGTACGGCCGGGATTGATGCACCGCCGGCTCCTCTGACTCAATGGCCCGCGACGAGCCGGTCCGCAGTCTCGCGTGCGGTCCGCTCCACCTCGAGGAGGGATTCCATGGTGAGCTCCCCCGGCAGCTCCTCGTGCGAGGAGACCGCCGTCTCGATGACGTCGACGATCCGGGTGAACGGGATCCTTCCCGCGTGGAACGCGGTCACGGCCTGCTCGTTCGCCGCGTTGTAGACCGCCGGGAAAGTGCCGCCGAGCAGTCCGACCCGCTTCGCGAGGGCGACCGCGGGGAACGCGGTCTCGTCGAGCGGCTCGAAGGTCCACTTCGTTGCGGTCGTCCAGTCGATCGGCGCACCGACTCCCCCGACCCTGTTCGGCCAGTCGAGGCCGAGGGAGATCGGCAGCCGCATGTCGGGGGGCGACGCCTGCGCGATCGTCGACCCGTCGATGAATTCGACCATCGAGTGGATCATCGACTGCGGATGGACGACTACATCGATCTGCTCGTACGGCACGTCGAACAGCAGGTGCGCCTCGATCACCTCGAGGCCTTTGTTGACGAGGGTCGCCGAGTTGGTTGTGACGACGAGACCCATGTCCCACGTCGGATGGGCGAGCGCCTCCGCGGGCGTCACGGACTCGAGCGAGGATCGGCCCCGGCCACGGAAGGGTCCGCCGGATGCGGTGAGGACGAGGCGGCGCACCTCCGCCTCGGTCCCCGACCGGAGCGCCTGAGCGATCGCCGAGTGCTCGGAGTCGACCGGCACGATCTGGCCCGGTCCAGCGAGCGCGGTGACGAGGTCGCCGCCGACGATGAGCGACTCTTTGTTGGCGAGGGCCAGCGTCCGCCCGGTTTCGAGAGCCGCGAGCGTCGGACCGAGACCGACCGACCCGGTGATGCCGTTGAGCACCACCTCGGCGTCGACGTCGTGGATCATCCGAACGGCGTCGTCGGCGCCCAACGCGGTCGCTGCGACACCGAACGCCTCCGCCTGCGCCGCGAGCCCGTCAGCGTCGCGACCTGCCGCAAGACCGACGACCTCGAACCTCTCCGGGTTCGCGGCGATCACTTCGAGCGCCTGCGTTCCGATCGAACCGGTCGAACCCAGGATGATGACGCGTCTCATGCGCCAATCCTTACACTCGGGCAGGGCGCCGGAAGATCTGCCGTGTGCGCCTTTAGTCTTGCCGCGTGACGGGCTCGGCGAAATCAGTAGCGGCGGGCATCGTCGCCATCCTCGCAGCCGTCCTTCCGGCGGCGGCTGTGGTCGATGCGACCACAGCGGCTCCCGCGCCGACCGTGACGGTTCGAGCTGCGGACGCGGACGACTTCGAGCCGGGCATGCTGATCAGCGACGAACGGTTCTACGACGCGACCACGATGGGCGCCGCTGAAGTGCAGACGTTCTTCGAGCGGATCTCGTGCCGCCCGAGCGACGACGTCGACTGTCTCGCCGACTACCACGAGACGACGCTCGACGTGCCCGCCGCGGGGACCGGCCACTGCGGCGAATACCGCGGGAAGACAGCGCAATCGGCGGCCGCGATCGTCGCCGGTGTCGCCCTCGCGTGCGGAATCAACCCGCAAGTGCTCCTCGTCATGATGCAGAAGGAGCAGTCGCTCGTGACCCGGCCGAGCGCTTCGGGTTACGAGCGAGCGATGGGCTACGCGTGTCCCGACACCGCAGACTGCGACGCCGAGTACTTCGGGTTCTTCAACCAGGTGTACAACTCCGCGTGGCAGTTCCGGCAGTACACCCTCTTCCCCACGGACCGCGCGTTCGAGGTGGGTGTACGAGAGATCGGCTACTCCCCCGACGTCGCATGTGGAGCCGGCGCGGTCGACATCCTGAATCAGGCGACGGCGAACCTGTACAACTACACGCCGTATCAGCCGAACGACGCTGCCGTTCAGAACCTGTACGGCGATGGCGATGAGTGCTCCGCATACGGCAACCGCAACTTCTGGCGGATCTTCACCGACTGGTTCGGAGACCCAACCAATACTCGATTCCCGGCCTGGCTCGGCCCTTGCATCAGCAACGTCGGCGGCAAGCCCTGTCTCGATGAGTTCTGGCGTGAGCGGCCCGAACGCTGAGTCAGTCCGCGAGTGGGGCGGGTTCGTGTCGGACGGGGAAATTCACCGACGCCGCGATGAAGCAGTTGGCGCTCGCCTCAGCATGCAGTGAATCGGCGAGTTCGCGCTGACTCGGGTCTTCGAGCTGTACCCGGGGACGCAGAGTCACCTCGGCGAAGCGGCCACCATTGCCTTCCTGCAGCATCGTGCCAGTCGGCTCGTCCCGGTAGGCGACGACGTTCACGCCGTGCTGGACGGCGCTATGCAGGTAGGACAGCATGTGGCATTCCGCGAGCGCCGCGATAAGCAGCTCTTCGGGGTTCCACCGGTCGTCATCGCCGCGGAAGACCCGCGCGGATGAGCCCTCGATCGGCGGCTTCCCAACAGCGGTGACGATCCCATCCCGCCCGTAGTCGCGATAGCCGCTCGTCCCTGTTCCGCGGTTACCCGTCCACTCGAGGGCGAGGCGGAAGTGATGCTCCGATTGCATGGCGCGATGCTATCCGCACACCCCGAATTCTCGGCTTGTGCGGGCGTAGACTTCCGCTCACGATGACTGACACGGCGCTCCCGAACTCGTCCAACGGCCACACCGATCAGCCCCTCGGGCGCAAGGTTGTGACGTCCATCCCCGGCCCCAAGTCGCAGGCTCTGCACGAGCGGCGCATCAAGGTCGTCCCGCCCGGCGTGCACTCTGTGCTTCCGGTCTACATCGAGCGAGCGCAGGACGCGATCCTCGTCGACGTCGACGGCAACCAGTTCATCGATCTCGGTGCCGGTATCGGTGTCACAACGGTCGGTCACACGCAGGAGCCCGTGGTCGAGGCGGCGAAGGCGCAGCTCGACTCGTTCTTGCACACCCTCTTCACCATCACGCCGTACGAGTCGTACGTGCGCGTCGCCGAGTTGCTCGCCGAACACACTCCCGGCGACCACGAGAAGCGGTCCGTCCTCGTCAACTCGGGCGCCGAAGCGGTCGAGAACGGCGTGAAGATCGCCCGCAAGTACACCGGGCGCCGCGCCGTCGCCGTGCTCGAGCACGGATATCACGGACGCACCAACCTCACGATGGCGATGAACTACAAGGCGGCGCCCTACGCGACCGGCTACGGGCCGTTCGCGGGCGACGTCTTCCACGCCCCCAGCTCGTATCCCTATCGTGACGGGCTCTCGGGCGCCGAGGCGGCCGCACGCACCATCGCCTACCTCGAGAAGCGCGTCGGCGCGACCGACCTCGCCGCGCTCGTGGTCGAGCCGATCCAAGGCGAGGGCGGCTTCATGGTCCCCGCCGAGGGCTACCTGCCCGCACTGCAGGAGTGGGCGAGCGCGAACGGCGTCGTGTTCATCGCCGACGAGATCCAGAGCGGTATGGGACGAACCGGTAAGTACTTCGCGAGTGAGCATTTCGGGCTGGTCCCCGACCTCGTGCTCTCGGCGAAGGGCATCGCGGCCGGCCTGCCACTTGCGGCTGTCACCGGGCGTGCCGCGATCATGGATTCCTCCCACCCGGGCGGGCTCGGTGGCACGTTCGGCGGCAACCCCGTCGCGGCGGCCGCATCAGTGGCGGTGTTCGAGCTCATCGAGCAGCAGAATCTGCTGGCCGAGGCGACCCGCATCGAGCAGCGTCTCACCGCGCGTCTTCGCGAACTCGCCGAGCGTTTCGATGTCGTCGGCGACATCCGCGGCGTCGGGGCGATGATCGCGATCGAGTTCGTCGAACCGGGAACGGCATCCACGACGAAGGCCCCGAACGCATCGGTCGTCACGAAGCTCGCAGCGCACGCAGCGAAGAACGGTGTCCTCGTTCTCACTGCAGGCACCTGGGGCAACGTCCTGCGTTTCCTGCCGTCGCTCGCCATCACCGACGAGCAGATCGACGACGCGCTCGACGTGATCGCCGACGGCCTCGCGGCGCTCTGACCCCGGTGCCGCTCGTGAGCTGTCCGCTCCCGTCCGTCTCACGGTCGGGAGCGTGAACGCCGCTACGCCGCAGCGTGGAACTTTCGCGGCATCCGACGCCGTCGAACTCGCGGTGGTCGACCGTGGAGGCTTCGTCGAGTCGCGTCACGTGGGTTCCGCTGTCGTCATTTCTGCTGACGGAGACGTGCTGCGCGAGCTAGGCGATCCGCGTTCCCCCGTCTTCCCGCGGTCGACCCTGAAACCGTTCCAAGCTCTCGCGTCGATTGCGCATGGTGCGCTCCTCAGCCCCGAGCAGATGGTGCTCGCGACCGCCAGCCATCGCGGCACCGTCGAGCAGGCGAAGATCGTGCGTTCCATCCTGGGCCGTGGCCGGATGAAACTTTCCGCTCTGCTGTGCCCGCCCGCCTTGCCCGATGACCGCGAAGCCCGCGACGAACTGGTGCAGGGCGGTCATGGTGCCCTGCCCATCTTCATGGAGTGCTCCGGCAAACATGCCGCGATGCTCCAGGCATGCGTCGCGAGCGGCTGGGACCGCACAACCTATCTCCACGCCGAGCACCCCCTGCAGGAGCGCGTGCGTGAGGTCATTCAGCGCATGACCGGTGAGCACATCAGCGCGACCGCCATCGACGGTTGCGGTCTCCCGATCTACGCGATCACGCTCCAAGGGCTCGCCGCGGGGTACGCGCGGATCCGTACGACCACCCACGATTCGCCGTGGCCGCTCTACCGTGATGCCGCTGCGCTCACAGACGCGGTCCTCGCCCATCCGCACCTCATCTCCGGCCGTGACCGGCCGGACACGGTGTTGATCGAGGAGCTCGGCGCTCTCGCCAAGGTCGGTGCCGAGGGGCTGCTCGTTGCCGCCCTTCCTGACGGCACGACGGCCGCGGTGAAGGTCCTCGACGGCAGCCTCCGTCCCGCCGCTGCCGTCGTGGTCGAATTGCTCGCGTCGGTGGGCGCGATCGACTCACCCGCCGTACAGCGGGTGCGTGCCCGTCTCGACCTCGCGGTAATGGGCGGCGGCCAGCCGGTGGGCGAGATCCGCGTCACCGCGGTCTGAACCCACTCAGCGCGCCGCGAGCCGTTTGCGGCGCAGCGCCGCCGCGATCTGGGAGATGAGCACCACCGCGATGGCGAGGATGAAGATGGTCGAGGCGATGACGTTCGCCTCGGCCGGGATACCGCGTGCAGCCGCTGTGTAGATGAACTTCGGGAAGGTGTTCGCCGCTCCGGCATTGAAGTTCGTGATGATGAAGTCATCGAAGCTGAGCGCGAAGGACAACAGAGCGGCAGCCGCGATGCCCGGTGCGAGCAGTGGCAGCGTGATCCGGAAGAACACCTGCGCAGCCGAGCCGTAGAGGTCCCGGCCCGCCTCCTCCAGCGACGGATCGAGACTGGCCACGCGGGCGCGCACGGTGACGATCACGAAGCTGATGCAGAAGAGGATGTGGGCGAGGATCACGGTCCCGATGCCCTTAGGCACGCCCGCGGTGAGGAATTGCGCAGCGAGCCCCGCACCCATGACGACCTCGGGAGTGGCCATCGGGAGGAAGATCAGCAGGCTCACGAACGACTTCGCCCGGAAGTTGTATCGGGCGATCGCGATCGCGGCAGCTGTACCGAGAGCGGTGGCCACGATCGTCGAAACCACAGCGATCAGGACGCTGTTACCGAACGCCTCGCAGACACCTTGGGCGTTGCAGACGTTGACCCAGTTGTCGAGCGTGAACCCCCGCCAGACGATGTTGGTGCGCCGGTAGTCGTTGAACGAGAAGATGACTGTGTAGACGATCGGGATCAGTAGGTAGAGCAGCACGATCGCACTGAATACGCCGAGCAGCCACGACCCTGTGCGTGTGTCGCGACGACGGCCAGCGGCGCGCGGCCGTGTGGTTGCAACGTCGGCGATGACCGCCGCTTCTTGGGTTGTACCGCTCACAGCAGTTCGTCCGTTCCGCTTCGTCGCACGTATGCCGCGACGAGTATCAGGATCGCGCCCATCAGAATGATCGACAGCGCCGCGGCGGCCGGGAAGTTCTGAAGCACGAGGAAGTTCGCCTCGACCGCGTTACCGAGCATCGACGTGTCAGGGGACCCCAGGAAGTCGCGGCTGGCGTTGATGTAGTCGCCGGAGGCGGGAATGAACGTCAGCAGCGTTCCCGAGATGATGCCGGGCATCGAAAGGGGAAGGATGACCGTTCGGAACCTGGTGAACGGGCCGGCGTACAGGTCGCTGCCCGCTTCGACGAGGCGCAGGTCGAGACGCTCGAGGGACGCATAGAGGGGCAAGGCCATGAACGGCAGAAAGTTGTAGACGAGACCGAAGACGACGGCAGGCGGGGAGCCGATGAAGTACTCGCCCGGACCGAGCAGCGAGAGCCCTTGGAGCGCCTGGACCACCCACGACTCGTTCGAGAGCAGTTGCTTCCACGCCAGCGTGCGGAGGAGGAAGCTGATGAAGAACGGCGCGATGACGAGGACGAGCAGCAGATTCTGCGCGAGCGGGAAGCGGCGCATCGTCACACCGATGAAATACGCCAGCGGGTAAGCCAGCAGCAGAGCGATCACTGTGGCGATCAGCGCATAGCCGAACGATCGACCGATCTGCGGCAGGTATTCGCTCACCACATCGACGTAGTTCTCCACGCGGAAGGCGTAGTCGTATTGACCGATGTCGCCGTAGAGACGCGGTGTCTGCAGCGATGTCAGCACGAGCGACACGAGCGGGGTCAGGAAGAACAGTGCGAGGTAGGCGAGCGCCGGCAGCAGGAGGAGAAGCGCGGTGCGACCACCGCTTCGCGATGATCCGCTCGCCGAATCACCGACGCTCGGCGCGAACGCTGTCATCGCCATGGCTACTCCGCGCGGTCCGAGGAAGCGGACGCCGCGTGAGCGCCCTCCTGGCCGAGGCTGCGATCGATGGAGTCGATCGCGCTATCGGGCAGAGCCTCGTCTTCGAGCCCGAAGCCGTGCTCGATGTTCCAGCTCAGCCAGGCCTCATCGCCCACCCGAGCAACCGGTCCGGACACGAGATTCTGCGCGAACACCGTGACCTCGCCGAACCCGGGAACACTGACGAGGTACGACGTGCTCACACCACTGAACGAGACATCGAGGACACGCCCGGGCCCGATCGCGTCGACGGCCGAGTCGGACTCGACCGGACTCGTGTGCAAGAACAGCTTCTCGGGACGCACACCGATCACGATGTGTCCGCTGCGACGATGCGTCCGAGCGGTCGGCACGCTGAGGCGGGTGTCGGCGACCTGCACGATGGTCAGCCGGTCGTCGGACGAGACGACCTCGCCGGCGAAGAGATTGCTCTGTCCGAGGAAGGTGGCGACGAACGCGGTGCGCGGCAACTCGTACAGTTCCTGAGGCGCTCCGAGCTGCTCGATGCGACCCTTGTTCATGACGGCGACAGTGTCCGCCATCGTCATCGCTTCTTCTTGGTCGTGCGTGACGTGCAGGAATGTGAGCCCGACCTCGCCCTGCACCGATTTCAACTCGAGCTGCATCTGGCGCCTCAGTTTGAGGTCGAGCGCCCCGAGTGGTTCGTCGAGCAGGAGGAGCGCCGGCCGGTTCACGACAGCCCGCGCGAGAGCGACTCGCTGCGCCTGTCCTCCTGACAGCTGTCCTGGTTTCCGACCTGCGAGATGGTCGAGTTCCACGAGCTTCAGCGCCTCATGCGCCTTGCCCGCCGGATCGCCGATGCCGCGACGACGCAGGCCGAACGCCACGTTCTCGAGCACCGTCATGTGCGGGAAGAGCGCGTAGCTCTGGAACACCGTGTTGACGGGCCGTTTGTGCGCTTTGACCGTCGTCACATCGGTGCCGCCGATGAGAATGCGCCCGTCGCTCACCTGTTCAAGCCCGGCGACGAGACGCAGCGTCGTGGTCTTGCCGCATCCCGAGGGACCGAGGAGCGCGAAGAACGACCCGGCCGGAATGGTGAGGTCGAGCTCTTCGATCGCGGTGAAGCCAGGGAAGGTCTTGCGGATTCCGACAAGCTGAAGATCTGCGCCGGAATCGGCGAAAGTGGATCCGACCATGTTCAGCCGAGCAGCACCTTCTGGAATTCCGCCTGGAACTCCGTCTCTTCCTGCGATGAGAGGGTGCGGAACACGTGCACCTGCTCGAGGACCTCGTCCGTGGGGAAGATCAGCGGGTTGGCGGCGAGCTCGGGGTCGATCGATTCCATCGCTTCCTTGGCCCCGTCGACGGGCGTCACGTAGTTGACCCACGCCGCCACCTGAGCTGCAACCTCAGGGTCGTAGTAGTAGTTGATGAGCGCTTCGGCGTTGGCCTTGCGCGGGGATCCGATCGGGATGACGAACGTGTCGTTCCAGAATGTGCCGCCGGCCTCGGGAATCATGAACTCCCACTTGTCGCCGGATTCCGCGTTCAGGACGGTGATGTCGCCGGACCAGCAGATTGCGGCGAGAGTGTTCTCGGAGGCGAGGTCTTCGAGGTAGGAGTTGCCTTTGATCGCGGCGATCTGGCCGTTGCCGACCTGTTCCGAGAAGATCTCCATCGCGGCCTCGAACTCGTCGGAGCCCCAGTCGCCCGCGATGTCCACGCCGTTTTGCAACATGATGAGGCCGATCGTGTCGCGCATCTCGCTGAGCGCACCGACGCGGCCTTTCAGCTCGGGCTGCCACAGGTCTTCAACGCTGCGGAGGCCGTCGGGGAATGCTTCCTTGTTCCAGCAGATACCACCGAAGCCGCCCTGCCATGGCAGGCTCATCGCTCGTCCCGGGTCGAAGTCCGGATCGGCCAGGGTCGACGTGAGGTTGGATTTATTGGGGATGTTCGCGTCGTCGAACTCCTGCGTGTAGCCGAAGCGGATGAGTCGCGCGGCCATCCAGTCGGTGAGACACACCGTGTCCGCACCGATGTCCTGCCCGAGTGCGAGCTGGTCACGCACTCGGGCGTAGTAGGTGTTGTTGTCGTCGACGTCGACCCGGTAGTCGACTTTGATCCCGGTCTGCTCCTCGAACGCCATGAGCGTCGGATAGTTGCCGTCGTCATCCTCGTCGATGTACGCGGGCCAGTTCGCCCAGTTGAGGGTCTTGTCGGTCGCCGACTCGTCCTCGGCTGCCGCAGGAGGTTCGGACTCACCGGTCGCGCATGCGGCGAGCGCGAGGGCCGCAGCCGAAGCTCCGGCACCGGCGAGGAACCCGCGGCGCCCCAGCTTCCATGCTTGAGCCTGCTGGATGAGTTGCCGGATCTTGGGATCGGCGGGCAGTTCGGGACGTGGATTCATCGGCAGCTCCTCGGTGCGGCAGGGTCTGGCTGTGCAGATGATCCTGGCACAGCATGCCTGCGCCTGTCGCCGGGACTGCGCAAATCATCGATTTCGAAACAAGATCTTCACGAATTCCGTCTTCGTTTCCCGCTTCTCCTGTTCTTTTCCTTCGTTTCCGCCACGTCGCCCCTTACTGTGATTTCATGCGCATCGGGGTGCCGAAAGAGATCAAGAACAACGAGTTCCGTGTCGCCATCACTCCGTCAGGGGTGCACGATCTGACCGCCGCGGGTCATGAGGTGGTGATCGAACGGGGCGCCGGAGTCGGCTCGAGCATCCAGGATGACGAGTTCACGGGCGCCGGAGCGACGATCGTCGCCGACGCAGCGACGGTCTGGGCCTCTGCCGATCTGCTCCTCAAGGTGAAGGAGCCGATCGAGTCGGAATACGGCCACTTCAGAAGCGACCTGGTGCTTTTCACCTATCTGCACCTGGCCGCTGAAGAGACGTTGACCTCGGCCCTCATCGACTCGGGGATCACCGCTATCGCTTACGAGACGGTGCAGCTGCCCGGCCGGTCGCTGCCGCTGCTCGCCCCGATGAGCGAGGTCGCAGGACGGCTTGCTCCGCTCGTCGGCCAATCGACGATGTTGAAGCCGAACGGCGGCCCAGGGCTTCTGCTCCCCGGAGTTCCGGGCACACGCCCCGCGAAGGTCGTCGTATTGGGCGGCGGGGTCGCCGGCACGAATTCGGTGTCGGTCGCAGTCGGTCTCGGTGCGGACGTCTCGGTACTCGACACCAACCTCGCCCGGCTGCGCGAACTCGACGCGCTCTATGCCGGAAGAGTGAAGACGGTCGCGTCCAACAGCTACGAGATCGAGCGTTCGCTCGTCGAGGCCGATCTGGTCGTCGGTTCGGTGCTGGTGGCGGGAGCCAAGACACCCAAGCTGGTCAGCAACGACCTCGTCTCGCGGATGAGGCCGGGCAGCGTCCTCGTCGACATCTCGGTCGACCAGGGCGGCTGCTTCGAGGACTCGAGGCCGACCACGCACGCCGACCCGACGTTCCCGGTGCACGGTTCCCTTTTCTACTGCGTCGCCAACATGCCCGGGGCTGTTCCGAACACCTCGACGTACGCGTTGACCAACGCCACACTCCCCTATGTGCGCGCTATCGCGACGAAGGGATGGCGCCACGCGCTCCGGTCGGACGCGGCGCTCGCGGGCGGCTTGAACACTTTCGGCGGTTCGCTGACCAACGCGGCCGTCGCGTCCGCTCACGGTCTCGACGCCATCACGGTGGACGAGGTCCTCGCCGACTGACCGGCGAGCCGGCAGGTCGGCCGTCAATTCGAGCCGCCCCAATCGATCACGGACCTCGCGACATCAGCTTCGAGGCGCGCCAGCCACACCCGTCCTGGCGCATCCGCGAGGGCGGGTGGCAGATCACGGCGCCGCGCAACGGCGCGGTACTGTCCGATCGAGCATTCGTAAACGACCGGGTTGTCTGCCAAGAGCGGCCACAGCGCGGGCATGCTCTGCCAGCTGTCGGGGTCTCCGACGATGACGACGGCGCTCGTCGGGTCGCCCGCGAGGTGCGCCGTTGCGACGGTCCGAGCATCGAGAACAGTCAGGTCCTGCCTGCTGCGCAATCCGGCGATCCGCGTGGACGGCCGTGTCGTGACGACAGCGGTGACACTGCCGGGTCGTAGCGGGACGGTCTCGTCTGAACGGCGCGGCCAGTCTCTCGTCCGCCCAGCAGCGACCGCGATCTGAACCCGGTGGCCCTGCCAGACACCCGCGCCCGGCCGGGCTCCTGTATCGAACAGGGGAAGCGGGCCCCCTGCCAGCGCATGCTCATCTCGGTTCGCCATACGAAGAAGCACTCGTGCGCCGAGCGCCGATGACAGCGGGCGAAGATTGGGGCCGCCTGGGGATCCGATGGTGACCGCGACCACGTTCCCTCGTCGGCGCACCATCGCCGCGAACTGCTCGATGACGGTCGAGGCATGATCCGGGCCGAGCCCGCCGAGCGCCTCAGCCAGATCGTCGATGACGAGCGGCGAACGATCTACGCCCATCACAGCGTCCCACAGTCGCTCCCCCGCCGCGTCCTCTGCGCCCTCAAGTATGGGGACTCCGAGCTGGGTGGCGATCGTACGGGCCGTTTCGGTCCGCCCAGAACCGGGCGCGCCATGGATGGCGAGAGCGCCGTCGCGTCGCGGTTCCCACGAGGCGACGGGCTGGCTTCCCGTCGCGGGGATGTCGGCGCGACCGAGCACGATCATGTCTTCCCCGGCGTGCTCCTCCGTCACCTCGGCCAAGCGGATGGTCGACGGGAGCGGTGGCAGCCAGCCTGTGCGCGACGCCACGACATCGCCTCTCGAGGCGATCGCCGCGATCGCCTCCGCCATGGCGTCGGGAGCCATCGTCGCGACCTGTGCCGCGATCGGGGTTTCGCCGTGCAGTGCGATAACGCAACGCCCCGGGACCGTCCGCGGGATCGCTGCGGCGTCGCCCGTGCCGACGACGGCGACACTGTCGGCGCGGTCGACGACTCGAAGCGAGACGCGCAGAGCACAGTTGGCCAGCAGCGAATCGCGAACGGCGCCGGCGGGCCGCTGGGTGCAGAGGATCAGGTGGATTCCGAGCGATCGGCCCCTCGAGGCGATGTCGGCGAAAACCTCGTGCAGCCCTCCTCGCGTGTCGACCAACGCGGCGAATTCATCGACGACGATGACGAGGCGAGCAAGTGCGCCATGCTCGTCGACGGTCCGCGCCCCCGATGCGCGGAGCGCAGCCTCGCGTCTGCGCAACTCCGCCTGGAGCGCGGATACGGCTCGATCGAGGATGGCGCCGTCGAGATCGGTAACGAGGCCGTCGACATGCGGGAGACCGGTGATCGCGTCGAAGGTGGCGCCGCCTTTGAAGTCGAAAAGCAGCATCCGGAGACGATCGGGCGAGTAGCCGTCGGCGAGAGAGAGCAGCCATGCCAGGAGCAGCTCGCTCTTGCCGCTTCCGGTCGTGCCCCCGACGAGCGCGTGCGGACCGTCGTGTACGAGGTCGATGGGCTGGGTGCCCGACGCGGTGACGACGAAATTCGCCTCGAGTCGGCCGGTGGGGCCTGGTGTTCCGGTCAGCGTGAGGGTTGCGGAATCGGGCACCGCTCCAGCGGAGGCCGTGAGGGAATCCGGCGTCTCTGCGGCAGCGAGCAGATCGGGTGCGAACGAGCCGTGCGCGAGGCCGTCTCCGCCGCGCAGGAAGCGCGCGTGACGTGGACCCGCGATCTCGACGATCACCGCGCAACGTCCGTGCAGGGACGTCGCACTCGAGCCGCGATGCACGAGGCCACTCGGCGATGCTCCGAGGTACCGCAGCTGCGTAGTCACGGACCGTTCCGCCGCGCGGGTCAGCAGGTCTGCCCCGACGAGACCGATCCCCCTCGCCGCGTCGGCGATGACCGGCGCATGGGTCAGCCGATTCGCAGCGGCCGCGATCTCGCGATCGACGGGGTTCGTCGCATCGAGCTCGAGACCAGACGGGACGTCCCCCTGTCCCAGTCGAACCGCAAGCGGCCCTGTGGCGCCAGTGGCGGGCGGAGTGTGTCCCGAGGCGATCAGCACCCGAGCGCGAGGAACTTCGGTCTGTCGTCTCCATCGTTCGCGCTCGTGCAGCTCAGCAACATCTCGGCTCAGCCTGGCCAGCTCGTCGGCCCGCCGACGCAGGTCGGTTCGCCGTGCACGACGCACCTGACGACGCCCGTCGATCAGCGCCGCGAGCGCCATGATCGGGCCGAGAGCTGCGAAGGCGAAGGAAAGAGGCGAACGGGTGAAGAGATAGAGCAACGTTCCCGCGAGGACCGGAGCGAGTACGCCCATCCACGGGAAAGCAGGCGGCCGGTGGTCGGCGATGGGAGCGGGCAACGTCAGTCGCATGAGCGCAGTCGACCAGACCTGCACTCCCGCCTCGGCACGTCCGCGGTCGGCGGTGGAGGACGCGACTGTTCGTCACGCTGTGGAGGAATCAGGTGACGAGGAAGAACTGCTCCCCGATGTCGACCCTCGAACCTCGCGAAACCCTCGCGCGCATCCCTGCGGCGCACAGTCGGGGCTGCCGCTCGGGCTCCCTGATCACCGTTCCGTTGGCCGAATACCGGTCGCTGATCCAGAACACGCCGCCGTCCTGGCCGAACTCGAGGTGGATCTTGGACACCGAACGTCCCGGGTCGTCGATCGTGATGAGCGCGTCGAAATACTCTCCGGGCTGCGGAATGGGGCGACGACCGATCAGCCCTGTCCCGTCGACGGTGACACTCTCACCCGTGCTGAAATGCAACGTGAAACGCGCCGAGGCGACCCTTGCCCGTTCCGGCATCCTGGTTGATTCATCGACCGGCGCGCTCTCGACGCTCGCCGGAGAAGGTGGCGTGAGACCCGCCCCCGAGGCTTCGATAGCGGGAGGAAGGCGCCAGGTGAGCGGCGCCTCTGCAAGTTCCACCACGCGGGTCGGATTGCCGTCGGCGTCGGCCGGTTCCAGGTTCAGATGCAGCTGGAAAGCATCATCGATATCGGCTGTGTCCGCCTTTCCCCGCTCGGCCTCGGGTGGGTACACCGCGCTTCCGCACTCGCCACAGAACATGGCACCCTCGGGAAGATCGGCGCCGCAATTGGCACAGTTCACTTACGGTTTCCCTTCCTTCCGTCGTCCGATCTCGCGATTGCGAAGGAATGATCTGATCGAGACGAGGGCCTTGATCTTCTCCCATCGCGAGCGTCCGCCGTCAATCGACCCGCGGAGATCGGCCACCGAGTGCCACACCCTATCGGCGTCGGCTTCGTCCGGCTCGCCGGGCGAGAACGTCGCCCGGTCGACCGCAGCGGCGAGCACCAGAGGTTGCCGCCCTCCCACCGCCATGGCGACTTCGTAACGGGTGGCATGCGGTGGCGGCTCATATCCGTAGTCGGCGGCGACATCGGCGAACTCCGCCCAACCGCCGTTGATGCGCTCGAGCGGGCCACCACCGGTTCTGCGTCTACGGCGTCTGCTCCATTTCGCGGCGATGACCGCCAGGAACGGGGCCGAAAGCAGCGCGGCGATCACTGCTATCCACGCGATGACGCGCAGCACTGCGAGGAGCACGCCGAGCCAGGCGGGTGTCGGTTCCCCCTGGTCCTCCTCGGTCACGTCCGGTGGCCTGACTTCGTCGGGATCGAAGCGTTCCTCGACCGGGGGCGGCACCACATTCTGCGGTCGCGCGACTTCGACCGCCTCGTCGGGCTGGGTCTCGGGTATGTCGCGGATGGGCGGGTTCGGGTCGATCGCTACCCAACCGCTGCCGACCGTCGAAACCTCGATCCACGCCGTGAGGTCGGCTCCCTCGACCGACACCGGGTCGCCGGCCGCCTCGGCGGGAAGCGTGAAGCCCAGCACCACGCGCGAGGGGAATCCGAGTCGGCGGGCCATGAGCGCCGCTGTGACGGCGTACTGTTCCGCGTCGCCGAGCATCGGCTGCCCGGTGAGGAGCTCGGTGATGCGCTCAGCCGAATGCCCCGACCTGCTGAACGGTTCGCCCTCTGCCACCCCATGGCTGACATACCCGTCTTGACGGAGCGCCTCGACGGCGGCGAGCAGCTTGCCGCCTGCGGTGTCCGCCTCTGCGCTCACCCGCTGGAGGTAAGCATCGAGCTCGTCGGGGACGAGAGGAAGCTGAGGCACGGGTGCCACTCCGGGTCGGAGCTCGGCCACGGTTTCGTCGTCTGCAGGCTCGGTGACAACGGCAGCGATGTCATAGCTGTCACCGCTTTCGAGGCCGCTCAGAACCGCCGCTGTTCCACTGTTGTCGTTGTAGAAGAAGTCGCTTTCGAGTTCATTCGCGCGCGGGCCTTCGAAGTCGATCTGTTCGAGCGCTCCCGCGCCGGGAACCCACACGCCCGTGTAGTTCTCGATCGTGAAGTCGAGGTCCGTGCGGCGGCCCTCCTCCTCCGAGCGGTCGAGAGCGAAGGGCACGCGGGTGAAGGCGCCGGACGCACTCGTCACCGCCGAACTCCCGACCGTGAACACGACGCCGTCGTAGCTGTCGAGGGTCGCCAGTCGCACCCTCTCCCCTTGCTCGAGTCCGGACACGGTGAACATCGTGGTGTCGGCAGCAGGCTCTTCGAAATAGGAACGGAAGGCCGATAGCGGGCTCGGGTACTCGCGTGGATCGAACGGCTTCTCGATCGCGCCGCGCAAGACTTCCCTCGTACCGGTCGGAGGAACCACCGCTGACGCCGCCACCGCCCCGCCGACCGCGATGGTGAGGATCACAGCGACTCCGGCGATCGTCCGGAGACCGACGACCCGCCGGTCGACGCGGGCTTCCACCGGTGTCCCCGCCTGCTCGTTGAGACGGCGGACGGCTTCGCTCCGACGCCGCGAGCGCCGCCACACCAGGTAGCTCAGCGCGACGACGAGCAGAGCGAGAGAGCCGAGAAGAGGTGTCGCAGTCGTCGTCGACCCGACGAGGATTCCGACCACGAACACCGTCACAGGGCCGAGGATCCCGAGTTCGCCGTGCCTGGCACGCAAACCCACGGTCTGCGAAACGACCGTGAGGACGAGGACCAGCAGGAAGACGGGAACGAGCAGTGCTTCGTAATCCCCGACCGGCAGGGAGATGGTGAGCAGTTCCTTCCAGGACAGGGCTGTCCCCGCCACCAGTTCGCCGAGACCCGGGACCGTCGGCAGGATTCCGAACAGTGCTTCGTCCGGCACGGCGACGGCAACGCCGAGGGCGAGATAGGCGACGAGGGTGGCGCCGCCGACGAGGAGCGAGTTCCAGCGGAGCAGAGCTCCGACCACCGCGATGACGGTTCCGGCGATGAGCGCGACCCCAGCTGCGAGAATGAGCGCGCCGCTCTGGTGGATCGGCCAGAACGTCGAGGCCGCGATCGCCATCGCCAAGGCGAGCAGCGCAACCGTCACAGCGCCGGATCCAGGAATCGCCGGCATGGTACGTTTCGCGGCCATATCAGGCGGCTCTCGAACGCGCGAGCGACTTCTGCAGGTCGTCGAGGAATCCGATCGTGAGGACCGTCAACTCCCCGACGCGGGTGAGCGATGGGGTGTACCCGGTGTCGCAGACGACCGCGATGACCTCGACTCCGGCGGGGAACGCGGCCGCGGCTGTTCTCAGCTGCGCGACGGTCGGGGGTGAACCCAGCACGAGGAATGCGACCGAGATACCAGTCGTCTTCTCGCCGGCGACGCGGGCGAGATCGACGATGCCGAGCGCTGAGCTTGCATACTCGACACCGGCGAGGTCGTCGAGAAGCATGCTCGGCGTGACGGTGCGAAGCGGACGGGCCGCGAAGACCTTGCGCTTCGCGAACTCCGGGGTGCGTTCGGATACGACGACCGAGACCGTCCGCGCGTCACGGATCGCACGCACTCCGAGCGAACCTGCCACACTCACGGCGAGTTCGAACTGGTCTTCGGTCTCGTAGTCCGCTGCGGCGAGACTGAGCGCCACCATGAGGTGGCTGCGGCGAGTCTCCTCGAACTGGCGGACCATGAACACACCCTGTTTCGCCGTCGACTTCCAGTGGATGTTCCGCCGGTCGTCACCTGCCTGATATTCACGCAAAGCGTGGAAGGCGATATCGCTCGTCGTCAGATCCCTGGTCGTCGCCCCCTCGAGATCGCGGAGAAACCCTGTGCTGGTGGAGGGAATGGAAACGGTGCGGGGATGGACGTACAGCTCGACGCTCGCGGCCCAGACATGCTCCCGGCGGACGAGCCCGATGGGGTCGGCGCGAACCGTACGGACGGGCCCGATCCTGATCACCCCGCGTTTGACCGTCGGCACGGTGAAAACGTCGTCGTGTACCGCGCCGGCGGAGAGGGATGGCAGGGGAAGTTCGAGCAGGCCCGCCGCTACGGGGATCTCCACCTGGGCGCCGAGCAGTCTGCGTCGCCGGGGGTTTCGCGCCGTGAGCGAACCGATCGCCCGTTCGCCGACCACGACACGGTCGTGAGGCATTTTCAGACTGATCTCGTGCGCGTTGCTGCCGATGAGGAAGAGCGAGGCGACGATGACGATGACGGCGCATGCCCACGCGATCGCGACCAGCTCAGCCCAGCCGGCCGCATAGCCGACCACGAACGCGAGGATGACGACGACGAGCATGCTCCAGCCCAGCGCGGTCACCACGGCTCGGACGTGACGTGACGCCGCCGCTACCGCTCGGGCGACCAGCCGCCCGAGCCGGACGGCGAGCACGAGGGCGTCGGCGAGAACGCCTGTCCGCTCGCCGACGATACGGGTGCGCTCGTTGCTGAGCCCCCGCGTCGCGGACACACTCGAGGTGTCCGCTCTCGACGATGTCAGGCTGCGGCTCTTCGTCCATTCACGACGGCTGCCGCTGCGATGCCTGGATCCGGTCTCGCTCACACGGACTGCCGTTCGGAAGGCGGCGGCACCTCGATGAGCAGCTGAGCGACCACGTTCTGGGCGGTGACCCCGTCGAACTCGGCCTCAGGGTCGAGAAGGAGGCGGTGCGCGAGCACCGGCTCGGCGAGCGCCTTGACGTCGTCGGGGATGACGTAGTGGCGGCCGTTGGAGGCGGCCATGGTCTTTGCGGCACGCAGGAGAGCGATCGCGGCGCGGACACTGCCGCCGAGCCGCACCTCCGTGGCCTGGCGTGACGCCTCGACGATCCGCGAGACGTAGTCGGTGATGGACGGATCGACATGTACCGTCCTGGCGAGATGCGACATGTCGACGACGACGTCGGCGGGAACGATCGAGGGAACGATCGTCTCGTGCGAGCGGACGCCCGAGCCCTCGAGGATACGCACCATAGCGGCGTGGTCGGGGTAGCCGATCGAGGTGCGCATCAGGAACCGGTCGAGCTGCGCTTCCGGAAGCCGATAGGTGCCGGCCTGCTCGACCGGGTTCTGCGTGGCGATCACCATGAACGGCGCACCGACGGTGTGGCGGATGCCGTCGACCGTGACGGAGCCCTCTTCCATGACTTCGAGGAGCGCTGACTGCGTCTTGGGGCTGGCGCGGTTGATCTCGTCAGCGAGGATGATGTTCGCGAAGATCGGGCCGGCATGGAAGTCGAACTCGCCGCTGCGCTGGTCGTAGATGCTGACACCGGTGATGTCCCCCGGCAGCAGGTCCGGGGTGAATTGGACGCGGTTCGACGTGCCCTTCACGCTTTGCGCCATCGCCCTCGCAAGCGAGGTCTTCCCTGTCCCCGGGTTGTCTTCGAGCAGCAGATGCCCCTCGCTCAACATCGCCGTGAGGGCCAGGCGGATGACATGGCTCTTGCCGAGGAGTACCTGCTCGATGTTCGCCGCGACGCGGCCGAAGATGTCGGTGAACCACGCGGCCTGCTCGGGAGTCATGGTCATCTCTCGTCTCGATTCCTACTTCAGCGTTCAGTACTGCGCGGATAAGTAACGGGGACTCGTGTACGTGCCGCTCGCGGTGCTCACCCGGACCTGGAAGGCAGAGCCGAGAGCCCCTCGGCACTCTACGGCGCCGCCCGAGCCGACCCAGGTCGCTCCGCCGTCACAACTGAACTCGACGGCGGTGTATCCGGCCCCCTGAGGCAGCGTGGTCCAGCTCCATCGTGCACCCGACTCGTCCTCGTCGTACGCGAGACCATTCGGCGCGGTATCCACCGGGGTGAAGGCTGCAGACGGCGCCGACCAGCCCGAGCAGAGGGTCTTCCCCGGCCAGGACTCGCACACCCTGACCTGCACGGTGCGGGTCTCGCCGTATCCTGCGGGAAGGGTCTGTCCGAGGCCGATCGGCGTTGCCGTGGCTCCGCCGTCGAAGCTGTACTCGTATGCCACGGACGGCCGTCCCCCACCGCTGCGGTAGTCGACGGACTGCAGCCGGAAGTCGTAGCGCTCCGACTCGTTACCGCTCGACGGCCCCGAGATCCCGACGCTGCTGGGGGTTTCGGGCGCCTGCCTGGTCGTGACCGAGATCTCACCACTGGTCGTGCAGCCCTGCCCGTTGTAGGCGAACACGACGAACCGGTTCTCGGTGTTCGCCCCCACCTGGAATTCGGAACTCGTCGCTGTTCCCACGTGCCGGAAGTCGTCGCTCGCGGCGGGGACGACGGGCTGCGGGTTCCCCGAGCCGACCCCGGTCGCGCTACACGTCGGCGGTGCGCCCTCGTAGCGGGCCACGTAGTACTGACGGATGTCGGCCCCGTTGCCGGCGAACACGCCCGCCCAGTTGACCGAGACCGTTCCTTCGGCACCGCCCTCCGAGACGACGTTCGCCCCCGGTGTCCCGGTGACCGTAGGTGGTCCCGCCGGGGTCGCGGAAGCGCTCGCCGAGTTCCACACGCTGAGTCCCTCAGCGGCCTCGTTCCTGGCGCTCACCGTGTACTCGACGGCGCCGCCGTTGGCGATGGCCGGATCGGTGATGTCGATCGTGTATTCCGTGCCGACCGCGTCACCCGCGCTGACGTACTTCGTCGCGGTGTATCCCGCGACGGACACGAGGTAGTAGCTGATGGGGCTTCCGCCGGTTTCGGCCGGCTTGCGCCAGGTGACCCTCAGCCCGTGGTTCAGCGGATTGGCCCGGAGCTGTGTCGGGGCGAGAGGCACGATGTCCGACCACACCGCATCGGCCAGCCGGACCTCGTCGGAGACTCCGATCGCATTCTTCGCGACGACGCCGATCCTGACGCGGTTCTCTCGACCGTTCCCGGGTGTGGTGACGGTGCAGGTCGTCGACTGACAGGGTGTGGTCGAGAGGATCGAGCCGTCCTGGCCATAGGTGTTGACGTCGAAGCCCGTGATGGGCGAGTTGTTGAACGCGCCGGGGTCGAAGGCGATCGTCACCGCTCGGTCGGCGAACCCTGTGGTGCGCAGACCCGATATCGGGTCGGGGCGGTCCTGGATGGACACTGTGACGGTGCCCCACGCGGCCCGATCGGGATCCCCCGTCGCGTCGAGGACCTGGTACTGGAAGGTCACATCCTGGGGCGCAGCCGCCGCACCGACGGTGACGGTGAGCTGGGATCGGTCCGCACTCGGATCGACGGAGATACCGTCCGGAAGGGCCGACGCGTCGATCCCCCTCACAGCGGTCACCGTGAGCGGCGTCGACGGGAAAGGATTGGTCGCCTGATCGTTCTGGAGGACGTCGATGTTCGTGACCGTTCCCCGTCGCGCGATCGCAGTGTCGTCGGCCGGGCGGGCGAGCGGCTTCGTCGATGCCACCACACTCAGTTGCAGTCTCCCCGCAGTGCCCTCGTTCGCCGAATCGCGAACGCCGATGACGGCCGAGGTCGTCGTCCCTTTCGGCGTCGATTCGTCTGCTGTGACGGTGAGCTCGGTGCCGCTCACGCTCAGTGAGAAGCCCGGAGGCTGGCTGCTGGTGATCGAGTACACCAATTCGTCACGGTCTTCGGAGTAGGGGTAGTTGGTCAAACGCAGGAGATCGATGGTGCGCTCGGCTCCAGGCTCGAACTCGAGGACGGCCCCCTCGAACACCGGCGGCTGGTTGTCTCTCGGACGAACGGTGATGGGGAGCACGAGGGTCGCCCGCTGCCCGTTCGCGTCGCTCGCCGACGCACCATCGGTGACCTCGAAGGAGATGGATGCAGGACCGAAGTAGCCTTCGGCGCTCGTGAAGACGAGAGTTTGAGGGTCGAGCGCGAGAGTGGATCCATCGGAGTGGGTCGCTCGTACCGATCCGACATCGGTGAGGCGCACCTGACGGCCATCGACCGCGACGACGTAGTCGTTCAACTCGATCGCGAGACTCTCCCCGCTCGTGACGGTGAGCTTCGGCGCTCCCTTTCGCAATTGCGGAAGAGCGTCGGCGAAGCCGGGCACCCGGATGAACGCGTACGCGGTCACCGAGGCGTCGTCCGGGTGGCTGACGACGAAGGGAATGATCTGGCTGGTATCGGCGATCTCGACCCGGATCCGTTTACCGTCGGTGACCGAGGCTCGGTCACCGTATCCGGGCAGCACCGCGAGGTCGAGATCGCCGGAGGCGCCCTCGGCGAAGAAGACCCCGGCGAGGACGTTCACGTCCACGCTGTCCCTCCCGAGGATGTCACTGAGACCCAGGACGGTGTCTTCGGCGATGGGGCGGGCGAGAGGCGCGTCCGGGTCGACGATGACGGTGAGGAAGTTGGAGCTCGAGCCGCCGCGCTCGTTCTCGACCCCGTAGACGAAACCGTACCGTCCGGGTTCATCAGGGGCGACGACGGTCACGACGGTTCCGTCGATCTCGGCTTCGGCCGCCCCGGTCGACTCGAGTGACACGATGGAGAGCTCGCCCCCATCGGGATCGGAATCGTTCGATAGGACCTGGACGGAGACCTCCGAACCCGGTCGGACGGTCACCTCGTCCGCGATCGCGACGGGATTACGCGCACCATCCAGTCTCGGGCTGATTCCCACCCGAACCGTGCCGACGGCGGAGGCGCCGAGGCCGTCGACGACCCGATAGGTGAAGGTGTCGGTTCCCGCGGAATAGTCCCCCGCTTCGAACTCGAGCCAGTCGGAGCCGACCTCGGTGACAGCGCCCTTCTCGGGGTTCGATTCCTGTCCGAGTAACTGCACCGAGTCGCCGTCGGGGTCGATTCCGGTCAAGGTGATGGGGATGCGGACGCTCTCGCCCGCGAGGACCCGCGCCGTGATGGTCTTCGGAACCGGCGCGTTGTTCGAGGCGCTGTCCTCCTCGCGCACGGCGATGGTGACCTCCGCTGTCGCCCATTGCCCATCTGTGCCGTTCACCCGGTACACCGCGGTGTAGTTGCCGGGCTCTGCCGGTGCGAGATATCTGAGCCGGTTCTGCGCCGCGAACAGCAGACCGGATCCGTCCGGAAGCGGTTCGATGAGATCGGGGTCGAGGCTCAGCGCCTCACCGTCCGGCTGCTCGTCGTTCGCGAGGACCGGGATGTCGATGGCGTCACCGACACGCACCGACACCTGATCGGGCATCGCGATCGGCGGCTGGAGGCTCGCAGGTTCGGGGATCTCGACGACGGTCACCGAACCTTGCGTCTCGGCGAGTCCGTTGCTCAGTGTGTATTGGAAGGAGGCGGTTCCGTCTTCGAGGGGGCCCGTGAGGGTGATGCGGAGGAGGCGTTGTTCGAGGAGTTCGACTCGGAGTCCGGAGTTGGCCGGAACAGTGTCGAATCCTGTGACGAGGAGTACTCCCCCGGCGGGATCGATATCGGTCGCGAGCACATCGACGTTCTGGGTTCCGCCCTCCGTGATGAAGGCGGTATGCGGAACGGCGATCGGAGCACTGCCCGGATCCGGGGCGGCTTCGACGTCGACGCGCACAGTACCGGTCGTCGTGATGATGCCGTCGCTCACCGTGTAGTCGAGGTAGTAGGTGCCGATCTTGGCGCTGATGAACCGGAAGGTTCCGCCGTCGTAGTCGGGGGTGAGTCGGACATCGGCCTTGTCCGGGACGTTGGTGAGCCGGATCACGGCGTTGCCGCCGCGCACATGCTGCAACGGCGAGACCGTGACCTCTTGGTCGACGTACGTCCGAGCGACGAAGGGTTCGGCGATGATCGGCACTTCGCCGAGCGGCCGTACCGTCATGGCGAGGATGCCCGACGCGTCAGCCCGACCGTCGGACACCACGAGCGAGATGTCCTTCACCCCGTCGGCGCCGCTCGCGTCGACGAAGACGACATCCCCGCCCGCTTTGAAGGTCACCGAGTCCGGAGCGGCTGCCGAAGCGCCTGCGAGGAAGAAGGCGTCACCGTCGGGGTCGAACCAGTCGCCGAGCACCTGAGTCGTCGCTCGTCCGCCCGCTGCGACGGTGGCTTTCGTGGTCCGCACCTGTTGCGGCGGTGAATTCTCGTCTTCGGAGCGGACCTCGACGGTCACCGCCGCTGACGCGGATCCCCCTCGACCGTCGGTGATCGTGTAGTCGAATCGAATCGTCCCGCTCGCGTCGTCATCGAGGGTGAGCAGGAGCTTCTGCCGGTCGCCGGTCGTCGTGAGGGAGCCCGCGTCCTCGGGGAAGTTGTCGATCTCGTCGAGGACGAGCACGTCCCCGTTCGGGTCGTAGTCGTTCAGCAGGACCGGCAGCACTGTCGTTCGTCCAGGACGAGCCCCTAGCTCGTCGTCGACCGCGACGGGAGGCTCCTGCAGCTTCTCGTACTCGGGCGGAACGTCTTCGTCGTTCTCTTCGACGACCTGAGTGTCCTCTTCGCTTTCGAGTAGCTGACTCCAGTTGTCGATGACGGCGTTGTCGTCCTGGACGGCCCAGCTGACGCCGCTGCGGGTGTCGTTGAGAAGGACGCGACGACCGTTCATCGAATACGTCAGAACCGGGGAAGCCGGCATCGACTCGAGGATGACGGTTTCGCCGTCACCGTCGCCGCCCACACCGTCGAAGCAACTCTGCCACGCGGTTCCATCGGGCCACGCCGCGTACGCGCAGCCGTCGTGGGCGATCGGTTCGGCGATCGTGCCGGTCGCCGTGCCGCTCTGCGTCTCGGCGACGAGCTCCGGTTCGCCGCCGCCCGTCGGAACGCGAACGAGGCCGCCGGCGAAAGCGATGTGAACTCGGTCGGTTCCGCCGCGGCCCCCGTCGGCAGCGCTCGTCGGTCGCTGAAGCACCGGGGTCGAACCGGACGGGACGATAGAGCCGAGTTCCGTGCTCCACCCCTCCCCGTGCAGGGTCCGCGTCGTGATGTCGAAGACGAGCCACCGCCCGCCGACACTCGTCACCGCGAAGTCGTCCTCCGGATTCGCGTCGTCGATCGAATACGTCTGACTCACCACCGCCCCCTGCGCGGCCTCGACGCGCGACAGCTCGGCGGTCTCGGGACTGTACGCGAAGAAGGTTCCGTCGCCGTCCATCGTCGCGACCGTGTCCGGACCGAACACCAGGTCGGCTTCCGATTGGGCGTCGAAAGTGTCGAGTTGGGCGAGGGGGACGATCCAGACTTCACCGCTAGCACCGGAGACGATGGCGGCGACGCCGTCGCTCACCGACGAACCCGTCGTGAAGATCTGCGTTCCGTCGGGTGGAACCGGGACGGTGTTGTCGACGCTCGCGGTCGCGGGGTCGATGATCTCGATCGTGCTGTTGCCGATGTCGTGCATGAGCACCGGACCGCTCTGCCCGATGAGCTGAAGCGAGCTGCTCGTGCTCGCGACGACAGTGTCGAGTTGCATCACCTGGGTGTTGGCGCGACCGATGACCTGCTGGGAGCCGTTCGCGACCCAGACGGAACCGTCGTCGAGGTCCATCCGCTGCGCTTTGTAGCCGTCCGACACCACCGCCGCCGTGACGACGACCGACGCGATCGCGACACCTGCGACAACCGAAATCACGAGCGGTCGGCGGCGGCTCAGCGTGGATGCGACGCGGCGAAACGGAGCGGGAAGGACGGGCACGTCAGGAGCCCGCGCACTTCTCGGGGCTCGGGGTGCCCGGTCGCCCGTCGCGCACGACGGTCACCGTTATGCACACTCGCGCACCACCGACCGCGTCGACGCGGAAGGTGGTCCCCCGCTGCATACTGGTACCACCGTCGCTCGTGGCGATGCGATAGCTGTCGTCGCCGATTGCGACGGCGTCCCACCCGAACTGGATGACGCCGTCCTCGACTCCCGCGCTGATCGCCTCGACGGTCGGGATGTCGTTGGAGGCCGCGCGTAAGAGCACGGCAGCCGCGGTCGCGCCGAGCGCGATGACGAGCAACGACGCGGCCACCACGACCCACGCGAGCCAGGTGTTGCGCGTCCCGCTCGAGCGCATCGCGCTGCGCTCGAGCGACCCGCTCTGCGGGCGCAGGAGCGTCCCGACGGGGCGATGGTCCCCGGTCGAATCGACTGTCTTGACTCGGCGGCGGCGGCGTTCATGCGCCGGCTTCGGTCCGGGTATGCCTTTGATCCGAGTGCGGTCCTCTGCGTCGGACACCGTCGCGAGCGCCCAATCGTCCATGGCGACTTCGAGCGGCGTCTGCGGCAGTCCGAGCTCCGTCTCGACGGATTGGAGTTCTCGGATCAGCTCGAGCACGCTGGCCGGCCGCTGCTCGGGCTTCTTCGACATCGCCCGCTGCAGGATCGCCTCGAGCCGTGCCGGGACGTCGGTGCGTCCCACCGGCTGCATCTTCCCTCTGTTGATGCGGGAGATGAGATCAACCGACTTGTTCTCGCCGCCCGGGATCTCGAACGGCGAGCGCCCCGCGAGAAGGCTGTACACCGTGGCGCCCATCGACCAGACCTCGCTCGCGATGGTTCCCGCTGTCTCGTCCATCAAGACCTCGGGAGCCGACCAGGGAATGGAGAGTCCGACGGACTCGGTCCGTTCCGACTCGGACAGAGTGGCCGCGATCCCGAAGTCGGACAGCACCGGATGGCCGTACGCCGTCGTGAGGATGTTGGAGGGCTTGATGTCGCGGTGCAGAACACCTGAGCGATGAGCGGTTTCGACAGCGCTCGCTATCTTGATTCCGTAGCGGAGAACCTCGGCGACGGGGATCGGCTCCCGCCGGTATCGGTCGTTCAGGGTCGCCGAACAGTACTCCATGACGAGGTAGGGCCGCCCGTCGGCGGAGACGCTCGCCTGGTAGACGGTGAGGATCGACGGGTGAGTCGAGAGCTGCGCCATCAGGTTCGCTTCGGCCTGGAACATCTGCCGGACGTGCTCGTTCACCACTTCGGCGAGCATGACTTTCACGGCAACCTGTCGGCGAGGCATGTTCTGCTCGTAGAGGAACACGTCGGCGAAACCGCCCGACCCTAGTGCGCGAACATAGTTGAAGCCCGGGAGCGCCGGCGGAGTCGATGGAAGACGTCTTGCCATGTCATCCCCCCGAGACCGCAAAAACCGTTACGCTCAGCGCACTCGGCACGGCCCGCGAGACGGCGGACGCTGAGACTTTGATTGTAAACGTCAGGAGTGCCGACCGGTGCCTCTACGGGGCACCGTCTGGTCGAGATCGAAGTCACCTGTCGTCGAGACGACATCGATCACGAGCACCGTCACGTTGTCTCGCCCGCCACGGCCGAGGGCCGCATCGACGAGTCCACGAGCGGTTTCCTTCGACGGTTTCCCGTCGGCCAGGTGGAGACGGATGTCTTCGTCGGAGAGCTCTTTGGTCAACCCGTCCGAACAGACCATGAGCCTGAGGCCTTCGGTGACCGGGATCATCCACAGGTCGGGGGCCGGGACCTCGTTGAAACCGATAGCCCTCGTGATGACGTTGCTGTCGGGGTGCTGCTCGGCCTGCTCCTTGGTGATCGCGCCCGAGTCGACCAGTTCCTGCACCACGGAGTGGTCGACGGTGATCTGCTCGAAGGTGCGGCCGCGGAGCTGGTAGACGCGAGAGTCACCGATGTTGAACACGGCCCAGTACGGGTCCGCCCCGACGAGGGTGAGAGCGGCCCCCGTCACGGTGGTGCCCGTGCCGAGCGCCGAGCGTCCTGACACCCGGTCGATGTCTCGCGCAGCGGTGACGAGGGCGTGCTCGACCACATCGGGGTCGATGAAGTCGGCCTCGATGACCTCGGCGAGTCGGGTCACGACCGCAGTGCTTGCAAGGTCACCGGCCGAGTGTCCGCCCATTCCGTCTGCGACGGCGAACAGCGGGCTCTGGGCTACGAAGCTGTCTTCGTTGACGGCGCGCTTGCGGCCGACATCGGTGACCGCCGCCCAGGACAGCGTGACCTGGACATCGGGGCGACGCGGCACGGTGACCGTGTAGCCGGGGTTGCTTCGGCCGATCTGTGTCACGCGATTCCTGACTCTTGCGGACGGCCCGTGTCAGGCCGTGAACGTCGTTGGGAGGCACCGGGTCAGCGGATCGGAAGTATCTCTACCACGTTGCCGTCGCCGATGTCGACCAGTGTTCCCGGTGTGACAACGAGCGACTCCCCCTGGCGCAACTTTACGTGTGCAGCACCCGGCTGCGAAACGAACGTGCCGTTCGTCGAGCGCATATCGGTCACGACGACGTTCATCCCCTCCTGACGGAGTTCGAGGTGAGTGCCGCTGACCTCCATCGACGGCGACGCGACCTTGAGCAGGCGGGGAATCGTGCCGGTCACTATTCGGGGACTACTCGGCTTGCGCCCGATGTACACCGGAGTGTCGAGGCGGTAGACCTGGCCGTTTCCGATCCGGAAGCAGTAGTGGCCGCGCGCGCCACCCGCTCCCGGAGCGAAACGGGGATCGAGGTCGAGACGACCGAGCGACCATGCCGTGACCGACGAAACATCCGCTCGATGCTTCTGACGATCGGTGACGATCGTGTCTTCGATATCGAGGTCGAGGTCTGCACCGGTCGAGCCGTGCTCGGCCGGGTCGGCGAGCAGCGACCAGCGCCCTCCACCACGGACCGTGTCGTCGATGTCCGCACCGGCGGCGAGGAACTCGTCCGGTTGCCGCGGGACGGCGGGCGCACTCGGCAGCGGCGGTAGGTCTCCCGTCGCCGTCGCCGCTGGGATCACCGGTATCGGAGAGGTGATGGCAGAGCGGTAGGGGCCGGGCGCCGCAGCGAGCGACTGCACCGGTATCGAACCGGTTATGGGCTGGGAGGGCTGGTGCGCGGGAATCCGGGAGTCCATCGGCGTCGGCCCATCGACCTCGTCAACGCCATGCTCCGGCGCTTGCGCAGGGGTGGGCGCCGATTCGGCCCAGGCGAGCCACGGAGCGCGGACGAGCCCGCTGTGCACGGGAAGATCACTGGAAGTCTGCGCCGCCACCACGCCGACCGGTCGCTCGAGCGAGCCGAGCGAAAGGCTCGACACCCCGTCGAACTCGGCGAGGTACCACGGCTGCATCTGCCTGCTGTCGATGCGGCGGGTTCCGGAAGCGGTGACGATGTCGACGCTTCCGGTGCCCCGGGTGACGATCGTGATCCGTTCGCCGATGATGACGACGGCGAACGACTCGACAGCGTCGGGTCCGCGGGTCGGTATCGACGCGACGACCGACTCGAGGGTCGCTTCCGGCTCGCGGGCGAGCTGCCAGAGACCGGTGACGGTTTCGATCGGGGTCACTGTCTCGAACCCGGCGAGCACGCGACCGGCCGCGAAGAAGTTCCAGTTGAAAGCTCCGCCGACATCTGCGGCGAGCGGTGAGTAGAAGGCGTGGCCGATGGACACGTCGACGCTTCTCCCCCCGCGCAAGACCTAGAAACCCTGAGTGTATGCCCTGTATCCCGCGCACCTCGGAACCCGCGCCGCACTGCTCCGAAAGAGGGCGGTGCGTCCTCGATCTCTCACTGAGTCGCTCCACCGCCGCCATGAGCCCTGGTCGCGGCCGCACAGATGAAACCACCGCAAAACTCGCCGCTGAAGTGCGGATTCCCTTGCCGCGGCGCTAGGGCACTGTCAGAATCGGGAGATGAGCGAGGGGCGCGTATCGGGGCCGGGCACGCGCCAGGCGACCCTCGATGCGGTCTCGAAACGAATCATCGAGCAGCTGCAGAGCGACGGTCGCCGCTCGTATGCCGAGATCGGCAAGGCCGTCGGACTCTCGGAAGCCGCGGTACGTCAACGCGTGCAGCGGCTCACCGAGTCGGGGGTCATGCAGATCGTCGCGGTGACCGACCCGATGCAACTCGGGTTCTACCGTCAGGCGATGGTAGGCATTCGGGTGAGCGGCGACACCAGAATCGTCGCGGACCGGGTCGCCGCTCTCAGCGAAGTCGATTACGTGGTCCTCACCGCGGGAAGTTTCGACATCCTGGCCGAGGTCGTCTGCGAGAACGACGACGATCTCATCACCCTGCTCAACTCGCGCATCCGCGCAATCGACGGCGTCACATCCACCGAGACATTCGTCTATCTGAAGCTGCACAAACAGCTCTACAACTGGGGAACACGATGACAACGACAGAACAGTCCGTATCGAGCTCGGCTTCGAGCGAATCCGATCTGCAGCAGAAGGCGAAAGACCACCTCTGGATGCACTTCTCCCGCCAATCCGTCATGGAGGACGGCGGCGGGGTTCCGGTGATCGTCAAGGGCGATGGGCACACGATTTGGGATTCGAAGGGCAAGAGCTACTTCGACGGCCTCTCCGGCCTCTTCGTCGTGAACGCGGGCCACGGCCGCCGCCGCCTCGCGGAAGTCGCAGCGCGACAGGCCGAGCAGCTCGCCTTCTTCCCCATCTGGTCCTACGCCCACCCCGCGGCGATCGAGCTGGCCGACCGCCTCGCCGACATGGCGCCCGGTGAACTCAACCGGGTCTTCTTCTCGACAGGCGGCGGCGAGGCGGTCGAGACCGCCTTCAAACTCGCGAAGTACTACTGGAAGCTGCAGGGCCGCCCCACCAAACACAAGGTCATCTCCCGCTCGGTCGCCTATCACGGCACCCCTCAGGGTGCGCTCGCCATCACCGGTATCCCCGCCATGAAGCAGATGTTCGAGCCCGTCACACCGGGCGGTTTCCGTGTGCCGAACACCAACTACTACCGCGCTGAAGAGATGGGCGCTCCTGCAGGCATCTCGGAAGAAGAGTTCGGACTGTGGGCCGCGAACCGCATCGAGGAGATGATCGAGTTCGAAGGTCCCGAGACGGTTGCCGCGGTCTTCCTCGAGCCGGTGCAGAACTCGGGCGGATGTTTCCCGCCGCCGAAGGGATACTTCCAGCGCGTTCGCGAGATCTGCGACAAGCACGACGTGTTGTTGGTCTCCGACGAGGTGATCTGCGCATTCGGGCGTATCGGCAACTGGTTCGCGTGCGACACCTACGGCTACGAGCCCGACATGATCACCTGCGCCAAGGCGATGACGAGCGGCTACTCCCCCATCGGCGCGACCATCGTCAGCGAGCGGATCTACGAGCCGTTCAAACACGGCGACACCGCGTTCTACCACGGCTACACATTCGGCGGTCACCCCGTTTCGGCGGCGGTCGCGCTCGAGAATCTCGCGATCTTCGAGGAGGAGGGCCTCAACGAGCGCGTGCGCGAGAAGGGACCCATCTTCAAGCAGACGCTGCAGAAGCTGCTCGACCTGCCGATCGTCGGGGATGTGCGGGGCGACGGCTACTTCTACGGAATCGAGCTCGTCAAAGACAAGGCGACGAAAGAGACCTTCGATGACGACGAATCCGAGCGCCTTCTCCGCGGCTTCCTGTCGAAGGCGCTTTTCGACGCCGGACTCTACTGCCGCGCCGACGACCGCGGTGACCCCGTCGTCCAGCTCGCGCCGCCGCTGACCATCGGCGAGAAGGAGTTCGACGAGATCGAGCAGATCCTTCGCGGCGTGCTGAGCGAGGCGTGGACGAAGCTGTGAGCCGGCTCGCCGCAGCGGCCGACGGCGGCAGCTAGCAGACATGGATCGCCCGATGAGGGCCGCGACGGCGTCCGCGGCCCTCATCGGCGCATCTGGCGCCCACACCCGTCACGTTCCTCGCCCGACATGGGCTGTTTGCCCCGAGTGGGGGCGCGGGGCGTAAACTCCAGACCTGGGATCAATCTCCCACGAGGGAGCAAGAACCGTGAGTTACAGCACGACCAAGCCGGGGGTGCTCCTTGTCGAGCCACGGCGCAAGGTCGATGTCCGCTCCGTCCTCATGCTCATTGCTTTTCTCGCGGTCTCGGCAGCGGTCGCGGTCTTCGGCAGCCTGACCACGATCGCGTCGGTCGACGGTTGGTATGAGGGTGCCGCCAAAGTCTGGTGGACGCCGCCGAACTGGCTTTTCGGTCCCGTATGGACAGCTCTTTATGTGGCGATGGCCGTTGCGGCCTGGCTGGTGTGGCGTCGCCGCCACTTCTTCTACGTCGGCCCCGCGCTCGCGCTCTACACCGGCCAGCTCTTTCTCAATGCTGTCTGGTCGCCGGTGTTCTTCGCCGGCTACGAAGTCATCGGCGACGCTGCTCTCTGGATCGGCGTCGTCGTCATCGTGGTCCTCGACATCTGCGTCACCGCGACGATCATCGCGTTCTGGTTCGCCCGCAAGGCAGCGGCGATCATTCTCATCCCCTACCTCGCGTGGATCCTCTACGCGACGACTTTGAACATAGGGCTCGCCGTACTCAACAGCTGAGTCCTCGATATCGGTGTCTCCTCGATAGCCGAGTCCTCCACAGCGACGAGCATCGCGGAGCCTCTCCGCCGGTACGACCACATCCCGGGCGGTGGGCGTGGCGGAGCGTTTAGCTGAGCCGCATGATCTCCCTCGCCTCGCGTACGCTCCCGCATGTGACCACCATCGACGGACCCGACGGAAAGACCCGGTGCGGTTGGGTCGGCAGAGATGCCGAATACATCCGCTATCACGACGAAGAATGGGGCGTTCCGCTGCACGGCGACCGCCCACTGTTCGAGAAATTGACGCTCGAGGGATTCCAGTCAGGACTTTCCTGGATCACCATCCTTCGGCGTCGACCGACTTTCCGCAGTGCGTTCGACGACTTCGACCCAGCGGTCGTCGCCGGCTACAGCCCGGACGACATCGCGCGTCTGATGGCTGATACCGGAATCATCCGGAACCGCGCCAAGATCGAGGCGACCATCGCCAACGCGGCGGCCCTCCTCGCCCTGCAGAGCGAGGAGGGCGAAGGCGCTCTCGACCGCCTGATCTGGTCGTTCGCTCCCCCGCCAAGGCCCGAAACCGATCGCCCTCGCGAACTCGGTGATATCGCCAGCACGAGCGCCGAATCGGTCACCTTGAGCAAGGAGCTCCGTCGACGCGGCTTCCGGTTCATCGGTCCGACGACGGCCTACGCCCTGATGCAGTCAGGCGGGCTGGTCGACGATCACCTGGTGTCGTGCTTCCGGGCCGGGTCGGGGGCCGTCACCGCTCGTTGAGCGGGAACAGAGCATCGATCTCCGCCGCTTCTTCAAAGCTCGGAGTCCATGCGCTCGACGCAGCGGCATTCTGTCGCACCTGCTCAGGCGTCGTCGCGCCCGCGATAACGCTGGAAAGCACTGTCTTGCTGAGTAGCCAGCCGAAGGTGACCTGCAACATCGATAGGTCGCGGGCACGTCCGAACTTCTCGAGAGCATCCACCGCGTCCCACGGGACCGTGTCTAGGAGGTGCCGCTTCTGACGCATGATGCGGGTCCCCTCCGGTCCACCCTCACGGGAGTACTTGCCCGTGAAGACGCCGTTGTAGAGCGGGAAGAACGGAAGGAGTCCGACCCCATACCGCTCAGCTGCCGGCAGCAGCTCCCGTTCCGCGTCGCGAACCAGCAGGCTGTACTCGTTCTGTGCCGACACGAAGCGGGTCGAACCGAGTTCCCGAGCCACGTAGTCGGCTTCGACCAACTGCCAGGCGGCGAAATTGGAATGCCCTACATAGCGGACTTTGCCGGCCTGCACGAGCTCGTCGAGCGCCGCGAGAGTTTCGTCGACGGGAACAAGCGGGCTAGGAGTGTGCAGTTGGTACAGATCAATCCAGTCGGTCTGCAGACGTTCGAGGCTCGCTTCGACCGCCCAGCGAATGTAACGACGCGACGCCTTCGCGCCCCAGTTCTCGATCGGTGAGCCGAAGTCGTTGTGACCGAACTTGGTCGCGATGACGACCTCATCCCGTCGACCGCGCAGCGCTTCGCCGAGGAGCGTCTCGCTCAGCCCGAACCGGCCGCCGTACATATCTGCGGTGTCGAAGAAGTTGATCCCTGAGTCGATCGCCGTGTGCACGACGGCCGAGGCACCCTCGCTCGATTCGGTTGCGGTCCCAGGGCGACCCAGGTTGTTGCAGCCGAGGCCGGTCGCCGATACTCGAAGGCCTGAGCGGCCGAGGTTGCGATATTCCATGACATCACGGTATCCGTCCGCCCTGATCTGCGCCTCAGACGGTGAGCTCCAGTATCCCGGCCGTGGCCCGGTTCACACTCATGCCATGGCGTCCGGCCCAGTCGAAGAGCTCCCCCTCATCTGCGGGCGTCTGTTCCGAGGTGAGGAGCGCACGAACGAACTCGCCTTTCGCCTTCTTGTTGAAGTGATTCAGCGCGCGGGTCGCGCCGTCGCTGCCGCGGGTGACAACGCGGACGAAGAACGACCCATCGCGGGAGGGGGCCGGTCCGAGCGCTGCGTAAGCTTCTGACCTCAGATCGAGTATCAAGTCGTCACGAGCGGCGAAGGCAGCCGAGACGGCGCTCGCCCAGTGCGCCTTGAGCGGCAACCCCGGTAAGCGCGAGTCGGACGAGAGCCGATAGGCGGGGATGAGGTCGAGCGCGTCGACCGGTCCGAGCAGCGCCGACTGGATCAGCACGGTTCCGCGCGCTCGCTCGCGCGCCGCCGGTGAAAGCGTGGCAGCGTCGAGCGCGTCGTAGAGGACGCCGGTATAGCGGTCGAGCGCGGGCATCGTGGCGCTTCGCGTGAGCGACCGGTTGCGCTCGACCTCCCCCGCCTGCCGGGGCCCGAGCTTGAGCGCGGTCATCATGTCCTCCGCCGACCTCGCGAGCCGGGTGACCGCCGAGATGACCGTGCGACGCCGCATGGCGAGCTCGGGGAAAGCCAGTTCCGAAAGTTCAAGCGGGGCCCCGTCTCCGCCATCTCGTTTCGTCTCAGAGGGCGGAAGCAGCACAAGCACCGATCAAGCGTAGATGCCCGCGAAAGACCCGGCGGCTGGCCTTGAGCTGATGGCCGTTCCTACAGTTGTGTCATGTCTCCGATCCCTGCAGTCATCGGACTGGGATTTCTTTCCGGGCTCGGCCTCATCGTCGCGATCGGCGCCCAGAACGCCTACCTTCTCCGAGTCGGCATGACGACACGGGGCAAGGTGCTCCTCCTCGGGGTCATCCTCTGTGCCGCCTCGGATGCGCTACTCATCGTCGCGGGAGTGGCGGGGATAGGTGTGATCGTCGAGACAGCTCCTCTGGCCTTGATGATCCTTCGCTACGCCGGAGCAGCATTCCTGCTGACTTACGGCACGATCGCCGCGATCCGCGCCATCCGGCCGCGTAAGCGCCTCGAGGACGACGCGTCGCCCCCGGCACTCAGGCGACCGCTGCTGACGCTCGTCGCGTTCACCTGGTTGAATCCCCATGTCTATCTCGACACCGTCGTACTGCTCGGCGCGGTCGCGAATCAGCAGCCGGACGCTCTCCCCTGGTGGTTCGCGCTCGGTGCCGTGCTCGCGAGTGCGGTTTGGTTCGCCTTGCTCGGATTCGGCGCCCGTCTCGTGCGTCCACTCTTCGTCCGACCGTCGACGTGGCGCATCCTCGACGCTTTGGTCGCCATGGTGCTCCTCGTCATCGGCGCGCGCCTCCTTGCCGGACTGTGACCTCGATGACGATCTGCCGCGAGTCTGGGAATAGCAGCAGCTTCCATGCGCTTGCATAGGGTTATGACTACTGAATCGATCCACCCCGCCTACGTCGCGGGCACGTGGAACCTCGACCCCACCCACTCCGAGCTGTCCTTCTCGGTGCGCCACCTCGCAATCAGCAAGGTTCGCGGCACCTTCGAGAAGTTCGACGCGACACTCGTCACCGGCGAGACGCTCGAGGCCACCACGCTCGAGGCGACCATCGACATCGCTTCCGTCAACACGAACCAGAAGGACCGCGACGCCCACCTGCGCACGAGCGACTTCTTCCTCGCCGACGAGCACCCGACCGCGACGTTCCGCGCCACCGGCTTCGACCTGGACGGCGACGACTTCACCGTCACCGGCGACCTCACCCTGCGCGGGGTCACCAAGTCGGTCGTCTTGAAGGGCGAGTTCGGCGGGGTCGTCACCGACGGTTACGGCCAGACCAAGGCCGGTGTCACGGCCACCACCAAGATCAACCGCCACGACTTCGGAGTCAGCTGGAACGCGGCCCTCGAAGCGGGCGGCTTCACGCTGGGCGACGACGTGACCCTCAACTTCGAACTTCAGTTCACGCTTCAGGCCTGACCTGTGAAGAGTGAGGGGCACGGTCCGTATCGGACCGTGCCCCTCACTCTTTTCTCACGCTTGGTCAGCCGACGAGAGCAGCAGCTCTCGCCACGACGGTGACAGTGTCGTTCTCGACCGAGAGGAAGCCGTCCTCCGCGTTAGCGACGATCTTGCGTCCGCCCGTCTGAGTGACCCTGACCTCACCGCCTGCGAGGATTGCCAGCATCGGCTGGTGCCCCGGCAGGACACCGATCTCGCCCTCGGTGGTACGGGCGACGACCATGTCGGCCTGGCCCGACCAGATCTGCTGGTCGGCGGAGACGACGTTCACCTGAAGCGGCATGATCAGCCGTTCTCCTTCTGGATCTGCGCCCACTTCTCTTCCACGTCGGTGATGGGGCCGACGTTGAAGAATGCCTGCTCCGCGACGTGGTCGAAATCTCCGCGCACGATGGCGTCGAAGCTTTCGATGGTGTCCTTCAACGGTACCGTCGAGCCCTCGACACCCGTGAACTTCTTCGCCATGTAGGTGTTCTGCGAGAGGAACTGCTGGATGCGGCGGGCCCGCGAAACGGTGACCTTGTCCTCTTCGGAGAGCTCATCGACACCGAGGATGGCGATGATCTCCTGCAGTTCTTTGTTCTTCTGCAGGATCGCTTTGACGTTCGTCGCCACACGGTAGTGGTCCTCGCCCAAGTACCGGGGGTCGAGGATGCGGCTCGTGGACGAGAGCGGGTCGACGGCCGGGTAGAGACCGCGGGATGCGATCTCACGGCTCAGCTCGGTCGTCGCGTCGAGGTGCGCGAAGGTCGTCGCCGGGGCCGGGTCGGTGTAGTCGTCGGCGGGGACGTAGATCGCTTGCAGCGAGGTGATCGAGTGACCACGCGTCGAGGTGATGCGCTCCTGAAGGACACCCATCTCATCGGCCAGGTTCGGCTGGTAACCCACGGCGGAAGGCATACGGCCGAGCAGCGTCGAGACCTCGGAACCGGCCTGGGTGAAGCGGAAGATGTTGTCGATGAACAACAGCACGTCCTGCTTCTGGACGTCGCGGAAGTACTCCGCCATCGTGAGCGCGGACAGCGCAACACGAAGACGCGTTCCCGGCGGCTCGTCCATCTGGCCGAACACCAGGGCGGTCTTGTCGAAGACGCCGGCTTCTTCCATTTCGTGGATGAGGTCGTTGCCTTCACGTGTGCGCTCGCCGACTCCGGCGAACACCGACACACCACCGTGATCTTGCGCGACGCGCTGGATCATCTCCTGGATGAGGACGGTCTTGCCGACACCGGCACCACCGAACAGGCCGATCTTTCCACCCTGCACGTACGGGGTGAGGAGATCGATGACCTTGATACCGGTCTCGAACAGCTGCGTCTTGCTCTCCAGCTGGTCGAACGCCGGGGGCTTGCGGTGGATGGGCCAGCGCTCGGTGATCTCGACCTGCTCGTCACCCTCGAGGTTGAGGATGTCGCCCGTGACGTTGAACACCTTGCCCTTGGTGACGTCGCCGACGGGAACCGAGATCGCGGCGCCCGTGTCGCGGACTTCCTGGCCGCGCACGAGTCCGTCGGTCGGCTTCAGGGCGATCGCTCGAACGAGATCGTCACCGAGGTGCTGCGCGACCTCGAGCGTGATCTCCTGGCTGTTCGCGCCGATCGTGATCGTGGTCTTGAGGGCGTTGTAGATCTCGGGAAGCGAATCGTGCGGGAACTCGACGTCGACGACGGGTCCCGTGACGCGGGCGATACGCCCGACGCCGGGCGTCGCCTCGGTGCCGGGGCGCTCAGGGGCGGTGATGCTCATGGCGTGCCTTCTCTTTCGTAGGTATTACTTCGCCGAGGACAGCGCGTCGGCGCCGCCGACGATCTCGGCGATCTGCTGGGTGATCTCGGACTGACGCGCATTGTTGGCGAGGCGCGTGTAGTCGCGGATGAGCTTGTCGGCGTTGTCGCTCGCCGACTTCATCGCGCGCTGACGTGCAGCATGCTCGGAAGCGGCCGACTGCAACATCGCGTTGAAGATGCGGCTTTCGATGTAGACGGGAAGCAGCGCGTCGAGAACCGAGTCGACTTCCGGCTCGAATTCGTAGAGCGGCAAAACGTCGGTATCGGGCTCCTCGACGCCTTCGACGACCTCGAGCGGCAGCAGACGGACGACCTCAGGAGTCTGCGTCACCATGCTGACGAAGCGGTTGTAGACGATGTGGATCTCGTCCACGCCGCCCTCGTCGGCGTCGCGGACGAACGCGGAAACCAGTTCGTCACCGATCTCCTTGGCGGTCTCGAACTGCGGCTGGTCGGTGCCTCCGGTCCAGGCACGCGCTGAGTCGCGCTTCCGGAACGAGAAGTAGCCGACCGCCTTACGCCCGACGAGGTAATAGACGACCTCTTTGCCCTCGCTGCGCAGCAGTGTCGTGAGCTCTTCGGCTTCCTTGATCGCGCTCGAGCTGAACGCACCCGCGAGTCCGCGGTCGGAGGCGAAGATGACCACAGCGGCGCGCTTCGGGTTTTCGACCGCGGTGGTCAGGATGTGACCTGCGTTCGAGTACGTCGCAACGGCGGAAACCGCACGAGTCACCGCACGCGAGTACGGCGTGGCCGCCGCGACTCGCTGCTGCGCCTTCTGGATGCGCGACGCCGAGATCAGCTCCATGGCTCGAGTGATCTTCTTCGTCGTTTGCGCCGACCGGATGCGACCCCGGTAGACGCGAAGCTGTGCGCCCATCTACCTATCGCCGACCTTTGACGATCTTCTCCTGGTTGATGTCCGCGGCGTCTGTGGCCGCGAACTCCTCCCGACCGGCGGAGGCGAGAGGCTTGCCCTCACCCGTCTGGAACTCCAGCTTGAACTTGTCGATCGAGGATCCGAGCTGTTGCACGGTCTCGTCGGAGAGCTGGTTGGTCTCGCGCAGCGTGGTCAGTACATCGGTGTTGCGGGCGAGGTAGTCGAGCAACTCGCGCTCGAAGCGCAGGATGTCTTCGACCGGAACCTCGTCGAGCTTGCCGTTGGTGCCTGCCCAGATCGAGACGACCTGGTCCTCGACCGGGTAAGGCGAGTACTGCGGCTGCTTCAGCAGCTCCGTGAGACGAGCGCCGCGAGCCAGCTGGCGACGGCTGGCCGCGTCGAGGTCGGACGCGAACATCGCGAACGCTTCGAGCGATCGGTACTGCGCGAGCTCGAGCTTGAGCGTTCCGGACACCTTCTTGATGCTCTTGACCTGCGCGTCACCGCCGACTCGGGAAACGGAGATACCGACGTCGACCGCCGGACGCTGGTTCGCGTTGAAGAGGTCCGACTGAAGGAAGATCTGACCGTCGGTGATCGAGATCACGTTGGTCGGGATGTAGGCCGACACGTCGTTGGCCTTGGTCTCGATGATCGGAAGACCCGTCATGGAGCCGGCGCCGAGCTCGTCGGAGAGCTTGGCGCAACGCTCGAGCAGACGGGAGTGCAGGTAGAAGACGTCTCCGGGGTACGCCTCGCGTCCCGGCGGGCGACGCAGCAGCAGCGATACGGCACGGTAGGCCTCGGCCTGCTTCGACAGGTCATCGAAGATGATCAGGACGTGCTTGCCCTCGTACATCCAGTGCTGGCCGATAGCCGACCCGGTGTAGGGGGCGAGGTACTTGAAGCCGGCGGGGTCGGACGCGGGAGCGGCGACGATCGTCGTGTACTCCATGGCTCCGGCGTCTTCCAGGGCGCCCTTCACCGAAGCGATGGTCGAGCCCTTCTGTCCGATGGCGACGTAGATGCAGCGGACCTGCTTCGTCGGGTCACCCGACTCCCAGTTGGCGCGCTGGTTGATGATGGTGTCGATCGCGATCGCGGTCTTACCGGTCTGGCGGTCGCCGATGATGAGCTGACGCTGTCCACGACCGACAGGGATCATCGCGTCGATCGCCTTGATGCCGGTCTGCATCGGCTCATGCACGCTCTTACGCTGCATGACGCCCGGCGCCTGGAGTTCGAGGGCGCGGCGACCGCTGGTCGCGATCTCACCGAGACCATCGATGGGCGATCCGAGCGGGTCGACGACTCGGCCGAGGTAGCCGTCACCAACGGCGACGGAGAGCACCTCGCCGGTGCGGTGGACTTCCTGGCCCTCTTCGACACCGGCGAACTCACCGAGGATGACGACGCCGATCTCGTTCTCGTCGAGGTTCTGCGCAAGACCCAACGTGCCGTCCTCGAAACGGACGAGCTCGTTGGCCATGACGCTCGGAAGCCCTTGAACGTGAGCGATACCGTCACCCGCGTCGATGACGTGGCCGATCTCGGTCGCTTTGGCACCGGTGGGTTCGTACGAACCGACGAAATCCTTGAGCGCGTCGCGGATCTCGTTGGGGCTGATGGTCAGATCTGCCATGTGAATGCTTCGTTCCTTATGAAGGGTGACGTCGGCGTCAGCCGGCGAGTTGGAGTCGGAGGTCGTTCAGCCGCGTGGAGACGCTTCCGTCGATGACATCGTCACCGACGGAGATGCGTACTCCCCCAATGAGAGTCGGATCGACGACCTGGTTGATGCTCAGGCGGCGTCCGTATCGAGCCGCCAATGCGGATTCGAGGCGACTCATCTGCGCAGCGGTCAATGCGACCGCGGTGCGTACTGTCGCGACGCGCTGCCCGGACTGCGCGGCGATCGCTTCGGCCGCGCGGCGGAGCGCCTCAGCGAACCGGAACCGGCCGAGCGAGGCCACGATGTGCCGCACGATCACTCGTGACTGCTCGGAAGCGGTCACGAGAAGTCGATCGATGAGCACGGTCTTCGCCTGCGCGGTCCCGAGGGATGATCCCATCGCTAGTTCGAGCTCGTCGTTCGATTGCACCGCCTCACCGAATGAGGCCAGTTCGAGATCTACGGCCTTGCCCGGAGCGGACGCAGCGACGGCACGGTAGCCGAGGGTCTCGAGACCGTCGACCAGCTCGTCACCGCTCGACCAGCGTTCGCCGACGACAGTTTCGAGCACCGGGATCGCCGAGGTGTACCCGCTGAAGACCTGACGGAGAACGCCGAACTTGCCGTGCAGCTCGATGCCGGGATCTGCGAGCAGCGAACGCAACTGCACGGACGACGCGACGGCCCGGGCTGCGGCGAGGAGCTGCTCCCCCATGGCCAGGTCGGTGCTGTGCTGACCCTCGAGAGCGGCGATGCTCGCCACGAGGGCCTTCCTGCTCGCGGAGCCCATTACTTGCCTGCTCTTTCGGATGCTTCGAGGTCGGCCAGGAACCGGTCGACGAGCGCGGTCGCCCGAGCGTCGTCGGAAAGACTCTCACCGACGACACCGGAGGCGAGGTCGATGGCCAGCGAGCCGACTTCGGCGCGGAGACTCGTCACCGCGGCTTGACGCTCGGCTTCGATTTGCGCCTGAGCGGTGGCACTGATGCGCGCGGCCTCGGCCTGAGCCTGATCGCGGAACTCGGCGATGATCTTCTTGCCGTCTTCGCGGGCCTGCTCGCGAATGCGCGCCGCTTCGGCGCGGGCCTCGGCGAGCTGCTGGTTGTACTTCTCCAGCGCCAACGCGGCCTCGGCTTGCGCCTTCTCGGCCTTCTCGATGCCGCCCTCGATCAGTGCTGCGCGCGCGTCGAGCACCTTCCGAATGCGCGGAAGCGCGTAGAAGAGGAAGAACGCGAGGAGCAGAGCGAAGACAACAGCGGACCAGACGATGTCGTAAAGCGCTGGGACGAGGATGTTTCCACCTTCGCCCTCAGCCGCCATTGGAATGACCAGCATGGGTTGCGAACCGCCCCGATCAGGCGAAGATGAAGCCGGCTGCGAGGCCGATCAACGCGAGCACCTCGGTGAAGGCGATACCGAGGAACATGGTGGTCTGCAGACGGCCGGCCATCTCGGGCTGACGCGCCATGGCTTCGACGGTCTTGCCTGCGACGATACCGACACCGATACCGGGGCCGATCGCGGCGAGGCCGTAACCGACCGTCGCGATGTTGCCGTTGAGTTCGGCGAGCACGTTCACGGGGTCCATTTCTGGGGTTTCCTTTCGGTTGAAGATTCCGTTTGAGGACGGAATCGCTTAGTGCTCTTCAGACACGGCGAGCTGGATGTAGACCGCCGTCAGAAGAGTGAAGATGTACGCCTGAAGAAGGGCAACGAGGATCTCGAAGACCGTGAAGAAAGCGCCGAACGCGAAGGTTCCGGCTCCGATCAGGCGCAGCGGGCCATCGACCGAGGCGTTAAAGAGGAAGAAGTCGGTGGCAGCGAAGCAGAGCACCAGCAGCAGGTGACCGACAACCATGTTCATCAGAAGACGCAGAGTGAGAGAGACCGGGCGCAGGATGAACGTCGAGAGGAACTCGATGGGTGTCAGCAAGATGTAGAGCGGCTTCGGAACGCCCGGAGGGAAGAGAGCGGTGACGAAGAACTTGCCACCCCTGTTTTTGATACCGGCGTAGATGAACGCCACGTAGGCGATGACCGCGAGCACCAGCGGGAGACCGATCAGCGAGCTTCCGGCGATGTTGAGGCCGGGAATCACGCCCGTGATGTTGGTCGCAAGCACCAGGAAGAAGATCGTGGTCAGCAGCGGCAGGAAGCGGCGCCCGTGCTTGCGCCCGAGGATCTCATCGGCGATGTTCGTGCGCACGAACCCGAAGGCCAGCTCGACGATGCTCTGACCTCGGCCAGGGACGACTCGGAGGCGGCGCGTGCCTATCCAGAACAACAAGATCAGCACGGCGACGGCGATGAGCCGCACCATGATGATTCGATTGATCTCGAAGGGAGAGCCCTCGAAAAGGAAGACCGGCGGGAAGAATTCTTCCAGGGTCGGAGCGTGGAAGCCCTCGCCGTCTTCGGCACGGGGCACCAGGTGAAGGACGGCGTTTAGCAGCTCGTTCTCCTATATCGGGGCACTGGGTAGCGCGGCGATTGAAAGGGGACCGTTGGAGAGCTTATCAACGATGGGGGTCAGGTTCGACCCAATTTCGCATCTCTGTAGAAATCGGGTACCCCCGGTTCAGGGGCGGGGGTCCGAGACGTAGCCGATTCGAGCTCGCGCGATGACGATTCCGTCGATGACCAGGCCACCGAGGAGGCCTGCGACAAGTGTCAAGAACAGCACGATCGCATCGAGCCATGGTTGGTCGCGCAGGATCAGCAGAGCCGCGATGAAAACGATGAACTTCAGCAGCCAGCCGCCGAGCACGATGGCGAAGAAGGTCTGCAGGTAGGCCGGGGAACCGACGAAGCGATTGGCGACCACCATGCTGATGGCTGTGACACTGATGAGCACCGCCGAGAGGACAGCCCCGGCGAGTGCACCCACGAGGCCCTCCTGACCGGCGAGGAGCAACCCGAGCGCACCGGCCACGACCGCGAGCACGACACAGTAGGCGGTCGCGAGTACAGCGATCCGCCGGAAGACGACGTCGGAGCTCGGCCGACCTACGGGAGGGGTTTGTTCGGTCATGGTTTCTTCTCCTCGTCGAGGCCTGGTTCGGCCGCAGCAGTGGCCGAAGCCTCATATCGGACTGATCCGCGCTCCCGTTCCCGCCCGGCGGCTTCGTCGAGCGGGTCGAGGGAAGCAGACTCGTGCTCCGGATCCTCCGCCGCATACCGCATCGATTGTGCTGCGAACTCGCGGGCTTTACGGCGCGACAGCGGCGCGAGCGTGAGAACCGAGCAGACCACCAGACCGACCCCGATGAACACGAGCGCCCACATCCAGGGTTTTGCGATGAAGAAGAGAAGCCCTCCGACCGAAACCACCGTCGTCCACGCATAGAAGATCAGGACCGCATGGAAGTGCGAGTGCCCCATATCGAGAAGTCGGTGGTGGAGGTGCTTGCGATCGGCGCTGAATGGGGATTTCCCGGCGAGGAGCCGCCGGGTGACCGCGAGCGCGAAGTCGAGGAAGGGGACGACGAGGATCGCCACGGGCAGCAGGATGGGCAGGAAGGCCGGGATCAGCGACGAGCGTCCGAACGTCGCGGTGAACTCGATCGGGTCGATCTGACCGGTGACGGCGATCGCCGATGTCGCCATCAGCAGTCCGACGAGGTAGGCGCCGCTGTCGCCCATGAACAGCTTCGCGGGCCGCCGGTCACTGACCCTGCCATTCAGCGGCAGAAGACCGACGCACACCCCGACCGCGATAGCGGAGATGAGCGAGGCGAGGTTGAAGTAGTTCGAAGGACTCGTCTGCTGCACGACGAGGTAGGAGTAGATGAAGAACACTCCGTTGCCGATGATCGTCACGCCCGCGACGAGACCGTCGAGCCCGTCGATGAAGTTGACGGCGTTCATGACCAGGACGACCGCGAACACGGTGAGAGCCAGCGACATCCAGGCCGATCCGACGGTGACCCCGCCGATCGGCAGCGAGACGATCGCGACTCCCTGCCAGGCGAGCAGTCCCCCGGCGAGGATCTGGCCTGCCAGCTTGATCATCCAGTCGAGGTCGACGAGGTCGTCGACGACTCCGATCGCGACGATGACGAGCGCCGCCGCGAGAATCGCCCAGATCTTGCCGGGCTGGGCGTAGACGATGTCGAAGAAGGAGATCTGCGACGCGACGAGGAAAGCGACGATGACGCCCCCGAACATGGCGACTCCACCGAGACGCGGCGTCGGCCGGGTATGCACGTCGCGCGCGCGGATCTGCGGATGCAACCGGTACCTGACGCCGAGTTTGTAGACGAGGATCGAGAGCCCGAAGGTGACGGTGGCCGCGATGAGGGCGACGAGCGCATAGCGCAGCATTCAGTCCTCCAGCTGCTCGCCCGCGATCTCACGGATCTGCTCGAGGCTGAGAGCGCCGGCACGAACGATCCGAAGACGGCCGGTGCCCGCGGCGAGCAGGGTGGCGTCGATGATCGTCGACGGTACGCTGCCCGGCGTCGGTCCCGCTTCGAGGTAGACAGTCACGGAGTCCCCGAGCTCGGCTTCCGCTCCGGCCGCGGTCGTCGCAGCGGGGTTACCGGTGCGGTTGGCGGACGAGACGGCCAGTGGACCGGTCTCACTCAGCAGCTCGCGCGCGATCTGCTGATCGGGCATCCGCAGCGCGACCGTCCCGCCGGTATCGCCGAGGTCCCACGCGAGCGATGGACGTGCGGGAAGAATGATCGTGAGCGGCCCCGGCCAGAATTCGCCGACGAGCGCGCGAACCGCATCGGGGACACTCTCGGCGAGCGCATCGAGCGTCGGAATCCCCGGTACGAGAACGGGCGGCGGCGACTGGCGGCCGCGGCCCTTCGCGTCGAGGAGCCGCTGCACGGCGGCCGGCGAGAAGGCATCGGCTGCGATGCCGTAGACCGTGTCCGTGGGCATGACGATGAGTTCGCCGCGTCCGATCGCGGCACGAGCGAACCGCATGCCGGTGAGGAGTTCGGACTCGACGGAGCAGTCGAAGGTGCGCGCCATGTCCCCGTCAGTCTACGGGCAGCCCGCCTCGACCCTGCGGCGCACCGCACCGGCGTGCCCGATGATCCGGGACACTGGATCAGTGAGTCTGCTCTTCGTCTTCGATATGGATAACGTCCTCTACGACTACAACTGGAAGGCGAGGATGGCGGCGCTCGAAGTCGCGACAGGCATCCCCTTCGACACACTGCGCGAGCGTTGGTGGCTCGAGAGCGCGGGCGAGCGCTCCGCGGAGGCGGGGGCTTTCCGGGATGCGGACGAGTATTTCGCCGCCTTTCGTCGAGCGGTGGGCACCGAGATCTCCGAGGAGGAGTGGTTGGCGGCTCGCGCAGACGCGATGACTCCCCTGCCCGAATCGATTGCTGCCGCCGCTCGTGCCGCTGAACTCGGCCAGGTCAGCCTGCTCACCAACAACAATCCACTTATCGAGAGGCATCTCCCGCGGGTCGCGGCCGAACTCGTCCCCATATTCGGCGACCATCTGCGCTCCTCGAGCTTCTATGGAGCTCGCAAACCGGATGCTCTCGTGTTCGAGCGACTACTCGAGGCCTATTCGACCGATGCGGCCAACGCGTTCTTCACCGACGATCTCGAAGAGAACATCGCCGGAGCACGCTCCGTCGGCATCACCTCGCATCTGTTCACCGGCGATGCCGGTGCCATGCTCGGCGCCATCGAGGAATTCGCCGAATCGCGCGGCTGAGCGAGCGCGGCTACCTGCTGGCGTCGGTCGGCGCGCTGTGATGTTCACGCGCGACCGCGCGTGCGTTCAGGCGGTACTCGACTGCGAGCAGCGCGAAAACGACGGCGGCGGCCATCAGGATGAGCAGGACGGCGAAACCGACGTCGCCTGATGGCGCCATGAGCGAACCTTCCTCGTCCTGCCACGGCCACAGCGCTCGGAGCGACCCGAGCATCAGACCCGTCATCACGGCCAGCGTGACGCTGCGGTGACGTTCGAGCAGCCATCGCAGAACATTGACGAAGAGCCCGAGACCGATGATCGCGCCGACCGCGAAGGTCGCGAGATAGAGGAAGTCTCGGTCGTTGACGGCGGCGAGAGTCGGCTCATAGAGGCCGATCGCGAGAAGTATGAACGATCCCGACACTCCGGGAAGCACCAACGCACAGATGGCGAGAGCTGCGGCGAGCGCGACGAACGGCAGCTGAGGATCGCTCTGCGTCCCTGCCGGCAGACCGGTCAGGAAGAAGGCGGCGATCGCTGTCAGTGCGGCGAGCAGGACGTGGTGCCACCGCCATGCGCGACCGATCATGCGGATCGGGACGAACAACGACGCCGCGATCAGACCCGTGAACACCGCGCGGGTCTCGACCGGGTTGCTTTCGATGAGCGGTGCGATGATGGCGGCCCCGGCGACCACGGCGATGGCCATCCCCACGAGGATGGGGAGGACCACACCCCAGCGCACAGCACGGAAGAGAAGGACTCCTCGATGCGCTCCCCTTCCCCGAGGAAGGTCGGTGACGAGGGCGACCGCGCCGCGGACGAAGCTGCTCATCGAGCCGATGAGCGTGTCGTAGACGCCGAGCACCAGGGCGAGGGTGCCGCCGCTGACGCCGGGAACCACTTCGACGCTGCCGATGATCAATCCGCGGACGACATCGAGAGGGATGCGGGCGATGCTCACCGGGGAACTCCGGCCATGGGGATCACGGTTTCGTCTGGCACCCTCCGACCCTACCTGCGGGTTTCGCGCCGGGCCTTCGCACGGCGCGCGTCGCCCGCGCATTCGGGCGACCGTCCAGCTTCGCTTG
>Ga0210040_10000672_pt1 | contig 55556 bp, 52 predicted proteins | sample CryGeyCG12114_NA_FD_185462 | JGI IMG/M metagenome (GOLD analysis project Ga0210040, IMG submission 185462) | Groundwater microbial communities from aquifer - Crystal Geyser CG19_WC_8/21/14_NA (SPAdes) (version 2) | ecosystem: Environmental > Aquatic > Deep subsurface > Groundwater | place: USA...
CGGCCTCGGCCGCCTCGCGCAGCAGGGCCACGGCGCGCACGGCCTCGTCGGCGCCCACCGCCGGGCCCGGCCGCGACAGGCGCACCGCCGTGCGGGCGGCGAGGTCCCAGTCGACCAGCTCGCGGGCCCCTCGGGCGGCGTCTCGCGCGTCCTCCACGCGGCCACCGTACGGCCGGGCGGGCACCGGGGCCGGGCGGGTGCCGGGCGCGGTGCCCGGCTGGGCGCCGGTCGGGTGCCCGGCTGGGTGCCCGGCTGGGTGCCGGCTGGACGGCGTCCTAGCGGCAGCCGCAGCCGGCCAGGGCGACGGCGACGGCGTCCACGGCGGCGCGGGCCGGGTCGGCGGCGCCCACGCCGTCGGCCAGGACGGCGAAGGCCAGCTGGCGGCCGTCGGCGTCGACCACGGTGCCGGCCAGGCTGGTCACCCCGTTCAGCGACCCGGTCTTGGCGCGGACGAGGCCGGCGGCGGGCCCGGACGGGCCACCGGGCACGAAGCGCTCGGCCAGCGTGCCGGTCAGCCCGCCCACCGGCAGGGCGCCGAGCAGGGGCCGCACGCGCGGGGCGTCCGGGCCGGCGGCCGCGGCGAGCACCCCGGCCAGCAGCGCGGGCGAGAGCTGCGACCCCCGCCCGAGGCCGCTCGCGTCGACCAGCACCGCGCCGGAGACGTCGACGCCCAGGCCGGCCACGGTCTCCAGCACCGCGGCCGTGGACTCCGCGAACCCCGGCGGGCGGCCGGCGTCCGCACCGACCAGGCGCGCGAGCACCTCCGCGCCGGTGTTGTCGCTCTCGGCCAGCACGTGCTCGACCACCTCGACCAGCGGCGCCGAGCGCACCTCCCCCAGCACCGCCGCCCCCTCGGGAGCGGGCTCGGCGGTGCGCACCGGCGGTGCCGGGACGGCGATGCCCCGGGCGACCAGCGCGTCGGCGAAGGCCCTGGCCGCGGCCAGGGCCGGGTCGGCCGCGCGGGGGGCGTAGCGGCCGGGGACCAGGCGCCCGCCGTCCACGGCCAATGAGGTCAGCGGCGCGGCGAAGCCGGAGGTGAGGTCGGCGGGCACCCAGGTCGGGCCGGTCGCGGGCGCCCCGCCGGTGAGGGTGTCGTCGACGACGACCGACGCCGTGGTGGTGCCGGCCGCGCGCAGCGACGCCGCCGTGGCCTCGGCGAGGTCGCCCAGGCCCGCGCGGCCCGCGGTCGCCGCCGGGTCGCCGGCGCCGGCGGCGAGGAACAGGTCCCCCCCGCCGACGAGCACGACCTGCCCGGGGACGGCGCCGGCGACCGCGCGCGTGGGCAGGGTGGCGTCGGCGCCGAGGCGCTGCAGGACGGCGGCGGCGGTGAGCACCTTGGCGACCGAGGCCGGCACCTGCGGGTCGCCGGCCCCGCGGTCGAGCAGCACCTGCCCGGTCGCGACGTCCAGCACCACGGCGGCGGCGCTGCCGCGCAGCGCCGGGGCGTCCAGCAGCGGGCCCAGCCCGGCGGCCAGCACGGCGGCGTCCGGGACGGGCGCGGCGGGGTCCAGCGCGCCCAGCGCGGAGACCGGGGCCGGGTCGAGCACGGCCCCGGGGGCCTCGGGCAGCTCGGGGGCGACCGGCTCGGCGGAGGTGGTCAGGACGCCGGGTGCGACGTCGGCCGCGTCGGCCGCCGCGTACCCGCCCAGCAGGGCCACGAGCAGCGCTGCCGCGCCCGCGCGCCGCATGAGCCGGCGGGTGCGGCGCTCGCGCCGGCGTGACGTGCCCACGGGCCTCCTCCTGCAGCGGTCCCCTCGTGCGGGACACTAGCCGCCACAGGCACCGCCCCAGGTCAGGACGGCGGAGCCACGCAGGAGGAGGCACGGTGGAGTTCGACGTCACGATCGAGATCCCGCGGGGGTCGCGCAACAAGTACGAGGTGGACCACGTCAGCGGGCGCATCCGGCTGGACCGGATGCTCTTCACGGCCACCCGGTACCCGGCCGACTACGGGTTCATCGAGGGCACCCTGGGCGAGGACGGCGACCCCCTGGACGCGCTGGTGCTCCTGGACGAGCCCACGTTCCCCGGGTGCGTGGTCCGCTGCCGCGCCATCGGCATGTTCCACATGCGCGACGAGGCCGGCGGCGACGACAAGGTCATGTGCATCCCCTCCGACGACCCGCGGATGGCGCACCTGAAGGACCTGCCCGACATCGGCGAGTTCCACCGCCTGGAGATCCAGCACTTCTTCGAGACCTACAAGGACCTCGAGCCCGGCAAGTCCGTCGAGGGCGCCCACTGGGTCGGCCGCGAGGAGGCCGAGGCGGAGATCCACAACTCCTACCAGCGCCTGGCCGACAACGGCGGGCACCTCTGACCGAGCGCGCCTAGGGCCGCCCGGCCCAGGCCATCGACCGCGACATGCGCAGCGCGGTCTCGCGCACGTCGGACCCGGTCTGGGGCGCCTCGACCATCCGGCCGCCGCCCGCGTAGACCGCCACGTGGGTGATGGACGCCGGGTCGTCGGGGTCGTCGCCGTAGAAGACCAGGTCGCCCGGGCGCAGCTCGTCGTAGCCGATCTTCTGCACCCGCCGGTACTGGTCGCGGGAGGTGCGCGGCAGGGAGACCCCTGCCGCGCGCCACGCCTGCGAGGTCAGGCCCGAGCAGTCGAAGCCGTCGGGGCCGCTGCCGCCCCACAGGTAGGGCGTGCCGATCTGCTGCCGTGCCCACTCCAGGGCCGCGCGACCGGCGGCGGCCGACCCGGCGGAGCTGCCCGTGGGCACCGTGGGCTTCGTGGGCACCGAGGGCTTCGGGGGCTTCGCAGTCGGCGCGGCCGGGGGCGCCGGGGCCGGCGCGGGCGCGGCCACCGGCGGGGCGCTGCTGGACGGGGCGCTGCTGGACGGGGCGCTGCTCGGCGACCGCGGGGCGCTGGGCGCGCTCGACGAGCGCGGGGGCGCCGCCGGGGCGCTGGACGACGGCCGTGCGGGGGCGCTCGCCGGCGGCCTGGCCGCGGCCTCGCGGGCGGCGCGGTCCGCGCGCGCGGCGGCCTCCTCCCGCTCGCGCTGCTGCGCCGCCAGGGCGTCCTGCCGGCGCTGCTCCAGGGCGACGCTCGTGCCGCGGAGGGCCGCCAGCTGTCCGATGAGGTCGCTGCGAGCGGCCGCGCTGGCCGCCAGCTGCGCCCGCGCGGCCTCGGCGGACGCGGCGGCGGCGGCCGTGGCCCGCTCCGCGGCGCGCGCGGCCTCCTGCTGCTCGGCCACCGCGCGCCGGGCCTGCTCGTCGAGCAGGCGCGCGACGACCTCGGTCGCCTCCCCCTGCTGGCGGGCGCGCTCGCGCTGCTCGCCGAGGGTGTCCAGCAGGGCGGCGCGGTCGAGCAGGTCCTGCGGGCCGTCGGCCGAGAGGAACGCGGAGAGCCCGCCCAGCTCACCGCCGCTGCGGTAGGTGCCGGCGGCCAGGCGGCCCACGGCGGCGCGCGCCCGGGCGGCGCCCGCGCGCGCCTCGTCGGCGGCGGCCCGGGCCTGCTCGGCGGCCGCGGCCAGGCGCTCCAGGTCGCCCTGGGCGACGTGGTGCAGCTCCACGGCCTCGGCCTCGTCCAGCTGCGCCTGCTCCAGCGCAGCGCCCGCGGCGGCGAGCTGGGCCTCCAGCGCCCCGACGCGGGCCGCGGCGCCGTCCGCAGCGCTGCGCGCGGCGTCGACCTCCTGCGCGCTGGGCACCGGGGGCGCGCCCTGGGCGGGGGCCGCGACGCCGGCCAGCACCACCAGGGCCGAGACGGCGGCGCCCGCGGTGGCGCGCCAGGGGCGGCGGCCGGGCGCAGGACGCACCTGCGCGAGCGTCCGCCGGGGCGCTGCCGGCCTCGTGGTCGCTGCGCGCGCGTCGTCCTGGCTCATCCGGCTCCTCCCCGTCCTGCGGCCCCCCTGCGCCGCGGAGCGCGGCGGGGGGAGGTGGACCCAGGGGGACCGTACGCCACTCAGTCACTCCAGTCACACCTGTCACAGGCGTGTCCGTCGGCCGTTCGACGTCGGGCTCGTCCGGGTCCCTCCCGGTCGGGCATCGGCAGGAACGGCGCCCGCCTGGAGCCGCCGCCGGGGTGGACCGGCCCGTCGGCCGACGCACGGCTCAGCGCACGGTGCGCTGGGCCGCCTCGGCGACGTCGTTGAAGCGGGCGAGGAGCGCGGCCAGCTGGTCGACGTCGGCGTCCTGCCAGGTCGAGAGCATCGCCTGCACGTGCTCCTGGCGGGCGGCGCGCACGCGGTCGACGCGCTCGCGGCCCAGCGCGGTCAGGACCACCAGCTGCGCCCGTGCGTCGGCGGCGTCTCGGGTGCGCTCGACCAGGCCGAGGCGCTCCAGGGCGGCGAGCTGGCGCGAGACGGTGGGCTTGCCGATGCCGAGGTAGCCGGCCAGGTCGGTGGCCCGGACCCCGCCCTGGGCGCCCACGCGCAGCAGCAGCCCGTAGGCGCCGGCCTCCAGCTCGGGGTGCAGGTCGCGGGCGAGCTGGGCGGAGATGGAGCGGGCGCGCCGCCAGAGCACGGCGAGCTCCTGCTCCAGCCGCTCCACGGGTTCGGGGCTGACCACGGACCGATCATGGCAGAGGTGCACGCAGCACCGGGAGAGTAAGGGTAGCCTTCACTGCGTGACCCTCGTGGAGACCGCCCGGCTCGACGCCGCCGCGGCGGCCCCCTCCTACCGCTGCTTCGCCGCGGAGGTCGCCCGCGTCCAGCAGCTGTGCCCGACCTTCCGGCGGATCACCCTGGCCGGCCCGGAGCTGCGCGGCTTCGGCCACGGAGGCGCCGACCAGCGCGTCAAGCTGGTCCTGCCCTCCGACGCGGCCCGGCCGCACGCCTCCCTGGCGCCCCTGGTCAGCCGCGGCGCCGACTGGTACCAGCACTGGCGCGGCCTGCCCGACCCCGCCCGGCCGGTGATGCGCACCTACACCGTGCGCGCGGCCCGCCCGGAGCTGGGCGAGGTCGACGTCGACGTCGTCATGCACGGCGCCGGGCACGGCGGCGCCCCGGGGCCGGCGTGCCTGTGGGCCGCGGGCGCGCGCCCCGGCGACCCGCTGGTGCTGGTGGGCCCCGACCGTCCGGGCACCGGCCGCGCGTGGGGCTGCGAGTGGGCCCCGCCCGCGCAGGCGCGGACCCTGCTGCTGGCCGGCGACGAGACCGCGGTGCCCGCGATCTGCGCGGTGCTGGAGCAGCTCGCGCCGGGCACCCGCGCCCTGGCCCTGCTCGAGGTGCCCCACGAGGCCGACGTCCTGCCGGTGGCCGCCTCCGCGGGCGCCGAGGTGCGCTGGCTGCCCCGCCAGCGCGGCGGGCAGCGCTCCGCCCACGGCGTGCTGCTGGCCGAGGCGGTCCGCTCGGCGGTCCGCGGGCTGGCGCCCGCGGCGCCCGCCGCCCCGGACGCCCCGGCGCTGGACGACGTCGACGTCGACTCCTCCCTGCTGTGGGACGTGCCGGCCGCCCCCGAGCCGGCGGGTGCCGCGGGCCTGTACGCCTGGCTGGCCGGTGAGGCCGGCATGGTCAAGGAGCTGCGCCGCCACCTCGTGCGCGACGTCGGCGTCCCCCGCTCCTCCGTGGCGTTCATGGGCTACTGGCGCGCCGGCCGCGCCGAGGCCGCCTGAGAGCAGCCAGCTGAGCACGGCCGCCGGGCAGGCGTCGACCCTCGGGCGAGAGTAGAGTCTTCGGGGCCCCCCGCCGGGGCCCTCAGCACTCCCCGGACAGGAGCCCCCGTGGCCACCAGCACCACCCTCGCGCGGCCGCGGGAGGACGCCACCTCGGTGCGCGCCGCGCTGCGCTCCCCGCGCCGCCTGCGCGTGGAGGTCCTCGCCGGGCTCGTCGTGGCCCTGGCGCTGATCCCCGAGGCGATCTCCTTCTCGATCATCGCCGGCGTCGACCCCCGGGTCGGCCTCTTCGCCTCCTTCACGATGGCGGTCTCGATCGCCGTCCTCGGCGGGCGGCCGGCCATGATCTCCGCCGCCACCGGCGCCATCGCGCTGGTCATCGCCCCCCTGGTCCGCGACCACGGGCTGGACCACCTCGTGGCCGCGGTCATCCTCGGCGGGGTGCTGCAGGTGGTGCTGGGCCTGGCCGGCGTGGCGAGGCTCATGCGCTTCGTCCCGCGCATGGTGATGGTCGGCTTCGTCAACGCCCTGGCCATCCTCATCTTCACGGCCCAGCTGCCCTACCTCATCGACGTCCCGTGGCTGGTGTACCCGCTGGTCGCCTCCGCCATCGCCGTCATGGTCGCCCTGCCGCGCCTGACCACGGCGGTCCCCGCGCCGCTGGTCGCGATCGTCGTGCTGACCGTGCTGACCGTCGCGCTGGGCTGGCAGGTGCCGGACGTCGGCGACGAGGGCGCACTGCCGGAGAGCCTGCCGTCGCTGCTGTGGCCCGACGTGCCGCTCACCCTCGACACGCTGCGGATCATCGCCCCCTACTCCCTCGCCATCGCGCTGGTCGGCCTGCTCGAGTCGCTGATGACCGCCAAGCTCGTCGACGACGTCACCGACACCGGCTCGAACAAGACCCGCGAGTCCTGGGGCCAGGGCGCCGCCAACATCATCACCGGCTTCTTCGGCGGCATGGGCGGCTGCGCCATGATCGGCCAGACGATGATCAACGTGAAGGTGTCCGGCGCCCGCACCCGCATCTCCACGTTCCTGGCCGGCACCTTCCTGCTCGTCCTGGTCGTCGGCCTCGGAGACGTCGTCGCCGTCATCCCGATGGCCGCCCTGGTCGCCGTGATGGTCATGGTCGCCGTGGGCACGTTCGACTGGCACTCGATCGCCCCGGCGACGCTGCGGCGGATGCCCAAGAGCGAGAACCTCGTGATGCTGGCCACCGTCGTGGTGACGGTCGCCACGGAGAACCTCGCGTACGGCGTCATCGTCGGGGTGCTCGTGGCCACGCTGCTGTTCGCCCGGCGGGTGGCGCACCTGGTCACGGTGACGCCGTCGGACGGCCCGGGGGGCACCCGCACCTACGCCGTCGACGGCGTCCTCTTCTTCGCCTCCAGCAACGACCTGGTCCACCAGTTCGACTACGAGGGCGACCCCGACCACGTCGTCATCGACCTCTCCCGCTCCTCCGTCTGGGACGCCTCCACCGTCGCGGCCCTCGACGCCGTGGAGACCAAGTACGCCCGCCGCGGCAAGCGCGTGGAGATCACCGGGCTGGACGCCGCGAGCGCGGCTCGCCACGAGCGCCTCGCCGGCCACCTCGGCGGGGAGGGCTGAGCGCACCTCCCGCCTCCGCCCGCCGGCGCGGCCCTGCGGCCGTCCGGGTGCGCCTGCGGCCGGTCGTGGTGCGGCACCACAGGTCAGCCACCGGTCGTCCGATACTGGTCACCGTGAGCGATGACACCCGAGGTGCTGCCGGCGGCGCGACCCGCGCGGCCGGCACCTCCGACGAGGCTGCGGCGCTGGTCGTGGCCGTCGCGTGGGTCGTCGCGCTCGTCACCGGCCAGCTGCTGGTCGGGGGGCGCCTGTCGGTGGTGCCGTGGCTCGCGCTCGGCCCGCTGCTGGCCTCCCTGGTCCTGACCTGGCGCTGGACCGCCGTCGCCGCGGCCGCGACCGTCCTCGGCGTCTGCCTGATCAGCGCCGACGCCGGCGACCTCGGCACCGGGCAGGGGCTGGTCCGGGTGGCCGGCGTCACGGCGCTCGCCGCCTTCGCCGTCCTCAGCTCCCTGGTGCGGGTGCGCCGGGAGGAGCAGGTGGCCCGGGTCGCCCAGGTCGCCGTCGTCGCGCAGGCCGCGATCCTGCACCCGGTCCCGGCCCGCGTCGGCACCCTGGCGATGGCCTCCCGCTACGTCTCCGCGACCAGCGACGCCCTGGTCGGCGGCGACCTGTACGACGTGGTCTCCACCGCCCGCGGGGTCCGGGTCATCGTGGGCGACGCGCGCGGCAAGGGGCTGGGGGCGCTGCAGACCTCCGCCGCCGTCCTGTCCGCCTTCCGCCACGCCGCTCCCCGCCCCGACCTGGCCCTGGACGACCTCGCCCGCGAGATCGAGCGGGCGGTGGCCCCGGCCCTGTCCGCCGAGGACTTCGTCACCGCGGTCCTGTGCGAGCTGGCGCCCGACGGCCGGCTGGACCTCGTGCTCTGCGGGCACCCCTCACCGCTGCGCCTCGTGCCCGGGCGCACGCCGGAGGAGCTCGGGAGCCGCCCCGGACCGCCGCTGGGCCTCGGGGTCGACCCGGTGGTGGAGTCCACCACGCTGCACTCCGGGCAGCGGCTGCTGCTGTACACCGACGGCGTCATCGAGGCCCGCGACCCCGCGGGGCGGTTCTTCGACCTGCCGGCGGCCGCGTCGCAGCTCGGCAGCCACGGCCCGGTGTCCGAGACGGCGCTCGACGACGCGCTGGAGCAGCTGATGGCGCAGGTGCGCACGCACGTCGGCGGCACCCTCACCGACGACGTGGCCGCGCTGCTGGCGGAGCCGCTGGGGCCCTCCGCTCCCTAGCGGGGCTCCTCGAGCTCCTCGGCCTCGTGCCCGGCCCGCGGGTGCAGGCGCAGGGCCAGGACGGCGACGTCGTCCTCGCGGCGCGCCGGCAGCATGCGGGCGAGGACGGCGTCGACGAGCCCGTCGAGGTCGAGGTCGCGGGCGGCGAGGTCCTCCAGGGCCTCCTGCAGCCGCTCCAGGCCGACCTGCAGCGGCTGGTCGCGCCGCTCCACGAGGCCGTCGGTGTACAGCAGGACCGTGGACCCCTCTCCCAGCACGACCTCGGACTCGCGGCGGCGCGAGGACGGCATGACGCCGAGCAGCAGGTCGGAGCTGATCGCGGTCAGCCCCATCACCAGGCCGTCGGGGTGGAGCACCAGGGGCGGGGGGTGGCCGGCGTTGGACCAGCGCAGGCGCGTGGTGCCGCGCTGCCGCTCGGCGTCGGTCTGCTCCAGGCGGGCCACCACGGCGGTCGCGCTCGTGCCGACCCGCAGGGTCTCCAGCGCCTCGTCGACCTCGCGCAGCACCTCCGCCGGCCCCTCCCCGGTGACCACGGCGGTGGTCCGCACGATCGTGCGGACCTGGCTCATCGCGGCCGCCGCCTGGGTGTCGTGGCCGATGACGTCGCCGATCACCACGACCGTGCCGCCGTCGGGCTGGACGAACGCGTCGTACCAGTCGCCGCCCACCTGCGCGGCCTCGGCCGCCGGGATGTAGCGCACGACGATCTGGGTGTGGCCGGGCTGGGCGGGGTCGGTGAGCAGCGAGCGCTGCAGCCCCTCGGCGAGGTCGCGCTGCTCGCGGTACAGGCGCGCGTTGTCGAGCGCCAGGCCGGCCCGCGCGCCGATGTCGGTGGCGGTGGCGACCTCCTCGGGCGAGATCGGGCTGCGGGTGGCGCCGTTGAACATCGTGAGCAGGCCCAGCGTGCGGCCGCGGGCGCGCAGCGGCAGGACGATGAAGGAGTCGGGCGCGAGGTGCTCGAGCGCCTCCGCCGCGGGTCCGGGCGCGAGGACGCTGCGGATCGCCTCGGTCGCCCCCTCGGACCGCAGGACGGGGCGGCCGGTGCGCAGGGCCTGCACGAGGAAGGACAGCTCGGACAGGTCCTTCATCCGGGCCCGGGTGTAGTGCTCCACGACCGGGCGCAGGGCGGGGTCGTCGTGCCAGGAGCCGATGTCGCGCAGGTCGCGGGCCTGGGGACGCTCGCTTCCGTCGGTGAGGGTGACCACGCACCAGTCGGCCAGGGTCGGCACCACGAGGCGGCCGAGCAGCGCCACCGCCTCCTCGGCGTCCAGGGTGCCGGCGAGCGCGCCGGTGACGCGGGCGAGGAGCTCGGCGCGCTGGCCGCTGCGGGCCAGGGCGGCGTTCAGCCCCTCCAGCTCGCGGGTGCGGGCGAAGAGGTCGGCCTCCACGCGCTCGGCGCGCTCGCGCCAGTGCTCCCCGCGGTCGGCCTGCGCGCGAGCAGCGTCCCGGTCGCGCACGTAGGCGGTGATGTCGTCGGAGCGGTGCAGGAGGAGCACGACCTCGCCGCGGTCGTCCAGGATCGGGACGTTGCGCGGGCTCCAGTACCGCTCCTCGTAGCCCCCGCCCGCGATCGGGATGTCGTACTTCTGGATGGCCATCGTGTGGGGGCGCTTGGTGTCCCGGGCGGCCTCCAGCGAGGCGCGCATGTTGGCCATGCCGTCGGCCGCGGGGTCGTCGGGGTTGGTGGGGAACGCCTCGAACACGTGGCGGCCGACCGTGCCCTCCAGCGTGGTCCCGGTGGCCTCGCGCCGGGCGCGGTTGGCGCCCACGATCACCAGGTCGGGGGTCAGCAGCAGCAGCGGGGCGGGGACCTCCTCGAAGATCCTCGCGTAGTCGGGAACCGGCAGGCCGTCGGCCACCGCACCTCCCGCGCTCGCTCGTGTCCTCGTCCCGACGCCGAACCTAGCCGCGGGGGCCGACAGCCGCCCGGCGGCTCAGGCGAGGTGGCGGTGGCGGCGCAGGACGGCGCCCGCAGCGGCGGCCACGACGTCCAGGCCCTCGATCGCGAGGGAGAAGTCGAGGACCTCGTCCCAGCTGATCGCCGGGCCGTGGTGCTCCTCGACGACCTCCGAGGGCACGTGCCACTCCTCCGCGGTCACCCCGCCGGTGGTGAGCAGGCGGACGACGTCGTCGCTGGCGTGCTTGCGGACCTCGTCGCGGCAGGTGCCGCAGTCGAAGGCGTAGAAGGACCACGCCTCCACCGAGCACACCACGAGGCGCACCTGGGCCGGGGTCAGCTCGACGTCGCCGCAGCTGTGGCACGAGGCCTTGATGGTGGTCACGGGTTACCTCCGCAGTCGTGCCCCCACCGGAGTCGGCGGGTCGGTCACGAAGGCTTCGGCGGCGCGGGGCGATCCCTTGAGCCCTGGGATGGGGCGGGGCGCCGGGGGTCCGGGCCGGCTGCAGGGCCGGCAGGAGCGCCGCGGGGGCGCCGCGGGGGCGCCGCGGGGCCGCCCCCGCGGCGCGTCGCGGTGGACGCGCCGCCGTGCTGGAGCCGCGCGGCGGGCGTGCCGAAGGACCGGCATGCGCACCCTCGCCGCCGCCCTCGCCGCCACCGCCACCGCCGCCGCTCCGGCCGGCTCCGTCCCGACCGCCGCGCCCGCTGCGGTCGTGGACCTGCGCGGCCTGAGCATCCAGGACCGCATCCGCCTGCGGGCGCTCGAGGCCGCCCGCGCCTGAGCGAGCCCAGGCGTCGCCTGCGACGAGGCGAACCCCCGGACTGCGCAGTGGTGGTGCGGGAGCGGTGCGCCAGCGGCGGCAGCCGCCGACCTCCTCCCACCCCTACCGATCACCGCAGCAGCGGTGCCATGGTGACAGCCGCGGCGCACAGCAGCGCCACCTCGAGCGGGGGCTCACGTGAAGCGCTGGACGACGACGACGGCTGCCCTGGCAGCGGCCGGTGCGCTGCTCGTCGGGAGCGGCGGCGCAGCGAGCGCCCAGCAGCCCGGCAGGAACGGCGCGGTCTCCTACCTCTGGGAGTACACGTACTGGATGAACCAGCCGTGCATGGTGGAGGGCGAGGAGTTCCCGGGGCTGGAGCCCGATGGCGGGGTGGCGTGGGCGCGTGGTGGCACCGTCATGGCCATGACGGCGGTCGCGGCCGGCAGCACGCAGACGTTGGTGCTCAGCACCAGCACGTGCGCGCCGCGCAGCATCGGACGCGCGGACTCCGGCAGCACGGGTTCCTTCTCGCCGGACGGCAAGCAGATCGCCGTGCAGCGCGGCGGTCGGATCCTGGTCGTGGACGTCGCCACGGGGAAGACGGTCCGTGACCTGACGGCGGGGAAGGACCCGTCGTGGTCTCCGGACGGCAAGCGGATCGCCTACGTGGACGGCACCACGATCAAGACCCGGCCCTCGACCGGAGGCAGCGCGGCCACCTTCAAGACCAGCGCCAGCGCCCCGGACTACTCCCCGGACAGCACGAAGATCGCCTACCTGACCGGCGGGAAGATCGCCTACGCCGCCGCCAGCAACGGGTCCAGCGCGAAGACCACCTCGATCAAGGCCCTGGACTTCACGTGGTCCCCGGACGGCACGAGCTTCGCCTTCATCAGCCCCACCCAGTACGTGGTCGTGGCCAGGACGTCCGGCTACATCACCGCGCGGCCGACCGACGGCGACACCCCGAACGTCCGACAGCACGTCGCCTGGCAGCCGCTGCGCTGAGCGCAGTGGCGCGAGCCGCGCCCACCAGGTGCCCACTGAGCCGGTGGGCGAGGTCATCGACCTCGGAGGCAGAACGGCCCCGCAGGTCGGTGACCTGCGGGGCCGCGGTGGAGCCGCCTGTGGGAGTCGAACCCACGACCTACGCATTACGAGTGCGTCGCTCTAGCCGACTGAGCTAAGGCGGCAGCGACCGGCGCGAGCGCCGGGCACGAGGATCGAGTGTAGGGGGTTCAGCCCGGGCAGGTGGCCCCCTCCCCCGGGAGCACGCCGTCCAGGAACCAGGCGTCGACGGCGGAGTCCACGCACTCCGAGCCGCGCGCGTAGGCGGTGTGGCCCTCGCCCTCCCAGGTCAGCAGCCGCCCGGAGGCGAGCTGGTCGGCCAGGGACTGCGACCACGCGTACGGCGTGGCGGGGTCGCCCGTGGTGCCGACCACGAGGATCGGCGGCGCGCCCTCGGCCGCGACGGGTGCGGGCTGGCGGGTCGGCGGCACCGGCCACGCGGCGCACTGCACCTCCCCGTACCCGAGGGAGTCCCCGAAGGTCGGCGACGCCTCCTCCAGCTGCTGCGCCGTGGCGGCCAGCCGCGCGGGGTCGGCGTCCACCGGGTAGTCCAGGCAGTTCACGGCCACGAACGCCTCGAGGAGGTTGGAACCGTAGGTGCCGTCCTCGGTGCGGTCGGCGTAGGCGTCGGCGAGCTGCAGCAGCACCTGCCCGTCGCCGTCCAGCGCCCCCTCCAGAGCGCGGTCGAGCACCGGCCAGCTGGCGTCGTCGTAGAGCGGCGTGATGATCCCGGTGGTGGCCAGCGCCGCCGTGAGGGGGCGGTCGGTCCCCGTCTCCAGCGGGGCCTGCTCGGCCGCCTCGACCACGCCGCGGACCTCGGCCAGCGCGTCGTCGACGTCGTCGGCCAGCGGGCACCCCCGCCGCTGCGGGCAGTCCTCGACGTAGGCCCGCAGCGCCTGCTCCAGCCCCTCCGCCTGCCCCACCGTGACCTGGTCGTAGGTGGACGCCGGGTCGAGAGCGCCGTCGAGCACGAAGCGGCCCACCCGCTGGGGGAAGCGGCCGGCGTACTCCGCGCCGAGCAGGGTGCCGTAGGACTTGCCGAGGTAGTCCAGGCGCTCGGCGCCGAGCACCGCGCGCAGCACGTCCAGGTCGCGGGCGGCGTCCACGGTGCCCAGGTGCGGCAGCAGGGCCCCGGCGTCGGCCTGGCACCCCGCGGCGAAGGCGGCCGCCTCCGCCTGCAGCGCCTCCAGCCCGCCGGGGGCCTCCGGCTCGGGGCCGTCGGTGGACAGGTAGGCGTCCAGCTCGGCGTCGGACAGGCAGTCCACCGGGTCGGAGGCGCCGACCCCGCGCGGGTCGAAGCCGACGACGTCGTAGCGCCGGGCGACCTCCGCCGAGACCACCGGGGACCCGCGGACCCAGTCCACGCCCGACCCGCCGGGGCCGCCGGGGTTCACCAGCAGCGGCCCGATCCGCGCGTCGGCGTCGGTCGCCGGGCGCCGCAGCAGCGCGACCTCCAGCGTCGCGGCGCTGGGAGCGGCCCAGTCCACCGGCACGGTGACCGTGGAGCACTGGAGGCCGTCCCCGCAGCCGCTCCAGTCCAGCTCCTGCTCGTAGAAGCGGGCGTTGGCCGGGTCGCCGGCCTGCTCCCCCGCGACGCCGACCTCGCCGGTGGGGGCCGGGACGCTGGTGGGCGGGCCGCCGTCCGGCGCCGGCACCGCGTCGGACGACGTGCAGCCGCCGGCGAGGAGGACCGCGGCGACCGCGAGCGCGAGCCGCCTCACGGGCGCAGCGCCAGGGCCATCGCCTCGACGGCGAGCAGCGGGTTGACGTTCGCGCCGATCCGCTCGCGGGCCAGGCCGATCGCGTCCAGGCGGCGCAGCGTCAGCTCCGGGGGCGCCGCGGCGGCCAGCCGCTCGACCTCCGCGCGCAGCTCGACGTTGACCAGGTCGACCCCGGCGCCCAGCTGCACCACCAGGACGTCGCGGTAGAGGGAGGCGAGGTCGACCAGCGCGCGGTCGAGCACGTCCCGCTTGGACCGGGTCGCCCGGGCCTTCTGGTCCTTCTCCAGCTGGGTGACCTGAGAGCGCAGCGCCGGCGGGAGGGCGCCGGTGGCCGCCGCCCCCAGCGAGCGCAGCAGCGCGGCCCGCTCGGCGGCGTCGCGCTCGGTCGTCGCCGCGGACGCCTCCTCCCCCGCGACGTCGACGAGGTTGCCGGCGCTGACCACTGCGTCGCCCACGCCCCGCACCTCCAGGGCCATCCGCAGCACCTCCCGGCGGCGCAGCCGGGCGCCCTCGTCGCGGGCCAGCCGGCGCGCCAGGCCGATGTGGCTCTGCGCGGCCCGCGCCGCGTGCGCGGCCATCACCGGGTCGACGCCGTCGCGGCGCACGAGCAGCTCGGCGACGGCCTCGACCGGGGGCACGCGCAGCCGCACCGGCCGGCACCGGGAGCGGATGGTGGTGACGAGGTCCTCCGAGCTCGGCGCGCACAGCAGCCACACGGTGCGCTCCGGCGGCTCCTCGATCGCCTTGAGCAGCACGTTGGACCCGCGCTCGCTCATCCGGTCGGCGTCCTCGACGAGCACCACGCGCCAGCGCCCCCCGGCCGGGCGGCGCTGCGCGGACTGCACCAGCGAGCGGACCACGTCGATGTCGATGCCGAGCTTCTCGGTGCTGACCACCTGCACGTCGGCGTGCGTGCCGCCCAGCACGGTGCGGCAGGCGTGGCAGATCCCGCACCCGCCGTCCTCGCACTGCAGCGCCGCCGCGAAGGCGCGGGCCGCCGTCGAGCGCCCCGATCCCGGCGGGCCGGTGAACAGCCACGCGTGCGTCATCTGCGCGGGCGAGGCCACGGCCCCGCGCAGGACGGCGGCCGCCTCCTCCTGCCCGACGAGGTCGTCCCAGACGCTCACCGCGGCCACTCGGTGTCGTCGGGGTCGCCCAGGGAGAACAGCTCCTCGTCCAGCGCCCGGTGGCTGCCCACCGCCGGCATCTGCCGGGTGCGCTCGGCCGGGCCCTGGCCGGGCACCGCGATCGGCTGGGTCGACTCGCGGTCGCGCAGCGCCAGCGCCTCGCGCTCGGCGGCGGCCCGCTCGGCGTCCAGCCGCACGGCCTCCTCGCGCTCGGCCTCCTCGCGCCCGGCCCGCTCCGCCCGCTCGGCGTCCAGGCGGTCGGCCTCGGCCTGCTCCTCGCGCAGGCGCTGGGTCTCCTCCCGGTCGGCGACGGCCCGCGCCCTCGCCGCCTCCGAGCGCTCGCGGGCCTCGGAGCGCGCGACGTCCTTCTCCTCACGGGTGCGGGCGCGCTGGGCCTCCCGCCGCTCGCCCTCCGCGCGGCGGGCGGCCTCGGCGACCTCGCGGGCGTCCTGCTCGGCCTGGGCGCGCACGCGCTCGGCCTCCCGGCGGAAGCGCTCGGCGGCCTCGACCTCGGCCGCGCGCCGCGCCCGCTCGGCCGGCGAGGGCGGCAGCAGCGGCTCCAGGCCGGCCCGCACCCGGCGCGCGACCTCCTCGGGGGCGGCGTCGGCGTCCACCACGAGGTAGCGGCGCGGGGTGCGGCGGGCGAGGGTGAGGAAGCGCTGGCGCACCGCCTCGTGGAACTCCAGCGGCTCGCGCTCGAGCCGGTCGAGCTGGTCGCCGAGCCGGGCCCGGGCGCGGTCGGCGGGGAGGTCCAGCACCACGGTGAGGTCGGGCAGCAGCCCCTGCGTGGCCCAGGTGGAGATGCCGGCGACCTCCTCGGCGACGAGGTCGCGCCCGGCGCCCTGGTAGGCGACCGAGGAGTCCACGTAGCGGTCGGTGATGACGAGGGCGCCCTGCTCCAGGGCGGGGCGGACCAGCTCGGCCACGTGCTGGGCGCGGTCGGCCGCGTACAGCAGGGCCTCCGCGCGCGGCGCCAGGTCGCCGCCGTGCAGCAGCACCGCCCGGATCGCGCGGCCGGCCTCGGTGGCGCCGGGCTCGCGGGTCACCACGACGTCGTGGCCCAGCTGGCCCAGCCACTGCGCCAGCGCCCGGGCCTGGGTGCTCTTGCCGACGCCGTCCCCGCCCTCCAGTGCGACGAGGAAGCCGCCGGTGGGGCGCGCCGGGGGCTCGGCGTGCGCGGAGTGGCGCAGCCGCCAGGCGCGGACCAGGTCGGGGAGCAGGGCGCCGGAGGCGCCGTCGTCGACGCGGCGGGAGGCCAGCAGGGCGGCCCCGACGACGAGCAGGGCCGCCAGCAGCAGGGCCGGCACCGCGCCGTCGAGGGCCACGGTGGTCTCGTCGGTCAGCGCGAGGGCGCGCCGCCCCACGAGCGCTGCCAGGGCCGGGACGAGGACCACGACGGCGACCAGCACCACCCGGGCGGCGGCGAGCAGGGCGGCGCGGGTGAGCTCGCGCGCGCCGTCGGCGACCTCCAGGCCCACCAGCGCGCTGCCGGTGACCCAGGCGACGCCGCCGCAGGCGCCGACGAGGACGCCGAGCAGGGCCACGACCACGAGGTCGGGCACCAGGGCCAGCGGCACGAGCAGCACCCCGGCGACCACGGCCGCCAGGAGCGCCAGCCGCCAGCGCACCAGGGCCACGAGCAGGCGCGGGCCGGTCCAGGCGCCGAGCAGGAGGCCGGTGGCGACGCCGGCGACGACCAGCCCCAGGCCGGGAGCACCGGCGTCCAGCGCCTCCAGGTGGGCCGGAGCGGCACCGACCGCGGCGGCACCGGCGGCGAGGGCGGCCAGCACGAGCACCACGAGGCCGCGGCCGCGCGGGGCCGACGCCAGGGCCCGCCAGCCCGGCGCGAGGGCGCCCAGGGGGCCGGCCGGGCGCTCGGCCGCGGCGGGCACCGCTCGCCGGGCCGGCCACGAGCGCCAGGCCACCACGGCGGCCAGCACGTGGGCCAGCGCGGCGGCGTGGAAGGGGAGGGTGGACGCCGCGCCGGTGGTGGCCTGCGAGAGCGCCGCGAGCACGACGAAGAGGAGGGCGGCCACGGGCAGGCTGCCGGTGGCGGCCCGCAGGCGCAGCCGCTCGGCCGCCGCCCGGCGCTCGGCGGGGAGGTCGGCGCTGGTGGCCTCCTCGGCGGCCGCGCGGAGCAGGCCCACGAGCGCGACCAGCAGCACGGCGGCGAGCAGCCACGGCAGGGTGCCGACGAGCGGCACCGAGACCAGCAGGGCGGCGCGCACGAGGTCGGCGGCGACCGCGGTCGTGCGGTGGTCCCAGCGAGCCGCGAGGCGACCGGCGAGCGGGCCCAGCACGAGGGCGGGGACCAGGCGCAGCGCCAGCACCGCGGCCACCGAGAGGTCGGCGGCGGACGCCGGGCTCGCGAGGGGCCCCGAGGTGCCGCCGGACGCCGCGGACCCGGCGCCCAGCCGCAGCGCCAGCACCACCGCCGCCAGCAGGCCGAGCCACCGGCCGAGCCCGGACAGGGCAGGGCCGAGCCAGGAGGTGCGCAGGACCCGCTCCGCACGGGCGCCCAGGGCCGCCCGCCCGCTGCCGGCCCTGGCCGCGGGCACCGCGCTGCTGCCGACCGAGGTCACGCGGCCAGGGTAGCCGCGCGGACCGACGGCGCCGCGCGGCCGGACGGCCCCGACCGCTCAGGCCATCGAGTAGACGGCCACCGGCTCGGTGGTCGGGCTCGTGCTGCCGCCCTCGGGCTCGACGGTCACGGCCACGCCGGTCACCCCGCCCATGTCGCCGTGCAGCACCGCGGCCTCCTCGCCGCGCGCCTGGAAGGTCGCCGCCGGCTCCGGGTCGCCCTCGCGCAGGAGCCACAGCTGGTAGGTGCGCCCGTCCGGCGCCGGCCGGGCGCCGGTGTCGACGAGCACCGCGGTCCCCTCCTGCACCGAGACGACGAGGCTGGTGCGCGACCACTCCTCCTGCGACCCGCCGGAGGCCGCCACGGTCACGGCGTCCGGGGCCGTGGCCACCCGCTCGAGGTCAGCGGCCACGGCGCGCGCCGCGTCGCGGTCGGCGCGGTACTGCACCGCCGTCCAGCCGAGCGCGGCACCGCCCAGCAGGACCAGCGCAGCAGCGGCCGCCACCAGGGCGGGCAGCCGCCGGCGCCGGGCGCGCCGCTCGCCCAGGTCGACCACGGCGGAGGGACGGGGGGCGCCAGCGGTGGAGCCGGCGGGGCGGCCGTCGGGTGCGGCGTCCCGGGCACCGCCGGGGGCGGCGTCCTCGTCGGTGTGCAGCGCCGCGAGCTGCGGGACGTCGGCCAGCCGCGCCAGCACGGACGCGCGCAGGTGCGCCGGCGGCTCGACGGCGACCGCGTCGGCCAGGGCGGCGAGGCCCTCGCGCACGACCGCGACCTCCGCGCGGCACGGCGGGCAGGACGCCAGGTGGAGCTCGGCCTGCTCGCGCTCGGCGGGGCTGACGGCGTCCGCGGCGTAGGCGGGGGTCAGGTCGTGCTCGCTCATGCCGTCCCCTCCAGACCCGACAGCCCGGTGCGGAGCCGGATGAGGCCGTCGCGCAGGCGCGTCTTGACCGTGGGCACCGGCACGCCCAGGCGCTGGGAGATCTCCGAGGAGGTGTGCCCGCCCCAGTAGGCCAGCACCACGGCCTCGCGCTGGAGGTCGGTCAGCCGCCCCATGGCGGCGCGCACCCGCTGCTCGTCCTCGTGCTGCAGGACGTCCTCGGCGACGGAGTCGTACTCGCGCACGGCCCCACCGGCGGCGGCGCGGTCCTCGCGGTCCTCGGCCGAGCGCACCGAGCGCACGCGGTCGACCGCCCTGCGGTGGGCGACCGTCATCGCCCACGCGGACGTGCTTCCGGCGGAGGGGTCGAACCGCGCCGCCTGACGCCACAGCTCCAGCATCACTTCCTGCACCACCTCCTCGGCCATGGCGTGGTTGCGCACGACGGCGCGGGCCAGGCCGAGCATCTTGGGAGCGAGCGCGTCGTAGACCTCGGCGAACGCCTCGCGGTCGCCGAGGGCGACGCGGGCCATGACCGGGGCCAGGGGGTCGACGGGGCGATCCCCATGCCGCCACCGCCCTCGCTCGTCGCTGTCCTGGGGAGCGGCGTCTTCACTCCCTACTGCGTTCGACACCGGACCTCCGGAGGATTGCCGTCGCCGGCGGTGGATCCGCTCAGCTGGCCGGGGAGGCCTTGGCGGCGGGCTTCTTCGCGGCGGGCTTCTTGGCCGCGGGCTTCTTCGCGGCGGGCTTCCTGGGCGCCGCCGCACGGGTCTTCTTCACCGGTCCTCGGGCGCGCTTCTCCTCCAGGAGCTCCGCCGCCCGCTCGGGCGTGAGGGTCTCCACCGGGTCGTCCTTGCGCAGGGTCGCGTTGGTCTCCCCGTCGGTGACGTAGGGCCCGAAGCGGCCCTCCTTGACCACCACCGGCTTGCCGCTGACCGGGTCGGTGCCCAGCTCGCGCAGGGGCGGCGTCACCGCGCGCGCTCCGCGGCCGCGCTTGGGCTGGGCGTAGACCTCCAGCGCCTGCTCGAGGGTGATGTCGAACAGCTGCTCCTCGGACTCCAGCGAGCGCGAGTCCGTCCCGCGCTTGAGGTAGGGCCCGTACCGGCCGTTCTGGGCGGTGATCTCCTCACCGGTCGCCGGGTCGGCGCCCACCACGCGGGGCAGGGACAGCAGCCGCAGCGCGTCGTCCAGGGTCACGGTCTCCAGCTGCATGCTCTTGAACAGGGACCCGGTGCGCGGCTTGGCCGACTTGGGGGCGTCCTCGGGCAGCACCTCGGTGACGTAGGGCCCGTAGCGGCCGGCGCGCGAGACGATCGTCCGCCCGGTGTCGGGGTCGGTGCCCAGCTCGCGCTCGCCGTCCCCGGAGGTGGCGAGCAGCTCGCGGGCCCGCTCGACCGTGAGCTCGTCGGGGGCCAGGTCGTCGGGCACCGCGGCGCGCTGGGGGTCGCCGCCCTCGACCTCGGCCGGCGCCTCCAGGTAGGGGCCGTAGCGCCCCACCCGCAGCGTGATGCCCTCGCCGATCTCCAGGCTGTTGATGCCCCGGGCGTCGATGTCGCCCAGGTCGTCCACGAGCGGCTTGAGGCCCTGGGAGCTGTCCTGGCCGGGGCCGCCGGGCGCGCCGGTGCCCCCGGCCACGCCCGTGCCGCCGCCGAAGTAGAACCGGCCCAGCCAGCCCGCCCGGTCCTCGGTGCCCCCGGCGATGCGGTCGAGGTCGTCCTCCATGGAGGCCGTGAAGTCGTAGTCGACGAGGTAGCGGAAGTGGTCCTCCAGCAGCCGGACCACCGCGAACGCGATCCAGCTGGGCACCAGGGCGTTGCCGCGGCGCCAGACGTACCCGCGGTCGCTGATCGTGGCGATCGTGGCCGCGTACGTGGAGGGCCGGCCGATGCCGCGCTCCTCCAGCGCCTTCACCAGGCTCGCCTCGGTGTAGCGCGGGGGCGGGGAGGTCTCGTGGCCCTCGGCGTCGGCCGCGAGGACGTCGATCCCGGCGCCGGTCTCCAGCTGGGGCAGGCGGTTCTCGCCCTCGCCCTCGCCGCCGTGGCGCTCCTCGTCGCGACCCTCCTCGTACGCGGCCAGGAAGCCGCGGAAGGTGATCACGGTGCCGGACGCCGACAGCTCGACGTCCCGCGCGCTCTCGCCGGCGGAGGTGACGACCGGCACGGCGCCGCCCAGGCGCACGGTGGCCGTGGAGCCGCGGGCGTCGGCCATCTGGCTCGCCACCGTGCGCTGCCAGATCAGCTCGTAGAGGCGGAACTCGTCGCCTCGCAGCGCGCCGGCGACCTGCGCGGGGGTGCGGAAGACGTCGCCGGAGGGGCGGATCGCCTCGTGCGCCTCCTGCGCGTTCTTGGCCTTGGAGGCGTACACGCGCGGCTTGTCGGGCACGTACTGCGGCCCGTACAGCTCACTCGCCTGCGAGCGCGCCGCCGTCAGCGCCTGCTGGCTCAGCGCCGTGGAGTCGGTGCGCATGTAGGTGATGAAGCCGTTCTCGTACAGCGTCTGGGCCACGCGCATGGTCTGGCGGGCGGAGAAGCGCAGCTTGCGCTGGCCCTCCTGCTGCAGCGTGGAGGTGGTGAACGGCGCGGCCGGACGCCGGGTGTACGGCTTGGTGTCGACGCTGCGCACGGCGAGCGCCGTCGTCCGCAGGCCCGCGGCGATGGCCGTGGCCACCTCCTCGTCGAGGCGGACGACGTCCGCGGCCCGGGCGGTCAGCTGGCCGGTGTCGGCGAAGTCGCGGCCGGTCGCGACGCGCGCGCCGTCGACGGCGACCAGCCGGGTGCGGAAGGCCTCCGCGCGGTCGGTGTCGGAGGTCGCGGCGACCTGGGCCCGCACGTCCCAGTAGCCGGCGGAGACGAACGCCATCCGCTCGCGCTCGCGCTCGACGACCATCCGGGTGGCCACCGACTGCACGCGCCCGGCGGACAGGCCCGCGCGGACCTTGCGCCACAGCACCGGGGACACCTCGTAGCCGTAGAGGCGGTCGAGGATGCGGCGGGTCTCCTGGGCGTCGACCAGGTGGGTGTCGATGTCGCGGGTGTCGTCCAGCGCGCGGTGGATGGCCTCGCGGGTGATCTCGTGGAAGACCATCCGCTTGACCGGCACCTTGGGCTGCAGGGTCTGCAGCAGGTGCCAGGCGATGGCCTCGCCCTCGCGGTCCTCGTCCGTCGCGAGGTAGAGCTCGTCGGCGTCCTTGAGGGCCCGCTTCAGCTCGGTGACCTTCTTGCGCTTGTCGGCGTCGACGACGTAGTACGGCTCGAAGCCGTTGTCGACGTCGACCGCGAAGCGCCCGAAGGGCCCCTTCTTCATCTCCGCCGGCAGCTCCGAGGGCTGCGGCAGGTCGCGGATGTGCCCCACGCTCGCCTCGACCTCGTACCCCTCGCCGAGGTACCCCGCGATGGTGCGGGCCTTCGCGGGCGACTCGACGATGACGAGGCGTCGCGGCGCGGAGGGGGTCGAGCTTCGGGCCACGGGGGTGCCTTCCGGGACGGGAGCCGGCGGGGCCGGCGGGCGGACGATGAGACGGTAACCCGTCGCGGCCCTCGGTCAGGCCATCGACCCGAGGCGGTGGACCGGTCGGGGGACGGGCCGCCGCAGCACCAGGACGACCAGCAGGACGGCGCACGCGGCGGCCGCCACGCCGGCCGCTCCGGCCGCGTACGCCAGCGCCAGCTCCCCGGGCCCCGCCGCCTGCGGGGGCACCCGGGCCGCCAGGACGGCCCCCAGCACCAGGGCCGCGGCGGTGCCCAGGACGGCGCCGGCCCCGAGCAGCGCGAGCGCCGCGCGGTGCCCGCTGGGGGCGCCGGCCCGCGCGTCCGGCTGCTCCTGCTCCGGAGCGGGGATCACCACCGCGACCAGGCCGGCCCAGGCGCCGACCACGAGCACCGCGGCGACCGCGTCGCTGGCGCGGTGCCAGCCCGCGGCGAGCGTGGCGACCCCGGTGGCGGTCGTGTACACCGCCCCCGCCACGGCCACCGCGGGGCGCAGCCGGGCCGGCACCACGACGAGCAGGGCGACCGAGACGGCGGCGGCGAAGGCGGTGTGGCCGCTGGGCAGGCTGTTGCCCGGGCCGGGCTCCCCGATCAGGTCCGTGCGCTCCAGCACCCAGCGCTTGAGCACCTGGGTGGTGACCGCGGGCCCGACGACGAGGACGGCGGCCGCCGCGGCCACCGCCACCCTGCGGCGGACCAGGCCGATCACCACCACGAGCACCACGACCCCCGCGACGGCCAGGCCGGAGACGACGTCCAGCACCGCCTCGGCGTACTCCAGGGTGAACCGGCGACCGGTCCGCCCACCGGCCAGCGTGGCCTGGTCGAGCAGCTGACCGGCGCGGGTGGCCACGAAGGTGCGGTGCAGCGCCCAGACGCCCACCGCGCACACCAGGGAGGAGAGCACCCCCGCGGCGAGGCGCCAGCGCGGGCTCACGCGGGCACCAGGAGCCCGTCGGCGACCAGCGCGCGCACCTGCGGCAGCAGCTCGGCGACCAGCGGGGCGGCCTCCACCTCCAGCAGCGCGGCGAGGGCCCCGGCGATCTGCCCGACGGACAGCTCGCCGTCGCTGGCCCCGACCAGGCCGGCCAGGGCGGTGCCCACCGCGACCGCCCGGCCCAGCCCACCGCCCTGGCGCAGCAGGATCACCGAGGGGTCGGCGTCCCCGGGGCGCAGGTGGCGCTCCTCGGTGACGTCGGCCGCGGCCCGCAGGCGCAGCCCCAGCAGGTCGGCGTCCGGGGTGGAGGCCAGCAGGTCCTGGGCCGCGAGCACCTGCGCCACGTGCCCGCCCAGCGGGGCGCGCAGCGGGCCGGTCGCCTCCTCCAGGCGCCGCCAGCGCGGTCGCGCCGCGGCCTCCTCGCGCGGCGCGTGCAGCACCACGAACCCGAAGCCGACGGCCTGGACGCCGCGGGCGGCGAAGTCGTCCAGCCAGGCGCCGAGCAGCGCGTCGAAGGCCGGGCCCGGGCGCTGGCCGCCGTCGCGGATCCACGTCTCGGCGTACTCGGCGGGGTCCTGCACCTCCCGCTGCACGACCCAGCCGTCCAGGCCGGAGGCCTCCAGCCACGAGCCAACCCGGTCGGTCCAGCCCTCCCCCGCCCGGTGCTCCCAGTTGCCGAGCAGCTGCGCGCTGCCGCCGGGGGCCAGGACGCCGCCCAGGCCGCTCACCAGGCGCCGCACCACCTCGTCGCCGACCAGGCCGCCGTCGCGGTAGGTCCAGCCGGGCACCGCGGCGCTGCGCGGGGTGACCACGAAGGGCGGGTTGGAGACCACGAGGTCGAAGCGCTCGCCGGCCACCGGCTCCAGCAGGCTGCCGCGGCGCAGGTCCAGGTCGACGCCGGCCAGCGCCGCGTTGAAGGCCGCGAAGGCCAGGGCGCGCGCGGACGTGTCGGTCGCGGTCACCGACCCGGCGTGGCGGGCGGCGTGCAGCGACTGCACGCCGCTGCCGGCACCGACGTCGAGCACCCGCGCCGCGGGCGTGCGCACGGTCAGCTGCGCCAGCGTCGTGGAGGCCCCGCCCACGCCCAGGACGTGGTCGGTCGGCAGCGGGCCGCCGGTGGCCGCCTCGCCCAGGTCCGAGGCGAGCCACCAGCTCGACTGGCCGGCGGCGTCGACGGCGGCGTAGGGGCGCAGGTCGACCGCGGCCCGCACGGCGTCCTCGCGGCCGGCCCCGGCGGCGGTGACCAGGCCGGCCCGCTCGGCGCCGGCCGTGCCGGTGGCCGGTAGGGCGGCGTCCAGCGCCCCGCGCGTCACCTGCGCGCCCAGGACGAACAGCCGGGACAGGACGGCGGCCGCGCCGTCGCCCGCGGCGGCGAGGGCCCGGCGGGCGGGCAGGGGCTGGTCGCGCAGCAGGGCGCCCGCGGCGACCGGCCCGAGGAGCTCGGTGACGGCGTCCACGGTCCACCCGGCGCCCCCCAGGTCGGCGCGCAGGGAGGCGGTCAGGGCGGCGTCGGCGCGGGGCGGAGGGGGCACGCCCGCACGGTACGGCGTCCGCCTGCGGCCCCTCCCCGCACTCTCCCGGGAGAGTGCGTCCTGGAACGGCCCCTGGACCGCACTCTCCAGAGGAAGTGCGGTCCAGGGGCGTGCGGGGCGTGCGGGGCGGCGGTGGGTCAGGCGGTGCCGCGGCCCTCGTCGGGCGCGGTCGGCGACGCGCCGGCGGTGCTGGCCCCCGCGCCCGTGGCCGCGCCGGTGGTGGGGGCCGTGCTGGTGCCCACGGGCTCCAGGACGGCGTCGCCCTCGGGGTCGAGGTCGTCGGGGCCCAGGTCGTCCACGTCGTCCTCGGACTCGTCGATCCCGGTCGGGCGCCGCTTGGCGACCCACACGGCCACGACGATCACCACGAGCGCCGCGAGGGCGATCGCCAGGCGCGCCGGGGTGTTGGTGTCCTCGCCGATCGTCAGGGTGACGACCGCCGGGACGATGAGGATCGCCACCAGGTTCATCACCTTCAGCAGCGGGTTGATCGCCGGGCCCGCGGTGTCCTTGAACGGGTCGCCGACGGTGTCGCCGATCACCGTGGCCGCGTGGGCGTCGGAGCCCTTGCCGCCGTGGTGGCCGTCCTCGACGATCTTCTTCGCGTTGTCCCAGGCGCCGCCGGAGTTGGACAGGAACACCGCCATCAGCGCGCCGGCGCCGATCGCGCCGGCGAGGAAGCCGGCGAGGGCGGTGATGCCGAGCCCGAAGCCGACGACCACCGGGGCCAGCACGGCGAGCAGGCCGGGGGTGGCGAGCTCGCGCAGCGAGTCGCGCGTGCAGATGTCGACGACCCGCGCGTACTCCGGGGTCTCCGTGCCGTCCATGATCCCCGGCCGCGTGCGGAACTGGCGGCGCACCTCGAAGACGATGGCGCCCGCGGCGCGGGTCACGGCGTCGATCGCCAGGCCCGAGAAGAGGAAGACCACCGAGGCGCCCAGCAGCAGGCCCACGAGCACGGACGGCCCGGTGACCGACAGGTCGACCAGGGAGTTGCGCACGTACTCGGTGGGGGCCTCGGTCAGGGTCTGGCCGGCCTCGTTGATCGCCGTGATGACCGTGCTCGTGTAGGAGCCGAACAGGGCCGTGGCGGCCAGGACGGCGGTCGCGATCGCGATGCCCTTGGTGATCGCCTTCGTGGTGTTGCCGACGGCGTCCAGCTCGGTGAGCGTCTGCGCGCCGGCCTCGTCGACGTCCCCGGACATCTCCGCGATGCCCTGGGCGTTGTCGCTGACCGGGCCGAAGGTGTCCATGGCGACGATGACGCCGACCGTGGTGAGCAGGCCGGTGCCGGCCAGCGCCACGAGGAACAGGGCCAGGGTCACCGCGCCGCCGGCGAGCAGGAAGCAGACGAGGATCGCGCCAGCGATGATCAGCGTCGTGTAGACGGCCGACGTCAGGCCGACGCCGATGCCGGAGAGCACGACCGTGGCCGCCCCGGTCAGGGAGGTGCGGGCGACGTCCTTGGTCGGGCGCGAGTCGGTGCCGGTGAAGTAGCCGGTGACCCACAGGATCACGACGGCCAGGGCGATGCCCACCACGACCGCAGCGGTGGCCTTCGCGCGCGGGTCGCCGGTGATCGCGGCGCTGGCCTCGGTGATGCCGGTCAGCTCGGCGAAGGAGCCGGGCAGGTACAGGTAGGCCGCGACGGCGCAGCCCACGGCGGCGACGGCCGCCGAGACGTAGAAGCCCCGCTGGATGGCCGCGAGGCCGCTCTCCCCGGTGCGGGCGCGGATGAGCAGGACGCCGAGGACGGCGGTCAGGGCGCCGATCGCCGGGACGATGAGCGGGAACACCAGGCCCTCGTCGCCGAAGGCGGCCCGGCCCAGGATCAGCGCCGCCACCAGCGTCACCGCGTAGGACTCGAAGAGGTCCGCGGCCATGCCGGCGCAGTCGCCCACGTTGTCGCCCACGTTGTCGGCGATGGTCGCGGCGTTGCGCGGGTCGTCCTCGGGGATGCCCTGCTCGACCTTGCCGACGAGGTCGGCGCCGACGTCGGCGGCCTTGGTGAAGATGCCGCCGCCCACGCGCATGAACATCGCCAGCAGCGCGGCGCCGAAGCCGAAGCCCTCCAGCACGCCCGGGGCGTCCTCGCGGTAGATGATCACCACGAGCGCGGCGCCCAGCAGGCCCAGGCCCACGGTCGCCATGCCGACGGTGCCGCCGGTGCGGATGGCCAGGCGCATGCCCGCGGCGCGGCCCTCGGGCTCGCGCGCCGCGGCGGCCACGCGGACGTTGGCCCGCACCGCCAGCGACATGCCCAGGTAGCCGATCGCCGCGGAGAACAGCGCGCCGGCGACGAAGGCGATGCTCCGGCCCAGGCGGACGCCGTCCTCGGCGGGGAGGAACCACAGGACCACCACGACGAGGACGACGAAGACCGCCAGGGTCCGGAACTGCCGCCGCAGGTAGGCGCTGGCGCCCTCCTGGATGGCGGCGGCGATCTCCTGCATCCGCGCCGTGCCCTCGCCCGCGGCCAGCACCTGGCGGCGGAACACGAAGGCCATCACCAGGCCCGCCAGCGCGATGGCGGCCACCACGACGACGATCGTCAGGTCAGCGCCCTGCACCGCTGCGGCTGGTGCCGCCGGCTCTGCTGCGGCGGTCAGCACCGCTCCGCTCGACTGCCCGAGCATCCGTCCTCCTCGACGAGGCCAGGCGTGGCCCCCCAGGCGGCCTCGCGGCGCCGGTCGGGGGGATCAGTGGTCGGGCCGGAGTGTACGCAGACGCCGGGCCGACCAGGGCGGCGTCCTGGCCCGGGCCGGCCCGTGGCGAGGCCGGGGACGGCTGGTGGCGGCTGGTGGCGGCTCAGACGCGCCAGATGAGGCGGGTGCGGCCGCCGGGTCCACCGGAGCCGGGGGTGACCGAGACGTCGTCGGCCAGGCCCGCCATGAGCAGCAGGGCGACGTCCTCGGTCTCGATGCCGTCGTCCCCCGCGCCGTCGCGGACCTCGATCACCAGCGAGCGCGTGGTCGCGGAGACCTCGACCTCGACGAGCTCGTCGGTGGCCGCGGACTCCGTGCGCTGCACCGCGCGCCCGCACGCCTCGCCCACCGCCAGGCGCACGCCCTCGAGGACGCCGTCGTCCAGGCCGGCGCGGCGGGCGACCGCCATCGCCACCAGGCGAGCGGTGCGCACGTGCTCGGGCAGGGCGGTGAAGCGCAGCAGCACCGGACCGGTGCTGTGCAGGGGGTGGGCGGGCGCGGGGTCCTCAGGAGCGCTCACGGGTCGCAGAGCAGGGCGCTCAGGCGCCGCCGCTGGAGGCCGCGACGGCCTCCTCGACGCTGGGGTGGATCGGGAAGACCTTGGTCAGGCCGGTGATGCGGAAGACCTTGAGGATCTTCTCCTGGGTGCACACCAGGTGCAGCGAGCCGTCGTGGGAGCGGACGCGCTTGAGCCCGCCGACGAGGACGCCGAGGCCGGTGGAGTCGAGGAAGTCGACCTTCTCCATGTCGATGACGAGGTGGTGACGGCCCTCGCCGACCAGGTCGTTGAGGCGCTCGCGCAGGACCGGCGCCGTGTAGACGTCGATCTCCCCCCCGACCTCGACGACGGTGCGACCGCCCTGCTCACGGCTGGTGACGGACAGGTCCACGCGCGCTCCTCGTACTGGCTCGACGGCTGCGGCGGGGCCCTGGTGGGGCCCGCGTCCGCGTTCGGTGCATTCAACCACCGAGCGCGCCGTCCGGCCACGAGACGCCCTGCGGCCCACCTCCCACCGCCCCGCCGCCCGTCCGGCCGCTGTCGGCCCCGGGTGCGACGATGGTCCCGATGAGCAGCCTGGACGTCGCGGTCGAGCGGCTGCTGGCGGCGCCGGGCCGCCGCGAGCGGGTGCTGCACGAGCACCGCGTGCCCGCCCGCGAGGGCCGCACCGCGCCCTGGCCCGCGTGGACCGACCCGGCCCTGCGCGCGGCGCTCGAGCGCTCGGGCGTGGGCGCGCTGTGGGAGCACCAGGTGCTCGCGGCCGAGGCGGCGCACGCGGGCCGCCACGTGGTCGTGGCGACCGGGACGGCGTCCGGCAAGTCCCTGGCCTACCTGCTGCCGGCGCTGACCGCCGTGGCCGAGGGCTCCACCGCCCCGAACGGGCGCGGCGCGACCGCGCTGTACCTCTCGCCCACCAAGGCCCTGGCGGCCGACCAGCTGGCGACCGTCCGAGGGCTGGACCTGCCCGGCGTCCGGGCGGCCAGCTACGACGGCGACACGCCCAGCACCGAGCGCCGGTGGGTGCGCGACCACGCGGCCTACGTGCTGACCAACCCCGACCTGCTGCACCGCTCGCTGCTGCCCGGGCACGCGCGGTGGGCGAGCTTCCTGCGCCAGCTGCGGTACGTGGTGGTCGACGAGTGCCACCGCTACCGCGGGCTGTTCGGCTCGCACGTGGCGGCCGTGCTGCGCCGGCTGCGGCGCATCGCCGCCCACTACGGGGCCGACCCGGTGTTCGTGCTGGCCTCGGCGACCTCCGCCGAGCCCGCCACCAGCGCCTCCCGGCTGGTCGGGGCGCCGGTGGAGGCGGTCTCGGAGGACACCGCGCGGCGCGGCGCGACCCGGTTCTGGCTGTGGGAGCCGCCGCTGCTGCCCGGCCTGGGCGAGCACGGCGCTCCCACCCGCCGCTCGGCGAGCGCCGAGACCGCCGACCTGCTCGGCGACCTGGTGGTGGACGGCGTCCGCACGGTCGCGTTCGTGCGCTCGCGGCGCGGCGCCGAGGCGGTGGCCGTCTCCACCCGCCGGGCGCTGGCCGAGGTCGACCCGGCGCTGCCCTCCCGGGTCGCCGCCTACCGCTCGGGCTACCTGCCGGAGGAGCGGCGGACCCTGGAGCAGCGGCTGCGCAGCGGAGACCTGCTGGGCGTGGCCTCGACCAGCGCCCTGGAGCTCGGCGTCGACGTCTCGGGCCTGGACGCCGTGGTGATCGCCGGCTGGCCCGGCACCCGGGCGTCCCTGTGGCAGCAGGCGGGGCGCGCCGGGCGCGCCGGCGAGGACGCGCTGGCGGTGTTCGTGGCCGACGACGACCCGCTGGACACCTTCGTCGTCCACCACCCCGAGGCGGTGTTCGGGGCGCCGGTGGAGTCCACGGTCCTCGACCCCGACAACCCCTACGTGCTCGGCCCCCACCTGTGCGCGGCCGCGGCCGAGGTGCCTCTCGTGCCGGCCGACCTGCCGCTGTTCGGCCCCTCCGCCGAGCCCGTGCTGCGCCACCTGGTCGCCGGCGGGCTGCTGCGCCGCCGCCCAGCGGGGTGGTTCTGGACCAGCCGCGAGCGCGCCAGCGACCTCGCGGACCTCCGCGGCACCGGAGGAGAGCCGGTGCGCCTGGTGGAGTCCACCACCGGGCGGGTGCTGGGCAGCGTGGACGCCGGGGCGGCCCACCACACCGTCCACCCCGGCGCCGTCTACCTGCACCAGGGCGCCGGGTACCTCGTGGAGGCCCTCGACGAGGCCGAGCACGTCGCCCTGCTGCACCGCGAGGAGGTCGACTGGACCACCTCCGCCCGCGAGGTCACCGACGTGCGCGTCCTCGCCGAGGACCGCTGGCGCGACTGGGGACCGGTGCGGCTGAGCACGGGCACCGTGGAGGTGACGAGCCAGGTGACCTCCTTCCTGCGCCGGCGCGCCGCGACCGGGGCCGTGCTCGGCGAGGAGCCGCTGGACCTGCCCTCACGGACCCTGCGCACCCACGCGGTGTGGTGGACCATGCCGCCGGAGCTGCTGGACGCCCACGGCGTCGAGCCCGGCGGGGTGCCCGGCGCCGCGCACGCCGCCGAGCACGCGGCGATCGGGCTCCTGCCGCTGGTGGCGACCTGCGACCGCTGGGACGTCGGCGGCCTGTCCACCGCCCTGCACCCCGACACGGGCGTGCCGACGGTCTTCGTCCACGACGCCGCGCCCGGAGGCGCCGGCTTCGCCGAGCGCGGCTTCACCACCGCGGCCACCTGGCTGCGGGCGACGGCCGCGCTGGTCGCGGCGTGCGAGTGCGCCTCCGGGTGCCCCTCCTGCGTGCAGTCGCCCAAGTGCGGCAACGGCAACGAGCCGCTGGACAAGGCCGGCGCCCTGCGGCTGCTGACCGCCACGCTCGCCGGCGCCGACGAGGACGGCGGCCCGGTCGCCACGACCGCCGCGGCGGTCGACCTCACGGCGCACGAGGCCCCTGCCGCGCCGGCCACCCGCACCTGATCCCCGCGCCCGGGCCCACCGTCGGAGCACCCGCGCTCACGGGGCGGGACCGGCCCTGGCGCTCGCGACCGCCTCGCCCAGCGCGGACGCCGTGCCGCCTGGGGCGACGCGCACGCTGACGACCACCGCGCCGTCCGGCTGCGGGACGCACTCCCCCAGGACCGCCCCCGCCTCGCGCGCGACCCGGGCCGCCGCGCCGCAAGGGTCGCCGGACGCCCTGCCCAGGAGCACGTCGGCCGCGGCCAGGGCCGCCAGGTCGGCCGCCGAGGCCGCTCGGACAGCGGCGGTGCCGGCCTGCGCCAGGACCGCCCCTGCCCCGGCGAGCAGCACCGCGACGGCGACCAGGCCCAGCACGAGCACGCTGCCGGAACCGCGGTCAGCCGCCACCGGTGCCCGCCTCGGCCAGGGCCGCGGCCGAGGCGCGGACGCTGACGGCGGGCCGCCCCGGCAGCGGCAGGGCCACCCGGCGCTCCACGACCACCCGCACGAGGTCGCCCTCGGTGCGCACGCTCACCGCGCCGCCGGGGCCGGCGACCGCCCGCGCGGCCGCCACGACCTGCCCTCCCCCCTCACCGCGAGCGGCCGCTCGCGCTCCGGCCCCGGCGCCCAGGACAGCGGTGACCTGCGCCGTGGCGGCCACCGCGACGGACAGGACCAGCGCCAGTCCGAGGACCACGCCGACCAGCCCGACGGCGAGCTCGGCGGTCACGGACCCCGCATCGCGCCGGAGCCGCTCAGCCGAGGGTGAGCGCACGCTGCACGATCCCCAGGAGCAGGCCGCGCACCTCACCGCTGGTGAGGATGGCGACCAGCAGCCCGGCGAAGCCGCACGCCGCGAGGGTGGCGATGGCGTACTCCGCGGTCGCCATGCCCGCGTCGCCCCGGACGCTCCCGACGTCGACGGGCGCACCGGTGGGCGGGGTGGCGATCGCGCTCGTCGGCGCGGCGGTGCTGGTGCTGCTGTGCTGGTCGGTGGGGCCCACGGTTCCTCCTGGGTCAGGTGCTTCGCGGTGCTGCGGGCCCGGTGGGCTCGCAGCACCCACGCTGGCCTCCCGGCCGGCCGCGCAGGGGTGGCACCGCGGCCGCGGTGGACGGCGTGACGGCGGAGGCGCCTGTGGGCGGACCGTCGTCGGGCGCAGGGGGCTCACCCGCGCAGGAGGGTGCCCGCGAGCCCCAGCACGACCGGTGCCACGCCGAGGGCGGCGAAGCCCGGGAGCGCGCACAGCCCCAGCGGCAGCACCACGCGGACGCCCAGCCTCGCCGCCGCGGCCACCGCGTCGGAGTGCGCGGCCCGCCTGCGCTCGTCGGCCGCCTGGCGCAGCAGGCCCGCGACCGGGGCGCCGGTGGCACCGGCCAGCTGCAGGCACCGGCGGACGTCGGCCAGCTCGCGGCCCGCCCCGCCCCAGGCGCGGTCCGGCTCGGCGCCGAGCACCAGGAGGTCCGCGACCCGGCGCAGAGCAGCCCCTCGCGCGCCCCCGACCGCGTCGCCCACGACGGCCAGCGCCGCCGTGGGCGCTGCACCCGCCGCGAGCGCCGCCGCCAGGAGGTCGAGCAGGAGGGCGGAGTCCACCTCGGCGAGCGCCGTCGTCGGGTCCGCACGCAGCGCCCGCCAGGCCGGTGGACGGCGCCGCAGGGGCCGCCGGCGCTCCAGACGCCCGGCGCTGCTCCCCCGCACCACGAGCAGCGCCAGCGCGACGCAGCCGGCGGCCAGCAGCTCCGCGCCCGCCGCCGCGCCCGCGCCCACCTCAGCGCCCACCTCAGCGACCGGCGGCGGGACGCGGACCTCGGCCGCCGGACGCCGCGCGCACCAGGGCGCGGGTCCACACCGCTCCGGCCGCGGTGGCCGCGACGCCCACGACCGCGCACACCCGGCCGGGCGCGGTCGTGGTCAGCACGGTGAGCGGGTCGGCGCCGATCGCCGCTCCCAGCACCAGGCCGGCCGGGGGCAGCGCCACGAGGAGCCTGGCCGTGGCCCGGGGCGCGGCCAGCGCCGCCTCGCGGGCGGCGGCGGCGTCGGCGTCGGCGCGCAGGGAGGCGGCCAGCCGGTCGAGGACGTCGGCGACCGGGGCGCCGGTGCGCTCCGCCACGCGCCAGGCGGCGGCCAGCGCCGCGAGCGCCCTCCCGGCTGCGTGCGGCACGGACCTGCCGGTGCCCGGAGCGCTCAGCGCCGCAGCGACGTCGCCGCCGGACCCGGCGGCCCGAGCCGCCGCGCGCAGGGCCGCGCGCACCGGGTCGTCGCCGCCGAGGACGGGCCCGGCCTCGCGGTCCGCGTCCGCGAGGCACGCCCAGGCGGTGGCCGGCAGGGCTCCGGCGCGCAGCAGGGCCGCGAGCTCGGCGCTGGCCCGCGCCACGACCGCCGGTGGCGCGGGAGCGCTCGCTCGTCGCCGCCAGGCGCGGGCCCGTGCCCACGGGCCCGCGCCCTGGACCGGCCCGGGGAGCAGCACCGCCCGGGGCAGCCGCCCGAACGACGAGGAGCCCGCCGCGAGGACCGCGAGCAGCACCAGCACGGCAGGCACCGCCGCCGCCGCCGACGGGACGACGAGCGCGGTGAGCCGGGCGGTCACGGACGCTCCAGGGCGGAGGGTCCGCCGAGCCGCGCGGCCAGCAGCGGCCAGCCGGGCCCGGTGCGCCCGGGGGCGGAGGGGTCAGCCGGGTCGGCGACCAGGGCCGGGACCACGACCAGCGCTCCCTCGGCCGAGGCGGTGACCGCCGCCAGCTCCACGACCCGTCGCCGCTCGCCGTCGCGGCGCAGGTGCAGCACGGCGTCCAGGGCGCTGGCGGCCTGGGCGCCCACGGCGCGGCGGTCGAGGCCGGCGAGCGCGCCCAGGGCCTCCAGGCGGGCCGGGACGTCGCCGGCGGTGTTGGCGTGCACGGTGCCGCAGCCCCCCTCGTGGCCGGTGTTGAGCGCCGCGAGGAGGTCGCGGACCTCCGCGCCGCGGCACTCGCCCACGACGATGCGGTCCGGGCGCATGCGCAGCGCCTGGCGCACCAGGTCGTCCAGCCCGACCGCGCCGGCGCCCTCGACGTTGCCGTGGCGCGCCTGCAGCCGCACGACGTGAGGGTGGTCGGGCACGAGCTCACCAGCGTCCTCCACGAGCAGGAGGCGGTCAGCGGGGTCGGCGAGGCCGAGCAGCGCCGACAGCACCGTCGTCTTGCCGCTGCCCGTGCCCCCGCTGACCAGGAAGGACAGCCGGCGGCGCACGAGCGCTGAGACCACGGGCGCCCAGGACGGCGGCAGCGTGGCGGCCTCGACGAGCTCGGGCAGGGAGAAGGCGCGCCGGCGCGGCACCCGCAGCGAGAGCAGGGTGCCGCCGGGCGAGAGCGGGGGCAGGACGGCGTGCAGCCGCACGCCGTCGGGCAGGCGCGCGTCCGCCCACGGCGAGGCGTCGTCCAGCCGGCGCCCGGCCGCGGCGGCCAGCCGCACCGCCAGGGCGCGCAGCTGGAGCTCCCCGCCCACGTCCACCGCGACCCGCTCGGGCCCGCGGCCCCGGTCGACCCACACCGAGCCGGGCCCGTTGACGAGCACGTCCGTGGTGCCGGGAGCGTCCAGCAGCGGCTGCAGGGGGCCGGCGCCGGTGAGCTGGGCGTGCACCGCGTCCGTGGCCCGCAGCACGCCGCCGCTGCCGAGCACCCGGGACGCGGCGACCGCGACCGCCAGGTCGGCCCGGTCGGGAGCCGCCGAGGACAGCCCCGAGCGCACGTCGTCCACCAGCCGCGGGTCGGCGCGGCCGGCCTCACGGCGGCTCACCGGGCCGCGGCCGTCCGCTGGGCCCCCGGCTCCGCCCGGGGATCGGCCCCGCGCCCGGGGCCGCGGTCGGCGGCCGCTGCCGCTGCTGCCGCCTCGTCGAGCGCCGCCAGCACCAGCGCGCTGGTGCGCTGCAGCGGGCCGCGGCGGCGGGTCCCGGGCGGCTCCCCGCGGTGCAGCGCCCCGGCCAGCCCCGGCTCGGGCGCCATCTCGGCCAGGAGGGGCAGCTCCAGGAGGTCGGCGACGACCCCGGCGTCCAGCGACGCGCGAGGGCGGGGGGCCAGGACCACCCGGACGTCCCCGGCGTGGCGGACCAGCACGCGGGCCAGGCACCGGGCGGACGCGACCGCCCGCACCTCCCCCGGCACCAGGAGCACGAGCAGGTCGAGGCGCCACAGCGCGGCGAGCGTCGCGGGGTCCTCGCGACGGGGCAGGTCGACGACGACCAGGTCGTGGCTGCGCGCGCCGGCGTCCAGCACGGCCTCGACGGCCGCCGGGTGCAGCGCCTCCTCGACCGCCCCCGCGCCGTCCTGCGTCCACGAGAGCACCGACACGCCGTCCACCACGGGCAGCACCTCGCGCAGCACCGAGGCGCGCACCGTGCCGCGGGCGCCGGCCAGCTCGGGCCAGCGCAGTCCGGGCTCCGACTCCGCCCCGAGGAGGAGGTCGAGGCCGCCGCCCTGGGGGTCGGCGTCCACGAGGAGCACCGAGCGGTCGCGGGCGGCGGTGCGGGCGAGCGCGGCGGCCAGCACCGAGGCACCGGCGCCGCCCCGCCCGCCGACCACCCCGACCACCCGACCGATGGGCCGCCCGCGACGCGCCGGCTCGGCGGCGGCGGACAGCTCCTCCAGCAGCTGCTGCTCGCCGCCGGGCAGCTCGACCACCCCGGCCGCCCCCACCTCCACGGCCCGCCGCCACACCCGGTCGTCAGCCGGGGCGGCGGCCACGAGGAGCACGCCGGAGCGCCGCACCGGCACCCCCAGGGCCGCGGCGTCGTCACCCAGCAGCACGAGGTCGGCCTCGAGCCAGGCGCGCCCCGCCCCGCCGGGGTCGGGGACAACCGCGACCGCCACCGCCGCAGCAGCGGCCAGCCGGCCGACCTCCTCGACCAGCGCCGCCCGGTCGGTCACCAGGAGCACCCCCGGGGCCCCGCCTCCGCTCACCACCGCTGCCTCCCCCGCGCCCGCCGCCCGGACCGGGCGGCACCGGGCAGGTCGACCCTGGCGCGAGCCCAGCGCCCGCCGGGCGTCGCCGACCCGGGCTGTGGACGGCGGGGCGCACGGGGAGCCTGTGGGCGGGCGGAGCCGTAGCCTGGCGCCGTGGCCCAGGACACCGACGTCCTCGTGGTGGACCTGGACGGGCGTCCGGGCGCTGCGGGACGCTCCGACGCAGAGCCGGCCGCCCGCGGTGCCGCGCCCCGGCGACCGCGCCGCGCCGACGGCCGCGCGTGGCCGCCCCGCTGGCCGCACGGCACCCCCGCGTGGGCGCGCGGGCCGCTCGGCGCCGTGGCGGCCGCCGTGCTGGCCCTCGCGGTGGGCGCACCGATCGCCGTGGCGCGCGCCGGCGCGCTGGAGGCCGACCGCGACCGGGGGCGGGCCGACGTGGCCGTCGGCGGCGGGGCGCTGGTGACCGTCCGCGCTCCCAGCAGCTACGACTACAACACCCGCGCCCTGCTGGAGCTGCACCTGGTCAACACGGGCTCGGCGCCCGTGACGCTGCTCGACGTGCGCCTCACCGGCGCCGCGGCGGGGTTCGACGACGACCTCGAGGCCGGCGTCGAGGTCGCCCCCTCCACCTCCGCCGCCGTCCTGCTCTCCGGCCCGGTGCCCTGCCTGGACGACGTCGAGCTCGCTCCCGGCGCCCCCACCGCGGTGGTGCGCTCAGCCGACGGCACCGAGCACGTGCTCGACCTGCCCGAGCCGGACGCCGTGTCGTGGCTCAGCAGCCTGCGGCGCGCCTGCGACCTCGGCGGCCGGTCCTGACCCGGACCCTCCCCCGGACCCGCTGAGCGACCCGCGGGACGACTCGCCGCGAACCGGTCGGCGGCGGCGGAGGGATCTTGACGGTCCTCCCCGCGCACGGTCTGATGTGCGCCACCACACGCCGGCGACGAGGCCGGCGCCGAGGAGGCCGCATGTCCATCGCCGACCGACCAGCCCCCGTCCCCGGGCGGCAGCCCGCGGGCCGGGACACCTTCTCCGGAGTGCAGGCCAGCGACGACTTCGCGGCCCTGCGCGCCAGCTTCCGGCGCGTCATCTTCCCGACCACGGCCGCGTTCCTGGTCTGGTACGCGACCTACGTGCTGCTGGCCGCCTTCGCCCCCGGCTTCATGAGCACCCGCCTGGGCGGCAGCAACATCACCGTGGGCCTGCTGTTCGGCCTCGGCCAGTTCGTGAGCACCTTCGCGATCACGATGGCCTACCGCCGCTGGGCCGACCGGACCCTGGACCCGGCGGCCACCGCCCTGCGCGAGCGCGTGGAGGCCGCGGGGGTGCGGCGGTGAGCGCGCCGCTGGTGCGCGCGGCGGCCACGCAGGACATCGGCGAGCCGTGGGTCAACATCACGATCTTCGCGGCGTTCGTGGCGGTGACCCTGGTCATCGTGCTGAGGGCCTCGCGCAACAACCGCACGGCCGCGGACTACTACGCCGGCGGCCGGTCCTTCACCGGCCCGCAGAACGGCACCGCGATCGCTGGCGACTACCTGTCGGCCGCGAGCTTCCTCGGCATCGCCGGGGCGATCGCGCTCAACGGCTACGACGGCTTCCTGTACTCGATCGGCTTCCTCGTCGCCTGGCTCGTGGCGCTGCTGCTGGTCGCGGAGATGCTGCGCAACACCGGCCGGTTCACGATGGCCGACGTCCTGAGCTTCCGGCTGCGCCAGCGCCCGGTTCGGATGGCCGCAGCCCTGGCCACCCTCGCCGTCTGCTTCTTCTACCTCCTCGCCCAGATGGCCGGCGCCGGCGGCCTGGTGGCCCTGCTGCTGGGCATCGAGGGCACCGGCGGCCAGTACGTCGTCGTCGCGGTCGTCGGCCTGCTGATGATCGCCTACGTGCTCATCGGCGGCATGAAGGGCACCACCTGGGTGCAGATCGTCAAGGCGGTGCTGCTCATCACCGGCGCCGCGGCGATGACGGTCTGGGTGCTGGTGCTCTACGGCTTCAACCTGTCCGCGCTGCTGGGCGACGCCGTGCAGACGGCGCTGGCCGAGGGCTCCACCAACGCCGAGGGCCTGCTCGGGCCCGGGCTGCAGTACGGCCTGAGCACCACGACGAAGCTGAACTTCCTCTCCCTCGGCCTCGCCCTCGTGCTCGGCACCGCCGGGCTGCCGCACGTGCTCATGCGCTTCTACACGGTCCCCGACGCCAAGGAGGCCCGGCGCAGCGTGGTGTGGGCGATCTGGCTGATCGGCCTCTTCTACCTGTTCACCCTCGTCCTCGGCTACGGCGCCGGCGCGCTGGTGGGCCCGGAGGCGATCAGGGCAGCTCCCGGCGGCGCGAACAGCGCCGCGCTGCTGCTGGCCTACGAGCTGGGCGGCACCCTGCTGCTCGGGTTCATCGCCGCGGTCGCCTTCGCCACGATCCTCGCGGTCGTCGCCGGTCTGGCGATCACCGCCGCGGCCTCCTTCGCCCACGACGTGTACGCCAGCGTCATCAAGCGCGGGGAGGTCGACTCCGGCGCCGAGGTCGTCGTCGCCCGCCGCACCGTGGTGGTCATCGGCGTCATCGCGATCGTGGGCGGCATGTTCGCCATCGGCCAGAACATCGCGTTCCTCGTGGCCCTGGCCTTCGCGGTGGCGGCCAGCGCCAACCTGCCGACGATCGTCTACTCGCTGTTCTGGAAGCGGTTCAACACGCGCGGGGCGCTGTGGGCGATCTACGGCGGCCTGATCAGCTGCATCACGCTGATCGCCTTCTCCCCCGTGGTCAGCGGCAAGGTCGACCCGACCACCGGCGCGAGCCTGTCCATGATCACGAACACGTCGGTCGACTTCTCCTGGTTCCCGCTGGAGAACCCGGGCCTGGTCTCCATCCCCCTGGCCTTCTTCCTGGGCTGGCTGGGCACGGTCACCGGCAGGCCGGAGCCCGACCACGACGCCCTCCAGGCCGAGATGGAGGTCCGCTCCCTCACCGGGGCGGGGGCCGAGAAGGCCGTGCAGCACTGACCCGCGCGCGCCGCTGAGCCAGCGGCGGGCGCAGACGACGGCGCGCGTGCAGGCGCACGGAGCCCCGGGCCGCCCGGCCCGGGGCTCCGTGCGCGCCGGGGCACCTGCTGGGCCCACCGCCGCGCAGGGCGGCGGAGCGCGCGCGGTCCTACAGTGCGCAGGTGGCAGCCGGTGAGCTGGACGAGGACGTCGTCGACCTCGACGACGCGCCGGCCTCCGCGCCGCGGACCGACGGGGCGCACGGCCGCGCAGGTCGGGCCCGCGGCGGCCCGGGGAGCGCACCCGGCAGCGGCCCGAGCGGCGGGCCGAGCGGCGGGCCGAGCGGCGGGCCGAGCGGCGGGCCGAGCACCAGACAGAGCGATGGACCGGGCGGCCGCCCCGTCCGTCGCCTCGGCTCCGCGCTGACCCGCTGGCCCGCCGTCGCGCCGGCGTGGGTGCGGGGCCCCGGGGGTGCGGTGGCGGCAGCCGCCCTGGCGTCCCTGCTGACCGGCGCGGTGGTCCTCCAGCACGCCCGCGGCACCGCGGAGGCCGACCTGGCCGTCGAGCGCGCCGCGTCGTCGCTCGGCGTGGTGTCGCTGCGGGCCGTGGCCGAGCGCCCCGCCCCGCAGCCGTCCGCCCGCGCCCCGGGCGGCGCGCCGCCGGCGGTGACCGCCACGGTGGTGCTGGTCAACCGCGGCGAGCAGGCGCTCGGCGTCCAGGTGCTGGGCCTGGACCGGCCCGGACAGGTGACGGCGCGGGCCCCGGAGGCAGTGGTGGTCGAGCCCGGCAGCTCCGCCGACGCGGCGCTGCGCCTGGAGCTGGACTGCTCGCGCCTGGCGCCTCCGGAGGTCTCGCGGGGGGCCGCGGACGCCGAGTGGGTGCGGGCCGGCCTCGCCGTGGACGGCCGCCAGCGGGAGGTGCGCCTCCCGGTGCCGCCCGCGGCCGGGGACGTCGACGGGGCGGTCGCCTGGGCGTGCCGCTCGCAGCTGCGCGGCACCGCGGGGTCGGTGCTGCCCACCGCCCTCCCGGACGGCCGGATGACCTTCACGGTCACCGCCCCGCGGTCGAGGGCGATGGTCGTCGACCTGCGGCACACGCCGGGCCTGGGCGTCACCTCCGACGCCGCCCTCCCGCGCCGCCTGGAGCCCGGCCAGGGCACGACGATCACCCTGGCGCTGTCGCCGGACTGCAGCAGGATCGGCCACGGGCAGGGCGCCAGCGCCGACCTGGTGGCCGGGGCGGGGCGCGAGGGGGGCAACGTCAGCGGCGTCGCGCTCTACGACACCACGACCACCGCGGCGTGGGTGGCGCACCAGGTCGCGCTCACCTGCGGATGAGCGTCCGCGGTGATCGTCTCCGTCGGACCGCCGCACTAGGGTGTGCCCGTTCCCGCTGCCCCGACGCTGCTGCACGGAGGACCCCATGACCGACGCCCGCCCGGTGACCGAGGTCGCCGACCACTCCCACGACCGCACGTTCCCGCCGCCGGCGGGGTTCGCCGAGCAGGCGGTCGCCGGTCCGGGGCTGTACGCGCAGGCGGACGCCGACCGGCTGGGCTTCTGGGCCGACCAGGCGCGCGGGCTGCTGCAGTGGGACACCGACTTCGGGGAGGTCCTGGACTGGTCGCAGGCGCCCTTCGCGCGCTGGTACGTCGGCGGGGAGCTCAACGCGGCCACCAACTGCGTCGACCGCCACGTGGCGGCCGGCGACGGCGACCGGGTGGCGATCCACTGGGTCGGCGAGCCGGGCGACACCCGCACGATCACCTACGCCGACCTGCACGCCCAGGTGCAGCGGGCGGCCGGCGCCCTGGAGGCGCTGGGGGTGGGCACCGGCGACCGGGTGGCCATCTACCTGCCGATGGTGCCCGAGGCGGTCGTGGCGATGCTGGCCTGCGCCCGCATCGGCGCCCCGCACAGCGTGGTCTTCTCCGGGTTCAGCGCCGGCGCGCTGCGCACCCGGATCGAGGACGCCGAGGCGACCCTGGTGATCACCGCGGACGGCGGCTACCGCCGCGGCGAGCCCGCGGCCCTGAAGCCGGCCGTCGACGACGCGCTGTCCGAGGGCGCGGCGAGCGTGCGGCACGTGCTGGTCGTCAGGCGCACCGGGCAGGACGTCGCGTGGACGCCGGGGCGCGACGTCTGGTGGGACGAGGCCCTGGCCGCGGCGCCGGCCGAGCACGCCGCGGTGCCGCTGGACAGCGAGCACCCGCTGTTCATCCTCTACACCTCCGGCACCACCGGGAAGCCCAAGGGCATCCTCCACACCACCGGCGGCTACCTCACCCAGGCCGCCTACACCCACCGCAACGTCTTCGACGTGCACCCCGAGCGCGACGTCTACTGGTGCGGCGCGGACATCGGCTGGGTGACCGGCCACACGTACATCGTCTACGGCCCGCTCCTGAACGGGACGACGTCGGTGATGTACGAGGGCACCCCGAACACCCCGCACCAGGGCCGCTGGTGGGAGATCGTCCAGACCTACGGCGTCACCCTGCTCTACACGGCGCCGACGACGATCCGCACCTTCATGAAGTGGGGCGAGGAGGTGCCGGCGGGGTACGACCTGTCCTCCCTGCGCCTGCTGGGCAGCGTCGGCGAGCCGATCAACCCCGAGGCCTGGCTCTGGTACCGCCGCGTCCTCGGCGGCGACCGCACGCCGGTCATGGACACCTGGTGGCAGACCGAGACCGGCGGGATCATGCTCAGCGCGCTGCCGGGGCTCACGACGCTGAAGCCCGGGTCGGCGCAGGTGCCGCTGCCGGGCGTCGCCGCCGACGTCGTGGACGACGAGGGCCGTTCGGCCGCCAAGGGCGGCAGCGGCTACCTGGTGCTCACCGAGCCGTGGCCGGGCATGCTGCGCGGCATCTGGGGCGACCCGGACCGCTACCGCGACACCTACTGGTCGCGCTTCCCGGGCCGCTACTTCGCCGGTGACGGCGCCCGCCGCGACGCCGACGGCGACATCTGGCTGCTGGGCCGCGTGGACGACGTCATGAACGTCTCCGGCCACCGCATCTCCACCGCCGAGGTGGAGTCGGCCCTGGTCTCCCACCCCTCGGTCGCCGAGGCGGCCGTGGTGGGCGCCTCCGACGCCACGACCGGCCAGGGGATCGTGGCCTTCGTCATCCTGCGCTCGGGGTCGGTGGAGGGCCCGGACACGGTCAAGGAGCTGCGCGACCACGTGGCGAAGGAGATCAGCCCGATCGCCAGGCCGCGCCAGGTGATGGTCGTGCCCGAGCTGCCCAAGACCCGCTCGGGCAAGATCATGCGGCGGCTGCTGCGCGACGTGGCCGAGGACCGCGAGGTGGGCGACGTGACCACCCTCGCCGACTCCAGCGTGATGGCCGCGATCCAGGCCGGGGTGCACCGCCCGGGGGCGGAGGACTGAACCTCCCGCATCGCACGGACGGACGCGCGGACGGACGCGCGGACGGACGCGCGGACGGACGCGCGGGGCGCGGGAGGGCGCAGACGGGTGCGGGCGGGGGTCGTCGCCGAGCGATGATCCCCGCCCGCCCCTACGCTCGTCCGGACGGCCGCGCCCCCGCGGCAGGAACCCGCAGGAGGTCCCCGTGAGCCACCCGATGCCCACCCCGCAGGGCCCCGTGCACCGCACCAGCAGCGTCGGTGGCACGAGCGGCACCGAGCGCACGATCGGCCAGCTGGTCGCCGACGCGACGCGCGACGTCTCCTCCCTCATCCGGGCCGAGGTCGCCCTCGCCAAGGCCGAGATCCAGCGCGAGGTGAAGCAGGCCGCGATGGGGGCGGGCCTGTTCGCCGGTGCCGCCGTCTTCGGGATCTTCGGCTTCCTGCTGCTGCTCTTCGCCGTGGTCTACGCGATCGCGCTGCTGCTGCCGACGTGGCTGTCGTTCCTCATCGTGGCGGTCCTGCTGTTCGTCGTCGCCGGCGTGCTGGCGCTGGTGGGCAAGGGCCGGCTGAGCAAGGTGGGCGCCCCCGAGCGCACCGTGGCCACTTCCAAGCGCTCGATCGCCGCGCTCAAGGGCCAGCACTGACGCCTCGGGCTCACCCCTCGGTGCAGGGCCCGGTGTCCACGGCCGCCGTGGCCTCCTGGGCCGCCCGCAGCACGGGGGCGGCCTCGGCGAGGGTGAGCGCGTAGCCGGTCCCCTCGTCGTCCAGGGAGCGGGCGAACACGACGCCGACGACGCTGCCCCCGGCGTCCAGCAGGGGGCCGCCGGAGTTGCCCGGCTCCACCTTCGCCGCGAGGGAGTAGACCTCGCGCTCGACGCCGTCGCGGCCGTAAACGTCCTGCCCGGTGGCCCGCACGACCTCGCGCACGCGCGCGGGCACCGAGGAGAACGGCCCGTCCTGCGGGAAGCCGACCACGACGGCGTCCGCGGACGGACCCAGGTCGCGCCCCAGACCGAGGGGCTCTGCGCGCAGGTCGGGCACCGCGAGCACGGCCAGGTCGCGCTGGGGGTCGAAGAGCACGACGGACGCCGGGAGCAGCGGCCCCTGCCCGCTCACCTGCACGACGGGTGAGTCGACCCCGGCGACGACGTGGGCGTTGGTGACCACCCGTCGGGGGGCGACCACGAAGCCGCTGCCCTCGCGGCCCCGGCCGCACTCGGCGGCCACCCCGGTGATCTTCACCGTGCCGCCGGCGGCCGCCGCGGCGGCGGGGCCGACCACGGAGGCGTCGGGCGGGGCGACCGGGGCGATCGGCTCGCGGGCCAGGCCGGTGAAGACGCGGGGGAAGTCCTGGGCCTCCACGACCGAGCGGAACCCGGCGAACAGCCGCTCGGCCTGCGGCGGCACGGCCTCGTCGATGGTGGCGACGACCTTCGACGAGGCCACCGCGCGCGACAGGGACGGCAGCGGCCCGGCGCGCACCGCCCCGGCGACGAACCAGGTGACCAGGGCGACCGCGACCACGGCGGCCACCGCGCCGAGCACGGAGTCCAGGGCGCGCGCCGGCCGCCACACGACCACCGCGCGCAGCCGCCGGCCGACCAGCGCCCCGACCACCTGGCCCAGCCACGCCACGGCGAGGACCGCCACGACGATGACGGCCGTGCGGCGCACGCCCGGCTCCCAGCCGTCGAGCAGGGGCGGCAGCACCGACATGCCGGCGACCGCACCGGCCACGAACCCGCCGATCGACAGCAGGCCCACGAGCAGGCCCTGGCGCAGCCCGGCGAGGGTGTAGCCGATGAGCACGAGCAGCAGGACGACGTCCAGGACGCTCACCGCGCACCCCCGGCCGGGGGCGGGACCGCCGCGCCCGCGAAGCGGTCGGCCAGCGGGACGACGCGGCCGGCGTCCCAGGGCCGCTCCAGCCCTGCCAGGCGCAGGACGCCGGACAGCAGGACCGCCGTGAAGCCCCAGACCAGGAGGTCGTCGAGCAGGAACGCCGGGCCGACCCAGCCACCGGCGGCGCGCACGCTGGCGCGGGTGGCCGGGTCGACCAGGCGCGGCAGGGGCACGCGCAGCACGCGGGCGACCTCGGCCGGGTCGCCGGTGCCGAGCGCGCCCGGCACCGCCTGCCAGGCGACGACCGGGGTGACCAGGTGCCGGGTGTGCGGCAGGTGGAGGTCGGGGCCGGTGGCCACGACCTGCACCCCGGCGGCGTCCAGCCGCGTCTCCTCGGCCGCCTCGCGCAGGGCCGCGCGCACCGGGTCGCCGCCGTCGGCGGGGTCGACCCGGCCGCCGGGGAAGGCGACCTGGCCGGGGTGGGAGCGCATCCCGGCGGCCCGCTCGAGCAGGACGACGTCGCCGCGGCCGTCGGCGCCGGGCCCGAGCAGCACGAGCACCGCGGCGCGGCGCAGCGCCGGGCCGCCCGGCGGCGGCGGGGGGAGCCCCAGGTCGGTCGCGGCGGCGGCGGGCAGCGCGGTGCGCAGCGCGGCCACGAACGGCGCATCCGCGGGCTCGGCCGGCAGGGCGGTCACTCCAGGCCCGCCTCGTGGAGGTCCTTGACGAGCGCGCGGGCGCGCTCGGGGTCGGTCTCGCCCACCCCGTAGCTGGGGCAGTCGGCGGCCACCGGGCAGGCGCCGCAGGCGGGACGCCGGGCGTGGCAGGTGCGGCGTCCGTGGAAGATCACCCGGTGGGACAGCGGCGTCCAGTCCTTCGGCGGGAAGAGGGCCGCCAGGTCTGCCTCGACCGCCACCGGGTCGGTGCTCTCCGTCCAGCCGAACCGGCGCGAGAGGCGGCCGACGTGCGTGTCGACGGTGATCCCGGGCAGGCCGAAGGCGTCGCCGCGCACCACGTTGGCGGTCTTGCGCCCGACGCCGGGCAGGGTCACCAGGTCCTCCAGGCGCCGGGGGACCTGCCCGTCGTAGTCGCTGACCAGCCGCGCGGCGAGGGCTTGCACCGAGGCCGCCTTGGCGCGGAAGAAGCCGGTCGGGCGCACCAGCTCCTCCAGCTCGGCGCGGTCGGCGGCGGCCATCGCGACGGGGTCGGGGAAGCGGGCGAAGAGCGCGGGGGTGACGGAGTTGACCCGGACGTCGGTGGTCTGGGCCGACAGCACCGTGGCGACCAGCAGCTCGAAGGGGCTGGAGTGCTCCAGCTCGCACTTCGCCGTGGGGTAGCGCTCGGCCAGGGCCCGGTGCATGCGGCGGGCCCGGCGGGTGCGCCCGAGCGGGGTCTCGGCCCCTGCCCGCGCCGCCGTCACCGGGCCAGCCTACGGGCGTGCGCCGGGCGGGTGAGGCCCCGACGCACCGGCTCAAGGGAGGTCGCGGCCGCGACGACCCCCAGGGCGTGACCGACCTCGCCAGCCCGCCCGCCGCCGTGCTCCCGGACGCCGCGCTCCTCGACGCCGTGCTCCCGGACGCCGCGCTCCCCGACGCCCTCGGGGTGGACCCGGTGGACCTCGGCCTGGAGCAGCTGCGCCGGCGCCGGGCGGCCCTGGTGGAGCGGGCCTCCCGGGCGGCGCGGTGGCGCCGGCTGGTGCAGGCGCGCCTGGACCTGGCCGTGGACGCCGCGGTGCCGGTGGAGGAGCTGGGCGGGCCGTGGCCCTCGCTGCGCGCCCTGGTGCACGGGGAGTCCGGCGGGGACGTCGTCGCGCAGCTGGCCGCCGCGGCGGTCGTGCGCCGCGACCTGGGCCGCTGGTGCGCCGAGGTCGAGGACGAGCTGGCCGAGACGACCGGGGAGCTGGTCGAGCGCTACCGCCTCGACCCCTCGCGCTGCCTGCCCGCCCAGCGCCGCTGACGCCCTCGCGGGCCCGGGCCGGGCCGCCGGTTCAGTGGGCGCGCCGGCGCAGCCGCTCGACGTCCACGAGCACCACCGAGCGCGCCTCCAGGCGCAGCCAGCCGCGGGCTCCGAAGTCGGCGAGCGCCTTGTTGACCGTCTCCCGGGAGGCGCCCACGAGCTGGGCCAGCTCCTCCTGGGTGAGGTCGTGCTGCACCCGCAGGCCGCCGTCGGCGGGGCGGCCGAAGCGCTGGGCGAGCTCGAGCAGGGTGCCGGCGACGCGGCCGGGGACGTCGGTGAAGACCATGTCGGCCAGCACCTCGTTGGTGCGCCGCAGCCGCTGGGCCAGGGCTCGCAGCAGGTGCTGGGCGACCTGGGGCCGGCCGGACATCCAGGCGAAGAGGCAGTCGTAGTTGACGGCGGCCAGGCGCGTGGGCGACACGGCGACGGCCGCGGAGGTGCGCGGCCCCGGATCGAACCACGACAGCTCGCCGAACATCTCGCCCGGCCCCAGCACCGCCAGCAGGTTCTCGCGGCCGTCCTTGGCCGTGCGCCGCAGCTTGACCTTGCCGGTGTCGACCACGAAGAGCCGGTCGGGCTCGTCCCCCTCGGAGAACAGCACCTCGCCCCGCTTGAGGGTCACCTCGGTCACCATCGCCAGCAGGGCCGCAGCGTCGTCGTCCCCGAGGCCGGCGAACAGCGGGGCCCGACGCACCACGCGCTCGTCCACAGCGGCAGTCTGCCCCATGATCGCCGCGGAGGCTCCGCGGCGGCGCCCGGACGGGTGTCCGCGGCGGCGCGAGGTCGCGCGCGCGGACCGCAGCGGCCGGCCGAGCCCGCTCAGCCCTGGGGGGCGAAGGGCAGGTCGACCCAGATGCGCTTGCCGTCGGGGAGGTCCTCGAAGCCCCAGGCGTCGGCCAGCTCGCTGACGATGTGCAGGCCGCGGCCGGACTCCTCGCCCTCGCTGGCGGCGTCCATGGCCCGCGCGACGGGGACCAGCGCGCTGCCGTCCACGACGGCGACCCGGAGCCGGTCGCCGGACTCCAGCTGCAGCTGGAACGGCGTGCCCGGGGCGTGGCGCAGGGCGTTGGTGACCAGCTCGGTGACGACGAGCTCCACGACCTCCAGGGCGTCCTCGTCGCGGTAGCCCCACCCGCCGAGGACGGCTCGGCTCGCCCGCCGGGCCGCCCGCGGGGCCTGGACCCCGTCGACCAGGTCGATCTCGGCACGCAGCACGGCTCCTCCAGATGCGGACGCCGGACGGCCCGGGCACCACCGGACCAGCATGCGTGCAATGGGGGTTGCATGCAAGCCCCATTGCGGTAACCCCTATTGCGGTCATAGCCATTGCGGCAATGGGGGTTGCACGCAATGCCGGTTGCGTGGTGGACTGGGACCCGCACCCACCGACGCACCTGGAGGACCACCGTGGACGGACGGGAACCGGCCGACGCCGCCATGGCGAGCCTGGAGGCCCTGTGCCACGCCGCGCACACGAGCATCACCGAGGCGCAGGGGATCATCGAGCGCGCCGCGGAGCTCAAGGCCCAGCGAGAGGCGGGCCGCAGCTACACGGACATCGTCAGGGACGAGGAGCGGCCGCTGATCGTGGAGCGGCTGACGAGGATCACGACCCGGCTGGCCGACAGCGGCAGCCAGTGGCGCCGCGACGAGGCGCGGGCGCTGCACGCCGAGGGCCTGTCGATGGAGGCGATCGCCGAGATGTTCGGCGTGACGCGCCAGCGGGTGTCGGCGCTGCTCAAGGGCCCCGTGCCCGAGCAGGCGCCCGCCGTCGACGCCTAGCGCCCCGCGCCCACCACGCGGAGCCTCAGGCGCCGCGGAGCAGGGCCAGCGAGGCCGCGGCGGTGCGCTCGGCCGCGGTGGCCAGCCCCGGCCCCAGGCCGGGGTAGACCGCCGCGACCACGTCGGCGGGCGTGCGTGCGCCGGCGGCGACCGCGGCACGCACCTGCTCGAGGCGCTCCAGGCGGTGGGCCAGCAGCTCCTGGACCACCTCGGCGGCGTCGGCGCGCACCGGGCCGTGGCCCGGCAGGAGGACGACGGGCGCACCCGAGCCCGCCTCGGCCGCGAGCGCCAGCAGCGCGCGCAGGGAGGCGAGGTGGGCCCCCAGCCCGTCGGGGGCGACCGCGGTGCTGCCCCGCCCGAGCACGGTGTCACCGGTCAGCAGCGCCGCGGGCCCGCCCGCAGCGGCGGGCAGGAGGAGCGTGACCGAGTCGTCGGTGTGACCGGGGGTCGCCAGGGCCTGCAGGCCCAGCCCGCCGGGGTCGCGCCCGTCCAGCAGCGAGCCTGCGGGCAGCAGCGGGGCGCCCGCCTCGGCCGCCAGCTCCGCGGCCCCGGCCGCGTGGTCGTGGTGGGAGTGGGTGAGCAGCACCTGCACCAGCGCGGACGGCAGCCCCGCCGGGGGGTGCGCCACGGCGTCCAGCACGGCGGCGCGGTGACCGGCGTCCTGCGGCCCGGGATCGACGACGACCGCACCGGCGGGCCCGTGCAGCACCCACGTGCAGGTGCCCTCCAGCGTCATCGGCCCCGGGTTGGGCGCCAGCACCAGCCGCACCAGGCGGGCCAGCGCCGTCGGGACGGCGGACCCTCCGTGCACGCCCTGCCCGCCGGCGGCGCTCAGGAGACCTCGACGACCAGCTCGATCTCCACCGGCGACCCGAGCGGCAGCTGCGCGACGCCGACGGCGCTGCGGGCGTGCCTGCCGGCGTCGCCGAGGACGTCGACGAGCAGCTGGCTGGCGCCGTCGACGACGGCGGGCTGGCCGACGAAGCCCGGCGCGCTCGCGACGTAGCCGACGAGCTTGACCACCCGCACGACGTTCTCCAGCCCGCCGACCTCGGCCGCGACCACGGCGAGGGCGTTGAGGGCGGCGGTGGCGGCGAGCTCGCGGGCGGCCTCGGGCGAGACCTGGTCGGACCCCTCCGCGACCAGGCCGGTCGCCTGCAGCTCGCCGTCGACGATCGGCAGCTGGCCGGAGGTGAACAGCAGCGACCCGGTGCGCACCGCGCGCACGTAGGCGGCCACCGGCGCGGGCGGCGCCGGGAGCTCCAGCCCCAGCTCCGCCAGCCGCTCGCTCGGGGTGCTCACCTCAGGCCTTCGGGCGCTTGAGGTAGGCCACCAGGCCCTGGCCGTTCGGGCCCGGCACGACCTGCACGAGCTCCCAGCCCTCGGACCCGAAGTTGTCGAGGATCGCCTTGGTGCTGTGCACGATGAGCGGCGCCGTCAGGTACTCCCACTGGACCATGGCGGCGAGCCTAGTGGCCGCGGTGTGACGAGCGCCTCTGCGCGCCGCCGCGCAGCCGGGCCCCGGCGTCCGTAGGGTCGCCGGGTGGCCGCCCCCAGCTCCGTGCGGCTGCACGTGGTCACCGGCAAGGGCGGCACCGGCAAGACCACCACCGCGACGGCGCTGGCGCTGGCCCTGGCCGGCGAGGGTCGTCGCGTGCTGCTGTGCGAGGTCGAGGGCCGCCAGGGCGTGGCCCGGCTGCTGGGCACCGAGCCGCTGCCCTACGCCGAGGTCGAGGTGGCCGAGGGCGCCGGCGGCGGGGAGGTGCTCGCCCTGGCCGTGGAGCCCCGGGCGGCGCTGCTGGAGTACCTGGAGACCTTCTACCGCCTCGGCCGCGCCGGGCGGGCGCTGGAGCGGGTCGGCGCGGTCGACTTCATCGCCGGCATCGCGCCGGGCCTGCGCGACGTCCTGCTGATCGGCAAGGTCTACGAGGCGGTGCGCCGCACGGAGGCCGACGGGAGCCCCACCTACGACGCCGTCGTCCTGGACGCCCCGCCCACCGGGCGGATCACCCGGTTCCTGGGCATCGGGCAGGAGCTGGCGGGCCTGGCCGGCGGCGGCCCGATCGCCGGGCAGGCCACCAAGGTGGCGGAGCTGCTGCGCTCCCCCGCGACGGCCGTGCACGTGGTGACCCTGCTGGAGGAGCTGCCGGTGACCGAGACCGCCGAGGCCGTCGCCGAGCTGGAGGCCGCGGGCCTGCCGGTGGGCGCCGTCGTCGCCGACCGCGCGCTGGCACCGCTGCCCGGCGGCGCCGGGGACGACGCCGGCTCGGCGGCCGGGGCGCTGGCCGCTGCGGGTCTGCCGCCGGAGCAGGTCGGGGCCCTGGTCGAGCAGGCCCGCCAGCACGCCGTGCGGGTCGCCGCCCAGCAGGCGCAGCTGGCGGCGCTCACCGCGCTGGGGCGACCGGTGCGCCAGCTGCCGGCGCTGCCTGGCGCCGTCGGCGTCGACCTGGAGGGCCTGTACGCCCTCGCCGACCTGCTCGAGGGAGGGCTGCCGTGAGCGGGGGCGCAGAGACCACGGAGACCACGGGGACCACGTGGGCCGTCTGGGACGTCGATGCGCTGCTCGACGACCCGGGCACGGAGATCCTCGTCTGCTGCGGCTCCGGTGGCGTCGGGAAGACGACGACGGCGGCCGCCCTCGCCGTGCGCGCGGCCGAGCGCGGGCGCCGGGTCGCCGTCCTGACCGTCGACCCCGCCCGCCGGCTGGCCCAGGCGCTCGGCCTGCCGGCCGCCGGGGACGACGCCGCCGGGGCGCCGCGGGCCGTCCCGGGCGTGGACGCCGCGGCGGGGGGCTCCCTGGACGCCCTGGTGCTGGACGTGCGGCGCACCCTCGACCAGCTCGTCGACGCCGCGGTGAGCCCGGAGCGGGCCGCGGGGATCCGCGCCAACCCGGTGTACGAGTCGGTGGCGTCGTCCTTCTCCGGCACCCAGGAGTACATGGCCATGGAGCGGCTCGGGCAGCTGCGCGCCGCCGCCCGCGCCGGCCAGCAGCCGTGGGACCTGCTGGTCGTCGACACCCCGCCGAGCCGCTCGGCGCTGGACTTCCTCGACGCCCCGCAGCGGCTGTCCGCGTTCCTGGACGGGCGGTTCGTGCGGCTGCTCTCGGCCCCCGCGCGGCGGGGCGGGCGGGCGTCCGCGCGGGTGGTCAGCGCGGTCGCCGGCGGCCTGGCCGCGGCGATGGACCGGATCCTCGGCGCTCGCCTGCTGCGCGACGTCGAGTCGCTGGTCAGCTCGCTGGACGCCGTCTTCGGCGGGTTCCAGGCCCGGGCCGAGGCGACCTACGCGGCCCTGGCGGACGAGCGGACGGCGTTCGTCGTGGTCGCCGCCCCTGAGCCCGACCCGCTGGCCGAGGCCGCGTTCTTCGTCGAGCGCCTGCGGGCCGACGGCCTGCGCCTGGCGGCCCTGGTCGTCAACCGGTCGACCGTGGCCGTCCCGGGACTGGGGCCGGAGGCCGTCCGGTCCGCGGCGGCGTCCCTCGCGAGCGCCGGTGCTGCCGGTGGTGAGGGTGCGGGGCCCGCGGCCGCCGTCCTGGCCCTGCAGGCCGAGACCGCCGAGCGCGCGGCCCGCGAGGCCGAGCTGGTGGAGCAGGTGCTGGCCGGCGAGGAGCCCCTCGCCGTGGCCGTGGTGCCCGTCCGGGCCGGTGACGTTCCCGACCTGGCGGCCCTGCGCGCGGTGGGCGCCGACCTGGCCGGCGCCCGCCCCCGCTGAGGGCGTCTCAGGCGGAGCGGACGGCGCTGGTCTCGGAGACCTCGGCGGTGGCGACGGCGCGCTCGTGCTCGGCGCGGGCGGTCTCCAGCAGGCGGCTCCAGGACTGCACGTTCGGGCGGCGCTTGAGCACCGCGCGGCGCTCGCGCTCGGTCATGCCGCCCCAGACGCCGAACTCGATCTTGTTGTCGAGGGCGTCGGCCAGGCACTCGGTGCGCACCGGGCAGGCCTGGCAGACGACCTTGGCGCGGTTCTGCTCGGCGCCCTGGACGAAGAGGGCGTCCGGGTCGCTGCGGCGGCAGGAGGCCTGGGCGGTCCACATGGGGGGCTCGAGCAGCATGGTGGGGCCTTCCGGTCGGTGGTGCGGCGGGGAAGCGCCGACCCGGGGGATCCGGTGCTCGGATCGGCCTGGAAGCGACCGACCGGGCGAACCGGACCAAGTGACACCGATGAAGTTATGCGCGCTCCGCAGGAGTTCCCACGGCTCGTCCGGGCCATTCCGTGACCATCTTGTGACTAGTCACTCGTAGTCCCCGGGTCGTCACGGGCGGGGTCGGGGCTCCTCGCCCCGTACGCTGACCGCATGGCGCAGCAGCCCCGCACGACCGCCCCCGCGAGCGCCGGCCGGGTGGTCAAGCTCGTCGCCGGGCTCGCCGCCGCGAGCGTGGGGGCCGGGGTCCTCGCCGCCGGGCTCCTCGTCCCGGCCGTCGCCGCCGCCGGGTCGGTGGCCACCAGCACGGTCGACCTCTTCGACAGCCTCCCCGCCGAGCTGGTGGAGCAGCCGCTGTCCCAGCAGTCGCGCATCCTCTACGCCGACGGCTCGCTGATGGCGACCTTCTACTACGAGAACCGCACCGTCGTGCCGCTGGACGCCGTGGCGCCCATCATGCAGACGGCGATCGTCGCGATCGAGGACTCCCGCTTCTACGAGCACGGCGGCGTCGACCCGCGCGGCATGGGCCGCGCCTTCGTGAAGAACCTGCAGTCCTCGGACGTGCAGGGCGCCTCGACGCTCACCCAGCAGTGGATCAAGAACGTGCAGGTGGAGGAGGCCCTGTCGGACCTCCCCGCCGGCGCGACCGACGAGGAGCGCCAGGCGGCCTTCGCCTCCACGACCCAGCGCAGCGGCCTCGACGGCTACACCCGCAAGCTGCGCGAGGTGAAGCTGGCCGTCGCCGCCGAGAAGCAGCTCAGCAAGGACGAGATCCTCGAGCGCTACCTCAACATCGCGAACTTCGCCGGCGGCCAGTACGGCGTCGAGGCCGCCAGCAAGCACTGGTTCAACAAGTCCGCGCGCGACCTCACCCTGCCGGACGCCGCCCTGCTGGCCGGCATCGTGCAGAACCCCGCCGGCTACGACCCGGTCAACAACCCCCAGGACTCCCTGGGGCGCCGCAACACCGTGCTGGCGCGGATGCTCGAGCTCGGCGTCATCGACCAGGCGCAGCACGACGAGGCCGTCGCGGTGCCCCTGGAGGCGCAGCTCGACGTCCAGCAGACGCCCAACGGCTGCGTGCAGGCCGGCGCCTCGGGCTTCTTCTGCGACTACGTCGTCGAGACCCTCCTCAACGACGCCACCTTCGGCGAGGACCGCGCCGCCCGCAGCCGGCTCCTCTACCGCGGCGGCCTGAACGTGACGACCACTCTCGACCCGGCCAAGCAGCAGGCCGCCGTCGAGGAGGTCAACGGCTTCGTGCCCGACGACGGGTCCGGAGTGGGCGCCTCGCTGGTGTCGGTGGAGCCGGGCACCGGGAGGATCCTGGCGATGGCGCAGAACCGCTCCTTCGACCCGCGGTCGGAGAGCACGACGGGCGGCACGTCGATCAACTACAACGTCGACTACGCGATGGGCGGGTCGCGCGGGTTCCAGCCGGGGTCCAACTTCAAGCCGCTGGTCCTGGCCACCTGGCTCGCGCAGGGGAACACCCTGCTGGAGACCGTCGACGCCCGGAAGAAGACCTTCCCGAACAAGAGCTGGAAGTACGGCAGCTGCCTCCCGCCCGGGTCGCCGGGGTACACCAGCGAGCCCTACAGCCCGAGCAACTCCGGCGACGGTCAGGGGAACTCGCGGATGTCCGTCATGGAGGGCACCTACAACTCGGTGAACACCGCGTACGCGCAGATGCTGAACGAGCTGCAGCTGTGCGACGTCCAGGCGATGGCGACCAACCTGGGCGTGGTCAAGGCGGCGGACGGCTCCGAGGTCACTCCGCAGCCCTCGATGACCCTCGGCGTCGACAGCGTGGCCCCCCTGGCCATGGCCAACGCCTTCGCCACGTTCGCGGCGCAGGGCACCTACTGCGCGCCCACGGCCATCAGCGCCGTCACCGACCCCGACGGCAGCGCGCTGCAGGTCCCGCCGAGCGCCTGCCGCCAGGCGATCTCGCCGGAGGTCGCCAACGGCGTGACCTACGCCCTGCGCAACACGCTCACGCGAGGCACGGCCCGCGGCAACGCCCTCGACGGGGGGCGCATCGCGGCCGGCAAGACGGGCACGACCAACGACGCGGTCGCCACGTGGTTCACCGGGTACACGCCCCAGCTGGCCACCTCGGTCTGGATCGGGTACCCGGCGGAGAGCCTCAGCATGGACCGGAAGACCATCGGCGGCGTCTACCGCCGGAACATGTACGGCGCCACCATCTCCGCGCCGATCTGGAAGGCCTACACGGACCGGGCCCTCGCCGGTGCACCGGAGCAGGGCTTCACGGACCCGCCGCAGAGCATCATCGGCACGCCGCCGGCCCCGAAGCCGACCGCGACGTCGCGTCCGTCGCGCTCGAGCAGCTCCTCCTCGTCGAGCGAGCCGTCCAGCCCGTCGGCCGAGCAGCCCGCGCCGCCGGCACCGGAGGCTCCGCCCGCGCCGCCGGAGGGGACCCCGCCGGCTCCGGCCGCGCCTGCCGCCGGCTGACCCGCAGCGGCGCCGGGTGCGGCGTCAGCCCTGGAGCTGGCGCCGCACCTCGGCGGCCACCCGGCCGCCATCGGCCGAGGAGCCCACGCGGGGCTTGACCGCCCCCATGACGGCGCCCATGGCGCCCATCCCGGTCTTGCCCGCGGTGGCCGCAGCGGCGACCTCCTCGGCCACCAGGGCGGTGAGGGCCTCGTCGTCCAGCTGCGCGGGCAGGTAGCCGACCAGGACGCCCTCCTCGGCCCGCTCCCGCTCCGCCTGCTCGGCGCGCCCGGCGGCGGCGAATGCCTCGGCGGCCTCGCGGCGCTTCTTGGTCTCGCTGCGCAGGACGGTGACGACCTCGTCCTGGCTGAGCTCGCGCGCGGAGGTGCCCGCCACCTCAGCGGACTTCAGCGCCGTCAGCGCCATCCGCAGCGTCGCCGTGGTGAGCTCGTCGCGCGCGCGCATCGCCGCCGTGAGGTCGCTGCGCAGCCTGTCCTGGAGCCGGTCGTCCGCCATGGCCCCAGTCTCGCAGGCCCGCCAGGATGGACGCCGTGAGCCGTCGACCGCCCTCTCCCCTGCTGACCGCTGCCGGCGCCCTCGTCGCCGCCGGGGCGGCGTCTGCGGCCTGGGGCGCGGGGGTCGAGGTGCGCTCCTACCGGCTGCGCCGCGTCGAGGTGCCGGTGCTGGCGGCCGGCCAGGCGCCGCTGAGGGTGCTGCACCTGTCCGACCTCCACCTGACCCCGGGCCAGCACCGCAAGCAGGCCTGGGTGCGCTCCCTGGCCGCCCTGGAGCCCGACCTCGTCGTCGACACGGGCGACAACCTGGCCTCGGCGGCCGCCGTCCCCGCGGCGCTGCACGCCCTGGAGCCCCTGCTCTACCGCCCGGGCGCCTTCGTGCTGGGCTCCAACGACTACTTCGGCCCGCGGCCCAAGAACCCGGCGTCCTACCTGCTCGGGCCGTCGCGGGTGGCGCACCGGCCCGACGTCCTGCCCACGCCCGACCTCGTGGCCGGCCTGGTCGGCGCCGGCTGGACCGACCTCACCAACGCCCGGGCGACCCTGGAGGTGGGCGGCCGCAGGGTCGACCTCGTGGGGGTCGACGACCCGCACCTGGGCCGCGACCGCTACCTGGACGTCAGCGCCCCGGCCGACCCCGGCGCCGACCTGACCCTCGGCGTCACGCACGCGCCCTACCGGCGGGTGCTGGACGCCATGACCACCGACGGGCTCGACCTGCTCCTGGCCGGGCACACCCACGGCGGCCAGCTGTGCGTTCCGGGGTTCGGGGCGCTGGTCACCAACTGCGACCTGCCCCGCCGCTACGTCAAGGGCCTGCACCGCTGGGAGCGGGGCGGCGACGCGTCCTGGCTGCACGTCAGCGCCGGCCTGGGCACCTCCCCCTACGCCCCGGTGCGCTTCGCCTGCCCACCGGAGGCCACCCTGCTCACCCTCGTCGCTGGCACCTGACGGTCTCGGCTAGAGTGGTCGGCGCTGCACCGGGGTGTGGCGCAGCTTGGTAGCGCGCTTCGTTCGGGACGAAGAGGCCGCAGGTTCAAATCCTGTCACCCCGAC
>Ga0210040_10000673_pt1 | contig 55545 bp, 59 predicted proteins | sample CryGeyCG12114_NA_FD_185462 | JGI IMG/M metagenome (GOLD analysis project Ga0210040, IMG submission 185462) | Groundwater microbial communities from aquifer - Crystal Geyser CG19_WC_8/21/14_NA (SPAdes) (version 2) | ecosystem: Environmental > Aquatic > Deep subsurface > Groundwater | place: USA...
ACTCTTCCAGCTCGGCCGCGAAGGCCGGATCGGCTTCGGCCTCCAGGAACGCCGCCTCCAGTTGCTCCAGGGCCGGCACCAGGATCTCGGGCACATAGCAGCCCCCGTAGCGACCGAACCGTCCGTCATGCTTCATGCTGTTTTCCGTTTCCCAAGCCGCAGCGCATCGAACAGCGCGCGTATCTTCGCATGGTCTTTGTACCCCGGCGCCGACTCCAGGCGCGAGCTGGCGTCAATGCCGTACACCCCGGTCCGCTGCGCCGCGCTGGCATTGTCCGGCCCGATTCCGCCAGCCAGGAAGGCGCGCTCCCTGGCCGGGTGATCGGCGATCTCCGTCCAGTCGAATGCCTGCCCGGTCCCGCCCGAACCGCTGTCAAACAGCGGCCGATGACCGCCGCGCTCGGCCAGGCCCGCCGTCCACACTTCGCCGGGAAAGCCGTCCCGGACCGCCGCCACCTCATCCACGCTCTCTCTCCCGTGCAACTGGACCGCATCAAGGCCGAGCCGATCCGCCGCCGCCAGCACCTCGCCGACCGGCGCATCACGGAATACGCCCACCGGCTTCAACCCGGATCGCCGCGCCACCTTGGCCAGCGGCTCGGCCGCATCGACCGCCAACGCCCGCGGCGTCCCCGGCACCATGATCAGCCCGGCATGGGTCGCCCCCGCGCTCGCCGCCGCCAGCACGTCGTTCGCGCGGGTCAGCCCGCAGACCTTGACCCGCCCGAACACCAGCGCCCGCACCGCCTCGCCCACGTCGTCCGCCGCCATCAGCGACGAGCCGACCAGGAAAGCGTCGGCATGGCCGCTGAGCCGCTCCACGTCCGCCCGCGTCGCCACGCCCGACTCGCTGACCAGCAGCACGTCATCCGGCACCCGCGCCGCCAGCCGCTCGGTCACGGCCAGGTCGGTCGTCAGCGTCTTCAGATCCCGATTGTTGATCCCCACGATACCCGCACCCAGCGCCAGCGCCCGGCCCAGCTCCGCCTCGTCATGCACCTCGACCAGCACGTCCATGCCCAGCCGTTCGGCCTCAGCCATGACCGCCCGAGCCTCATCGTCGTCGAGTACCGACAGCATGCACAGCACCGCGTCCGCCCCGTGCAGCCGCGCCTCGACCACCTGCCGGGGATCGACCACGAAGTCCTTGGCCAGGATCGGGCCCTCGAACAGACCGCGCACCATGCGCAGCGCCTCGAACGAGCCGCCAAAGAAACGCTCGTCCGTCAGCACGCTGGCCGCGTCTGCCACCAACGCATAAGCCCGCGCGGCGGTCTCGACCGAGTGCACCGATCGGTGACCCGACGGCGAGGCGCGCTTCACTTCCGTGATGAACCGCGCACCCGGCCGCGCCAGCGCGTCGCGCAGCGACCGCCGGCTCGGCTCGGCCGCGCTGCCGTCGAACCCGCGCAGCCGTTCCGCCACCTCGGCCCGCTTGTGGCGGACGATCTCACCCAGCACGTCAGCCACGGCTCGCCTCCACGAATGCGTCGAGCACGCGTCCCGCGGCGCCCGACCGCAAGGCCGCGTGGGCCATGGCCGTTCCATCCTTGAGGTCGTCCGCGACATCGGCGGTCATCAACAGCGCCCCGGCATTCAGTGCCACCATGTCGGTTTCAGCGTCGCTGCCCCGGCCGCCCAGCAGCGCCCGCAGCCGAGCGCCATTCTCGGCCGGATCGCCGCCCGTTACCGTGCTGAGCGGCGCCCGCTCCAGCCCGGCCTGCTCAGGCGTCAGTTCCAGCTCAGTCAACTCGCCGCGATGCAGGCGGATCGCACGCGTCTCGCCATGCAGCGCCACCTCGTCCAGTCCGCTGCCATGCACCACCAGCGCGTCCTCGACCCCCATCGCCGCCAGCACCAGAGCGATCCGCCGCAGCATCTTCGGATCGGCCACGCCGAGCAACTGCACCGGGGGCCGAGCCGGGTTCACGCACGGCCCAAGCAGGTTCATCACCGTCCGTACCGACAATTGCCTCCGCACCGTGGCCGCATGGCGCATGCCGGGATGGTAGGCGGGCGCGAACAGGAAGCAGAAGCCGGCGGCGTCCAACACCGCCCGCGCCTGCTCCGGCGCCAGTTCCAGCCGCGCGCCCAGCGCTTCCAGCACATCGGCCGACCCGCACCGGCTGCTGACCGATCGATTGCCATGCTTGGCCACCGGCAGCCCGCACGCCGCAGCCGCGAACGCTGCCGCTGTCGAGATGTTGATCGACCCCGCGCCGTCGCCGCCGGTCCCGCAGCAATCGGCGAAGCGGTATTCCGGCCGGGGGAAGGGCAGGGCGGCCTCGGACAGACCGTGCGCCGCGCCGATCATCTCCTCGGGAGTCTCGCCCTTCATCCGCAGCGCTATCAGCATGCCGGCGATCTCCGCCGGCTCGAGTCGGCCGAGCACCAGCCGCTCGAACAGGTGCTGGCTCTCGTCCGCGGTCAGGTCCTCCCCCGCTAGCAACTTGGGCAGCGGGTTGGGGACCGGACCATGGTCCTCCGGCAGGTGGGGCTGGAGCGCGGCGGCGGTGGACATCGGGAACCTCGCGGAAACGAAAAAGCCCGCCGGGTGGGCGGGCCGCTGAAGCAAGTAACTGGGGGAGTTGCGCTTGCGTGCGCTCAGCTCACCGCCAGCGCCATCGCGCCGCCGCCATCGAAGGGCGCCACCAACGCCAGGCGCTGTGCTGGACGGAGAGGGGGTGGTTGCGGGTCATCGCCGCCTGTGTCACGACTTGAGGTCGCCTTGTCAACGGCTCGCGCTTGGGCCCATGCTGGCGGGCATGAGCGAGCCACGGATCGTCGTTGCGGGGGCGGGCAGCATCGGCTGCTACGTCGGCGGTGTGTTGGCTGCGGCCGGGCGCCACGTGACCCTGCTGTGCCGCGAGCGCATCGCAGCGGAGGTCCGCGAGCGGGGCTTGCACCTGACCAGCCTCGACGGGCTCGACCTGGAGGTCGGCGCTGGCGCTCTCATCATCGCTACCGATCCGCAGGCACTGGCGACCGCGGACGTGGTGCTGGTGACGGTCAAGAGCGGCGCCACCCGAGACATGGCCCGGCTGATCGCCGCGCAAGCACCTTCCGGAGCGGCGGTGGTCAGCCTGCAGAACGGCATCGGCAACGCCGCCGCCTTGCGCTCGGAACTGCCTGGCCGAACGGTGCTGGCCGGCATGGTCCCGTTCAACGTGGTCCACGCTGGCGAAGGCCGCTTCCACCGCGGCACGTCCGGCGCGCTGGTAGTCGAGGCCGGAGCGGACGCTGTGACCCGCGTTCTGTCCGTGCCGCACCTGGCGGTTGAGACCTCGTCCGACATGGCTGCGGTGCTGTGGGGCAAGCTGCTCATCAACCTCAACAATGCCCTGAATGCCCTGTCCGGCCTCCCCCTGTACGAACAATTGCAGCAGCGGGCCTGGCGCAAGCTGCTGGCGGCGCAGCAGCGCGAAGCCTTGGCGGTGCTCCGGATTGCCGGCATCCAGCCGTGGAGCATGGGGCCGCTGCCGGCGCGCCTACTGCCCTGGGTCCTGCGCCTGCCTACGCCCTTGTTCCGGGCGCTCGCCCGGTCGGCTATCCGCATCGACCGCCGCGCCCGCTCGTCGATGTGGGAAGACCTGGAACGCCGCCGCCCGACGGAGATTGACGAGCTGCAGGGGGCCGTGGTCGAACTCGCGGCGCGGTTGGGCCGTGACGTGCCCGTGACCCGCCGGGTGCGCGACGCCGTGAAGCAGGCGGAGGCGGCGGGTGCAGGCTCTCCGCACCTGCAACCGCGCGACCTCCACGCCGCCCCTTAGAAGGCGATCGTCACCAGCGGCTGCAGCACCAGGTGGACGCCGACCGCTGCGGCCTCGTTGGCGGCAAAGCCATGCCGGACGTACAGCCAGGCCCAGGCGACCCCCGGACAGACGAACCGCAGCGCCAGCCACAGGCAGGTCAGCGGGCTGAAGTCGGCATAGGCCATGTTGGCGGCGATATTGATCACCTGCGCCGCGGTCATGCCGGCCATGACCAGCAGCAGGTCCCAGCGGGGCCGGCGCACGATCCGGCGCAGCAGCCACGCGAACAGCGAGCCAAGGAACAGCCGGTACAGCACGTTCTCGTTCACTGCCCGCAGGCACACATAGAACAGGCGCGCCGTCAGCGATTGCTGCTCGAAGTGCTGGTAGGCCGGGGCCATGATGGAGCGGAACACCACCGCGTCCAGTGAGATGCACCACACGGCGACTCCGACAGCCCACAGGCCGATCGTCAGCCCTGGACGGCGCAGTCCGGTGATCGCGAATTCAAAGGCATTGGCTCGCATCAACGCGAGGCCTGCCCACCAGAACAGCAGCATTGCCGCCGCTCGCACAGCCGGGAAGCCGATGGTCGCCCAGTCGAAGAGCACGTCGTAAGGTGCCGCAAAGGCCAGCATGCAGCTGAACAGCACCGCGCCGATCAGCAAACCGGTCTCGCGAACGCTCGAATGTCGCCCCCGGACGTGACTGGCGGTCGTGATGGTCTGGTCGTGGATCGAGAGTTCCGCGGTCATCGGACAGCCCCATTGCACGCGAACGGTGAGGAAAGGCTGAAGAGGGCTTGCGGCCTTTGCTCGCGGCGCACTAGCATCCACTTCGTCGCGCTACCGGCGAGAAGAAGAGGGGGCTTGCATGAAGGTTCGATTGGCGATGGGCGCCGCGCTGCTCGTGAGCGCCACATCGGCGATGGCGCAGGCCGCCGCGCTCCGCCCCGACCAGGCAGCTTTTCGCGACCTTTACAAGGAATTGGTCGAGACCAACACGACCCTGTCCGCGGGCAGTTGCACGCTCGCCGCCGAGCGGATGGCCGCCCGGCTGGAGGAAGCCGGCCTGCCGCGCAGCGACCTCCACCTGTTCGCCGACCCCGCCCACCCCAAGGAGGGCGGGCTGGTCGCCATCTATCCGGGCCGCGATCCGAAGGCCAAGGCGGTGCTGATGCTCGCCCACATCGACGTGGTCGAGGCCAAGCGCGAGGACTGGACCCGCGATCCGTTCACGCTCGTCGAGGAAGGCCGTTATTTCTACGCGCGCGGCTCGGCCGACGACAAGGCGATGGCGGCGGTCTGGGTCGACACCCTGAGCCGGTTCAAGCGCGAAGGCTATCGCCCACGCCGCACGCTCAAGCTGGCGCTGACCTGCGGCGAGGAGACCTCCGGCGCCTTCAACGGCGCGCAGTATCTGGCGACCAAGCAGCGCGACCTGATCGACGCCGCCTTTGCGGTGAACGAAGGCGGCGGCGGCCGGCTCGACGAGAACGGCAAGCCCATGTTCCTCGGCATCCAGGTCGGCGAGAAACTGTCGCAGAACTACACGCTGGAGGTCACCAACCCCGGCGGCCACAGTTCTCGCCCGCTGCCGGACAACGCCATCTATCACCTGGCCCACGCGCTTACCGCAGTGGAGAGCACCCACTTCCCGGTCGCCTTTACGGCAACGACTCGCGACTTCTACATCCGCATGGCGCCGACTCGCCCGCCCGAGCAGCGCGCGGCGATCACCGCCCTGCTCGCCAATCCGCAGGACTCCGCCGCGCGCGCCGTGCTGGAGCGCAATCCGGACGACAACGCCATCCTCCACACCAATTGCGTCGCGACCATGCTTGACGCCGGCCATGCGACCAACGCCCTGCCGCAGCGGGCGCGGGCCAACGTCAATTGCCGCAGCTTTCCGGGCACGAGCGCGGAGGAAGTCCGGCAGGCGCTGATCAAGGCCATCGACGACCCCAAGGTCGCGAACAGCCCGCGCGAGGTCCGCAATGCCCCCGCGCCGCCGCCTCCGCTCGATCCGAAGGTGCTCGGCCCAGCCGAGAAGCTTTCGACCAGTATGTGGCCCGGTGTTCCGCTCGTCCGCCTGATGTCGGCCGGCGCCACCGACGGCGCCTTCCTAACGCCGGTAGGGATCCCGACCTACGGCATTTCCGGAGCCTTCACCGATGCCGACGGCAACGGCGCCCACGGCCTTAACAAACGCATCCGGACCAAGTTCGTCTACGACAGCCGCGACTACCTCTACCAGCTGATGAAGACCTACGGCGACCAGGCAGACTGAGGAGGGAGTGGCGGAGCGAGGGGGCCTTGCAACAAACTCTCTCCTCGTTAACTCCGCACCGGATCGGTGCCGCGTTGTTCGCCGCGACCGTCGGCTTCACCGCGGCCGACACGCGGCTACGGATGAAACTCAAGGCCGCGCCGTGGGTGGAAGGTGGCGGCTACGACGGAGGCATAGGCCTTGGAGCACCGAGTCTGTCTCGTCCTAACCGAACCGCTCAATCATCGAAAAACTCATCGGCTGGCTCGCTGCTATCTTCCCACGGCTTCGGCCGACGAAATTTTGAAAAGGGATTGTCTGAGCGGTCGGGCACGATCTGGACCCTGCTTCGGCTGGACGGCGTGAACCCCAACTCCGCTGCTGCCTTCAACATGATCTGCGCCTGCTTGTTGAGGATCGCGAGGTATGGCGACTGGAGCGGCAGCCCTGCATTAGGTGACTTGGTCAGCAGCCCGTACTGCGTGATCTTCTCCGCGGCTTCACGATGCAGGTCCTCCGCCACCACCCAGATCGCCAGTACCGACCGATCCAGCGCTTTGAGCAGTCCATGTGGCGAGTTGGTGATCGCATAGCCCCAGCCCTCGCGCTGGCTGTCGCTCATCCAGGTAGGAGCGGCGTGTAGATCCCCGTCCGGAACAGGCTCGTGCTGATTACGGGGCCGCTTGCCGGGGTTCCCCATCAGCTCTCTCATGTGGGTGGGGATCGGCTTACGGCCGCGCATCAGTGCAGCGCACCCCCAAACAGGAGTTGGTTCAGAATCAAGTTGGAGGGGGTCTGGCGACGAAAGCGCACCTTATTGCAGGCACCGACACGATCACCCTCACCAACCCGGAGCCTGCCCGGTTCCTTCTCATCGCGGACTATTTGGCGCATTATTCGAGCCTCGTTACCTTCAGGTCGGCAAAGCTCGTCCGCTCACCATCCAGCACAGCATCCTCGCCGGTCAGCTGCTGCCAACGCGTCACCGCTACATCCACGTAGGCAGGATTGAGCTCGACCCCCAAGCAGATGCGGCCACAGGTTTCGGCAGCGATCAGCGTGGTGCCGGAGCCCATGAACGGCTCATAGACTGCTTGGCCAATGCTAGAGTTGTTGAGCATGGGCCGACGCATGCACTCCACTGGCTTTTGGGTGCCGTGCACCGTCTCGGCATCCTGCGCCTTGGAAGAGATCGGCCACACCGTCGTCTGCTTGCGATCGCCGGACCATGCACCATTGCCGCTGCTGCGGACCGCATACCAGCACGGCTCATGCTGCCAGTGGTAGTGCCCGCGGGAGAGCACCAGCCGCTCCTTGGTCCAGATGATCTGGCTGCGAATGTCGAACCCTGAGGCCATTAGGCTGTCGGCGACGATGCCGGCGTGCAGAGCCCCGTGCCACACATAGGCGACGTCGCCTGGGAACACTGCCCACGCCTCGCGCCAATCCGCCCGGTCGTCGTTGAGGACCTTCCCAGTGCGCCGTGTTTTGGAGGTGCCGGCATCGTTACGCCAGGCCGGATCGTACTCGACGCCATAGGGTGGATCCGTGACCATCAGGTGCGGGCGAACGGTGCCCAGAAGCCTTGATACGGTACCTGCGTCGGTCGCGTCGCCGCACAGGAGCCGGTGCGGACCAAGTAGCCAAAGGTCCCCTGGCTTGGATGCCGGCTGCTCGGGAACAGCGGGCACTTCGTCCTCGCCGTCGATGGCCTCGCCCGAGCCGAGCAGTCGAGATAGCTCCTTTGCGTCTACTCCCACCAGGTCCAAGTCGAAGGCAAGATCGCGCAGGTCGGTCAGCTCTGCCGCGAGCAGCTCGTCGTTCCAGCCGGCGTTCAGGGCGAGCTGATTGTCAGCGATGACGTAGGCGCGCTTCTTGGCCTCCGACCAACCGCGAGCGATCATTACCGGAGCTTCGGACAAGCCCAGCTTCTTCGCGGCCTCGATCCGCCCGTGACCAGCGATGATGGTGCCGGCTTCATCCACCAGGACCGGGTTGGTCCAGCCCCACTCGCGCATCGACGCGGCAATCTGGTCGACCTGCGCAGGGCTGTGGGTTCGCGCATTCCGGGCGAACGGTATCAGCCGCTCAAGCGACCATCGCTCCACGTGATCAGCTGGCCAGTGCTGCATCGAAGATCTCCTGCGGGTGAGGTGGCTCTCCGGAACTCTAGCCCATGGTGGTGGTGCGTGCCTTACGAAAGGCTTCGAGAGGGTACCATTCTACGCGAACCGACGGCAGCAAACTCATTTCGGGTATTAGATAAGGTGCGTCGTCAACGACGGAAGTCGCAGTGCACCACGCTGGCGTTCCCGGCATGTGCCCCCTTGGCCGGAGCGTACGCAGATGGATGGTGCGCCTCCACCTTGAACCGGACCCGTGCCGAAAGTCTGCTTCCGACCCATTGCCAACGTTGGCGCGGACGTCCAAGCCGCCGGGACGTTCGTCATTCGCGCCAGCGAGCACCTTACTTGTCTGGATTTGCTCATACGACTGCGCACCTACACGCTTTGGCGGGATTGGCTCGCTTAGATGCCCTGGTCACTGCGTATAAGGCGGTCGCCAGCTCCCTCAGCCGGCCGAAGCTCACCGCCGCGCTCCTGGCTCAGCGGAACGCGGCGCAGGATCAGGCCAAGCTAGCGCTGGACACAGCACACGCCATGTCCGCAAGCGGCATGAGCCGCGCTGAGGTCAATGGCGGCGTCGGCAAGCTGCGACACCTTCAAGTAGCGATCAAGGAGGGCGCCGCGTCCGGGGAGATGAGACGCCCTCCGACTCGACACGCCGAGCGCGAAACTCGGATGCCGGGTGAAATTCTATTCGGCAAGCGCCTGACCAGCTAGGGGGCGGTGGGTGCCTGTCCTAGACGGCGCTCTTCGCCTCTGAAGGGTGGCTTAGCAGATCGCCGCGCGTCAGCCGCCCAACTCGCCAGGATTACAACTGCGACGACGAGCGCGCACGAAAGCAGGTAAGCTGGGTAGGTGCGTCCAGCCCCGAACCACAGGCCGGTCGCGAGGTACGTGGCCGGGATGCTTGCAGCGAAGCCGTACAAGGTTTGCCGTCCAACCAGCGCCACAAGCCTACTGACCGGGTGATGGATGTAGCTCTTCAGAGCAACAAGAACGCTGCACAGGAACAACGTTGTGAGTAGGAAGTGCGCGAGCCTGAGCGGAGCTAGCGTCTCCTTCGCGATGAGGGGCGGGTAGCCCCAGTAACCGAATCTTGCGGACAGTCTGCAAGCAGCGACAAGTCCATAGAGAGCGAGAACAGCCAGTCTCCGCGTCGAAGAAGCTTCAAGCCACGCGAACAGCTTTTCATGCGCACCAAGAGTGCCTGCGAACATCGAGCCGTAAAACAGGAACTGCCACGACAGTGGGTGCATGGCCCAAGTGGTGGAAAACGTCCAACTCCCGTTCGAGGAGAGGATAGCCTGCGGAAGCGCGAACCAGGGAAAGACCTGTGTCGCCAGATACACAGCGCCCGAGATTAGAAGCGTCGTCCTGGGACTGCGCTTAAAGCCGAGCGCCACCAGCGGCGCTACCAGCATAAGAACGACGTAAATCTGCAGCACATCCAACAGGAACGGCTGCTGTAACATGGTAAGGAATAGCAGAATGCCGATCCAAGGGTGGGCTTGGATAACATCGAACTCAAGCGCAGTATCGACGAGGGACGGCAGGCAAGCGACGATCAGCAGGCAGACGCCGAAAGCGACAGCATTCACACGGTAAATGAGCCATGCTCTACGCCACAGGCCTTTTGTCGCTCCCGATCGGCGCAGATAAACCAGCCCAACTAGATATCCGGATAGGCCGAAGAACAGTTCAGCTGCGCTGGAATAACCAAAAACACCGAGGGTGGGGATTCTCACTTGTGCAGAGCCAAGCCGCTCGACCGAGAGGACGACATGGTTGACCGCAATTGCGAGCATTGCATACCCGCGTATTAGGTCTAAGCGGTTGTCTCTACGCATCATCACTTGCTTACAGGTGCTTACGCTCGCCGGAAGCCGGAAGTTCCCGTATCGAAAAACTGAGCAGTTCGCCCAACTTGTTTTCAAGGCGTCGCGGCGCTCAGACCTGAAAAAGGCGGCGTAATGCACAAGCCGATGGAGAAGCCAGAGTAATGCCCCGCTTCCGCTGGCGTACGAGTTTGATCGTGCTCCTCGTTCTTTGGGCGATTGCGGCGGCCTGGTGGCATTACTCGCATCGAGGCCAAGCGCTTGGCGCTGAGTGGTTCTCCAGTCCCCGTGGGCGGTAGCTGTCCTACACGCTTCCGATCTGCTTCACCCTGGCAGATTGACCGTAACAAGCTTAAAGCTCTGAGCTGGTGGCTGGCAGCGGTGACGATCGGCGCCGCGTTCGCGGCCGGTTTCGCCAATGCACTGCTTCACTTCACTTCGCCTGAGAACAGCGGGAACTAGGGCTCGCTTTAGTGCTTTAGGCCGTATGTCGCCTGCTCAACACTACGCAGACCGTGCGAAAGAGTACCGTCAGCTTGCTGAGCAAGCCCCTGATCCGTTTATCGCTGCGTGTCTAGTTGAGTTGGCGCTACAGTACGAGGAGTTAACTGTAGATCCTGACGAGCCGGCTGAGACTGCTCCATCCGGCCAATGAGCTCCTCATAGAGGTGCGCTAGCTTATTGTGCACCTCGGCGATTGCTGCCGAAGGCGCGTCTAACGCTCGACTCCGCTCCGTATATGCACGTTCGCGATAATAGCTGATGTCTTCTGAAGACATAGTTGTCTCCCTGTCTGTAGCGGGAGCTCTCCGTATGTCTCTCGTGCACCGACGCGCTAAGGCCGTTGCCGATACTGTCGCAGCCATAGACCCTTTCCTGCGCGATAGCGAGTCCTCTGCTCCGTCAGGTAGGAGCAGCCGCCGTCGCCGAGCCGTCGATATTGAGCTCCCAAAGGATCAGTCCAACCGCATCCGTCACGGTCACGCTCCACGGCTTCGATCCCCAGAATCCTTCTGGCGAGTCCTTCATCATCTCACCGCAAGTCGCGATAGCCTGCCGCCTAGCCTCAAGAGCGCCAGGCAGAACCGTGCCTTCGGGGTCGGTGGTTCGGGTGAGCGTGTCGGTATGGAAGTAGTATTTGGGCACGTGCTCTCCGCAATGGTTAGGCGGGAGCTGGCTTCGTCTGTTGCTCACGCCTCTACCGAAGCGCCTAAGCGCAATGACAAGTTCCTGCCTTGAGGTTGTTAGCTACATAATCGCCGCTCCGGCTCGTCACCGGCTGAGGACCGATGCGACACAATGCTATCCCTTATTGGCCCGCCGCAATGAAGCGGAAAACTGTCTCCCAGTACGCGGACCTCGGAGAGGCTGCCTTCATGCGCCTGGTGGAAGAGGGCACCATGCCTAAGCCCTTCAAGCTCGGCCGATCGGACCACTGGTCGCGAGCCTCAATCGACAAGGCGATAGCCGAGCTGACGGGCGCGGCTGAGCCTGACTGGCGCAGCGGATCGCCGCTCTACCGCTAAGCAGTCTTCTCGCGCTGAAGTACCGTGGCCACGGGTATGCGGATCAGATTGCCATGCCGAAAGGACTCAAGCTCACCCCTCGCCACCAGCTTGCGAACCAGCGTCTCGCTGCAGGTCCAGCGCTGAGCCAAGGTCCGAACACTGAACACGTTCGGCAGTTCGGCAACCGTGCTTTCTGCCGATGCTGTCAGGGTAGCGGTGTTGGCCGGTCCATCCATCTCGCCCACGATTTCGTCTGCCTCGGCCTTGGCCAGCATGTGGAAGACGCCCAGCCGACCCATGTGTCGGATTTCGTCAGCGGTGAAGCGAGTGCCCTGTTGGGTAGTGTCTCAGTTTGAATTTAGACGCTGATCAAATGTCTGCTTTCGACCCATTGCGGACATTAGGCGTGTGGCCGATGATGCAGCATGTTTCGATTGGTTGGCACTGCTGCATTCATCGCACTTATTGGCATTAGCTGGCTCGTCGTCGAACTGACGAACATCTGGCCGTTCAATGCAGACAGGGTGTTCGCCTTACGCGCCGTCTTTGCTGGTTTCGCGCTCGCAGCCGTTTGTTCGTTCATCTTGGCGCGCTCGCGCTTGCTTCCCCCTATGCTGTTGCTTGCGGCGTTCGTTGCCACGTCCGCAATGTCACGTGCGGTCCTTTCTGCTGCCTTCATCATGACCGCAGGAGCTATTGTCCTCTTAAGCGGATTGCTGAGCCGCCGATCCGGACCGACGCTGAATGTCCGTTAACCACCCATTCCGGACATTCAGCCGAGCGCCTGAGTTCAATCCATGGTGGCAATTAGCGGGTCTCTAGCCGGAGGTGCGTAAGGGAAACTGCCGTGCGTGTAGCGCTAAAGGGATTGAGGCATGTTCTACGTTCTATTCGCCACGAGCAGCGCGAGCCGGACCTCCACACCGGCGACTGATCGGCCCGGAGAATGGGCAACAGCAGCCTCCAGTATCTGGAGGGCGGTCTCGAGGAGTTGGGAGTCGAGCTTCCCCACCCGCCTCGGCAGATTGGCTGGGCGGCGGGCGTAGGGAACAGGGAGGATGCGCAAGTTCGCCGAGCCGCAGCCCACGCGTCGGCAATGCAGGTAGCGATTGATCTCCGACCATACCTGACTGCCTCCGATCTCGATAAGGTGCTTCGCCAGGTCCTCAGGGGTCCAGTCGTCCTCAAACCCACATCGGCGGCACGTGAAGCGCACGTCAGCTTCGATCTTCTTGAGATCGGAAAGGTGCTTCGGATGTCCGACCATTGGCCGCGTATGCATGGGAACATAGCAAGAACGCCAGTGCCCGACTCGGCCTTCATACGGCGATCTGCCGCATTCGCTCGGTCGCGAATGGCACTGCCAAGGCGCACGCGCTGACCATCTCATCTGATAACCAGCAGCGCACGTCGGCAGGGTTCAGGATCACCGGCATAGCCTTGGGGTGGACCCCGCCAACTAGATCGTTGGGCTCGCAGGTCAGGAACGCCATAGCCCGGCCTTCCTCAACTGGCCGCCAGATGCCCGCAAAGGCGAATACAGGGTGATCAGCCTCATGCAGGCCAAACCACACCTTGCGCTTACGCTTGGTTTCCGGGTCAGGCTCAGCCGTCCACTCACAAAACCTGGTCACCGGAACGATGCAGCGCCGTTCGGGGCTCTTGAGGGCCGACCGCCAGAATGGGCTCCCCAGGTTGCGGACATTGGTGACTGGCCGCCCGCCGGCAGCTGCCGGCCCGGGAAAGCCCCACTGCATCACCTCCAGCACCAGCTCGTCACCCTCTGCGCGGAGTACCGGCGCTGCGCGGTTCGGGTATATGTCACCGAAGCTCGGCAGGTTGGCAGTGTCGCCACGGAACGGACCGAACACCTGGCGTAGCTCGTCCACCGACGCGTTCATGGTGTAGAGATTGCACATGGCCGCAGCTTATCGGCTGTTGGTAGTGTCCGCTATGGGTGGAAAGCCGACATTGCGCGAGACCCACAAGACGGGCAACTTGACCCCATGAAGCACCCGGAAGCGCAGTTCCTCGTGGCAGTGACGGCTGACGATGAGATTACCTGCCGAGCGCCAAAGCAAGCAGAGCAGCGCATCCGTCTGGCTGACCTCGGCGCGGTTTACGTGGAGACCAACGACAGCGGTCCTTGGGGTGCGGACGTTTGGTGGCTCCTTGAGGACAGAACGGGCGAGACCAAGGTTGCCTTCCCACAGTTGGCGAGTGGTGAGGATGCAGCTATTTCACGGTTGCGGCTGCTACCCGGCTTCGAAGTTTGCGGTATGAACTCGGGGGAAAACGCCCGCTTCCTCTGCTGGTCTGCCGCTATTCCGTGAATGTCTGCAAAGGGTGGAAAGCGGACCTTGAACTAAGCGCCGAAGCGCAGCTTCCCGCTATCGACATCAAACGAGCAAGTGACCTCACCCCGCCGGTCAATGAGGAACCACTGCGGCTGCCCCTCGGTCGTCGAAAATGAGAGCAAACGCACTCCCAAGTCAGTGACCAGCTCGATCTCAGGCAGTGCGCCGAAAAGCCCGCAAGCCTCAATCCGGCCTTCGCGGAGGCGGTCAAACGCTGCCGGCCAAAGCTCCTCTTCGCTCCAGCTTCCGCAAAGAATTGAGTCCGCGTCTTCGATGCGCCAACTCCATTCTACACCGATAGACACGCTTCCGGCTGGATTGCCCGGCGAGGCATCCAGACGCTGCGGTGTCGTCAACTCGCCAATCTCAAGGAAGATAGCTGAGCCATGGCCTCGCCATACGTGGCTGATTGGCTGTCCGATGAGGCTTCGAGCAACGGCATCAAACGCCGAAACAGTTTCCATTGGTAGAGAACTGCCCTGTGCGCGCAATGTCCGCAATGGGTGGATAGCGGACATCCGCCGCGTAGCTCCTACCTCACTCTTCGGTTATGCCGACGGTGCAGGGAGGACTGCCGGTGATTGAAGAAGAAGCGGTGGTGGCCAAGCGGCCTGCGAGAGTGCGGGCGGATGAGATCAAGGCTTTCCGCTGTAAGAACTTGATCGTCGTGATCGAGGAGCCAGAGAACCCTCGCAACATCGGCACCATCATCCGCAACGTGAATGCGTTGGGAGCCGAGAAGGTCTACGTGGTGGACCCTCGCAAAGTGCTGGCTGACGATTGGCAGGACCTACGCAGCGAGCCAAAGCTATCCAAGCTGTCGGTCTCGGCCGTGAAGTGGACTTTCGTGAAGAGGTTCGACAGCACGGAGGAGTGTCTCGCTCATCTGGCGAAGATCAGGTTCGTCTCCATCGCAACCTCCCCCCATGTGAAAGGCAAGACTAACAAGTTCCTGCACGAAGCTGACTTCGCTGAACACGCGAAGCTCGCGGTCTGGTTCGGAAACGAGGCGAGAGGACTGAGCGACTTGGCCCTCCAGCAGAGTGAGATGTGCATCAGCATTCCAATGTACGGAATGATCGAGAGTCTCAATCTCGCGACCAGTTCGGGCATAATCTTGTATGAGGTGACCAAGCAAAGGCGCGAATATGCCAGCAGATACCGCTTGCGGGATCATCGAGGCGAACGACCAGTGCCGAGCCAACCGTGATGACCGCTGATCGATAGGGCGTTTGATGTCTGCTTTGGGTGGGAAGCAGACGTTAGCTGCCTAGCAGCTTCGCTTGCTCGGCTTTACCATCGATTAGCTTCGCAATGCCGAGCCGGAAGGCGTCAAGTTGGGGATATTGCGTAAGGAAGGATGTGCGGAGGCATTCAGTCGGTTCGCCCTCGCCCATCTCTGTGTGGTCCCGCAACCGGACCTTGACTAACAAGTTGCCCCGCTTGTCTGCCGCACCGATTTCAATGCTTACGACAAGCGCATCCCCTTCCCAAGGCTCGTAGCCCCACGCGCCCCTGATTGGAGCATCAGGCGCGATGGGATAGGCGTTAAGCTCTTCACCGAACTCCTTCACGTCCTGCCATTGGACCCAAAAGCCGCCCCGCCCTGCGCTTCTCTCTGTCATAACTTCGACGCCGAGCCAGCCGAAGTCGTCATCTGGGTCACCGGAATACTCGTATGTCAGGTTGAGGCTGCTGCTGCTCATTCCGGGAGCTTGGCCCCTCGCATTGATGCCCGCAATGGGTCGTTAGCGGACGTTCAGCCTGGATGTCCGCAATGGGTGGAAAGCGGACATCAGTAACTCCCGTTGCATTCAGATTCCTCGATTGTGTTGGTGCTTGGGTCAAAGAGCACGAATACCACGTCGCATCCGCCCCCTGAGATGGCCGGCCCATAATCCGCATGCTTCAGCCATCGCCGCTTACCCACCGGGACATCATACCACTCGCTGTCGGGGTCGTAGTGTCGGCCTGAAAGAAGATAACCGGCCACTTTGCCGTCATTGGTAGGGCCATAGTATCGGGCATAATCATGAAGACCGGAGGCACCGGCTGGCATGCGCGGCCGCGTCTCGATGGCATCCATTCGCTTCTTATCCTCGGCACTCTCCGCCTCTGTGCAAGCCACCAGCAGGAACGCAGTTAGCCACATGGCGAGGGACCTTGTCATTGCTGCACACTCACAGGGACAGGCAATGTCCGCAATGGGTGGAAAGCAGACGTTCCGCTGATATGTTGGTGCGATGGCCCAGCACAGCGGACAGCCCACGTTTGAAGTCGAGGCTTTGGGTGAAAGCGGGGGGCATTGCGAATGCTGCGGCAATGAAAGCCGAAGTGTGTGGGGCATGGTTCATCAAGGTAGGCCGACAGTGGCGGCTTACTGGATGCATTGGACAGTAGGACATCTGAACGAGCCGGGAGCGAACCTTGACCTTGTCATCGGTCGATGGGGTGATGACACAACAGGAGACGACCGGGCAAGCGTGGCGCTCATCCACCGTGAGCTACCCGATGGCAGTCCGTCGCTGATGGTGATTGATGCTGCTGACAGACCAATCGGTCACGAGAGCTTAACGAAAGCCGCGCTCGCAAGAGAGGACGTGATTGGCACGCCTTTGGCAGAACGGGTGTTCGCACTCGTGGATGCAATCTACGAACAGGACGCTCGTTTTTTCTGAGAGTGCTTACGTCCGCAATGGGTGGAAAGCAGACAGCGGAGCAGGTGTTATCTGAGTTCAATTTCTAAGCGCAGCGGCTGAGATTGGCCGTTATTGCGTTTGAAGCCTGTCAGAAGGATCACTGGGGCATCGCGCCGCGTCATTCGGTCATCGTAGCTGCGAAGCGGATGTCCGCAATGGTCGTAAGCGAACCTACCGGTTTTTGGCCCGCAGCGGTCGGTCCACCCTTCGTCAACCACCATGGTCTGGCTCACGCATGCGCACGCCTGCGTAGTTCTTGGTTGAGACCACCTTCTAACCGGCCCAAGTGCTTGGCGGGCACAATCAAGGTTAACTAAGGAACTGCTCCGTAAACTTCGAGTTAATGCGTCATGTCCAACGCCGCCGACAAACTAGCGCTTCTATCGCGCCAAGCGCGCACACTCGCCCTCTCCGCACCTGACCAAAAACGAGCTGGAGCGCTACGAGCACTTGCAGTGCTTTATGAGCGGCAGGCTGACCAGATTGAAGCAGAACTGCCGGCCAACAGTAGGAACTGCTGAGCGGCCTACAGCCTTTGATTGGTATGCTCGACACCGAGGAAGACTGCCTGGCCAGAGCACGCTGATTGAGGCTCGTGAGCAATGGTCCGATCGGCCGAGCGGAAGGCCTGGGCATGGCGCCTTCTTCTAGCAGGCGCATGAAGGCATCCTCTCCAAGGTCCAAGTACTGGGCCACGTTCTTCCGCTTCATTGCGGCGGGCCAATAACGCATAGCATTGTCTCGCATCGGTCCTCAGCCCAGTATAAGTGCCGAGTATGAGTAACGACAGTGACGAGCCCGAGCAGGAAGCCCTGTTCGACATCGAGGGACCGGACGAGGACGGCTGCGTGTGGGCCTGCTCGCCAGGCGGGCGCCGCGACGTCTGGTGCCAGAACCTCGGCCCTGCGGACAAAGTAGCCGAGAAGCTCAACCGATGGCTGGTGAGGTACGACGACGATCGGCCGCGAAGCCCATGGAGCAAAAGCTGAGACAATGAGCAGCGACAAACCACAACTCGACAAGTTCAAGGAAGCCGCTCGCGGGCTAGAGACGGACGATGATCCGGAGCGCTTCAGGGAACGAGTCGGTAAGCTGGTAAAGAAACGCGCCAGCCCAGGAAGCACGCACGAAGCCCGGACGGAGGAGCGAGCGCGACAGCGTAAAGCGGCTCAAAAGTCCGAGGATAACGAGATAGACGAGCGCGTGCGGGCGAATCTCAGGGATCGGGGGGCTTAGCGCTGCCCTAAAGGGTTCCCTCTTGTATCGCGCCGGCTGCGTAGCTGGTGAAACATAAACGAATGGAGCAGCCGGAGTGAGGCTTAAACCTGCAATCCGCAATCCGGAGGAGCTTGCAAGGAGCTTTCATGCTCGTGCAGCGAAGTGCCAGAAGATGGCGGACGAGGAAGGTAGTCAGGTTCTCAGAGACGAGCTGCTACAACTATCTGACTTCCTCGATAGGCAGGCAAAGAACATGATGGAAGCAAGCGCGTCTCCATCGGGCTTGTGAAGGTTCGTCCTACGCGCTCGGCTCCAGCATCGGTGCGGATGAGGGCGCAGCCGGCACCCTCGCCAGGAGCTTAGGCCCGTCCCAGATCTCGCAATTGGTGTTGGCGTGCTTATCACTCACGATATCAATCGCGCCTGCTAGGTCGGGAGCTTGCTCCCAGCTAGCGGCGATGATGTGGCCGTCCTGGTCTAGGCGGTAGACTCGGAAGTCATGCATAACGCGTCCCCAATGGGCCGTTATCTCATGGCTAAGACTGTTCTCCGAGTCCGCCGGGCGACACACGGACCAAAGTCGGTAGCGCTGTCCAACGCCCTCTTGAACTGAGCAAGCGGTACTCTTCGGAAACGAGAGGAACGCCTCGTTCTCCTGAGCGCTTTCGTGAGCATCGGGAGGTAGCTTGTGGCGCGTTACCATATTCAGCTGCGGACTGAGTCCCACGTTCAGACCGCGCTAGAGGTGGACAGGGGCGATCTTACCGCCTTGCGCATTGAGTTGGCACGGTTCGTTGGCGAGTTGCTCAAGGATCATGCCGAGCAAATCTGGGTGGACGAAGACTGGCGTGTGGATGTGACGGACGAGAACGGTCTGATCCTCTACGTCATGGAGATACAGGCTTCGGACACGGCAGCAACGATGCCACACCAGGTCCGGAAGTAATCCTGTCCTACACGCTTCCGATTTGCTCTAAGCTGGCGGATGGACCGCAGGAAGCTCGAAGCACTCAACTGGTGGCTGGCAATCGCAATGGTTAGCGGAGCCTTCGTGGAGGGAGCTTTGGCGTTGCTAAAGCCGAATGCCTGCTATGGGTCGAAAGCAGACATTAGCAAATTAGCTGAACGAACGTGCGCTTACCGGCAATCGCCCGCAGCCTTGAGCGTCCGAGGTAGACGCATAACTGAAGGCCGCACCTCCCTCACAATTCAATGAGCCGTTGCGGTGACCACCCCCCTATCCAATTTTGCGCATGTGAAAAGAGAGGGACCCAGCGGTTTCCGGATCGGCTCACGCTGACTTTCAGACGCCCCCCCCGGGGGGGGGCAGGCCACCCCCCTCTGTTCGGGTACGCGTGCCCCGATTTCAGTGGGTCTATATACCTTAGTGACGCAGCTTCAGCGAATGTCTGCTTAGGGTGGAAAGCGGATTGCTTGCTGCTCGCGGCTCGGCAACCATCAGGCCATGAACGACCACGAACGCGGCTTTCTCGCCTTTCTTGCCGAGCCGACAAGACGACGCTTAAAACCCTGCTTGAAATGGGGAGAAGCGTCGCCGCAATGTTCGGGGTTTGCTCCACCGTTCGGTGCGCCTTGACCCTCGCTTCACTCAACACCTTACCGGCAGCAATGCATTCTCTGGGCCTGTGGACGGCATGCTGCGCAAGCTAGGTGCGCCTCAGACCTGCTACGTCCTCGCCGCGAATAGCAACATTGACGGACGCGAGATGCCCTTAGGTGAGGCATTAGGAGCAGTCATCGGGATGGGTGACGGAGCGTTTGTATCGTGCATTCCCGGTCGGCTGGGCTTCTACGAATACGAGGACATGAAGTCGTCTCACCTCCTGTCGAGGTGACGCGGATGTCCGTTATGGTCGAAAGCGGACGTTCGGCTTAGTTGACGTCCAATCACGATGGCGCCTTGGGGATCAGGCATTCGCTGGCTCTGGCCTGTTTCAGGCCGCCCGCCGCGCTTGTCCCCGCACCTCGCCCGCGTGCTTAACCTATCTACTTTACCACAGGGACCGTCCTAGAAAAAATCTTCTGGAGCGAGAGCGGCCATGGCCGTGCCGCGGTTTGCTACACCTAGAAGGGTGTTTTGGAGCACGCGAACGGCAACCGAGCGTAGTCGTTCAAAGCGCTTATCTTCGGCAGCAAACATCGCGCGGCGCTGGTCCACGCGTTGCGCCCGGGTGCTTGGCTTATCGGTCATAATGCAGTGGCCGCCCCCTTAAGGCGCCCTTAGGCAGAAGGCGCCGGTACGTTGATGCGGTTTGATGCACCTAACAACCGTTTCAGCGGCACCCCCCTTCCCCCGCAGCATCAGCTAAGTGCCTAGTCGGCAACGCAATTGCGCGGCATCAGCCTGTCTGTCGCCGCGGCGACGTGCAGCCACGATTGCGTAACGGAGCGCCAGCTCGAGGTGCCGAACCCGCGCTTCTTTACTGTTGGACCAATCAGCTGCAACTTTCTCCAGCTCGTACCTAGCAACAAGATACGCGAGTTCGTTGTCCACGTGACTACCCCTTTGTTCGGAAAGGGAGCGCCTAATGCTCAGCCAATGAATGACAGTACAATAGCGCCGACAGGCACCGTTAATTGCACCTTCTTCAAAGGCGCATTCAGGCAAGCACCGCCTCTAAGGCCGAAAGCACTTTGGAGGGCGCAAATGGCTTTTGAAGCAGGACACTCTGCGGGACACCTTCCGCCTCGAAAGCGTGGGCGCTATCCCCCGTTACGTACACAACCGGCAGGTCAGCCCGCTTGGAACGAGCGCAACGAGCGAGGCCCCAACCGTCCGGTCCCGAACCCAAGCGGATATCGGTGATTAGACCTGAGATGTCGTGAATGGTGCTTTCGAGAGCCTTCCTTCCTTCGACACCATCGACAGCTGTCAAAACGTAGAAGCCCGCGCTCTCTAGGGTTTCCTGCAAAGCCAAAGCAATGAGTGGCTCATCTTCCACTAGCAGCAGCAGCATGCTTCCAGACATCTGGCACTTCCCCAAGCAACCATGCAGCCTTTGAATCAACCGGGCGCCTGCGGGTCAAGCCCCTGCCGAACCAATACTTAAATACGGCGCTTTAGAGCCGGCGCGGCCAAACAGGCTGCAAGCTAGCAGATCTGCGCAGAGTGCCTGAGGCCGGCACAAATTCGAGAGTGCATGTCATACCTGCTCGCCGGAATGGCTGCTCTGTTGAACGACGAAAAATCGGACGGACGTCAATCGCCCTGGCCGCTCGAGCGTTTGCCTTCCCTGACCGAAATGTTAAGTCGCTCAGTAGGTTGAGGTTGTCGCGCGTCCAGCGCGGCACGGGTCGCGTCGGAGTCTCCTATGAGCGTGCATAGCGAACCATCGGAGTTTCCGACGTCTACAGCGTTGCTTGCCGCAATTGTAAAAGGCGCAGAAGACGCAATCATCGGCAAGACACTTGATGGCACAATCCTGAGCTGGAACTGCGGTGCCGAGCGCCTCTTCGGACACTCTGCGCAGGAAGCGGTCGGTCAGCCAATAACTCTGATCTTCCCGGACGAGCGCATCTCTGAGGAAGCGAGGATCATTGCGAAAATAAGGAACGGAGAGCGTTACCCGCCTTATCTAAGCGTCCGACGCAGGAAGGATGGCACCTTGATCGACCTGTCGATCGCGGTTTCGCCGATCCGAGCCGAGGATGGCAGGGTCATTGGAGCGGCAAAGATTGCGCGGGATGTGTCTCCGCTTCGGGAGGAAGCAGAGCGTCAGGCGCTACTGGCTCGTGAGATCAATCACCGCATCAAGAACCTCTTCGCGATAACCTCAGGGCTGGTTTTGCAAAGCGCGCGTCAGGCAGACTCGATTAACGGTCTGGTGCTGGATCTGAACAGTCGTCTCGCGGCGCTCGCTCGGGCGCACGAGTTGACCCTGCCGGACTTGAGCTCAGCACAAGCCAGCTCGGAAACCACAACCCTGCTTCGGCTTCTGGACGCGATCATTGCGCCGTATCAGGACCATGCTTCCGGTCGGATCGAAGTCACTGGAGTTGATTCAGAGATCGGTCCTTCGGCTCTCACTTCCATTGCTCTCGTTCTGCATGAGCTGGTCACCAACGCTGCGAAGTATGGCGCGCTTGCGGCGCCTGAAGGAAGGCTTTCGGTTGCCGTACAGCTAAATAATGAGCAGCTCCTTCTCACCTGGATGGAGGAGACTGGAGCTCGCGTTCTGGGAGACGCCGGTCCCAAAGGGTTCGGGAGCTTTCTCGAAACAGTGTCGCTCAAGGGGCTCGATGCATCCATCAACCGCCAATGGAACCCACATGGCTTGAAGATTGAGTTGAGCATTCCTCTTACGAGCATCAAAGGTTAGCGTCGGTCTCTGGTCCTTGAGGCGACTAGGCGTCGCTCGCAGCCAATTGCCGCGTCTGGGGCGGCGCTTCACCATAGCGGAGATGGGCAGCTGCTTCATCCGCTCGCGCTTCCAAGTCCGAGCAATAGCACAGCTCGACAGCAGAAGCTGTAAGAGGGTGATGTCTCAGACGATTTGGATCCCCTGCTGAGCCATCACCCATGCGTCAGAACCAAGGAGACAAAGCTGGCCAGGCAGCGAAGTGCGGCAGGAGGCCATCCATGCCAGCGCCACTCGGCCAGCTGCCCAGGTTTTCCAGTCGAGTGCTAGTAACCGGTCGGGACGGCATCGACTTAGCCGGCGCGCTTTCGTCGGCAGCCTGTTTGTACAGGATCTCACGAACGGCGAGGAGAGAGGGCGCGACGAGCCGCGCCCTCCACGAACCTACATCTTTTTCGTGAGCATTGCCGCAATCTCGTACATCTCTTCCGGCGCATAGTTCGGGGTGAACACGTTGGGCTGTCCCGCCAGCTCCTGTATCTTGCCGCCGTCGGGCATCCCAACAACGACTTCCAGGTTACCAGGAGGATCCCCTGGCAATGCGACGTCATCGTTGCTCCAGATGCCCTTCATCTCTTGGTAGTCGTCCGGGCTGAACGTGTAGAGCCGACGGTGCGAACCCTCATCCAGGTATTTTTGAGACTCAGGGATCTTGCTTAGGTCGATGTTGGGCGTGGGCAGCATCTTCTTGAGGTCCACGCCAGTCAGCTTCTCGATTGCAAGTGCATAGCTGTGTGCGTGCACCGATCCGCGAACCAATAGATAGCCACAAACTTCGCGGCCAGTCGGATCGCTGAGTGTCTCATAGACGCGCAGCTTGTGCAGCCGAGCCCCACATTCCAGGTGGAAGTTGTGGAGGAGGTCAGTGATTACATTGCCTGTGGTCGTGACAAAGTCGTTGTTCCACGAACGTCCGTTACTATCCGTTGGCGTCGCTCCGCCGGCATTCGACAGGAACGAGGCCGCAAGCCGGATGTCCTGCATCAGCTCTTGCGGCGCGCCGGAGATGTCTCCGCCGTCGCTAATATCGTCGCCGTCAGGGCCGTTGTTGAGCATTCCCACGCCGGCAGACACGAGCTCGACGTGGCCGAGCTCCTCGGCGGTGATCGATGCCACCAAGCTATAGAAGGGGCGCAGCTTACTCTTGGATCGAAAGTTGAAGCTTTGGAACATGTAGTTGCCGAGCGTCGACATCTCGCCATACTTGCCACCAAGCAGTTCTTGGAGTGCGGCGCCAGCGTTCGGGTTCTTCTCCTTGGGGGCGGGCAGATCGGCCTGCAGCTTATCGACGCGCATGAACATTTTTCGAGCCTTTCGAGGAGTTTAGGTAACCGTCCGGCTGAGCGGAAGGTTGCCTGGCTCGATCAGGATCGATTGTCGCACCAGTTCTCGCCGGCTAGCGGCAACATACGAGCGAATGATCGAGGCCGTGCAACTGATGAGGAACATCAGACCAGGCTAAGTCTGACCCGAATGACCGCAGAGGGTCGAGTCATACGCTCGCCGGCTGAGTTGGTGTCCAATCCACCCTCCTCAGCGAAGCCACGCCGATGCATGAGGCATTCGCTGGTTCTGGCTACTTTCACCCGGCGTGCAGCGCTTATCCCCGCGCCTCGCCCGCATACTTAAAGCATCGGTTTTGCCGCACTCATTTTCCCTAGCTTTCCCTAGTACGGGCCAAAATGCGTTTTGATGCACCTGCCGGCCTGATCAGTCTGTCGTCGATGCTTGCTGGAGCCTTCAGTGCTTCCTTGAACGAAGGCTTCTCAAGGGAATGGTCACGAGAAGCAAGATTGCAGCAATGATCGCTCCGTGAGCCACATCTGGATCCCGGAGCGGGATGAAAAACCCCGAGAAGCAGAAGAGCACAGAGGCCGCGAGCCACAGGTGCTTCTACTTATCGCCTCTCAACACTTCTCGATCCTCTACTGATCAACGGCAGTCTCAGCGCTTCGGCAAATGTCTGCAATGGGTCGAAAGCAGACATTCGACGTGTTGAAATTATCAGCAACGTAATTGCGATTTGAATACCACGCGCCAGCCAGTCTCTCCCCCACTTGGCTGCCCCTTGTCACCTGTTCCAAGAGTGCTCCGGCTCCGTAGGCCAGCCATGTGCATCACAGCCCCTGGCTGGCTTAGGTCGGTGACCCATGTCACGTGCGGTCTTTGCTAGGTGGTGCCTCTTGCACCGGCCAACGAGGTTACCTCGATCGTTCGTGCCGCCGTGTGAAAGCGCCAGCACATGGTCGAGCTCGCCGACAGGGAACCAGGCGGTCACCCGCCCTTCAGCCTCGCAATCGGGGCACAACGGTTGCTCGGACGCGACCTGCTTCCGCATCCGCTGCAGGGCTCTGCCACGAAGGCGGGGGTGCGCGCGCTGCGGCTGGTACCTCGGAGCCGCAAGTCGTCTGGGCGAGAAGGTTGGGGGCTTCATGGGCATCGGCGATTACTCGCCGCTTGCATGACCTTGGCTGCTTCGGCGGCTCTCATGTCGGGCTGCTTGTTCCGTTCGCGCTGGATGTCTGCAAGGTCCCAGAGATAGCGAGCGCCTGTAGGGTCGAACCGCGCGAACACCGCTCGCTGCGTGCCATCCACTACGATCGCACACCATTTATCGATCAGGAGCAGGCGCCGCGAGCGTAGCCATACCGCCAGCCCATCCAGATAAGGTTCGCCGCCGGCAGCAGGCGATGCGCCGAACAGCTCGTGGGGGTGCCACCCCAGCGTGATCGCCTTCATCGCCCAATCATCTGCAGCGAGGCGCACAGCGTCATCAACGATCTCGCCCCACAAAGCAGGTTCGGAGATGCGCGGTCCCGGTTCGGTGCGGAGCCGATGGAGGCCGGCCACGATGTCGGGCGGGAGTGACCTCGCCCCATCTTCGAAATCAGGTGTCCGAGGTGTCGCAGGTGTCGCGTCCAGCATTATCGATGTTTTAGACTGCGCCTCAGGGTGTCTGGTAAGGTGTCGCAAGGTGTCGCCCTCTCCAGCTGCGACACCTCGGACACCTTGCGAATCTTCAGGTGTCGCGGGAAAAGTGGTGCTTTTCTGCAGGTGGACACCTCGTACACCTGCGACACGCAGATCAGGCAGCAGGTCGAGCCAGTCGAGCGATGGGTCAGACATCCTCACCTCGGAAGATTGCCGCCTTGACCACATAGACGCGCGCCCGGCCGAGGCCGGGGAGCTTTCGTAGATCCGCGGATTTGCCGCAGGCGTCGCCGTCGATCATCCCACGCTCAACGAGGACCCGAGCGACCCGTTTAGCGTCCATCCCTGCGCAGACTTCGTTTTTCCAGACTTGCGGCAAGATCAGATAATCGCGAAGCCCATTCACCGCCTGCCAGAAGCCCGCCCGATTGATGACCCTGAGATCTCCGCCTTCGTGATCCAATGGCTCGAACCGCGACCCGCCATGCGCCTCCAGGAAAGCGCGAACCTTCGCCACGGCTTCCCGATCTTCCGATGCGCCGGCACCACCGCGACCTTCAAGCCACCGCGCGAACACGATCCTGGCGGCGGCAACCGCCTCACCCGGCAGCCAAGGCAGGATCCCGACCCGCGCCGCCATCTCGCCGGCCGTAGCGATCAGGCCAAACCTGCGCGCGGCACGCGCCACCTGCCCGTTAGACCCAGCAGGCACGCTTGCGGACGCGAACTCACCTATCCCTAGCTTAAGCGCCTTCGTGATGCTCTCCCGGCTGTGTGCCACTATCTCAACGAATGCCGGGCCGGCAATTCCGTGGGCGCGGGCGGCTCCCTCCTTGATCCAGCGCGACAGGGTTTCCGCATTGGGCGCATCATGGATGTCCTCGAACAGCCCCAACGCCCGACCAGCATCGGCTTCGATGTCGAGGATGCGAACCTCCTGCCCCGCTGCAGACCGGCGCCCGCCATGCCCGTCACGGCCAACCAGGTCGCCGAGGCTTATCTCACCCGACGAGAGGAACATCACGCGCCACTGTGCCGGCAACCGTAGCGCTCCCGACCGGCCGGCACGGGCCTTGCCGGTGCCGTTCGCCAGCAGATAGGCGACCGATCCAGCTTCCTTGCTGTCGAGTTGGGCAAGTTCGTCGAGGCAAAGCAAGGTTTCGCTATGCTGGACGGCAATGCCTTCCAGGCCGTTCAACGTCGCGCGCCACTGCCCGACGAACCGCTCATTGCCCCATGCGCTCGCCGCGGCGACCAGGGCAGTGGATTTGCCGATCGACGACGGCCCCCGCAGGTTCAGCCCGCCACCTTCTTCGCCGATCAGCTCGAGCAGCGGCCCGACGAAAGCTGCCGAGATCGCGACAGCAAGACGGCTGTTACCCACAGCATAGCGGGCAACATCATCCTGCCACTGCTTGAGATTGCCGGCGGTGCGATAGCTATGATCGAGCGTGCTCGGTCCCTGGAAGATCACCCGGTGCGATTCGGTGTCGCCGATGGTGCGATCGGGCAAGACAAAGGCGCCATCGGTCCAGCCGACCTTGTGGACGGCGCGGGCGCGGGCGTCGGTCTGAACCGTCCCAAGATAGTCGAGCAGCTTGGTCCGCGCCTTCGGGATCGGCGAAATATAGCAGCCGCGTTCGAGCAGGTGCGCCCGGATCGCGGTGCCGTCTCCGGCAAGTTCCGCCTTAGGCATGGCCCACTGGTGTGGGCGGCCATCCCGGTCGCTCCACCCGAGCAGCAAGCCCCAGCTCGATCCGAGATCGTCGCGGGTTTCCGCATGAACATCGAGCCGGCTCGACACTCGGAGGGGAACCGCATCGGGGTCGCTCTCATCGCGCCAGTACAGTCCGTCAGCCTTGAGCAGGAAGCCGTTGGGCATCCTGGCCTGGGGCTTGGCGCTGCCCACAGCGGCACGGATCGCATCGTCGTCGAACGCGTCGGCAAAGTCCTGCCCGGTTCGGGCCGCGAAAGCGTCAACCATTGTTATCAATCCTTGGCGGCACGGCGACGCGACCGCCGACAGCAGCAGCAGCAGCGAGGGCCGCTTCGAGGCCGAGGTTTCGTTTGATGGTCGGGTGATCGACCAAGTGCGCGTCGTCGTCAGCGCAGATCACCAGATCGCAGCCGACCCAGCGGGAGGCGACTGCGCGCGCCACGGGTGCCAGGTTCTTCGCGGAAAAGGCCGCAACGACGGCATGACCGGTCGCCCGCCTAACCGCCGCCATCGTGCCCGCGCCTTCACCGATGCAGACCACGCCGTCAGGATCGCCGACGATCCACATCAACCTCTCGGTGCGCCCGCCTTTCAGGAACAGCTTGGATCCGTCTGGATAGATACGCTGGAGGTTCCACAGCTTGCCCGCCGCGTCACGCATCGGGACCAGCAGCGTGTTGCCGGCCTGAGCAAAGCCCTCACCGCCGACACGCTTCTTGACGAGGTAGGGATGCTGGGGATCGGCAACCCTAGCTCGCTCCAGCATCTGCACCGCGCCTTCGGCAGCCGCCGTGTGATGGGCGTCACGCGCTCGCTGCCGTTCCTCTACCTGCGCCTTCTTGCGCAGTAGACACGTGGCACGCTCGGCGGCGGTAAACCGGCGCTGTTCGCAACCAGCCCGCCACTTGCGACTAATCCCTCGTTTGTTGCAGCCGAAGGCGCCGGCCGGAAGGCCATCGGTGTGGAAGACGGCCCAGCCGTTGCGCCGCCCCGCTCGATCATCCCGAACCTGAAAGCGGATAATACCACCGCCGATCAAGGCTTGTGCGATCGGCTCGGCCGGCGCGACGCCGTTCGCCTCCATCTCCGCGATGAAGGCCATTACAGCGTCGCCAACAGCGGCCATGACCTGCCTCCTCTTAGCTTCGCTTGCTTGCCAAGCTTCGGGCGTGCGTTGTGCATGATCACGGCCGTACCGACCGGCTGCTGGTGCGGTTGCGCAGCTGCTCGGTCTCAAATGCCTCGACGTCTTCGATGCGGTAGACCACGCGGCCGCCAAGTTTGACGTAGTGAGGCCCTTCGCCGGTCCAGCGCCAGCGCTCGAGCGTGCGGTGCGAGATATTCCAGCGATCCGCCAGATTGATCTGGTTGAGGTGCTTCGTAGCCATCGGTTACTCCTTGGGGTTTGTGTCGAAACCTGCGGAGAGAATGGCATTGGTGCGGGTATGAGCTGGGGAGGAGCAGAGTAGGACCGAGGGTAGGAATCACGAAGATTGCACCCCCAAGATAGAGAGCCACTCCAATGGCAGTTGGTGGTGCGGGGGTTCAGTCGATCATGAGAACATCCAGCAGCGCCCGTGTTCTTCGCGAATGAATTCGCGCCAGTCCTGCCTGCCTGAGAAGGCCTTCGCGAGCGTGTTGACGGTGGCGCTGCATCCAGCGCTCTCAAGGACCTCGGCCGTGAGGCACTCCGGGCTGCCCGATTTCCAGGCATCATACAGGTGCCGAGTGATCGTCCGCTGCTTCACCCCGGAGAAGACATACCGCTGGCCCCGGACGGTGAGGGAGGCACCGTCGGCCCCGATGCTGATCGCATCGTCGCTCCGCGGCGCACCCGAGGCAACGCGTGCCGCCAGCAGATCTGGATCCACAGTCAGCCTGCCGGAGCCGGCGACATCACGCAAAGCGATGATCTCGTGACCATGCGTGGTCCGCAGCGGCAGCCGATCTGCAGAGGTGAAGGTGAGCACGATCCTCAGGCCCGGTGCCGGCCGCAAAAGTACAGTATCAAGGAATCTATCCCACACGACCGGGTCGCCCAGCCGGCGAGCGATCCAGACGGGTACGCGCTTGCCGCGGCCCGGCAATCGTACTTGCCCGACTTCCCAAAGAAGATCGGGCACCAGAACGATCGGGGTCTCGTACGTCCCGTTGAGTGCGCCCAGCACATGTCTGATCAGGGCGTCGAAGCTCACGCCGAATAGTGCCAGCAGGCAGTTCGGCACCGTCACCCAGCCGGTCGCTGGACTGAAATACCCGTAACCTCGGTGTTCGCCCGACCAGATCAGCTCGACTGGTTCATCCTCATGATCGACGAGTGATGGTGACGCACGGTGTTCTCCGGCAAGCTTCAGCAATCCCCGCGCCTTCAGGGCATCTCCCGCCAAAGCATAATACTCGTCGAGCACCTGACCGGCGATGGTCGCAGTCGGTGTCTCGACGACGGACACAAGAAGATCGGAAGCGGAAGCATCGAGAGTCGGCGCGCGCCTAGATGTCACGCAGGATGCCCCAGCGGCGAAGATACTTGTCGCCGACCAGCTGTTCCGCCTCAGTCTGCTCCTTGAGATTGCAGCCATGCGGCATGGTGATCGTCAGCGGCAGCGTCCGGCCGCGCCGGGCATCACCCTTGGGGTGCAATTTGATCGTCAACCGTGCCTGCGTCACAACCCAGCCCCCGATCAGGGGATCGTGGGAGCCGAAGTGCTCAGCTGTCATGCTCCAGATTGTCCGGTCGGCCTTTCTTAGGCATTCAAGAGTGACCCGCTCGCCCGGGTTGCCCAGCGGCATCAGCCGCAGTTGCTTTACCTCAACAGATTCCACGCCGTCCTCGGCATCGGTGAGAAACGAGAACGGCTGCAGCAACATTCCAAGATCGTAGGTCCTCAAAGGTACCTTTTCGCTCTGGAATTCGGTGCCAAGGAGGTCGCGGGCCATGAAGCGCGCCAACTCTTCGCGGCTTTCGCGGTCCTTCGAAACGACCTCGATGACGCCAGTTGCTGGCTCGTACGACATTGCCGCCTCCAACACCGGCCGATGGGCGCGTCGAATGAGCGCACCACTTTCGTCAAACGCGAGCTGATCATCCGGCAGACCCTCGCGATAGATCGCAATTTGTACCAGTTCGCAGTCGTCTCCGTCGAAGGTCGGCCGGAAACGCTGGAAGATGTCGACATGGATGTGGTTGCACTGGAAGCGCTCACGCAGTGCCACCTTGAACGCATTGAGGGCCACCTCGTCCTGGCGAAGATCCAGATCGGGGGTCCCGATGAACCCGTCCCAACTGCGCCCCCGGCGGCGCTCATCGGTGTACCGTACTTCCTCTGCATGCCGGAACTTGGTCGGCGCGTTGAGGAACATCCAGAGCGCACGGTCGTGCCCGTTGGCGAGTTCATCCAGAGCCGCCCGATCATCTGCAACGCTGAAGAGTGCGGCCTGACCGGCATCATCAGCTAATGCATTTACGCGTTCGGCATCGTGGAGCAGGTGAGCCCGCGCTTCCTCATCAAGCTCGTCGACGGCTCCGAGTGCCCTGCGAACCACCTCCGGCTCTCGGGCTCTCCAGTCGAGTGGCGGGGCAACCGCAATCTCATTATGCTGAAAATAGGCTTGAAGGCTTGCGGCGGACGTCTTGCGGATGAACTTGGCAATCGAGGTCATGGGAGGGCCCCTTCGGCATGATCAGACGCAAAAGCACGCCGATCCGCTAAGGAGCGTATTTGGGCAGGTATGGCCGGTCAATCGTAAATCTACGCGGATGAGCGGATTCGTGTGGGCTACCCGAACAACGATCCCCGTTTGTCGGACTCGCCGAGCAGCTTGAGAACTTTGAGCCTCATCTTTGCCGCGTCTTCCGAAACCTGGAACGTCTCGACCACGGAGCTGACGATGCGGCGACCATGATCGGAACGGATAGCTACGGCTGCGTGGAGGTCCCGTGCCCCGCAGTAGTTGGACACCAGGCGGCGGATCTGTGTCACCGGCATCAGGATCGCCCCGCAGACATAGCCAGCCTGCCACTCCATCCAGTCGTAATCGGCAGCGTGAAGAATGGTGTCACGTTTGCAAATCGCATTGTTCTTGGGATCTTTGCGATCGAAAAGGCTGCCGTGCCGAAACTTGCCTGCCCACAGGTGGCGGTGAAAGTGAACATGGCCGAACTCGTGCGCAAGTGTCGTCCGCAGACGGTTCTCGCGGCGAGGATCGTTCGCCAGGCGGTCCGAGATCGAGACCTCCGGATCCTCATCGGGATGGAACGCGGTCACACCCTCGACATCGCTCCCGTAGATCGACAGGTCGGCGCAGGAATCGAGACTGGCACCGTTCAACTCGATCAAGAGATGCAGTTCGTCAGTCGTGATGTTAGGTCGAGCATCCTGATTTCGCTGGCGGTGCAGATCTCGGACCAGCTGCTCACACTCCCGATCCAGTTCGTCGGTCGTGTAATAGGGCCGCTCTGCAAACCGGCCTTTCGGATCTGGGATCATCCGCATCTACCGCGACCCGTTAGTCGGTGATCGCGCGACGAAAGTTGACGAATGCCTCGGCCGCTTTCGCAGGGTTATTTAGCATGCTCCGAAGATCGTCCGGGAACTTGCCGGCCGACAGGAACAGCAATCCCTCGTCGATGCTCAGCACATTGGCGAACTGTCGGATTAGATGATCCGAAGTGGGGCTGCGCCGATCATGCTCGATGTCATTAAGGTACTGCGGCGAGATTGCCGCCCCGTTTTCCTCTTTAAGTATCCTTGCCGCGAGCTCCTTTTGGCTGAGAGCCGCGGCCTTCCGGGCGCTGGAGATCTGTCGACCAAAGCTCATTCCTTCAGCGGTCATTGGTTCTTCACGCCTGTGCCATTACTCAAATCACGCATTTATGCTGATCGGCGTAGTGAGAGCAGATCGGACGGTCAAGAATGGGGCGCCCGGTACTGCCAGCTCGATGTTGACGATCAATGACCCGCGCCGGGCGCCTTGAAACGGCGAATCAAAGCACGCAGAGTTTCTCAGTCTCGGGCCGATGAGCTGGCGAACGGTCTCGCCGGGTTCTCGAAAGACTTCTCATGTTTACGCTGGGCTGCGCCAAGTAACTGATATCGCTTGTTTGTTCGTCTCCCCCGCCTAGCGTCGCCTTCTGGAAAACGCGAGATGCAGGAGTTGACGGTGCACCACAGTCTTTCAGGTCCGAACAGCCTAGCGCCTGCTCAGATGAGTGCCGATGCCCGACTGTCGGAGCTGGGCAGCATACTGGCAGCCGGCGTGCTCCGGCTTCGGCAAAAGTCCAGTTCAATATCTTGCGGCAGCGGAGATAGTTCACTCGCAATCCTGCCGACCAGGAGCGTCAGTCGTCCCCGGGCAAAGGCCCATATCGGAGGACGATGATGCGGAAGGACGACGATGTGCAGGTGCTGATGAGCTTGACGGGGCTGAAGGCGATGACGGTGATGGAGCTCAAAGGCGAGTGGGAGAACTTGTTCGACAAACCCGCGCCCAACAACAGCCACGCCTATCTCCAGCAGCGACTGGCCTACCGGATCCAGGAGCTAGCCTACGGCGGGTTGGCGAAGCCGGTGAGGGCAATGCTCGATGCGCTGGCCGATGAAGTCGAAGGCAAGAAGGTTAGGAAGTCGGCCATCTCCGATCCTCGCAACCCGGTGATCGGCACTCGGCTGGTGCGCGAATGGAATGGCGTCGAGCACGTGATCACGGTGCTGAAGGACGGCTTCGACTGGCAGGGGCGTCGGTATAAGTCGCTGTCGGCAATTGCTCGCGACATCACCGGCACGCGCTGGAACGGCTACCGGTTCTTCGGCTTGCGCGAAGCCAAGAGGAACTCGGCATGAGGGACGGCACTGCACCTGTGCGCCGGCTGCGCTGCGCCATCTACACCCGCAAGTCGAGTGAGGAAGGGTTGGACATGGAGTTCAACTCGCTCGACGCCCAACGGGAGGCTTGTGAGGCCTACATCGCCAGCCAGAAGGCAGAAGGCTGGGTCGCGGTGCGCGACCGCTACGATGACGGCGGCTTCTCCGGGGGGTCGCTCGAACGACCGGGCCTCAAGCAGCTGCTGGCCGATGTTGACCATGGCCTGGTCGACGTGATCGTCGTCTACAAGATCGATCGTCTGTCGCGGTCGCTGATGGACTTCGCCAAGCTGGTCGAAGTGTTCGACCGGAACGACGTGACCTTCGTCTCGGTCACCCAGGCTTTCAATACCACCACCAGCATGGGGCGCCTGACCCTCAACATCCTTCTGTCGTTCGCGCAGTTCGAGCGCGAGGTGATCGGTGAGCGCATCCGCGACAAGTTCGCCGCCTCCCGCAAGCGGGGCATGTGGATGGGTGGGTTTGTGCCGCTGGGCTACGATGTGCTCGATCGAAAGCTGATCATCAACGAGGTCGAGGCCGCAACGGTCAGGAACATGTTCGAGCGCTTCGTCGACCTGGGCTCGGCGACTCTGCTCACCCGAGAACTGGTTGCACAAGGGGTGGCGAACAAGCGTGGGCGCCCGATCGACAAGGGCTTCCTCTACAAGCTCTTTCGCAACCGCGTCTATATCGGTGAAGCAGTCCACAAGGGCACCAGCTACCCCGGCGAGCACGAAGCGATCGTTGGCCAGGAGCTCTGGGACAAGGTGCATGCCATCCTGCAGGAGAGCCCGCGTACCCGGGCTGCTAAGTCACGCGCGCAAACGCCCGCTTTGCTCAAGGGGCTGATGTTTGCCGAGAATGGGGTCGCGATGACGCCTACCGCCACCAAGAAGGGCAGCAAGCTTTACCGGTACTACACTTCGATGGACGCGATCCGGAACCGGCCAGGTGAAAGCCGCGACAGCTTCGTCCGCCTTAACGCCGGGATGGTCGAAAGCGCCGTGCTGCAGGAGATCAGAAAGTTGCTGCGCACCCCGGAGGTGACCAGCCGAGCCATTGCAGCTGCAAGGCAGGAGGATTCTGACCTCGACGACAATGATGTCGTTGCTGCGCTCACTGGGTTCGATGGCTTATGGGACTCGCTCTTCCCGGCCGAACAGGCCCGCATCGCGCGGCTTCTCGTCAACCGGATCACGGTGAGCCAGGCGGGACTCACTATCGATCTGCGCACTGAAGGGCTCAGCTCTCTCGTCCGCGACATGCTTGCGCCCCGCCAGCAGGATCAAGCAGCATGAGCGCGCCCGCCTCCATGACGGTGTTCATTCCCCTTGCCGTGCGCAGACGCAACGGGCGCCCGAAGATCGTGCCACCAGCCGAGATGGTGCCAGTCAGCAATGACGGCGTGGACCCGCATGTTCTTCGGGCAGTGGCCCGTGCATGGGGCTGGCGGCGGAAGCTCGAGACCGGCGAAGCATCGACCATTCTCGACATCGCGCAGGGCGAGGAAATCACCGACCGCTTTGTCAGCCGAATGATCAAACTGGCTTATCTGTCCCCGGCCATACTCGAGAAGTTGGTCGTAAACCGGTGTGCGCCTGCGGTGTCGGTCAAGGAATTGGCTGCCGCGGCAGACCGAACCTGGACAGAGCAGGAAGCGGCAGTCTTTGGCTGAGGGCTTTGGCCAGGTTTGCGACCATCGTGGGCGCTCGTGACATTGCCACCCGAATCAAAGAATCGACAACCGTTCAAGTGACCGCAGCGTCGCTTATTGGTGGTAAGCAGAAAGACCGCTTCTGGGTGAGCACTGGCGTATAGACGACGTTCGCTCATGCGGGGCGGTACGGCGGCTTAGCGCCCGTAGAGGTCATTCAGCCTAGATCTTACCAGATCCACAAGCGGACTCTCATCGACGGTATCGCAGCACTTCGACCAACAGGCTGAACGCAGGGGTCGGCTGCCGCCGGCTGGGATAGTAGAGGTGGTAGCCGTCAAACGGGGGACACCAACTCTCGAGCACTCGAACCGCATCCCCGCTCTCGATCAAAGGCGCGGCTCGATCCTCCATCGCGTAGGCAATGCCGTGGCCTGCTCGAACGGCATCTAGCACCAGCGGCATGCTGTTCAGGGTGAGCTGGCCTTCCACCCTGACATTGATCTCCTTTCCATCCTTTTCGAACTCCCAGACGTACAGGCCGCCTGAGCTTCGCATTCGCAAGTTAATGCACTTGTGCGCGGTCAGATCATGCGGCGTCTCAGGTTTGCCGTGCGCGGCAAAGTAGGAGGGTGCTGCGATCACCGACATTCTGAGCGGCGGCCCGATCCGGACGGCGATCATGTCCTTGGCGAGTTGTTCGCCCAATCGAACGCCAGCGTCGAAGCGCTCGGCAACGATGTCGGTGAGGCTGGATTCCGCGTTCAGCTCGACCTTCACGTCCGGATAGTCGGCCAGAAACTTGTCGAGGACAGGCCACAACACGGTCTGCGCGGCATGTTCGGGCGTCGTGATACGGATGTTGCCGGAGGGGCGGTCCCGCAGGGCGTTGAGGTTGTCCAGCTGTCGATCGATGCTCTCGAGCGCTGGCCGGATGGTCTCCAGCAGGCGTTCGCCCGCCTCAGTGGTGGAAACGCTGCGGGTTGTGCGGGTCAGCAGGCGAATGCAGAGGCGCTCCTCAAGCTTGCGCAGTCCGTGGCTCAGCGCCGATTGCGACACCCCCAGGCGAGCGGCCGCCCGAGTGAAGCTGCCCTCGTCTGCCACCGTCATGAACGCAGCCAGATCAGCGAGATCCTCACGCCGCATCAACATCTCCACTTATGACCTCTGCTCATAGGTGCATGCCATGTTCGGTGCCTAATCAGAAGCAACGGTCAGACCTAAATTGGCGTCATTCGCTCGCGATTGGGCGTTCTCAAGCAGTCTGAGAAGATGGAGATGGTCATGCAGCAGCGACGATTGGGACATTTGCAGGTTTCCGCATTGGGATATGGCTGCATGGGACTGGACGGCAGTTACAATGCGCCGGTTGCACGCCCTGACGCAGTGAAGTTGATACAGGCGGCGTTCGAACGTGGTGTGACGCTGTTCGACACGGCCGAAGCCTACGGTCCGTTCACCAACGAGCAGCTGCTTGGAGAAGCGGTGAAGCCCTTCCGCGAGAAGGTCATTATCGCGACCAAGTTCGGGTTCGGGATCCGGCCTGATGGCAGCCGCTACGGCCTGGACAGCCGGCCGGAGCACATCCGCACGGTTGTCGATGAGATGCTCGGCCGCTTGCGGGTCGACAGCATCGACCTGCTTTACCAGCACCGCGTCGATCCAGACGTGGCGATCGAGGAGGTCGCCGGCGCCGTCAAGGAGCTCATCCAGGCGGGCAAGGTCAAGCAGTATGGCTTGTCCGAGGCAGGCGCGCAGACCATCCGTCGGGCGCATGCCGTGCACCCCCTTGCCGCCGTCCAGAGCGAGTATTCGCTGTGGACCAGGGACGTCGAAGCGAACGGCGTCCTCGACGTTTGCGAGGAGCTTGGCATCGGCTTCGTTCCCTGGAGCCCACTTGGAGCCGGCTTCCTGACCGGCAAGATCGACGCGAACACGCCAATTGCGGCAAACGATTTCAGGGCCGCATCGCCGCGCTTCACGCCTGAGGCCCGGGCCAACAACATGGCGCTGGTCGAGCTCGTGAAGAAGGTGGCGGAGCGCAAGAGGGCGACCCCGGCTCAGGTCGCGCTCACGTGGCTGTTGGCGCAGCGGCCCTGGATCGTTCCCATTCCTGGCACGACCAAGCTGCACCGGCTCGAGGAGAACCTGGGCTCCGTCGATGTCGAGCTAACCCCAGGCGACCTGCGCGAGATTGAAGAGGGCGCTTCGGCGATTCCTATTGAGGGCGCGCGCCTGCCCGAGGCCGTCCTGGCCATGACCGACACCGAATAGGATCAGGAGACAATCAGATGCAGACGCGTGAGCTTGGCCGCAGTGGCCTTCATGTTTCCGCCCTCGGCCTTGGCTGCATGGGCATCAGTTTCGGTTATGCCAGCAAGCTCAGCCAGGCCGATGGAGTGGCGCTGATCCGCGCCGCCGTGGAGCGCGGGGTCAACTTTTTCGACACCGCCGAGGTTTATGGGCCGTTCACCAATGAAGAGGTGGTTGGCGAAGCATTGCGGCCAGTCCGCGACCAAGTGGTGATCGCGACCAAGTTCGGTTTCGATGTCGACCCCGCCACGGGTGAGAACCGGGGCGGGATGACCAGCCGCCCCGAGCGCATCCGCCAGGCGGTCGAGGGGTCGCTTCGGCGCCTCGGCGTTGAGACGATCGACCTGCTCTACCAGCACCGGGTCGACCCGGAGGTATCGATCGAGGATGTTGCGGGCACCGTCGGCGACCTCATCGCCGAGGGCAAGGTGAAGCACTTCGGCCTGTCGGAGCCAGGCGTGCAGACCCTCCGTCGCGCTCACGCCGCGCAACCGGTGACGGCTCTCCAGAACGAGTACAGCCTGTGGTGGCGCGCACCGGAAACCAACGGCATTCTTGAGGCCTGTGACGAGCTCGGGATCGGCTTCGTGCCGTACAGCCCGCTCGGCAAGGGGTTCCTGACGGGCGCTGTCGGGGCGGATACCAAGCTGCCTGACGGCGACTTCCGCTCGACGACGCCACGTTTCCAGCCCGAGGCGCTCGAACAGAACCAGGCGTTTGTTCGACTGCTTGAAGATGTTGCCGGCGAGAAGGGCGCGACGCCGGCGCAGATCGCCCTGGCGTGGCTGCTTGCACAACGTCCGTACATCGTCCCGATCCCCGGCACGACCAAGCTCCACCGGCTGGAGGAGAATATCGGTGCCGCGGACATCGAGCTTACGCCTGACGACCTCAGCCGCATCGGGGTGGCTGCATCGCACATCCAGGCGGCGGGCGACCGCTACGCCCCCGCGCAGATGGCGATGGTCGGGCGCGAAGCCCCCGAGCGATCGAACGCTTGATCGAGCGGCGAAAGGACAATCGAGATGGCGAAGCGAAACGGGATCGAACTTGGCCGGCGGGACATGCTGTTCTCGGCGGCGGGCCTTGCAGCGCTGCCGCTGGCGAGCGGCGCGCTTGCGCAGGGCGTGCCGACCGCAGCCCAAGGGACTGCCGCACCTCGGCGGCCACCGACACCGGCGGCTGAGGTCAGCGGACGCCGTAGGCTCGGCAAGTTGGAGGTCTCCAGCATCGGCATCGGCGTGCAGAACAACTCTCGCAAGTATACGACGGAAACGCCTTATCGGCCCGAGCAGATCGACCTGCTTCGCCATGCCTATGATCGTGGCGTGACCTTCTTCGACTGCGCCGAGGCTTACGGCCCCCACGAATGCGAGCGCATACTGGGGGAAGCATCGCAGCCCTTTCGCGATCAGGTCGTTATCACGTCGAAGTTCGGCTGGGACATCGATCTTGAGACAGGCCAGCGCCGCCCAGGGCTGAACAGCAGGCCCGAGCACATCAAGCTGGCGGTTGAGGGTTCGCTGAAGCGCCTCCGGACTGACCGCATCGACCTTCTTTACCAGCATCGCGTGGACCCCGCCGTGCCGATCGAGGATGTCGCTGGCGCGGTTCAAGACCTCATGCGGCAGGGAAAGGTTCGTCACTGGGGCCTGTCAGAGATGGGCCTGAATACGCTTCGCCGAGCCCATCGCGCTTTGCCGGTCACCGCTGTCCAGAACGAATATTCGATGCTCTGGCGGGGGCCGGAGCGCGAGGTCCTCCCGCTGTGCGAGGAGCTGGGGATCGGGTTCGTGCCGTGGAGCCCGCTCGGCGTGCAGTTCCTGACCGGCTGGATCGATGCGACCACCCGTTTCGCCGAGGGCGACATCCGCGCGGCGGAGACCCGCTTCTCCAAGGAAAATTTGCCGCACAACCTGCAGCTCGTAACGTTGCTGAAGCGCTGGGCCGAGCGGAAAGGGGCTGCGCCGGGGCAGATCGCGCTGGCGTGGCTGATGGCGCAGAAGCCGTGGATCGTGCCCGTCCCCGGCACCACCGTCGATGCACACATGGTACAGAACGTCGGAGCTACGCAGGTTCGCTTCTCGCCTGCTGAACTGTCGGAGCTGAATACCGCCGTGCGGTCGATCGAGGTTCGCGGTCAACGACTACCCGATGCGGTTCTCGTCCACTCGGGTCGCGAAGCGCCTGCCAAGAGGTAATGTGCGATGAGCGACAGACTTGATCGTCGAACGGTCTTGGTGGCCCCGGCGCTGGTGGCGTTCTCCACCGCGACCAGTGCGTGTGCGCAGCCCAGTGGCCAGCAGGTGCGCTCAGGTTCGGGGACGCTGGTGGCCTACTTCAGCCGGTCAGGAAACACGCGGGTGATCGCGGGGACAATGCAGCGCCTGCTTGGTGCGGACCTGTTCGAGATCAAGCCAGCACGGCCATATCCGGAAGACTATGAGTAGAATGTCGAGCAGGCTCGCCAGGAGAGCGAACGACGCTACGAACCGCCATTGGCCTCGCGAGTGACCGATTTCGCGGCTTACACCACGGTGTTTCTTGGCTTCCCGATCTGGGGTGGGACCGCGCCGCCAATCATCCGCTCGTTCCTGCGAGGTCATGATCTTTCAGACAAGATCCTGCCCCTTCATCACCCATGGCGGCCTATGGTGTCGGCGACAGCCGGACCGTCCTCGAGAGCCATGCAGGCGGCACCAGGATCGAGCCGTCGTTTGTCATGGAAGCGGACCAGGAACGGCGAACGCTGAATGAAGTAACGAGTTGGGTAAACCGCCTGCCGAAGCGTTAAACGCTGGGGGGTCCGCTTGAAGCATGTTCGCCTGAAATGCGGACGGTCCGATAGCGGCCACTTGCCGACGCTCAGGCCGGCTTCACCATGAACGTCTGCTCTTGGTGGAAAGCGGAATGGCCGCTTTCGGGCATCGGGGATGCATTGCTGCCGTTCATTCAGGCGATCTGGGTCGGCTGCTCTACGCCCGATAGTTGTCGTCCACGCCTGGATACGGCCGCACCCTGAAAGCGCCCTCATCGTTGTAGCTCAATTAGTTGCCTAGCGAGCTGCGTAATGCTGCCATTAGGGCACATTCCGGCACGGCCCGCCGTCTCGGCAGCGGCGAACGTCGACGATTGTCGCTTCTCGTCCTCCATCCTATTGAGGCGAAAGGAAGGGCGGTTCACTTGGCGGCGTTCACGGTAGATACGAAGTTGTTTCAGGAGCTTGGCGAACTGTTGGTCGCCAAGGAGGCGACGGCATTGGTTGAGCTCGTCAAGAACGCGTACGACGCCGATGCCACCTCTGTGAGGGTACATGGGACCAACCTCCAGGACGCGGCGAGCGGCAGCATCGTCGTCACAGACACCGGTTCGGGCATGACGTCCGACGAGTTCGAGAAAGGGTTCCTCAGGATCGCCGGACGGACGAAGATCACGGCGGATCGCAGATCGCCTGTATTTCAACGGCGCTACACAGGCGAGAAGGGCGTCGGGAGGCTGGCGGCACACAAGCTGGCGAGGATCGTTAAGATCGACTCGCGGAAGGCGGGGCCCACTCCACGCGGCAGCCCCGAGCTGGCCGCCGCTGTGGGGTTGATCGCCGCCTCGATCGACTGGGATGCCGTCGAGGCGCTTGAGACGCTGGATGAGGTTGCCGGTTCCGGCGCCGTGAGCCTCGCAACTCTGGCGCTCAAGAAGAAGACGCAGCAGAGCGGCACGAGACTCTCGTTGGCGCCCCTTCGACGTGCATGGTCTACGCGCATGATCAGCGCGTTCCTGAACGAAGCCATCAGCCTCGCGCCGACGCCGGTCCTCTTTGACAAGCTACCCGAGAAGGTTCTGGCAGAGCCACTGCTGTTCGAGCGCGTGCGCGTTCGGGATCACGGCTCGACCGATCCTGGCTTCCGGATCGACTTTTCCGGAGAGCTGGCGGTGCCGGATCTCGTCACGCCCGACGTGGCGGCGAGTGCGAGCTGGATCGCTGAAATCGACTACGACCGAAGCAGTGGGCTTCTCCGGATCGCCGTAGCCCCGACCATCGCGGGCCTTCGCGACGCCCCAGGTGCCGAAGGTTTCAGGTTCGAACGATCGATCGATCGTGACGCCGGTCCGTCCTTCCAGGCCCGCGTCCTCCAGCGCTCCGGACGAACCTGGGACACGGCGGTGCAAGGCGTCCGTATCTACATGGAAGGCTTTCGGGTCGCTCCTTACGGCGACGCCACCGATGACTGGCTCGGTATAGATCGGTCGTATCGCTCGCGCGCGCATCGTCAGCTTTCCTCGCTCGATCGTCTCAAGGACTTCGGTGCACCCGAAGGACGAGACATCGAGGAACTCGCGATGCAGGGCAACAACCATTACATGGGCGCAGTTTATCTGCACCGCTCGTCGTCGCCCGAGCTTGAGATGCTCGTGAACCGCGAGGGGTTCCTTCCCGGCAGCGGGCTCGACTTCATCGCGGACTGGGTGCGGGTATGCACCGATCTGATCGTTCGACTTGGCTATGCGAGCCGATACGAGGCGAAGGAGGTGAAACGCGAGGATCGGGTACGTCAGGCCCAGGTCGCTCGGCGTGCCGACGTAGGCGAAGCGCCCACGGCACTCAGGGTTCGCGAAAGTGCGCAGCTCGCCGAACGCCAGCTCGAAACGGTCCGGAACGCAATCAAGACCGGCGACTACAAGAAAGCCGCGGAAGCCGCGACGGCCGCCCAGCCGCATTTCGACGACGTTCGAGCGCTCTCTGAGGAGTTTGGCAGCGAAGCGATCCTGTGGCGGGTCCTGGCGAGCCTTGGCACCGAACTCGCCGCCTTCGTCCACGAGATTAATGCGTTGGCGATAGAAGCTGGCGGGATCGTCGCCGAGCTTGACCTCGCGCTTCCTCTCATTCGTGCGCGCGACGCCAAGGCGCCTGTGCGGCGCGCGCGAACGTCCGCGTTCGCGCTTGCCGACCGCATACGGCGTAATGCCACCTATCTGGTCGACGCGACGTCCTTTTCCGGCCGACGCCGTAGATCGCGCCTCCCCCTCCGGGAACGCTTCGAGGCGGTATTTCCCTTCTTCGAGACTCGGCTTCGACTGCGCCGCATCGAGCTGATCAACGACATACCGCAAGATCTGCGTACGCCCCCGATGTTCCCGTCGGAGCTGGCGGGGATTTTTACCAACCTGATGTCCAACGCCGTGAAGTTCGCGGGCGAGGGCGGTACCATCCATATAGCCGCCGGGATCGTCGACGAAGGTCTTCGGGTCACGATGCAGAACAGCGGTGCGGCAGTGAACCTCAAGACGGCTCCAAAGCTGTTCGAAGCCTTCCAGTCGACGAGCGAACGGCCGGACGCGGTGCTCGGACAAGGAATGGGCATGGGGCTCACCATCACCAGAGCCTTCGCGCAGGAATATGGCGGTCACATCGAGTTCGTTCGCCCAGAGGCGCCGTACGCGACCGCGATCCAGCTCACGGTGCCCACGCGATGACCGCGGACATCGTCTACGTCGACGACGAGCCCGCACCGCTGCTGGCGGCAGCGCGCGCCGCGAGGATCGGCAATCGCATCATCGAGTTTCTCCCGGACGCCCTGGGAGATGCCCAGGTCCAGGCGGCCGGGTCGAATCTCTGGGTCTTCGACTTCTTCAACGACCCTATCGACGATGCACGAACGGGCTTCGAGCGTTCGACGAGCAACGGTCTGAGCATCTTCCAGCAATTTCGATATCTCGTCGGCGAATCTCGACCGCCGGCGGTCCTCATCAGCAACGATCTGCAGGCTGCGGTCGGGGGAGACGTCGATGTCGACCGCCGCCATATCATGGCGGAACAACTCGGCGTGGAGTGGATCGCGCATAAGGCTCCCCCCGGAGGAGGAGGCGTCCTCCCCGAACTCACCGCTATTGCGGACGCCGTGAAGGCGGTGCGCGGCCTGGCGCAGGACATGAAGACGATCGGGCCGGCCGACTACGTGGCCGAATTTTCCCACCGTGTGCTCGCGCTCTCCCGAACGGCGGATTGGACGCGCCTGGCCGTCCGCGACGTGGCGACGTGGCGCCCTCCCAGCTGGCCAACGCCGACGGCGGACCTCCGGCCCCAGCCCGTGCGCGACACGGTCCCGATCGATCCCGAGCAACGAGCAGCCCGCGCCATCGTCGCCTGGCTCATCAGGCAGGTGCTCCCATACGCCAGCTTCCTCGTGTCCCGCAGACATGTGGCCGTGCGACTTGGCCTGAGCCTGGCTTGCCTCGACGCCGCGTCGACTCAGAACACGGCTCTCCGCCGTATGTTGAGGAAAGTCCGGTACAAGGGCATCCTCGCCGACCTTCCCGGAGAGCGTTGGTGGGGAGCCGGCATTGACCAGCTCGCCTGGCAGCTGCCGAGGGAAAGCGAAGCGAAGACAGCGAAGTTGGCGGGATGGGTCTCCCCCGCGCCGCTGGCAGAACTCGGCTTCGCCGATCCGGTCGTGTTGTCGAACTCGGACCTGGTCGAGATTGACGAGATAGCGCCTGCCGTCGAATGCGTACGTGCCTCCGACGAACATTTTCCGCCGCATGCGCCGCCCGCCTGGGTCCGTATCGAAGACGCGCGCCAGGATCGCGCCCTCGCCCGCAAGGTACGGCTTGAGGATCAGGAGAGCTTGGAGCAGCGCGGTTGAGCGCCGCCTTCGATTTGGGTCAGTATGCAGAGGAAGTCGGCGCGTTTGCGGAACTCGCCGAATCGTTCGTCGATGCGACGTCGGCGTTGCGTCTGAGCGAAGTGGCTCGTGAGTTGCAGGGTTTCGTCGCGGCCGGCAACCCCGTCATTGACTGGCAGACACGCCAGAACATCGTCTTTCGTCACAGCAACCTATACGATGGTCCTGGCAAGCACCATCGGGATACGTCGCTTGAGCTCGGGTTCGAATGTCGATTCGAGCGACCGGCAAGGACGAAGAAGAAGTGTAAGGTCTGGAACATCGGTCGCGTCGCGACCCATCTTACCCTGAAGAAGGAGGAACGCCGGCTGAGCTGCCATTTCGACTACAAGAATGCGGGACAGTGGGGCCCTCAGATCCACTTCCAGGTGAAAGAAACGGAGGAAAACGGTTTCCTGCCGATCCCCCGGATCGCCAGCCTGTCGTTCCTCCCGACCGACTGTGCGGACTTGGGACTGGCCGAACTCCATCCCGAAGCATGGCGCAAGCTGCAGTCTTCGGGGGCGATGAGCCACCACACTGCGATCGTCCGCGCCGCACAGGAGCAGCGCTCCCTCGTCTATCTCGCCGACATCGCCAAGCAGTGGAACGACGACAAGAAGGCCACGCGCATCTGCATGTTACAGGACTATACGTCCAACGTCCGCAGTCTGCCGGATCGCCACGGACGGGAAGCTAGGCTTTGACGCGGTGTCGGACTAGCCGAGCGGCGGTGCAAGCCGGCAGGCCATTGACGTTGCGGAACGCCCGTGTCCGTGCGACGTCGAACGCCATGGCAGCCGCAGTCCGAACCATCGTCCTAGAAGATGTTCCTGCCCAACCACCGTCCCGCCAGACGCCGCCGCCCAAAGGTGGCCGCACAGGGTCGCGCAACCGTGGCAGGCGATCGACGGACGAGGTCGACGCCATCGGAGTCGTCCACGACCATTGCGCCGTCTACACGGGTTCCGAGGCGGTCGAAGTGCTTCTCGACCTGGTCGGATGGAAGCCCGCTGACATCAGCGTCGAAGCACGGCTCCTTGAGCCGGCATGCGGGGACGGATCCTTCCTGCTGCCGGCGATCGAACGCCTCCTCGACTGGGCGGACACGCAGCCGACGTCGAACCTTGAGCCGATGATCAGGGCCTACGAGTTCGAGCCGCGGACGGTGCAGGCGCTCCGAAGTTCCGTAGTCGCCCTGTTGCGAGGGAAGGGGCGATCAGCGAAGCAGGCTACGCACCTAGCTGCGGCATGGGTTCAGTGCGAAGACTTCCTTCTCGCCGAAGACGAGGGCGGCTACACGCACGCCATTGGCAATCCTCCCTACATGCGCTGGTCGCTCGTGCCAGCCGAACTTCGCACCGCCTATGAAAAGGCGCTTCCCAAGGTTGCCGCGCGCGGAGACTTGTGCCTTGCCTTCCTGTGGAAGGCGGGCCAGCTCGCCGACGCCACCAACTCCCGCATCGGTTTCCTGTGCGCCGATCGTTGGCTTCGGTGCGCCTATGGTCAGGGTGTGCGAGCGGAATTTACCCGCACGCACGTGCTTCGCGCCCACCTGGAAGTTCACGGCTTGCCGGTCTTCAAGGGCGCCCGCAAGGTGGGAGCCTATGCCGCCGTAACGGTTCTGGACCGCTGCGGCGACGCCGCAACTCCAGTCGTGGGCAAGGCCACTTCGCTCAAGCATCTCTCGAAGCTCGCCAAGTCCGTCGGTGTGTCCGGAAAGAAGGCTCCGGCCATCTGGTCCGTGCAGGCTAACGGAGGGGCTCGTCTTGGTGCAGCCGACGCGCGCGAATTGATGGAGGCCCTGCAGGACCGCGGCCGGCCGCTCGCGGAGGTCGGCGTCACCGTTCGTTGTGGCCTTGCTCTCGGACTAGCGAAGGCGTTCGTGGTTGGCGCCGACGTGGGCCTCGAACCGGAGCATCTGCTGCCCTACCTACGCTCGCGCGATCTCGACGACGTCGGCGGTATCTGCTCCCGCACCTCTGTGGCGAACGTCTGGACGGAAGAAGGGATGTTGATCGACCTGACGTCGGCGCCGCTCCTGGCGCAACATCTCGAGGCCTTTCGCCCGGAGCTCGAAAAGCGGGCCTGCGTCGTCGGCGACGCCGACTGGTACCGAACCATCGACAAGTTCCACGCCCGCCGGATAGCCGAACCCAAGATACTGGTGGCGGGAATGGCCCGGCGCGCCAAGATTGCGTCGGATCCGGGCGGTCACGTGGTTTCAAACGCGTCCTACTGTCTGACTTCCGCGCGCTGGCCGCTCCAGGCCCTGGCGGGGGCCCTTCGCGCGGGCGTCCTCGATCTCTTCGGAGAGATGCTGTCGCCGAGGTTCTCCGGAGGCACCAAGCGCTTCGACGGCAACGTCCTTCGTCAAGTTCAGCTTCCCGCGTGGGAGTCCGTGCCACCAGCCGTCCGCGGCAGGATAGAGCGCCGGAATCGGAAGGACGGTTTCGACGCCGCACTGGTGGCCGATCTCTTCGGGCTCCGGACGGCGTCGCACAGCACTACCCTGCGGCAGATACTCGATGGAATCGACAGCGCGACCCGCTCAACTGGCGCGATAAAATGAGGGGTCCGGCCATCATCGCGCGCTCCATGAGCGTGGCGACCACCGGCAGCCCCGGGGGAAAGCCGTTCCAGAACGGAAACGCTTGGCAATATCACCCCCGCAGCGACCGCCACTCAAAGATCGCCTGCTGGGCGTTGATGTTCGACCTGCTCGAAACCTGCGCCCTCCTTCGCACGCACGTCGTCGCCGGCAAGGTGGCAGTCGGAATCAACCATGGCATGCGCGACTTCGCGCGCAATCGGGCCAAGAACCTCGACCTCGTCATCTGCACCACGGCGGGGACCGATCGCAAGCCCAATAGCTTCGCGGACCTGGTCGTTCCCTACACGATCATCCTGTCGGATACCGACAGAAAGGCGCTAGACGCGCTGCCAGAAATTCCATTGGCAAGCCCCGCCACCGTGCTGCTGGCCTTGGAAGCCAAGGCGTGCATGACGGAATTCGGAAAAGCACGCCCTCGGCTCTACGACGAACTCAACAGTTCGCACCTGACGATCCATGGCGACACCGACAGCGCAATCGCCGCCGGTTTCGCCCTGGTGAACGCCGCCGACACATTCGTCTCGCCGATACGCAATCCCTGGCCTTTGAGCGAGCACGAGACGGTAGTATCGGTGCACAACCAACCGAAGAACCTGTGTTCTGTCGCCGCGAAGCTGACCGAACTGCCTCGACGCTCCCGTTCGGGCGAGGAAGGCTTCGACGCCTTCGCCATCACGGTCATAGACTGCTCGAACGACGGGCGACCGGTCGAAGTGCGGCGCGGAGCCTCCGGTGAATACTATCCCGAAATCTACGACTACGCCCAGACGATCGGTCGGTTGGCACACGTTTATGCGACGCGCTTTTCTTCCATCTGAAGGGTCGCCATCGCACCAGATACCAGATCGAGATGGTGGTCGATCGCTTCCAGGAAGCCCTCGGCGAACCGGAGGGAGGCTACCTTTGTACGCTGGCGAAATCCGGCAGTCGCTCGCTCGCTGAGCATCGCTCCGTCGTGGCGCAGGAAGGACGCAAGCGCGGGAGCCGACATACCCACGGGATCGACGCTGATGTCTACCGCGTGACGATCGCGGCCATCATAACGCGCCGCCTTCGGCAGCCGCCCGGCCGGGGGAAACGCCCGGTCCCGCTCGCGGTCGTAGCGTCCCTCAACCTGGAAACGGCTACCTAGCCACGCCGCCACCGGAACGCTCACCGCACTTCCCACGAGACCCCAGCGTGTCGAAGCACGTCCGACATCTTCGGCCGGCAGCGTCCAATCCTCCGGGAAGCCCTGCAGGCGTTCCGCGTCCCGGATGTCCGGCTTGATCACACGACCGTCCGGCATGAGGATCGCCGGCGGCGAAGGAATGCCGATCGCCGATCCGTTCTTCAAAGTCGGAATGGCGTTGACGGCCCAGCCAAGACCCCCGCGGCCCTCCGTCCAGTAGAAGCCATGGGCGACACGCCCGATCGCCGTTTTTGGTCGCTCCCATGGATTGTCGTCGGCGAGCAGAACGTCAGCCGGATCACCTTCGCGCGATGCCACGAGGAACACACGCTCGCGGCGCTGCGGCAGGCCAAAGCCGTTGGTGTCGATGACACGCCAGGCCCATAGATAACCTAGATCCTCGATGGACTGCACGATCCGCCGCATCGCGCTGCCGTGGCGGAGCTGAAGCATGAATGGCACGTTCTCAAGAACTACCCAGCGGGGGCGTGATTTCGCCATGAGCCGGAAGATTTCTTCAACGAGGCCGCTTCGATCACCGTCCAGTCCTGCAGTTAGGCCAGCCTGGCTCAAGTCCTGGCAAGGGAAGCCGGCCACGATCGCGTCGGTGTCGGCAGGTAGAGTTTTCACCTCGCGGACGTCGCCAACCAGCTCGGTGTGCGGGAGGCGACGTTCGAGGACGGCGCGCGCCGCAGGAAGTATCTCGCTGGTCATGATCGTCTTGTGGCCGGCCTGCCCGAAACCCACCTCCAATCCGCCAATTCCCGCAAACAAACCGACTATCTGCATGCTGCGTTCTTACCTCCCGTCCTGTGATCCTTCGACGACGTTGTCGACGAGGTCCAGCGGTCTTTTTAGAAATGCGGCGATGCGCTCCGACAGTCCTTCGGACTTCCGCGTTTCGCACTCCCAGATCGTTATCGAACTCCATCCAAGGTCAGACAGGCCCTCAATCGCGCGCGCGTCGCGCGCGCGATTGTCAGCGATCTTAGCCAGCCACCATTCGGTGCGCGTCTTAGGTACCGTGCCGTAGCGACACCCCTCGTGCCCATGCCAGAAGCAGCCATTAACGAAGATGGCCTTCCGGTATCGTGGGAATACGAGGTCCGGAGAGCCTGGAAGGCTCTTGCGGTGCAGTCTGTACCGAAACCCGAGGGCGTGGGCCAGACGCCGCACGACGAGCTCGGGTTTCGTGTGCTGGCGCCGAACTCCCCGCATGTGATGACTTCGCAGTTCGGTGCTGAGATTATCCATTGTTTTGTCGGTAACAGCCTCATCCCTAACCGTCTTAGGGGAGGCGTCGGGATCATCCTCAAGCAGCCTACGGAAGCTTGTTGCGACATGACGCTCGTAGCGCGGTCTCACGTGCTCGGTCTGGGCTCGCGTGTTTTCTCCATTGAACCAGATAGCACGCTTGCCGATGTTGTTGCCGGTCTTGTTCTGCGCAGCCTCACGGACGAATTCCTGCTACGACATGATCCAAATGGTGTTCAACCGCTCCGAGTAAAACACGAATCAGTAGTTCTCGCGCACCTCGTGGGTCAGTGCGGCGAACAACGCGCCGTCGCCGAACGCGACTGACTTTGAGCGCGCCTTGATCTGCACCTCGACCAACCTGCCGTCGAGCCGCTACACGACGGCGTCGATCGCGTCGACATCCACGAGGGGCATGTCGACGTCGAGCCCCTCCTTCAGCATCAGCCCAACGATGTAGTACTCGATCCTTTTCCCGAATGCAGCCGAGTGACGGAAAGGGATGCTCATCGGGGATTGGTCCGTTCTCGTCAGGGTCGATGGCGAGAGGCACGGTATCACTTCCTTAGCCTGACCGACGCTGTAATCGTTTGACCGCAGCTTTCCAACTCACCGCGCCGCACCGGAGTCACTTAAACGCCAGACCATGCCCAGACGAGAATATGAATGAGCGAGTCGGGAAGCCGACCGAAGGCGCTGAACGGCCGATGATGGGTCCTTTCGGACGCTTGAGTTAGCTGAACGAAGGTCTGCTACTTGAGTTTGGTCGTTTCAGACTTTGATCTTCTTACGGCATTCTCGATCACTTGGGCCTGCTCACCATTACGCGGCAGAACGCCCATCTCGGGTGTCCAAGTGCGGACGAGTGGCGAGGCATAGGCCGGAAAAGCCTATAGGCCGCCTTCTGCGATACCACTGGAAAGAAGTGGAATTCTCAACCGAACTTTGCGTAGCGAGGTTCGGGTGAAGAGAGACAAGACGCCGCTAGAGACCGTTATGCCGCTACCCGCCGGTCTTGTGGTTTGGTCGATCCCAGCAGAATGGCGCGGAAGCTCGGGATTTTCAGCCGAGAAGTTGGCTGCGTCCCTGTTTCGCAAACAAATAACTGGCGGAGCGGGAGGGATTCGAACCCTCGATACGGTTTTGCCGTATACTCACTTTCCAGGCGAGCGCCTTCGACCACTCGGCCACCGCTCCGCATGCGCTGGAAAGGCGTCCCTCTAGTCGGCCCGGACGGGCAGGGCAATGCTTGGCCTGATGGTACAGAGGCGATAGACGAATGGGCATGCGCGCCTTCGGTCCGCCCCCATCCGCCGAGGAGATCGAGCGGCTCGCCCGGCGCGCACTGGAGCGCTTGCCGGCACCATTCGCCGAGCACGTCCGCCACGTCGTCCTGGCCGTGGAAGAGTTCGCGGACCAGGAGACACTCGCCGACCTCCGCCTGGAAGATCCGTTCGAGCTGACCGGCCTCTATTCGGGCCGGCCGCTGACCGAGCGGAGCGTCACTGACAGCGGGGCCCTGCCGGACCGGGTCATCCTTTACCGCCGCGCCATCCTGGACGAGTGGGCAGCCGAAGGCGAGGAGCTGGAGCATCTGGTCGCCCATGTGCTGATCCACGAAATCGGCCATCATTTCGGCTTCTCCGACGAGGACATGCACGCGCTCGAAGACGAGGCGCGTTGAGCAACCTGCTGACCATGACGGACGTGGCCTGCTGGCGCGGCGGACGGCTGCTGTTCGAGGGGCTGAACGCCAAGCTTGCGCCGGGTAACGGGCTGTGGGTGCAGGGTCCGAACGGAACGGGCAAGTCCAGCCTGCTGCGGGTTGCCGCGGGGCTGCTGCGGCCGCTGGCCGGGACGGTCAGTCGCTCGGACTGTGCGCTGGCGGACGAGGCGCTGGCACTCGACCGCGAGCTGCCGCTGAGCCGCGCGCTTGGCCTGTGGGCGGCGCTGGACGGGTCCGCTCGGGTGAGCGCGGCGCTGCAGGCGCTGGGGCTGGCGGCGCTGGCCGACGTGCCGGTGCGGCTGCTCTCGACCGGCCAGGCGCAGCGGGCGCGGCTGGCGCGGGTGCTGGCGGCCGGTGCGCCATTGTGGCTGCTCGATGAGCCGCTGAACGGCCTCGACGATGCCAGTGTGGCGGCGGTTGCGGCGACGATTGCCGATCATCGTGCGGCGGGCGGCGGCGTGTTGGTCGCGTCGCACCTGCCGATCCCAGGCGGCGCGTGGCGGACGCTGGAGCTGGCTACGTGATCGGCCTGCTGGTCGTCCGCGAGGTCAGGCGTGCGCTCGGCGCGTCGGCGTGGCTGCCCGTCGCCTTTTTCCTGCTGGTCGCCATCGTGGTCCCGTTCGCTGTTGGGCCAGACGTCCGCCTGCTGGCCCGAATCGGGGGCGGCGCGCTGTGGATCGCGGCGCTCACCGCCGCCCTGCTGCCGATCGAGCGGCTGGTCGAGCCGGACCGGGCCGACGGCGTGCTCGACCAGCTCGCGCTCCGCCGCATCCCGGAGGAGGCTGTCGCGCTGGCCAAGATCGTCGGCCACTGGCTGACGTTCGGGCCATTGCTGCTGCTGGCGGCCTTGCCTGGAGCGGCGCTGCTTGGCCTCAACGGCCCGCTGCTCGGGCGGACGCTGCTGACGCTAGCGGTCGGCACGCCGGCGCTGGCTGCGCTGGCGGTGGCAGTAGCCAGCCTGACCGCCGGCCTGCGCAGCGCATCCGCGCTGGGCGGGCTGCTGCTCCTGCCGCTGGCGGTGCCGCTGCTGATCTTCGGCGCCTCGGCGGCAGGAGGCGAAGGCGGCGCCTTCAAGCTGGAAGCGGCGACGGCGCTGTTCGTGTTGGCGGGTGCACCGTTTGCGGCCGGAGCCGCGCTGCGGGCGCTCAGGACCTAGTCGCGGCTCCAGCGGGCGAAGATGGCGGTCGGCAGCAGCAGGCCGCGACGCTCCTCGCGCACCGCCATTTCACCGCATTCGACCCGTCCGCCGAGGTCGCCGAAGGTCTGGCGGAGCAGCTCGGCGATGCTGAGCGCGCTCATCCGCACCGCGTAGACGGTCAGCACCAGGAAGCGGCTGTCGCCGTCGAGCAACTGGCGACAGTCGGCAAGCAGCGGCGCCAGATGCTCCTCCAGCCGCCACACCTCGCTGGTCGGCCCGCGGCCGAACTTTGGCGGGTCGAGCAGGATACCATCATAGCGCCGGCCGCGGCGCACCTCACGCGCGGTGAACTTGGCGGCGTCGTCGACGATCCAGCGGATCGGGTTGCCGTTCATGCCGGACAGCTCGGCATTGGCCCGGCCGCCGTCGACGCTCTTCTTGGATGCGTCGACATGCACCATGCGGGCGCCGGCCTCGCTCAGCGACAGGGTGCCGACGCCGGTGTAGCCGAACAGGTTGAGCACTTCGGCGCCGTCGGCCCGCGCCCGCATCCAGTCCCATTGTGGCGCCATGTCGGGGAAGAAGCCGAGGTGGCGGAAGGGCGTCAGGCTGGCGTGGAAGCGCACATTGCCGCGAGCCAGCGGCCAACTGCGCGGGACCGGGCGCGTGTGCACCCAGCGACCGCCACCTTCCTCGTCACTGCCGGGCAGGAACTCGGCATCGGCCTGCCACTCACCCTCGGCGGGGGCCCACATCGCCTGCGGTTCCGGGCGGATCACGCTCACGTCGCCATAGCGCTCGAGCTTGCGGCCATGCCCGCTGTCGATCAGGCCCCAGTCGTCCCATGGCTCGGCCACCAGGGTGATGAGGTTGCTCATGCGGCCCGCGGGAGCCGCCCGCCGCCCACGGCAGCCAGAGCCACCGGTCCAGCGAGCATTCGCTGCCCGGCTTCCCTTGTCATGGCGGCGTCGACCGCATGCAGCTCGGCCAGGCTTTCCTCCAGCTCGACCAGCCTTCCGAACAGCTCGAACGCCCGGGCATGGTGGTCGGCCCGGCCCTGCACCCGCTCCAGGCTCATCCGCAACGACGCTTCGATCTGCGCCTTGGCCCGGGCGACTTCCGCCTCGTCGAGCGTCTCGGCGGCACTGGCGACCACCTGGCGCGCCAGCGTCAGCGCCGCCGGCGCATCCGCTCGATCGGTCGCGGCGCTCACAGCCATGATTCCGGTATCGGCAAAGCCCTGCGTCCACGCATAAACGGAGTACGCCAGCCCGCGCTCCTCACGCAGTTGCTGGAACAGGCGCGAGGACATGCCGCCCCCGACCGCCTGCGCGAACACGGAGGCCGCCGGCATGGCCGGGTCGGCGCCGCTGGGCGCCTGCCAGCCGAGGTGCCAATGCGCCTGTGCGGTGTGCCGCGCCTGGAACCGGCTGGTGCCGGTGAAGGACGCCGCTGGCTGAACGGACGCGGGGGCCGTCGGCAAATGCCCGAACCTCTGCTCGGCGAGGCTAAGGAGGGCGTCGGCATCGACCGCTCCGGTGCCGACCAGCAGCAGCCGGTCGGGCGTGAACTGTCCGCGCAGCCACTCGTGCAGGTCGGCGGTACTGAACCCGCGAATTGTCTCCTCGCGGCCGATCACCGGGGCGCCGAGCGGCTGGTCGGCGAACGCGGCCTCGAACAGCAGGTCGCCGGCCAGGTCCTCCGGATTGTCATGGATTTCGCCCAGCTCCGACAGGATCACGCCCTTTTCGCGCTCCAGCTCCGCCGCATCGAACAGCGGCGCGCGGACCAGGTCGCCGATCAGCTCGACGGCCAGTTCCACGTCGGCCGGCAGCACTCGGGCGTGAAAGGCGGTCTGGTCGCGCGCCGTCCAGGCGTTGAGCGAGCCGCCGACATCCTCGATCGCTTCGGCGATGGCCCGGGCGTCGCGCCCGCCGGCGCCCTTGAACACCATGTGCTCCACCATGTGGGCGAGGCCGCCCTTGCCACCGGGCTCCTGGCGCGAGCCGACGGCGGCGTAGAGCCCGACCGCCGCCGATTGCGCGCCGGGCATCGGGTCAGCGATCACGGTCAGCCCGTTGGCGAGGCGCTGCAGCGATGCCGTCAATTGCTCGGCTCCCGCAGGCGCGTGCGCACGGCCAATGCGTAGATCACCAGCGCAGTCACGGCGAAGGCGAACCACTGGAAGGCATAGGAGCGGTGGTTGTTGGGCACGTCGGACACGTCGGGCGCGGCGCTCGGCTGTAACCCGGCGAAGCCCTGGTCGGAGATCAGCCGCATGCGCCGCTCGCCATCGGGCCCGATCATCCCAGACACCGGGCCGCCCTTCCAGCCGGCACCGGCACGCGGGTCGCGCGACCAGCCGATATCGACCCGCATGCCGGGTCCTTCCATGCCATTGGTTCGGCAGTCGACCAGCTGGCTGTAGCCAATCTCGCCGCGGCGGTTGCGTCCGCCCACCGCCTTGCTGGCAACCGGCTGCAGGCAGAGGCCAGTGGCTCGGCGGAACAGGGGCAGATGACTGTCGCCCACCGGCCGGGTCGGCCAGACGGTCGGCGGCAACCCCCTCGCCGCCGTGTAGCGGGCGAGCAGCGATTCCTTCTCGTGCGCCCGGCGCAGCTGCCAGACGCCCAGGCCGACCATGACGGCGGCGGCGGCCAGGACCAGCAGGGTCGGGATGATCGGCAGGCGGCGGATCAAGGCACTAGGCGCCCTTCATGCGCGCGGTTGCGATATTCGGCGCCAAGCAGCCAGGCCTTCGCCAGGCGCAGGCCACCGAGCGTCAGGACAACCCCGACCGGCAGCCAGACGAGGTGCACCCACCACGGGGGCTCGAAGGCCGCATCGGTTATCAGGGCCAGCACCGTCAGCACCGCGCCGACGATCAGGATCAGGAAGGCGGCGGGGCCGTCGCCGACGTTGAACTGGGTAAGGTCGAGGCCGCACGCGTCACACCGGTCCGCGAAACGAACAGGGCCGGCAAATAGCCGACCCTTCGCGCAGCGTGGGCAGGTGCCCTTCAGCGCCGTCGTCAGCGCATCCGGGTCCTGCCGCTCGCCATCCTGACTCACCCGTGGACCGGCGCGCCCCAGCCGCCCCAGACGTAGATCGAGACGAACAGGAACAGCCAGACCACGTCGACGAAGTGCCAGTACCAGGCGGCCGCCTCAAAACCGAAGTGCTTCTCCGGCGTGAAGTCGCCCTTGCTCGCCCGGATGTAGCAGACGATCAGGAAGATGGTGCCGATGATCACGTGCGCGCCGTGAAAGCCCGTCGCCATGAAGAAGGTCGAGGTATAGACGTTGGCCGGGCTTTCATCGGTGCCGTGGGCGGACGAGAAGGAAAAAGGCGCGTGCGCATATTCGTACGCCTGGATGCAGGTGAAGATCAGCCCCAAGATGATCGTCAGCAGCAGGCCGGTCTTCAGGCCCTTGCGGTCGTTGTTGATCAGCGAGTGGTGGGCCCAGGTCACCGTAGTGCCCGAGCACAGCAGGATCAGCGTGTTGAGCAGCGGAAAGCTGAACGGATTCAGCACCTCCATGCCCTTGGGCGGCCACTGCGCGCCGATCGACTCCACCGCGCTGGGGAATAGGGCGTTGGCAAAATAGGCCCAGAACCACGCCAGGAAGAACATCACCTCAGACGCGATAAACAGGATCATTCCATAGCGCAGGTGCAGTTGGACGATCGGCGTGTGATCGCCCGCGCGGCTTTCGTGCACCACGTCGCGCCACCAGCTGAACATCACCGCCAGCACGCCAATGAGGCCGAAGGCGAACACGAACTTGCCGTACGGGTTCTCGTGCATCCACATCACGCCGCCGCCCGTGAGGAACAGCGCGGCCATGCTGCCCGCGAACGGCCACAGGCTAGGTGGGAGGATGTGGTACGGGTGGTTCTTGGTCGCGGCCATGTGCGGTCGTGCTTCCCTCGTGCTCTGCCGCGGTTCTTAGCTGGCGGTTTCCGGATTTGCCACCGGGTAAAAAGTGTAGCTCAGCGTGATCTCGTGAATGTCCTTGGTCGCCTCGTCCTCGCGGATCTTGGGGTCAACGAAGAACACCACCGGCATGTGCGCCCGCTGCCCGGGCCGAAGTGTCTGCTCGGTGAAGCAGAAACACTCGATCTTGCTGAAATATTGCCCGGCCTGCTCGGGCGACACGTTGAAGATCGCTCGGCCGGTGGTCGTCCGCGCCGTCAGGTTGTGCGCGAAGTAGCTGATCGTGGTCCGCTCACCCGGGTGGATCTTGATCACGGTCTGCTCGGGCTTGAACTCCCAGGGCAATGCCGGGTTGATGTTGGCGTCGAACCGAACGCCGACCTCGCCCGCAACGGCTCCAGGAGCGCTGTCGGCTCGCTGCGGCG
>Ga0210040_10000674_pt1 | contig 55454 bp, 54 predicted proteins | sample CryGeyCG12114_NA_FD_185462 | JGI IMG/M metagenome (GOLD analysis project Ga0210040, IMG submission 185462) | Groundwater microbial communities from aquifer - Crystal Geyser CG19_WC_8/21/14_NA (SPAdes) (version 2) | ecosystem: Environmental > Aquatic > Deep subsurface > Groundwater | place: USA...
AGCGGCGGGGCGCCGGCGGCCCCGCCCTTCCACCACCCCGTGACCACCCCGCCCAGCCAGGGCGAGGAAAACGGCCGCGAGGGCGCCAGCGCTTCCTCCAGCAGGGCATCGGGGGCGGCGGCGGCGGCGATCTCCAGCCCATCCGCCTCGGCCAGCGGGCCACCCTCCCCCACCCAGATGTCCGACTGCGCCGCCTCCGCGATGGCCTCCATGCGCAGGGGATCGCGGGCCGCGGCCAGGCAGAGGTCGCGCAGCCGGCCATAGGCCGCGCGCTCCCCATCCGTCAGCGCGATGCCGTTGGCGGAGGCAAGCCGCTCCAGCGCCGCCACGGCGTCGAAGGCGAGAAGGTGGTAGCGCAGCGCCATGGCGCCCCGCTTCGCCTCCTGCGGCAGCACGCCGCGCTCGTCCACCTGGGCAAGCTGGGCGCGCAGCCGGGCGATGCCCCAGTCGAGCTGCGCGCGGTCGCGGTTGGCGATGCCCGCCGCCGCCACGGCCAGCCCCGCCCAGGCGGCCTCGTGGTTGCGGATGTCGCTGATGATGGCGACGGACTTGCGGTCGTAATGCGGCCGCACCGCCTCGGCCACCGCGCCCAGCCAGCGCGCGGTGCGGCCCAGGCGGACGGCATCCAGCCCCGGCGCATCCCGGATCGCCAGGAAGGAGAGCGCGGCGCCGGACAGGGCCATCTTCCGGTGGTAGCCGCCCTGCAGGTTGAAGGCGCCCAGCAGGGCATCGTTCTTGGCCCATTGGTCCAGCGCCTCCAGAGCGCAGGCCGCCGCCCCGGCCTCCCCGGCGCGGTGGCGGGCGACGGCGCGCTGCACCAGGGCCAGCCAGTCCCGCAGCGGCCGGGCCGCCTCCCCGTCGGCGCGCATGCGGGTGAGATCGGGGCGGGAGAAGGCGGGGTCCATGTAGAAGCCGGTGCTTTCCAGGTTCCGCACGGGGCTGGGCGGCGCCTCGCAGCGGCCCGGCTCGCCGGATGGGGCTGGCGCGGGAAGGAAGGGCCCTCCCAGGGGCGGCACCCCCTGCCGCGCGACCGCCGCGCCGGCCGGCACGGCGATGGGCGCGGCGCGGGCCGCCGCGCCGGCCGGGGCCGGGGGGCGCGCCGTGGGCCGCACCGCCCGGACCGGGGCGCGCGATGCGGCAGGCCGCGACCGGGCCGCTTGCGGCTTCCCGGCGGGCCGTTGTGCCTGGGCCATCGGGCGGGGTGCATGGACCCCCGGGCGCGGCGCGGGGCCACCACCCCGCGCCGCCTCGGCCAGGACGGGTCCGGCCCCGGGCCACCAGAGCATGCAGCACAGGATCAGCGCGACGCGACGGAGGAGCATCGGCCCACTCTGCACCGCGCGCCCGGCCCCGTCAGGCCCGGCGCCTCAACCCTCCGGGAACAAGGGCAGCGCGCCCTCGTCCTCGCGCCGGCGGCGCGCGCGGGTGGCCTCGGCGGCGCGGAGCCGCAGCAGCTCGTCCAGCATGCGGTCCATGGTCTGCCACATGGGCTCGTTCCCCTTGCGCTCCTTCGTCACCAGGGCATGGGCGGCCAGGGTCACGTTCAGCGTGCCGCGCGTGGTTTCCGGCCGCGGCATCCGCATCTGGACAAGGGCCTTCTCCACCTCCTCGAGAGGCGCGCCGATGGTTTCGGCGATAAAGGCGGGCTCGTGCCCGGCGCGGCGCAGGCGCCTGGCCTCGTCTCGCTGGCGGGGTTCGAGCGCGATGGCAGGGCGCAGCGCCACCGTGCGCCGCGACATCTCGCCCGAGCCGGAGCCCGGCGGCTTTCCTTTGAATGCCATACCAATACTAACGCCGGAAAGCCGCGGGCAATTCAACCCTCCCGCAGCGCCGCCCCGGCGGCGAGCGGCGCCAGCGGCAGGGCGCCGGCGAGGAAGGCGCCCAGCAGCAGCAGGAAAGGCCGCGGCTCCCCGCCCGCCGAGGCCGCCTCGATGGCGCCCGCCGCGAAGATCACCACGGGCACGGCCAGCGGCAGCACCAGCAGGGGCAGCAGCACGCCACCCCGGCGCGCACCCAGGGTCAGCGCCGCCCCCAGCGTGCCCAGCAGGGACAGCACCGCCGAGGCCAGGCCCAGCGCCAGCACCGCCACCCCCCAGGCCTCCACCGGCAGGGCCAGGAGGGCGCTGGAAACCGGCACGGCCAGCAGCAGCGGCACGCCCGTCACCGCCCAGTGCGCCGCCGCCTTGGCCGCTGCCAGTCCCGCCGGCGGAAGGCCCGCGGTCAGCAGCAGGTCGAGCGAGCCGTCCTCGGCCTCGGCGGCGAAGAGGCGGTCCAGCGGCAGCAGGGCGGCCAGCAGCGCGGCCGTCACCAGCGCGCCCGGCGCCAGCCGCGCCAGGGCCTCGGGCGAGGGGCCGACGCCGAAGGGGAACAGCGCGCAGACAATCACGAAGAACAGCACCGCCGCGAGCGCCTCCGCCGGATGGCGCAGCGCCAGCCGCAGCTCGCGCAGGAAGACCGGGATCAGAGCGACACCTCCCGCGCGCCGGGCAGGGGCAGCGGCAGGTGGGTGGCCGCCAGCACGATGCCCCCCCGCCCCCGCTGCGCGGCCAGCAGCACCCCCAGGCGCGCGACGGAGGCGGCGTCGAGCCCGAGCGTCGGCTCGTCCAGCAGCCAGAGCGGCGCGTCGCCCAGCATCAGCCGCGCCAGGGCAAGCCGGCGCCGCTGGCCGGCGGAAAGCGTCCGGCAGGGCAGCCCGGCAAGGGCCGAGAGGCCGAGCGCGCCAAGCGCCTCGCCGGGATCGCCGCCCCGCAGCCGGGCCCAGAAGGAAAGGTCCTCCAGCGGCGTCAGGGCCGGCTTGATCGCATCCTGGTGGCCGAGATAGCGGGTGCGCGCCCCATGGGCGGCCGCATCCGCCGCCACCGGCTCCCCCTCCCAGGTCAGGCGTCCCGCGGCCGGCCGCAGCAGCCCCGCCAGCACCCGCAGCAGGGTCGATTTCCCGGCTCCGTTGGGGCCCAGAAGCAGCAGCGCCTCCCCCGGGGCGGCGCGCAGGGACAGGCCGGCGAAGACCACCCTGCCGCCGCGCCGGGCGGCCAGATCATCCGCCGCCAGCACCCCTGTCATTCCCCCTGGAAAACGGTCCCGCCCCTGGACCGGAAACCCTTGCCATGCTTCAAGCAGCGCCGAAATTCAAGCATACCCGGGGAGTTGCGAAGCATGAGCAAGATCGGCCAGGACACCCTCAAGACGCGGCGCACGCTGTCCGTCGACGGCAAGACCTACCATTACTTCTCCATCCCCGAGGCCGGCCGCGCGCTGGGCACTGACTTCACGCGGCTGCCGAACAGCCTGAAGGTGCTGCTGGAGAACGTGCTCCGCTTCGAGAACGGCGGCACCTACAAGGTCGACGACGCCAAGGCCATCGCCGGCTGGCTCGAGAAGGGCCAATCCGACCGCGAGGTTCCCTTCCGCCCCGCGCGCATCCTCATGCAGGACTTCACGGGCGTCCCCGCCGTGGTGGACCTCGCCGCGATGCGCGACGGCATGCTCAAGCTCGGCGGCGACCCGCAGAAGGTGAACCCGCTGGTGCCGGTCGATCTCGTGATCGACCACTCCGTCATGGTGGACGTGTCCGGCACCGCCGACGCGCTGAAGCGGAACGTCGACATCGAGTACGAGCGCAACGGCGAGCGCTACGAGTTCCTCCGCTGGGGCTCGGCCGCCTTCGACAACTTCCGCGTCGTGCCCCCCGGCACCGGCATCTGCCACCAGGTGAACCTCGAATACCTGGCCCAGGTGGTCTGGACCGCGACGGATGCGGGCGACGAGTACGCCTATCCCGACAGCTGCTACGGCACCGACAGCCACACGACGATGGTGAACGGCCTCGGCGTGCTCGGCTGGGGCGTGGGCGGCATCGAGGCGGAGGCCGCGATGCTCGGCCAGGCCATCGCCATGCTCATCCCCGACGTCATCGGCTTCAAGCTGGTCGGCAAGCTGAAGGAGGGCGTCACCGCCACCGACCTCGTGCTGACCGTCACGCAGATGCTCCGCAAGAAGGGCGTGGTCGGCAAGTTCGTGGAGTTCTACGGCCAGGGCCTGACGCACCTGCCCGTGGCCGACCGCGCGACCATCGGCAACATGGCTCCCGAATACGGCGCAACCTGCGGCTTCTTCCCGGTGGACGAGGCGACGCTTGGCTATCTCCGCCTTTCCGGCCGCGAGGAGCACCGCATCGCCCTCGTGAAGGCCTTCGCCCAGGCCCAGGGCATGTGGCGCGACGACAGCACGCCCGACCCCGTCTTCACCGACATGCTGGAGCTCGACCTTTCCACCGTCGTGCCGTCCATGGCCGGTCCGAAGCGCCCGCAGGACAGGGTGGTGCTGACCGACATCGCCGCTTCCTTTGTCCGCGACCTGCCCGCCCTCGCCGCCCCCGGCGCCCCGCCCGCCGATGCGCGCGTGCCGGTGGCCGGCGCGAACTACGACCTCGGCCACGGGGACGTGGTGATCGCCGCCATCACCTCCTGCACCAACACCTCCAACCCCTATGTGCTCGTGGCCGCCGGCCTCGTCGCGCAGAAGGCGCGGGCCAAGGGGCTCAAGCCCAAGCCCTGGGTCAAGACCTCGCTGGCCCCCGGCTCCCAGGTGGTCACCGACTACCTGAACGCCTCCGGCCTGCAGGCCGAGCTGGACGCGATGGGCTTCCAGACCGTCGGCTACGGCTGCACCACCTGCATCGGCAACTCCGGCCCGCTGGCGGACGCCATCGTGGACGCGGTGGAGGACAACAAGCTCGTGGTCGCCTCCGTGCTCTCCGGCAACCGCAACTTCGAGGGCCGCGTGCACCCCAACGTGCGCGCCAACTACCTCGCCTCCCCGCCGCTGGTGGTCGCCTACGCCCTGGCGGGCACCATCACCAAGGACATCACCACGGCGCCGCTCGGCACCGGCAGCGATGGCCAGCCCGTGTACCTGCGCGACATCTGGCCGGAGCAGGCGGAGATCAACGAGGTCGTCCACCGCGTCCTCACCCGCACCATGTTCCAGTCCCGCTACGCCGACGTCTTCAAGGGCGACGAGCACTGGCAGGGCATCCAGGTCGAGCTGGGCAGCGACACCTACCGCTGGAACTCGGGCTCCACCTACGTGCAGAACCCGCCCTACTTCGAGGACATCTCGCCCGAGCCGGCGGCCATCGCCTCCGTCCACGGCGCGCGCGTCCTGGCGGAGCTCGCGGACAGCATCACCACCGACCACATCTCGCCGGCCGGCTCCATCAAGAAGGCCTCGCCCGCCGGCGAGTACCTGCTGGAGCACCAGGTCCGGCAGGACGACTTCAACTCCTACGGCGCGCGCCGCGGGAACCACGAGGTCATGATGCGCGGCACCTTCGCCAACATCCGCATCAAGAACGAGCTGGTTCCGGGCATCGAGGGCGGGATCACCAAGCACCAGCCCTCGGGCGACGTGATGCCCATCTACACCGCGGCCATGCGCTACAAGGCCGAGGGCGTGCCGCTGGTGATCTTCGGCGGCAAGGAATACGGCACCGGCTCCTCCCGCGACTGGGCGGCCAAGGGCACCATGCTGCTGGGCGTGAAGGCGGTGATCGCCGAAAGCTTCGAGCGCATCCACCGCTCCAACCTGGTTGGGATGGGCGTGCTGCCGCTGGTGTTCAAGCCGGGCGAGGACCGCAAGAGCCTCGGCATCACCGGCGATGAGACGATCGACATCCTCGGCCTGGAGGATCTGAAGGCCCGGATGCTGCTCGACATCGTCATCCACCGCCCGGACGGCACGGAGACCCGCACCCAGGTCCAGTGCCGCGTCGATACGGCCGACGAGGTCGAGTACTACAAGCAGGGCGGCATCCTGCACTACGTGCTGCGCTCCATGGCGGGGGTGAAGGTCGCGGCCTGATCCGTCGCGCGTCGTGCGGCATGGAGGGGGCGCGGGCCGAAGGGTCCGCGCCCCTTTCCATGCCGTCTTTTCGTCTTCCCACCGGACCGGCCGCGCAACCCTGGTGCACGGCCCCGCGTTCGGCGGCGCGGGAACAGGGGATCAAGGCACTGGACGTTCGGCGCCCCACCAAGCGGGCCGTGTTGGTGATGAACGGGCGCGCGGGCACCCTGGCCGGACGGCCGGAGCTGCCGCGCCTGATTCTCGATGCCCTCCGCACCGCCGGCTTCGACCTGACGGTCATCGCCGAGGATGCCGCGCCCGACATGGGCGGCCGGGTGGAGGCCGCCATCGCCACCGATGCGCCGGTGATCATCGTGGGCGGCGGGGACGGCACCATCCGCTCCGTCGGCGCCCGCCTGGCCGAGAGCGGCCGGACCCTGGCCGTGCTGCCGCTGGGCACGCTGAACCTCCTGGCGCGCGACCTCGGCATGCCGCTGGATCCGGTGGAGGCGGCACTGGCCCTGGGCCGGTCCGAGCCGCGGGCGATCGACGTGGGGGAGGTGAACGGCGAGGCCTTCTTCTGCCAGTCCGTGATCGGCCTGCCCAACACCATCAACCGCTACCGCGAGCTGCACCGGCGGGAGAAGAGCTGGCGCTCCCTCCTGCGCGTCTTCGCGGCCGCCATCCGCACCTTGCTGCGCCAGCGGCCGCATCGGCTGATGATCAACGCCCCCGGCTGGCACAAGCCCTGGCGCATCTGGACCCGGGCATTGTCGGTCGTGAACAACGACTACGAGGAGGGCACGGGGCGCATGTTCCACCGCCCCTGCCTCGATGGCGGGGCGCTGCACCTTTATGTCAGCCGTCGCTTCTCGATCGGCTGGTCGGCCAAGATGCTGCTGTCCATGGCGCTGGGCATGTGGAAGCGCTCGCGCGAGATCGAGATCGTGTCGGGCCCCGCCTTCATCATCCGCTCGCGCCGCAAGAGCCTGCGGGTGATGAACGACGGGGAGGCCTTCATTCTCCGCACTCCCCTGCAATACGCCATCCGCCCGCGCGCGCTGACGGTGCTGGCGCCCCCTCCGGCGGCGGCCGGGTAGGCGCGCCGGGGTGAGGATCATCGACCACATCTCGGACCTGCATTTCAGCCGGATCGACCACCGCGCCTCCGACGCGCTGCTGGCCCGGCTGAACGCCGATCCCGCGCACCTCGTGGTTATCTCGGGCGACCTGACCATGCGCGCCCGCCCGCGCGAGTTCCGCGCCGCCCGCGCCTTCCTGGATGCCCTCACGGTGCCCTGGGTTGCCGTGCCGGGGAACCACGACATCACCGCCTATTACCTGTGGGAGCGGCTCCTCAACCCCTTCGGGCGCTGGGAGGCGATGATCTCCCCCGAAACGGAACCCGTCTACGAGGACGAGGAGATCCAGGTCCTCGGCCTCAACACCGTTTCGCGCGGAGGGCTGCACCTGAACTGGGAGAACGGGACCATCCCGCGCTCCGGCCTGCTGCGCCTGCTGCGGCGCCTGCGCCGCCTGCCGGAGGGGCCCTTCCGGATCGTGGTCGCCCACCACCCCTTCCTCGCCCCGCCCGAGCGGCCCGACACGCCCGTGGTGAAGCGCGGGGAGCGCGCGTTGCGCGACCTCGCTCAGGCCGGCGTGCGGCTGGTGCTCTCGGGGCACCTGCATGTGGGCTTCCACAACCTCCATGCCGTCACCGCCAAGGATGGCGACAGCCTGCTCGTGCTGCAGGCGGGATCGGCCACCTCCACCCGGTTGCGGGGGGAGCAGAACGCCTACAACCGCGTGGTGGTGGAGAACGGCCGCGCCCGCTGGACCGCGCATCACTGGGACGGCGCCGCCTGGTCCTGAGCGCCGCCGCCCGGGCACGCCCCGGGCTTCAGTCTCCCCGTCCCTCGATCCATCCCAGCGCCACCGGCACCGCCAGCGCGCAGAGCGCGGCCATGGCCAGGAAGGCGCCGGCGCCGAGGCCTGCGTAGAGCGCGCCCGCGGCCAGCATGGCCAGGGCCTGCGCCCCCGTGTTTCCGAGCGCCGCGTGCAGGCTCTGCGCCGACAGCGCCTCCCCGGGCGGCGCGCGGGCGGCGAGCCAGCGCATGGCGCCCATGTACTGCGCCCCGAAGGTGATGGCGTGCAGCGCCTGCAAGGGCACCAGCGCCCAGAGTTCGGTGGTGGCCGCCAGCGCGCACCAGCGCAGGACCCCCACGCCGGCCGCCAGCAGCATCAGCGCCCGCGGGGAAAGCCGCCCCAGCAGCGGACGCGCCCAGAAGAAGAGCAGGACCTCGGCCAGAACCCCCTCGGCCCACAGCAGGCCGATCGTGTCCGGCGAATGCCCCGCCCGCGCCCAGTGGATGGAGGCGAAGCCGTAATAGGCGGCGTGGCTGCCCTGGATCAGGCCCGTGATCAGCACCAGCCGCGCGAAGCCGGGCCGGCGCAGCAGGTGCAGCGGAAAGACCTTCCGGAACCCGCCGCGCTGGGCGCCGGAAGGCGGCGCCGGCACCGCCGCCCGCGGCAGCGCCCAGGCCGCCAGTGCCGCGGCGGCATAGGACCCGGCCAGCAGCCAGGGCACCGCCGCATAGCCCGCCCAGCCCGCTAGCCATCCTGCCCCCACTGCCCCCAGCACGAAGGCGGCCGAGCCCGCCGAGCGCACCCGCCCGTAATCCGCCCCCGCCCGCCGCGTGGCCGCCAGCGTCATCGCCTCCCCCAGGGGGCTGAGCGGCGCCATGGCGGCGGCGAACAGAAGCTGCACCAGCAGCACCGCCCAGAACCCCTCCGCCGGCAGGAACAGCGGCGCGGCGAGGGCGGCCACGGCCGCGCAGGGCATCAGGAGCCGCCGCCCGTCGCCCAGGCGGTCGGCCAGGCGCCCCATGGCGGGGCTGACGGTGAAGCGGATCAGCGAGCCCGCGAAGAGCACCTGCGCCACCGCCTCAGGCCCCAGGCCCTTGCCGGCCAGGAAGGGCGGCAGGAAGGGCATGGCCACGCCGACCCCGAGAAAGCTGGTGGCGAGCAGCAGCGCCAGCCGCGCCAGGGGCTCCCCTGGCCGGGTTCCGGGCGGGACCTGGTCCGGCACATCCACCGCGATCGCGGTGGGGAGCGGCGCGCCAGGCGGGGCGCCCGTCATCGCCCCCGGAACGCCGCAACCGGCGGCCTCGGCTGTGGCATGGTGTGCTGTGTTCGGCGCGTTCATGGGGCCGTCGCACCCTCCCCCCAACCTCGGCGCTTGCCAAGGCCGTCACGCGGGGCCACACGTCCGGGCCAATGAGCCCGTCCTCAGACCGCCAGATGTTCCCCTCCCGCGTGAAGGCCGTCCTCGGCCCCACGAACACCGGGAAGACCCACTTGGCCATCACCCGCCTGCTGGCCCATTCCAGCGGCATCATCGGCTTCCCGCTGCGCCTTCTGGCGCGCGAGAACTACGACCGCATGGTGGCCGCCAAGGGCGAGAAGCACGTCGCCCTCATCACGGGGGAGGAGAAGATCGTCCCCCCCGGGGCGAAGTGGTTCGCCTGCACGGTGGAGGCCATGCCGCTGGACCGGCAGGCCGAGTTCGTGGCGGTGGACGAGATCCAGCTCTGCGCCGACGCCGATCGCGGGCACATCTTCACCGATCGCCTGCTGAACGCCCGCGGCCTGGTGGAAACCATGTTCCTGGGCGCCGAGACCATCCGGCCCCTTCTCCAGCGCCTGGTGCCGCAGGCCGAGATCGAGAGTCGCCCGCGGCTGTCCCAGCTCAGCTATGCCGGCCCGGCCAAGCTCACCCGCCTGCCGTCCCGCTCGGCCGTGGTCGCCTTCTCCGCCGGGGAGGTCTACGCCATCGCCGAGGCCATCCGGCGCCGGCGCGGCGGCTGCGCCGTGGTGATGGGTCGCCTCAGCCCCCGCACCCGAAACGCCCAGGTGGCCCTCTACCAGAACCGGGAGGTGGACTTCCTGGTGGCGACCGATGCCATCGGGATGGGCCTGAACATGGACGTGGACCATGTGGCCTTCGGCAACCTGCAGAAGTTCGACGGGCACCGCCCCCGCCTCCTGAACCCGCAGGAGGCCGCGCAGATCGCCGGCCGCGCCGGGCGGGGCATGCGCGACGGCACCTTCGGTGTCACCGGCGACTGCCCGCCGCTGTCGGACGAGATGGTCTACAAGATCGAGGGCCACCACTTCGAGCCGCTGACCACGCTGGCCTGGCGCAACAGCGACCTCGACCTGGCCAGCATCGACGGGCTGCTGAACAGCCTGGCGCAGCCCCCCCCCTTCCAGGGCCTGGCGCGCGGCAACGACGCCACCGACCACATCACCCTCGAGGCCCTTTCGCGCGAGCAGGACATCCGCCGCCTGGCGGATTCCCGCGCCCGCGTCCGCCTGCTGTGGGAGGCCTGCCAGATCCCGGACTTCCGCAAGCTGGCGGACGAGAGCCACACCCGCTTCTGCGCCCGCGTCTTCGGGCATCTGGCGCAGGAGGGGACTCTCCCGGCAGACTGGGCCGCCTCGCAGATCAACTATCTCGACAACACCGAGGGCGACCTCGATACGCTGATGGCCCGGCTCTCGGGCATCCGCACCTGGACCTATGTCGCCGCTCGCGCCGACTGGCTGAAGGACGCAACCGCCATGCAGGAGGCCGCCCGCGCCGCCGAGGACCATGTTTCCGACGCGCTGCACGAACGCCTGACCGCCCGCTTCGTGGACCGCCGCGCGGCCCACCTCATCCGCAAGCTCGACGAGGGGGAGGAGGACCTTCTTTCCGCCGTGGCGCGCAACGGGGACGTGGTGGTGGAAGGCCATCCCGTCGGGCAGGTGAAGGGCTTCGTCTTCGAGACCTCGGCCGATGCCGAGGACGAGGAGGAGCGCAAGGTGATGCTTCGCGCCGCCCGCCGGGCCCTGCGCGAGGAGATGCCGCGCCGCGTCGGCGCCCTGGAGACCGCGCCGGACGACGCCTTCGCGCTGACGAAGTTCCAGCGCATCACCTGGAAGGCCGAAGGCGCCGACGAGCCCGCGGAGGTCGCCAAGCTCAAGCCCGGCACCTCCCCCGAGAAGCCGGTGATCGAGCCCATCGACTCCGAGTTCATCGACAGCGCCCAGCGCGACCGCATCCGCGCCAAGCTCGCCACCTGGTTCGACGCCCTGGTGGCCCGCGACTTCGCGCCTCTGATCGAGGCCGAGGCCAAGGCCGCCGAGGACGCGGAGCTGCGCGGCCACCTGTTCCGGCTGCGCGAGTATCTCGGCCTGCTGCCCGGCGGCACGGAGCGCGAGATCACCCCGGAGCTGCGTGGCAAGCTCAAGGCCATCGGCGTCCGCGCCGGCCGCTTCGCCCTCTACATCCCGGAGATGCTCAAGCCCCGCCCGATGGCGCTGCGGGCGCAGCTCTGGGCGCTGAAGGCCAATTCGGCGGTGCCCTCCCTGCCCGGCGGTGGCCTGGTCTCCATCGTGCCGCCGCGCGACTGGCCCCGCGGCTTCGCGGCCACGATGGGCTGGGTCCAGGCCGGTCCCGCCCTGGTGCGCCTCGATGTCGCCGAGCGCATCGCGGGCGAACTCGGGCATCTCACCCGCCGCGCCCCCGCCGCCCTTCCCATGGACGTCGCCAGCCGCCTCGGCGCCAAGGCCGACAGCCTGCCGGCCGTGCTGAACGCCCTGGGCTTCCGCCTCGTGGCGCCCGAGCCGCTGGAGGAGGGCGCCCATGGCCCGCCCGCGCCCCAGCTCGTGGCCGCCCGCCGCGAGGACGCCCATCGCCAGCGCGGCCCGCGCCGCGAGGGCCAGGGAGCCGACCGGAGTGCCGAGGGCCAACCCCGGGACGGCCAGGACCGCCGCGGCCGTGGCCGCGACCGCCCGCGCCGCGACGCTGCCCCCGCCCAGGCCGCGCCCACCGACGGCACCCCGACGCCCGAAGGCGCCGAGGCCGCCCCGGCCGAAGGTGCGGCCGAGGGCGCTCCGCCCGCCGCCCGGGAGGGCCGCCCGCCGCGTCGCGAGCGCCCCGACAACCGGGGAGACAATCGGGGGAACAACCGGCACGGCAACCGCCCCGGCGAGCGCGAGGCGCAGGCGGCCGGCGAGCCGGGCCGCGCGCCCGGTGATCGCGGCCGGCCGGATCGTGGCCCACGCCCGGGCGGTGATGGTCCCCCCCGTGGCCCACGCCCGGAAGGCCAGCGCTTCGACGGCCCCCGCGGCGGCGATCGCGGCCCGCGCCGCGACCGGCGCGATGACGGCCCGCCCCAGCCCCGCACGGTGTTCGAGCCGCGCCGGGACAAGGCCGCCGATCCGGACAGCCCCTTCGCCGTGCTCGCGCGGCTGAAGCTCGGAAAGACCTGACCGGCGGACGATGGCGGAGGCAGAGGACCGCGACTGGCAGCGCCTGGACAAGTGGCTCTGGTGCGCGCGCCTGTCCAAGACGCGCGCCGCCTGCGCCGCCTTCGTGGAGCGCGGCGGCGTCCGCCTGAACCGCCAGCCCGTAGACAAGCCGCATGCCCGTCTCCGCCCCGGGGACGTGCTGACCCTGGCTGTGGGCGGGGCGGAGCGCGGCGTGGTGAAGGTCTGGCGGGTGCAGGCCCTGGCGGAGCGCCGGGGGCCGCCGGCCGAGGCGCGGACGCTTTACGAGGAGATCGGCACGGGGTGAGCCCCGTTGCCGCCGGGTTGCCACCGGGCAAGACCCAGGCCTGTCGAAAGGGCGGGTTGCATGGCGCAGCCACCCGGTCCATGTGCGGCGGGTCGGGGCCGCCCGCATTCACGCGGGCCGTATGAGGGGCTGACTGTGACCTACGTCGTCACCGAGAACTGCATCAAGTGCAAGTACATGGACTGCGTCGAGGTGTGTCCGGTGGACTGCTTCTACGTCGGCGGCAACATGCTGGTGATCCATCCCGACGAGTGCATCGACTGCGGCGTCTGCGAGCCCGAATGCCCGGCCGAGGCGATCCTGCCGGACAGCGACGACCGCGCCACCGAATGGGTCGAGCTGAACCGCACCTATTCCGCCCAGTGGCCCAACATCTCCCGCAAGGGCGAGCCGCCGCCGGATGCCAAGGAGTGGGACGGCAAGCCGAACAAGGCTCCTCTGTTCGACGCCTCCCCCGGCGAGGGCTGAGGCGCGGGCCGGAGGCAAGGGCTCGCCCCCTCCGGGCGCCGAGGGATGCGGGAACGGCTAAACCCGTGCCTGCCCGCGGCGTTGCCCCCTGATGCCCGAGCCCCGCGTGACCGACCCGGCGTTTTGTGTTACGTCTCCATACGGAACACAGGCGCCTCGCCCGGCCGTCCGGGCCGGGCGTGAAGATCGTTGCGAAGCGCAGCCTCCTTTCCAGTCCGGGATGTTCCGGCCGGGTTCCTTCCTCAAGCCAGGGGAAGGAGTCCACCCGCGCGTCGCTCGACGGAAAAACCGGGGCGGGGGCGCAGGGGTGGTGGCCTCCCTTATGGGAAGCCGGTGCCGGCTCCCGGCTGGAGCGGAGGTGGCGACGTCGATCCGGCGCAGGCCGGTGACGCCAGAGAGATTGCGGAGAGCATGATGAAGGCACCCGCCGGGAGCAAGTCCCCGAGCAACGCGCCCCCGCCCGAGGCCGAAGCGGCCAAGGCCAAGTCCGCCGCCCCCGCCCGGAAGACCGAGGCCGCGGCGCCGGAGGAAAAGCCGGCCGCCGGTTCCGGCGCGCCATCGCCGGCGCCCCGGCCCGCCAAGGCCGCTGCCGCGCGCACCGATGTCGCGGCCAAGACCGAGTCCACGGCGAAGGCGAAGGCCCGCCCCCCCGAGGGCGACGACGCCGAGGACCAGACGGCGCGGGAGCCCGATGGAATGGCCGAGGCCCAGGCTCCTGCCCCCACCGCGTCCGCCGCCACGCCGGAGCCGGTGATCCAGGCGCCGATGCGCCCGGCGCCCCCGCCCAAGCCGCTTGGCAATGCCGGGAAGGATTTCCGCGCGGGCGACTTCGTCGTCTATCCGACCCACGGCGTCGGCCAAGTGCAGGGGATCGAGGACGTGCCGATCGCGGGCCAGACCCTCAAGGTGATCACGGTCACCTTCGAGGAGAACCGGATGACGCTGAAGGTTCCCATGGCCAAGGCCGCCTCCTCCGGCCTGCGCAAGCTGGCCTCGGAGAAGGTGATGGGCGAGGCGATGGAGACGTTGCAGGGCCGCGCCCGGATCAAGCGCACCATGTGGTCCCGCCGCGCGCAGGAATACGAGCAGAAGATCAACTCCGGCGACCCCATCGCCATCGCGGAGGTGGTGCGCGACCTGCACCGCAACGCCGGCCAGCCCGACCAGTCCTTCTCCGAGCGCCAGATCTACGAGCTGGCGCTGGAGCGGCTGGCGGCGGAGGTCGGTGCCCTGGACCGCACGGACAAGGCGGCGGCCACCCAGAAGCTGCTGGACCACCTCAAGACCGTGGAGAAGGAGAAGTAGCCGCCGCGGCTTCTCCGGAACGCGCCCACGAAAAAACCCCGGGGATCGCTCCCCGGGGTTTCTTGGTGTTCGGCCGCCCCGATCAGTCGGACGAGTTGCGCACGCCCATGAACTGCAGCAGCAGCTGGAACAGGTTCACGAAGTTCAGGTACAGGCCCAGCGCGTCCATCACGGAACGCTTGCCCGCCTCGTCGGAACCCTCGGCGTAGCTGTACTCGACATAGTCGCTCTTGATCCGCTGCGTGTCATAGGCGGTGAGGCCCGTGAACACGACCACGCCGATCACGCTGATCGCGAACTGCAGCGCGGAGCTGCCGACGAAGGCGTTGACCAGGCCGGCGATGAGGATGCCGATCAGGCCCATCATCAGGAACCCGCCCATCCGCGTCAGGTCGGCCTTCGTGGTGTAGCCGTAGAGGCTGACGGCCGCGAACATGCCGGCGGTGACGAAGAAGGTGCTGGCGACGGAGGCGCCGACATAGACGATGAAGATGTTCGCCATGCTGGCGCCCATCGCGACGCAGAAGGCCCAGAACAGTGCCTGGGTCGTTCCCTTCGACAGCCTGTTGATGCCGAAGGAGAGCACCATCACGAAGGCCAGCGGCGCGAAGATGGCGACGAAGCCGAGGATCGTCGGCTGGGTCGCCAGCCCACGGGGGGTGCGCACCACGTTGAAGAACAGCTCGGCCAAGCCGGTGTTCGCGATCACGTAGGCCGTAATCGCCGTCAGCGCGAGGCCGGACGCCATCCAGTTGTAGACGCGCAGCATATAGGCGCGCAGCCCGGCATCGATCGTGGCGGCATCGGTGGCGGCGCGACCCAGCGGCTGGTTCCAGGCGGACGGACCGCCCTGGAAACGGTTGTCGGGACCGAAGGCCATGGGTTTCAGAACTCCTTCCGGAACGGGCACCCGCCCATTCCTGCGTAGACGATATATGGACTTCCTGTAATGCGGATCAAGCGGCAATCCGCGTGTAAGCCCGATGAAAGCTTCCGCCCGGTGGCCGGAGAACCTGCATGGGCAGGCGAGCACGGGATGCCGGAAGCCGCAACGGAGCCACCCGGAGCAATCCTGACAAATCTCGTCAAGTGAGACGTCGGACGATCCCTATAATGCCGGCACCGGAAACGCTGGCTGGTGGCGGGACGGCCCCATTCACCCCGTTCCGCCCGACCTCCGGAGATCCCATGACGAAGTCCGACCACGCCTGTTCAGGATGCAAGCAGAGCCGGCTGGATTTCGACTTCGTGATGGCATTCCAGCCCATCGTGGACCTGCAGGAGCAACGGATCGACGGTCATGAGGCGCTGGTACGCGGACCGGCGGGCGAAGGAGCCGGCGCGGTCATCGCGCAGGTCACCGAAGGTAATCTTTATGCCTTCGACCAGGCCTGCCGGGTGCGGGCGATCGAGTCGGCTGCTCGGCTGGGGCTCGAAGGCAACCTCAGCATCAATTTCCTGCCAAACGCCGTGTATGACGCCAAGGCCTGCATCCGCATGACCCTGGCCGCCGCGGCACGGAGCGGCTTTCCGCTGAACCGCCTGATCTTCGAGTTCACGGAGAACGAGCAGATGGCGGAGGAGGACCACCTGCGGTCCATCATGAACGAGTACCGCCGGCACGGCTTCCGCGTCGCGCTCGACGACTTCGGGACGGGCTACTCAGGCCTCTCGCGGCTCGCCAATCTTCGCCCCGACATCATCAAGCTCGACCGCGCGCTGGTGCAGAACTGCGACCAGGACGGTGTCCGGCTCGCCATCGTGGGCAGCATGGTCCGCCTGGCGGCCGAGATCGGCATCAAGGTCGTCGCCGAAGGAATCGAGCGGCCCGGCGAGATGGAGGCACTCCGCTTCGTGGGCGTCCGCTACATGCAGGGCTTCCATTTCGCCCGCCCTGCGCTCGGGCACGTCACCTCGGCGGGCTCGATCCCATGGCCCGAACCCGCACTCGCCTGATCCAGGCCGGCGGCACGGCGGGGTGCCGCCGCGCCGCCCCCTACTCGTTCCGCAGCAGCGGCGCCGCCTTGGCCCGCAGCGCGAGGGCCGTTCCCGCATACCCCATCGCGAGCGTGAGCCCGACGCAGAGCAGGATGGTGACCGCCAGCGTGCCCGGCAGGAAGGTCCAGTCGGTCCGCATCACGAAATGCGTCACCCCCCAGGAGGCGAGCGTGCCCACCCCGGCCGCGACCACCCCGGCCACGAGCCCCAGCAGGCCGAACTCCACCAGCCAGGCGGTGCGGATCTGCGACCGCGTCGCGCCGAGGGTCTTGAGCACCACCGCGTCCCGGATCCGGCGCCTCTGCCCGGCCGCCACCGCCCCGGCCAGCACCAGCAGGCCTGATACGAGGGTGAGCGCGGCCGTGGAGGAGAGCGCCGTTCCCAGGCGCCGCAGCAGCGCGCCGAGGGCATCCAGCGCATCCCGCACCCGGATGCCCGTGACATTGGGCAGGGCGTCCGTCACCGCCCGCAAGAGCGCCGCATCCCGGGCGGGATCGCCGCGAACGGTGGCGATATGGGTGTGCGGCGCGGCCTCCAGCAGCCCGGGCGAAGCGACCAGGGCGAAGTTCAGCCCGAGCCCGCGCCACTCGATGTCGCGCGTGGAGACCACGCGCAGGTCGATGTCGCGCCCCAGCACGTTCACGGTGATGGTCGACCCCAGCCCGGCGTTCCAGCCGCGCGCCAGGTTGTCGTCCAGCGAAACCAGCGGTTCCCCCCGGTAGTCGGGCGCCCACCACTGGCCCTGCACCAGCCGCGTTCCCTCCGGTGGTGCGGCGGCATAGGTCAGCCCGCGGTCGCCGCGCAGCGCCCAGCGGGTCTCCTCGGTTGCCTGCACCTGCTCGGCCGGCACGCCGTTCACCCGGACGATCCGCGCGCGAAGGGATGGCACGCGCCGCACCTCCGTCACCCCCGGCACGGCACGGGCCACGCGGTCGAACTCGCCTGCCTGATCGGACTGGATGTCGATGAAGTAGAAGGACGGCGCGGCGTCCGGCAGGCTCTCGCTGATCTGTTGGCGCAGGTTCCCCTGGATCAGCGCGATGGCCGCCAGCGTGCTGAGGCCGATGCCCAGCGAAACCAGCATCAATGCGGTCGGTGCCCCCGGCCGGTGCAGGTTGGCCAGCCCCAGGCGCAGCGAGGGCCGGCGCCGCACGGGAATACGCCGCGCGAGGGCCTGGAGCCCCGAGGCGGCCAGCCGGAACAGCCCGAGCGTGCCGAGCGCGGCCAGGCAGAACCACAGCGCGAAGAGCGGGCGCTCCGCCGTTCCCACCACAAGCCCGATCAGCGCCGCCACCACCAGGGCATTGGCCACAACCAACCCGATCCGCGGGCGCCGCGCCTCCGGCAGCAGGTTGTCGCGGAACAGGGCGGCGCCGGGGATGTCGCGCGCCCGGCCGAGCGGCCAGAGCGCGAAGGCGAGGGCCGTCAGCAACCCATAGATGGCGGCCAGCCCGAGCGGCACCGGGTAGAAGCCCAGGCGCGGCGGCACCGGCAGCGCGCCCGCGAGGGCCATGGCCCCCGCCCAGGTCAGCGCATAGCCCGCCAGCAGGCCGATCACCACGCCGAGCATCGCCAGGGCCAGCACCTGGATCAGGTAGGTCGCGAAGATCGCGCCCGCCGGCGCCCCCAGGCAGCGCAGGGTCGCGATGGTGCGCGCCCGCTGCTCCAGCCAGGAGCGCACGCCCGTGGCGACGCCGATTCCCCCCACCAGCAGCGCCGTCAGCCCCGCCAGCACCAGGAAGGAGGCGGCCTGGTCCAGGAAGCGCGTGACGCCCGGCTGTCCCTGGGAGGAATCCCGCACCCGCCAGCCGCCGTCCGCGAAGGGCTGGGCGCGCAACTGGTCGGCGAAGGCCCTCCCCTCCGTACCCGGCGGCAGGGCCGTGCGCATCTCATAGGTGACGAGGCTGCCCGGCTGCACCAGCCCCGCGGCTTCCAGCGCCGGAAGCGGGATGATCGCGCGCGGGCCGAGCACGGCCGCGCCCGCGGCCTTGTCGGGCTCCGACACGATGGCGCCACGATAGGTGAAGCGCGCATCGCCGATCCGCACGACCGAGCCCGGCGAAAGCGCCAGCCGCTCCGCCACCAACGGGTCCAGCACAACCGGCGGCAGGCCGTTCGCCCCCTCGCCCAGGGGGCCGGCCGGGTCGAGCAGGAGTTCGCCGTAGAGCGGGTAAGCCCCGTCCACCGCCTTCAGCTCCACCAGCGTCCGCTCGCCCGAGGGCGCGACGGCCATGGAGCGCGTGGACACAAGCTGGGCCACCCGCCCGCCCCGCGCCTCCGCCCAGGCGCGGGCCTCGGGCGGGAACGGGCGGGAGTTGGCGGCCAGCACATCCCCGCCCAGAAGCCGGGCTCCGTCCGCCTCCAGCCCGGCCTGCACGGCGGCCCGCAGCGTTCCCACCGCCGCGATCGCCGCCACGCCCAGGGCGAGGCAGGCCAGCACGATCCGCAGCCCCCGCACGCCCCCGCGCAGCTCGCGCCGCGCGAGGCGCCAGCCCATGGTCCAGTTCTTCACGCGGACATCCTCACGCGCGGCCGGTGTCGGAGACGATCCGCCCGTCCTCCACCCGCACCTGCCGCTCGCAGCGCGCCGCGAGCGCGGGGTCGTGGGTGATCAGGACCAGGGTGGTGGTGAAGCGCTCCCGCATGCCGAACAGCAGGTCCATCACCTTGTCGCCCGTGGCGCGGTCCAGGTTGCCGGTGGGCTCGTCGGCCAGCAGCAGGGCGGGCTCGGCCACGAAGGCGCGGGCCAGCGCCACGCGCTGCTGCTCCCCGCCCGAGAGCTGGCCGGGGTAGTGCGTCATGCGGTGCGCGAGGCCGACCGACTTCAGTGCCGCCTCGGCCCGGTCGAAGGCATCGGGACGCCCCGCGAATTCCAGGGGGATGGCGACGTTCTCCAGCGCGCTCATCGTGGGCACCAGATGGAAGGCCTGGAACACGATGCCCAGGGAATCCCGCCGGAAGCGCGCCAGCTCGTCCTCGTCCAGCGCCGCCAGGTCCTCGCCCGCCACGCGCAGGGTGCCGCCGCTCGGACGCTCCAGCCCGGCCAGCAGCATCATCAGCGACGTCTTGCCCGAGCCGGAGGGGCCCACCACCCCCACGGCCTCCCCGGGGGCGACGGAAAGATCGACACCGCGGAGGATGTTGACCTCACCCCCCGCCCCCACCACCCTGAAGGTGAGAGAGCGTGCGTCGATCAAGGGCGCACCGGCCGTCACCTTCGTGGCGGCCGGGGTCTGGGTCAGGGAATCCGGCATGGCAGCGAGATTGGGGCGCCGGGGTCTCATGGGTAGGGGCAGCGCGGGTTTCGTTCTGTGCCTGTCAGGATTGTGCATTCCCGGCGCCGCCGTGGCACAGGCACCGCGCCCGCTCCGCCTGCTCATGCTGGGCGACAGCATCACCGCCGCCTATGGCCTGTCCCGCCCGGAGGGGCTGCCCGCGAGGCTGGAGGCCACGCTGCGCGCCAGGGGCCACGCCGCCACGGTGATCGACGCCGGCGTTTCCGGCGACACCACGGCCGGCGGCCGCTCCCGGCTGGAATGGTCGCTGGCCGAGAAGCCCGACGCCGTGATCGTCGCGCTGGGCGGCAATGACGGGCTGCGCGGCGTCGAGCCCCGCACCAGCCAGGCCAACCTCCGCGCCATCCTGGAGATGCTGAAGAACCGCGGCATCCCGGCGATGCTGGCCGGCATGCTCGCGCCTCCCAACCTCGGCGCCGATTACGGCCGGGAGTTCGCGGGCGTGTTCCAGACGCTCGCGCGCGAGAACCCGGAGGTCGTCTCCTACCCCTTCCTGCTCGAGGGCGTGGCCGGCGATCCCGCGCTGAACCAGCCCGACGGCATCCACCCCAATCCCCGGGGCGTTGACGAGATGGTCCGCCGGATGGTGCCGGCCGTCGAGACGCTTCTGCAGAAGGTGAGGCCCGCCTAGTCCGCCATGGTTCGTCTCTTTGTCGCGCTCGCCCTGCCGGAGACGCTGCGCACGCAACTCTCGATGCTGGCCGGCGGCATCCAGGGCGCCCGCTGGGTGCCCCCCGGGAACTACCACCTGACGCTGCGCTTCATCGGGGAGGTGGAGAACTGGCGCGCCGACGAGGTGGACGAGGCGCTTTCGGCCATCCGCTGCAAGCCCTTCGAGCTGTCGCTCCGCGGTGTCGGCACCTTCGAGAAGGCCGGGAAGATCCAGGCGCTGTGGATCGGCGTCGAGAAGAACGACGGCCTGACCCACCTGCAATCCAAGATCGAGACCGCGCTCCAGCGCGTCGGCCTGGACCCCGAGCGCCGCCGCTTCGCCCCGCACGTGACCCTGGCCCGCACCGACCGTGCCCCGCCCGACAAGCTGGTGGCCTGGGTGCAGGCCCACAACCTGTTCCGCGCGCCCCCGGAGACCATGGAGCACTTCACCCTTTTCTCCTCGCGCCTGGGCAAGGAAAGCCCGGTCTACGTGCCGGAGGTGGAGTACGAGCTTGCCTGATGCGGCTGCCATGCCGATCTGGGGCCGGCATGGCAGCCCCCAAGATCGTCATCCTGACCGGCGCCGGGATCTCCCGCGAATCCGGCCTCCACACCTTCCGTGACCCCGACGGCCTCTGGGCCCGCCACCGGATCGAGGAGGTGGCGACGCCCGAGGCCTTCGCCCGGAACCCAGCTCTGGTGCAGGGCTTCTACAACGCCCGCCGCGCCGCGCTGCGCGACCCCGCCATCCAGCCCAACGCCGCGCACGAGGCCCTGGCCGAGCTGGACTGGCGCTGGCCCGGGGACCTGATGCTGGTCACCCAGAACGTGGACGACCTGCACGGCCGCGCCGGCTCGCGCCGCCTGGTCCATATGCACGGCGAGCTCGCCAAGGCCCGGTGCCTGCGCTGCGGCGCCGTCGGCCCCTGGGAAGGCGATCTTTCGCCCGAAACCCCCTGCCCCGCCTGCGCCGCCAGCGGCGGCATGCGCCCCCATGTCGTCTGGTTCGGCGAGATGCCGCTGGAGATGGAGCGGATCGAGGCCGCGCTGGACCAGTGCGACCTGTTCGTCTCGATCGGCACCAGCGGCGCGGTTTATCCCGCCGCCGGCTTTGTCCGCGAGGTCCGCCACCGCGCCGACACGCTGGAGCTCAACCTGGAGCCGAGCGAGGGCAGCCACCTGTTCGACGAGGCGCGCCACGGCCCGGCCACCGGGCTCGTGCCCGCCTTCGTGCGGGAGGTGCTGAGCCGATGGGGCTGACCCATCTGCCGGCCCCCATGCCGATCCCCCCGCCCGGGCCGGCGCGCGACCCCGGCCTGCCGCCGGGCGCCACCATGGCGGAAGCCGCCGCGGCCGCCAGCGCCTGCACCTTCTGCGCCCTCCACCTGCCGCTCGGGCCGCGCCCCATCCACCAGTTGCACGAGCAGGCCCGCATCCTCGTCACCAGCCAGGCGCCCGGCACCAAGGCCCACCTGTCCGGCATTCCCTTCGAGGACGCCTCGGGCGAGCGCCTGCGCGACTGGCTCGGCCTGGAGCGCGACCGCTTCTACGACCCCACCAAGCTGGCCATCCTGCCCATGGGCCTCTGCTACCCCGGCCGCCTGCCGCGCGGCGGAGACTGCCCGCCCCGGCCGGAATGCGCCCCCCTCTGGCACCCGCGCATCCTGCCGCGCTTCACCAACCTCCGGCTCCGCCTGCTGGTCGGCGCCTATGCCGTGCGCTTCGTGCTGGGGCCCAGGATGGCGCTGTCCGAGCGCGTGGCGCGCTACGCCGAGAGCCTGCCAACGCACTTCCCCCTGCCCCACCCATCCTGGCGCACGCTGGTCTGGGCGAAGAAGAACCCCTGGTTCGACGCGGAGGTGATCCCCGCCCTCAGGCAGGAGGTGGAGCGGGCGCTCGCGGACTGACACGCGCCCTTCCGCCCACGCCCGGCCGGGCCGATGCTGCGGCGGTTCCTGGATGCACCGCGCATGTCCCTTTCCGGCCTTCTCGTCTTCGCCGCCACCTATCTCATGGCCACCGCCACGCCCGGACCGGGCATCGCGGCGCTGGTGGCGCGCGTGCTGGCCCGGGGCACGGCGGGGGCGCCCTGGTTCATCGCGGGCTTTGTGGCGGGGGACCTGCTCTGGTTCACGATCGCGGCCGCCGGGCTCTCCATCCTGGCGCAGAGCTTCACCCCCGTGTTCACGGCGGTCCGCTATGCCGGCGCGGCCTATCTTCTGTTTCTGGCCTGGAAGCTCTGGACGGCGCCCGCCGCGGCCACGGCGCTTTCGCGCACCGCCAGGGCCGAGGGCGGCGGACGGCTCTTCCTCGCGGGCCTGTCCGTCACGGTCGGCAACCCCAAGGTGATCATGTTCTTTCTCGCCCTGCTGCCCACGGTGGTGCGGCTGGAAACCCTTTCCTTGCAGGGCTTCCTGGAGATCGCGGCCGTCAGCATCGCCATTCTCTCGGCGGTGCTGACGGCCTATGTCCTGGCGGCCTCCCGTGCCCGGCGGCTCTTCACCTCGCCGCGCGCGGTGCGGGCGCTGAACCGGGGCACCGGGGCGGTGATGGCCGGGGCCGCCGTGGCGGTTGCCACGCGCTGAGCCCTCAGCCCTCGCGCGCGGCGAGGTCCGCCATGATCACCGGGACCTCCGCCAGCAGCTCCCGCGCGAGGAAGCCCAGAGGGCCGATCCGGCGCGACAGCCGGTGCCCGGCCTCCGCATGGAGCCAGACGGCCCAGGCCGTGGCCTGAACGGGATCGGCGCCCCGCGCCAGCAGCCCGGCCACGATGCCGGCCAGCGTGTCGCCCGAGCCGGAGGTGGCCAGCCCGACCAGCCCGTGGTCGCAGGACAGGACCTGCCCGCCCGGGGCCACCACCCAGGTCAGGGAACCCTTCATCGCCACCACGGCGCCCAGCAGGTCAGCCGCACGGCGCGCGGCGGAGAGCGGATCGGCCGAAACCTCCTCCTTGGGGATGCCGAGGATGCTGGCCATCTCCCCCGCATGGGGCGTGACCACGCTGCGCCCGGCATGGCGCCGCACCGCCCCGGGCCGGGCGGCGAGACCGCTCAGCGCGCCCGCGTCCAGCACGATGCCGGGTCCCGGCTCCAGCCCGTCCAGCAGGGCGTCGATCAGCGCCTCCGCCCCGTCGTTGGAAAGGCCCGGCCCCAGCAAGAAGGCGGCGCAGGGGCTCCGGCGGGCCAGCAGGGCGGCGGAAGCGCCGGGCACGATGCTCCCCTCCTCCGTCTCGTCCAGCGGGATCACCAGGGCCTCCGGCATGGCCAGCGCCAGGTGCAGCGCCACGGAGCGGACCGTTGCGAGCCGCAGCTTGCCCGCCCCCGCCCGCAGCGCGGCCTCCCCCGCCAGCAGCACCGCCCCCGGCACCTCGGAGCAGCCGCCCACCACCTGAACGGTGCCGCGCTGGGACTTGTCGTCGTCCGCCGCAGGCACGGGCAGGGGATGGGCGCGCAGCCAGGCCGGGCCGATGGCGGTCAAGGTGCAGTCTCCTTTGCGTCGGGCTCGGCCGTCACCGGCGTGCCCTCGCGCTCCAGCGGCGCGACGAAGTTGTAGCGCGACAGGCGCAGCGATCCGGTGGCCCCCACGGTGGGATCGAAGCGGTACTCGGTGATGCCGCAGTTCGGCACGTCGCCCTCCCGGTCCACCGCCAGGATCTGCTCCTCCGTCATGTTCTCCAGCAGGTAGCGCAGGCAGAGCACGACCACCTGGTGCCCCACCACGATCACCCGCCGCCCGCCATGGTGCAGGCTGATCGTGTCCAGCGCGGAGCGCAGGCGCAGGATCACGTCGCACCAGGACTCACCCCCGGGCGGCCGGTGGTAGAACTTGCCGAGGATGCGGCGGAACTCCGCCTGGTCGGGCATCACGTCGCGGATGCCGCGGGTGGTCAGCCCGTCCAGCACGCCGAACTCCTTTTCCCGCAGGCGCTCGTCGACCAGGAAGTCCTCGGGCGCGACGGGCAGCCCGCCCGCCTCGTGGATCAGGTGCGCCGTCTGCCGCGCGCGATGGTAAGGGGAGCAGAGCACCACCTCGGGCCGCGACTCCTCCGGCATGTTGCCGAACCAGCGGCCCAGCGAGCGCGACTGCTCCTGCCCCAGCAGGCTCAGCGGCACGTCCACGTCGCGCCCGCCGATGGCGATCCGCGCCGCGCCCGCGCGGTGGGCCTCGTCGCGCGCGACGTTGCCGGCGCTCTCGCCATGGCGGACGATCCAAAGCGTGTCCGGCCATCTCTGGGAAGCATGGGGCATGGGCAGGTCGGTCCTCTCTCCGGAGCCCAACGCCAGGGCGGCGGGCTGGTTGGGGCCTTCCGGCGCCGCATCCCCGCCGCGGCCGCCCTGCTTGCGCGGAGCCGGGACGAGCGGTCGTCACGCACCACAGCATCGGGGCCCTGGAAGTGCGGCCCGGGCCCGGCGCCATGATCCCCCGCCGTGCAGGTTCCCGGACTCGCCCGGCCGGACGGCGCGGGGTTCCGGAACATCAACGAGCCCGTGGCGGCCGGATCCGTGCCGGGAGCCCGCCGGGCCTGAGGTACCATCCGGTGCCCGGCGGCAACCAGGTCACCGGGGGCGCGAGGCCCTATTCCTCGTCCTCCAACCGCTCGATGCCTTCCTCCGAATAGCCGAAGTGATGGGCGATCTCGTGGATCAGCACGTTGCGGACAAGGCGGAACAGGTCCTCCCCCGTTTCCACCCATTCCACCAGGATCGGCTCGCGGTAGAGCAGGATGGTGTCGGGCGGGCCCGGCGCGTCCAGCACGGATTTCTCCGTCAGCGGCGTGCCGCGGTAGAGCCCCGTCAGCTCCCAGGGATGATCGAGGCCGAGCGCCGCCAGCGTTTCCTCGTCCGGCACCTCCTCCACCAGGATGGCGGTGCCGCGCACGGCCTCGCGAAGCGCCTGGGGAATGGCGGCAAAGGCGGTCTCGGCCAGTTCGGCCAGGTCCTCGGCGGAGGGCGGGGTGCCCCAGCGGGTTTCGGTGTTCGGCATGCGTGAAGGGGGCCATAAGGGGGTTCCCCGTCAAGCAGGAACCGTCCGCCCATGGCAGAGCCCCTTTCGCCCCTCCGGCGCGCCAGCCTGCCGGCGCTGCTCCCCGCCTGGGCCATGGAGGAAGGACGGGACGCCATTGCCCGCGCGTTCCGCTTTCGCGACTTTTCCGAGGCCTTCGCCTTCATGGCCCGCGTGGCGCTGCTGGCCGAGAAGCACGACCACCATCCCGAATGGTCCAACGTGTGGAACCGGGTGGAGATCGCCCTCACCACCCACGACGCCGGCGGGCTGAGCGAGCGCGACATCGCCATGGCCGCCGCCATCGACGCCCTGCTGCCTCCGGACGCCATGACCCAGGCGTGAACCCCCGCCGGCGCGCCGATGCCGCGCCGGGGGCACGCCGGTGTTGCGCCCGGCGTCCGGCAGGGGCAGCCTCCGCGCCAAAGCCGCCGAGGCGGCGAGGAGGAACGCCATGCCCATCACCCGCCGCGCCGCGCTCGCCGCCCCCGCGCTGCTCGCCGCCACCTCCTTTGCCGCGCGCGCCCAGGGGAACTTCCCCACCCGCCCCGTGCGGATCATCGTGCCCTACACGCCCGGGGGCGTGTCGGACATCACCGCCCGCCTGATCGCCGAGCCGCTCGCGGCCCAGTGGGGCCAGCCCGTGCCGGTGGAGAACCGCGCGGGGGCGGACGGCATCATCGGCACGGAGGTGGTGGCGAAGTCGGCGCCGGACGGCCACACCCTCGCCCTCGTCTCGGTCGGACACCCCGTGAACGCGGCGTATTACCGGCTGCCCTACGACACGATGAAGGACTTCTCCTTCGTCACCCTCACCACGCGCACGCCGCTGGTGATCGTCGCCGGCAAGACCTTCGGCCCTTCCACCCCGGCCGAGCTGGTGGCGCGCGCGAAGGATTCCCGCGCGCCGCCGGTCACCTTCGCCGGCACGGGCGGGGTGGTGCGCCTCGCACCGATCCTCTTCGCCCAGCGCGCGGGGATCGAGATGACCTACGTGCCCTATCGCGGCTCCACCCAGGCGCATCCGGACATCATGGCCGGGCGGGTGGACGTCATGTTCGACACCGTTCCCGCCGCCCTCGCCCATGTCCAGTCGGGCTCCTTCAAGGCCATCGCCACCACCGGCGCCGCCCGCGCGCCGCAGCTGCCGGACGTGCCCACCCTGGGCGAGGCCTTCATGCCGGGTTTCGAGGCTTCCACCTGGGGCATGGTGATCGGCCCGGCCAATATCCCCGAGCCGCTGCTCGCGAAGCTTTCCGCCGATTGCGGCGCGGCCGTGATGCGCCCGGAGATCGCCGCCCGCCACGCGGCGCTGGGGGCCGAGGTCACCCGCTCGATGCCGGCCGAAACGCGGCGCTTCGTGCAGGCCGAGCTGGACAAGTGGGGCGATGCCGCGCGCCGCGCGGGCATCCAGCCCCAGGCGGCCGGCTGAGCCATGGCGCGCCCGACCATGCCGCGTGCTAGCCTGCCGGGAAACGGGAGGAACGACACGCCATGGCCCATGCGCTGCCCACCGCCCCTGCCCTGCTGGGCCTCGCGCTGATGGCCGCGCCCGCCGCCGCCCAGGCGCCCGCGCCGCCCGCCTCCGCCGAGGTGGTCCGCACCCTCGCCCCCGGCGGCACGCTGCGGGCCGCGATCAACTTCGGCAACACCGTGCTGGCCCAGCCGGACCCCGCCACCGGCGCGCCCCGCGGCGTCTCGGCGGAACTGGCCACGGAACTCGGGCGGCGCCTGGGCGTGCCCGTCTCCTTCATCACCTTCGACAGCGCGGGCAAGGTGACGGATGCGAACAAGGAAGGCGCCTGGGACGTTGCCTTCCTGGCGCGCGACCCCGTGCGTGCCCAGGGCATCCTGTTCACCGCGCCCTACGTGGTGATCGAGGGCACCTACATGGTGTCCCAGGCCTCCCCCCTGCAAAGCGTGGAGGAGGTGGACCGCCAGGGCACCCGCGTCGCCGTGGGCCGCGGCAGCGCCTACGACCTTTATCTCACGCGCGCGCTGCGCAACGCCGAGCTGGTGCGCGCGCCCAGCTCCCCCGAAGCCATTGCCCTGTTCCTGCGCGACCGGCTGGAGGCCGCCGCCGGGGTGAAGCAGCCCCTGGTGGAGTATGCGGGCGCCCATCCGGAGGTCCGCGTGATCCCGGGCCGCTTCATGGTGATCGAGCAGGCGGTCGGGATCCCCTCCGGCCGCGACGCCGGCCTGCCCTTCGTCCGCGCCTTCGTGGAGGAGATGAAGGCCTCCGGCATGGTCGCCCGGGCCCTCGCCTCCAGCGGCCAGGGCGACGCGGCGGTGGCTCCGCCCGCGCCCTAGGCCGCCCCCGCCTCCCCGGGCGCGAGGCCCAGCACCTCCCGCACCAGCGCCCGCGGGTCCTCCGCCGGCAGGGCGCCGTCCAGCAGCAGCATGGCCAAGCCGTGCACGAGGCCCCAGGCCCGCAGCGAGGCCGCGCGCGACCCGGCGACGGCCGAGAGCGCCGCGAAGGCCGCGCCCCGCGCCTCGCCCAGGCCCTCGTCCTTCGCCCGCGCCGCCAGCGGCCCGAACATCAGCCGGAACCGCGCCGGACGGGCCAGCGCGAACTCCACATAGGCAAGCCCCATGGCGTCCAGCGGCGCCCCGGGCATCCCCGCCGCCGCCGCGCGCAGCGCCGTCCCGAAGGCTGTGAAGCCGCGCGCCGCCAGCCGCGCCAGCAGCGCCTCCTTGTCGGGCACGTGCCGATAGGCCGCCGCGGGCGACACCCCCGCGCGCCGCGCCACCTCCCGCAGGGAGAGGGCGCCGTCCCCGCCCTCGTCCAGAAGCGCCTCCGCCGCGTCGAGCAGGGCGGCAAGGAGGTCACCGTGATGGTAGGGGCGATTCGATGTTGACACTGCTTACATGCCTGTTAAGTTAACATCATTCACATAGCGGAGCCCGCCTGTCATGCCCATCCCTGTCGTGGTGCACCTGGCCTTCTCCCTCCTAGCCATGCTGGCCGTGCCCATTGCCCTTCTCGTTCCCAAGCTGCGCCGGGGCGGCCACCGCCTCTGGGGGCGCCTCGCCGCGCTCGGCCTTTGCGGCGCCGCGCTGAGCGCGCTGTTCGTGGCGCGCCACGGCCCCTCCCCCTTGCACGTCCTGGCCATCGCCCTGCTGCTGACGGTCGCGCGGGCGGTTTTCCAGGCGCGGCATGGCCGGATCGCCTCCCATCGCCGCCTCATGCTGATCGCCGGCGGCAGCCTCTACGTCGCGGGCGCCGCCGCCATGCTCATCCCCGGGCGGCTGGCCCACCGGCTGCTGTTCGGCTGAGCCCGCCCCTTACGCCGCGGCCAGCCCCGGGCCAGGATCGCGCCATGCGAACCTTCCCCTTCGTCACCGTCGACGTCTTCACCGACCGCCGCTTCGGCGGCAACCCGCTGGCGGTCTTCCCCGACGCGCGGGGCCTGTCGGACGCCGAGATGCAGGCCCTGGCCGCCGAGTTCAACCTGAGCGAAACCACCTTCGTCCTGCCGCCCGAGGACCCCGCCAACACCGCCCGCGTGCGCATTTTCCACCGCACCGCGGAGATGCCCTTCGCGGGCCACCCGAATGTCGGCACGGGATTCGTGCTGGCAGACCGGGCCGTGGGCGGAATCCTGCGCTTCGAGCAGATCGCGGGGCTGGTGGAGGTGCGCCTGGCGCCGGACGGTCAGGGCGCCACCATCGCGGCCCCGCAGCCCCTGCGGATCGGGGCCGCGCTGCCCCCCGCCGTTGCCGCCGCCTGCGCCGGCATCGCGCCGGAGGAGATCCTCACCGCCCGCCATCCGCCGACGCTCGCCTCCGACGGCGGCAACCACCGCCTGCTGGTGGAGGTGACACCGGCGGGCCTTGCCGATGCCGCCCCGGATGTGGCCGCCTTTCGCCGCGCCCTCGCCGCGCACCCGGCGGAACTCGGCGGCCTGATCTCGCTCTACCTGTACCGGCGCGAGGGGGCGGGGGTCCGCGCCCGCATGTTCGCCCCCGTCACCGGCACGCCGGAGGACCCTGCCACCGGCAGCGCCGCCACGCCCCTGGCCGGCTTTCTGCTGCATCTTTCCGGCGCCGGCGAAGCGGCCCTCGACATCATCCAGGGCGTTGAGATGGGCCGCCCGAGCCTGCTGCGCACCACGGCGCGGCGGGGGCCGGACGGCATCCGCGCGACGGTGGGCGGAGGCTGCGTGCCGGTGCTGCGGGGGGAAGCGACCCTGTGAGGCCGGGAGCGCCTCAGCCCTCCTCCCCCGCCATGGCGCGCAGGGCGGCGGGCCCCATCCCCGACGCACGCAGGGTCCGGATCGCGACCGCCCCATCCCGCTTGGCCAGCCGCCGCCCGTCCGGGCCCAGCAGCAGCGGGTGGTGCCGGTAGAAGGGCACGGGCCAGCCCATCAGCGCCTGCAGCAGCCGGTGGAGCTCCGTCGCGCGCTTCAGGTCCTCGCCCCGCGTCACCAGCGTCACGCCCTGCGCCGCGTCGTCATGCGTGACGCAGAGGTGATAGGAGGCCGGCGTGTCCTTGCGGGCCAGCACCACGTCACCGAAGGCGGCGGGGTCGCAGCGGACCGGACCTTCCCCCACCTCCTCGAAGAACAGCGGTCCGCTCACCTCCGCCAGCGCCGCCGCCATGTCCAGGCGCAGCGCATAGGCCTCCCCGGCAGCCAGCCGCGCCGTGCGGGCCGTGGCGGAGAGCCGCCGGCAGGTGCCGGGATACGGCACGCCCTCCGGCCCATGCGGCGCCGCGCCGATCGCCGCCCATTCCCGCGCGATCTCCGCCCGCGTGCAGAAACAGGGATAGAGCAGCCCGCGTGCCGAAAGGTGTTCCAGCACCGCCCGGTATTCCGCGAGATGCGCGGACTGCACGCGCACCGGCCCATCCCAGCCCAGGCCCAGCCAGGACAGGTCCTCCGGGATGGCCGCGGCGTATTCCGGCCGGCAGCGGGTGGCGTCGATATCCTCGATGCGCAGCAGGAACCGCCCGCCCGCCTCCCGCGCCGCCCGCCATGCGAACAGGGCGGAGCGCAGGTGGCCCAGGTGGAGAAAGCCCGTCGGGCTCGGCGCGAAGCGCGTGGCCAGCGGCGCGGGGATCGGGGGGCTTGCTGCCATCGCGCCAGCCGGGTTAGCGGGGCAGGACACGCAAGGGAAGCATCATGCCGGATCTGGACGGAGCGTCCCTGGACGGGCCGCGTTGGGGCCCTGCCTCGAAGGGAAGGATCAAGCAGATCGTCTTCCTGCTGCACGGCCTCGGGGCCGACGGCAACGACCTGATCGACCTCGCGCCCCGCTGGGCCCAGGCCATGCCGGACGCGCTGTTCATCTCCCCTCACGCCCCCACCCCCTACCAGGGCGCACCCTTCGGCCGGCAATGGTTCGGCCTGACCGACCGCGACCCCGCGCGGATGGAGGCCGGGGTGCGCGCCGCCGTGCCCGCGCTGGACGCCGCCATCACCCGCGAATGCCGGGCCGCCGGCATCCCCGAGACCAACGTGATGCTGATGGGCTTCAGCCAGGGCGCCATGACGGCCCTCTTCTGCGGCCTCCGCCGCGCGACGCCACCGGCCGCCATCCTGGCCTTTTCCGGCATCCTGCTGGGTCCGGCCTCCCTTGGCGCGGAGTTGCGCGGGCGCCCGCCGGTGCTGCTGGTGCACGGGGAGGCGGACGAGGTGGTCCCGGTGGCGGGCAGCCGGGTCGCCGAGCGCGAGTTGCGCGACGCCGGCGTTCCCGTGGAGGCCGTGTATTCCCCCCGACTCGGCCACGGCATCGACGATGCCGGGCTCGCGGCCGGCGCCCTCTTCCTTCAGCGCGCCGCGGCAGGCCTTCCGGAGCCGTGAATCGGCCCGGACCGCCACCTTCCGCAACGGCGGCGTGACGGTCCCGTGAAGCCGGATGGGGGATGAGTTGCACCCCCTGCGCCCCCCTGCCATCCTTCCCCCGTTCGGGGCGGCGCCACTTGATCTGGGGCCCGACCGCCCGGCGGAGCCCCAGGACTGGTGAAGCCGCGCCTCCGGCAAGGAGCAGCGCGTGCCAGAAGGTTCCCAGATTGGCGGTGCCGAGATCGGCGGCATCGGCGACTTCCCCGCGTTCAACGCCGCCGCCTTCAACGCACCGGGGGGCCGTGGCTATCCCGCCCTGGTGCTGAACGCGGATTTCCGGCCGCTCTCCTACTTCCCGCTCTCGATCTGGTCCTGGCAGGACGCCGTGAAGGCCGTGTTCCTGGACCGCGTTTCCGTGCTGAACGAGTACGAGACGGAGGTTCACTCCACCAGCCTGACGATGCGCCTGCCCAGCGTGATCGCGCTGAAGGAATACATCCCCGCCGCCCGGCGCCCGGCCTTCACCCGCTTCAACGTGTTCCTGCGCGACCGCTTCGCCTGCCAGTACTGCGGCGCCGACCGCCCTGCCCCCGACCTGACCTTCGACCACGTCATTCCGCGCAGCCGCGGCGGCCGCACCACCTGGGAGAACGTCGTCGCCGCCTGCGGCCCCTGCAACCTGCGCAAGGGATCGAAGCTTCCGCGGGAGATCGGCATGCACCCGCGCCAGCCGCCGCGCCAGCCCACCTCCTGGGAGCTGCAGGAGAACGGCCGCGGCTTCCCGCCCAACCACCTGCACGAAAGCTGGCGCGATTATCTCTACTGGGACAGCGAACTGGAAAGCTGAGGAAGCTCCTGCCCTGGGCCCTTTTCTTTCCCTCTCGCGGCGACCCCGCTAGAATGCGGCCCATGCTGCCCAGGGCCCTTCCGCTCCTCGCCGCGCTTCTGCCCCTGCTCGGAGCCTGCGGCGGGCGTTCCTCCGCCGGCCTTTCCACCGGGGACGCCTTTGCCCGCCTGCCGGAGGAGATCGCCGGCTTCCACAAGACGCGTCCGGAGATCCCCAGGGGCTCCGGTCTCGTCGCCCGCTTCGACCACGCCAACCGCGCCTCCGCCTCGGTGCTCGCCATGCCGCCGAGCAGCCGGTCCGACGCGCGCGACGGCGAGGACGGGCCGGAGGTCAGCGCCGCGATGGAGGTCTTCGCCCGCGCGACCCTGGTGGACGCCGCCTCCCGCCGGGAGAACGCCACGCTTCGCCACTTCGGCGCCCGCCTGGCCGAGGCCGGGCCGGCCGCGCGCTGCCTCGACGTGCAGGTCCGGGGCGACGTTCCCCGCCGCCAGCTCGGCTGCGCCGCCATGCTGGAGCGCCGGGTCTTCGTGGTGACCATGATCGCGCCCGAATCGGTGGAACCCCGCAACGGCGCGCGCGATCCCCTCCTGGCCGTCACGCTGCGCCTGTTCGGGGCGTTGTCCGGCCTGGCCGATCCATGGGCCGACGAAGCGCTGCCCCTGCCGGCCGCCGTGCCCCCCGCGCCACCGCGCCGTGCCCCGGCGCTTCCGCGCCCGATGCTTTCCCCGGGTGGGCCGACCTTCCGGACCTGAGGCGGCGGTCCGGGTGCCGCGGCGCGCTAGATCCGCTCGCTCACCTTGATGGCGACCTTGCACCCGGCCTTGATGACGCGCGACAGCAGCTTGTAGGCCGGTGCCAGCTCCGCCTCGTTCTCCAGGCCGATGTCGCGGTGCTCCAGCTCCTCCTGGCGGAAGCGCTCGATCTTGTCGCGCAGCGGGGCCTCGTCGTCGCCGAGCGTCGCGTGCTGGGCGGCATAGTGCTCGTCGATGGCCTCTTCCACCGCGACCGTGCAGGCCATGGCGCCGCGATGCCCGATCAGGGCGGTGGCCGCCCCCAGCGCGAAGCCGGCCACGTGCCAGATCGGCAGCAGCGCCGTGGGCCGCACGCGGCGCGTCCCGATCAACTCCGCGAAGGTGTCCAGGTGCACCTGCTCCTGCGCCTTCATGTGCTCCAGCACCGGTCCGTACTTGGTCCGGCCGAGCACCGCGAGCTGCCCCTCGTAGATCCGCTTGGCGCCGTATTCCCCGGCATGGTCCACCCGGATGGTGCGCGCCACGTAGTCGCGCGGCGTCGGGTCGCCCGGCAGACGCCCCTCCAGCGTGCCGCGTCCGGTCCGCATCCCGTCACCCATCGCGTCGTTGCTGGCCTGGCTCATCGATCGGTCCCCTTGCGAGCCCAGTTAAGCGCGAGCCCGCCCAGCACAAGCGCGTAGATCAGGTTCATCGCCGCCATGGAGACCGCCAGCCCCGGGATCAGGTAGGCTGCGGCGTCGCATGGCTTGGCCGGCCTGGCGGCCAGGCTCCGCATCAGGTCGTCCACCGACATCCCCGTCCCTGCGGTGGGCGCCGCGCAGGAGGGCAGCGGGCTGGGCCACCAACCCTGCTCCACCCCCACATGCAGCCCCGCGATCGCCCCGGACACCAGCACCGCCGCCCCGGCCAGCGCCAGCAGCGCGCGGGACCGCAGCCCCGCCGCCAGCGCCGCCAGCACAACCGCCACCCAGTAGGGCCAGCGCTGCCACAGGCAGAGCGCGCAGGGCGCCATCTCTCCGAACCGCTCCGAGGCCAGGGCCACGAGCGGCGCCGCGGCGGCCAGGAGGGCGGCGATCGTGGCGTGTTGCCGGGTGCTCATCGGGTGCTCATCCTGCGCGGCAGGCTGGCGCCCGGCCACCGGGCCGGCAAGCCCCGCCCGCGCATGGCCGCATTTCGCGAAGCGGCCGGGCGCAGGTGCCGGCCCGGTGGCCGGGCGCAACAGGCAGGAGGGAACCCATGCGAACCACCGTGAGCAAGGCGAAGAACGCCACCTATGACGCGGGCCTGAGAGGCTTCTTCGCCTATCGCGACCTCGGCGCGCGGGAGGCAACGGGCGGAGGCCACGCCGCCCACATCATCCGCGCCGTGCCCGGGGAAGGGCCCAAGCCCGCCTGGCACACCCACGACCTCGGCTTCCAGCTGGTCCTGGTGCTCCAGGGCTGGGTGCGCTTCGAGTACGAGGACATCGGCGAGGTGCTGCTGGAGCGCGGCGACAGCGTGGTTCAGCCTCCCGGCATGCGCCATCGGGAGGTCGCCCATTCGGACGACCTCGAGATGCTCGAGGTCACCTCCCCCGCCGCCTTCCAGACCGCGGAGGCCGATGCGCCCGCGGCCTGATCGCGCGCGCCTTCTGGACGGGCGGTGCCCGCCGTGGCATCCAGCAGCGCGGCCCTTCCCAGGGCGCGCCGCGACCCGTGCGGGTGTGGCGGAACGGTAGACGCGACGGACTCAAAATCCGTTTCCGGCAACGGAGTGTCGGTTCGAGCCCGACCACCCGCACCACGGCCGCTTTCCCGTCCTGCCGCAGGCGCCGAGGGCCCGTTTGAACATTCCTGCCCTGCTGGACGTCCTCACCGGGCTGGCGGCCGTGCTCCTTGCGCTGTTCGGCTGCGCCGGGATCGGGGATCCGCTCCTTGGCCCCGTTCTGGCGCCCGGCGGGGCACGAAACCGCCTGGGCCTCGCCGCCGCCATTGGCATCTCCGTCTTCCTGGCCCTGTGCGGGATCATGGAACTGTTCTCAGTGGCCAGCCCGGCCGCCGGCGGGGCCTTCCTGGCCGTCGGCTGCCTTCTCTGGGTTCGCCGCCACGCGGTGCCCGCGCTGCGGCGGCGGGCGCCGTTCGCGGCGGGTCCGGGCTCGCCCCTTGCTGCCTTGTCCGCGGCACAGCCTCCCGTCTCGCCCGCTGCATGGGCCGTCCTGCTGGCCGCCGCCCTGGCCTGCCTCCTGCTCGTGGCCAACAGCGCCCACTGGCACTTCGGCAACCGCGACGACGCCCAGGGCTACCTGGTCCTCTACACCCGCATCGTCGAACTCGGCGCGATGGGCGCCGACCCCTTCCTTTACCGGCGCTTCGAGGCCGGACTGGGCGGCGGCACATACCTCTACCTGCTGCACGCCTGGCCGATGGGCATCGAGGGCATCCGCGTGATGGATATCGGCCTGGGGCTGTTCCTGCTGGCCGCCCTGATGGCTCCGGGCCTGTGGGAGGCCCAGGAGGCGGACCGGCGCCGCGGCTGGCCCGCGGCCATCGGGGCCACCGCTCTGCTCCTGGCCGTGGCCTTCGCACCCGGCGTGAACATGACGCCCGAGATCATCGCCATGGGCATGTTCCTCGCCCTGCTCCGCCTGGCGGTGCGGCTGGCCGAAGGCACCGGCGGGTGGCGCCGCGCACCGCTTCTCGGCCTGCTGGTCTTCGCCCTGGCCTGCGTGAAGACCACGTTCCTGATCCCCGCCGCCGCTGTTGTCGGCGTGACCTACCTCGTGCTCCTGCTGCGCGAGCGGAGCGCGAGGAACCTTGTCGAGCCCATCGCCGCCGCCCTGTTCTGCCTCGCCCTCATGGCGCCCTGGATGCTGGTTTCCTTTCGCGCCGTCGGCACGGCCTTCTTTCCCGTGCTCGGGATCGGCAAGCTTTCGCCGGCGGAGGTCGCCGGCTTCGCCTCCCCGTCCGACTTCCTGAAGTCTTCCGTCCGCATCGGCCTCATCATGGCGCTGCCGCTCTGGATGGGCCTGCGCTCCCTGCGGCGCGGCCTGCCCGCCCCGGCCCTGGCCGCTGCCCTGCTGCCCTTCGCCTGCACGGCCGTCTTCATCCTGTTGCAGGCGAAGTACACGGTGGCCGGCTACCGCTACGGCTATGCCGGGGCCTGCGCGGTGTTCCTGTTCTACCTGACCGCCTGGCTGCGCGAACCCGGCGGGCGGGCGGAGCGCCGCGTGGTCGCGCCCCTCCTTCTCGCGGTCGGCCTGAACGTCTCGGTCTACTTCATCGTCGCCCCCGGCTACGCGGCGGACACCTTCCACGGCGGCTTCCTTTACCGCGCCCTCGTGGGCGTCCCGCCCGACCAGACGGAGGAAGCCCTCCGGGACCGGCGGGAGGCGCTGCGCCGGATGCAGGCGGCCGTGCCCGCGGGGGCGCCGCTGCTCGTGCGGGTGGACCTACCCTATGTGCTGGATTTCCGCCGCAACACGATCCTCGCCATGGACTGGCCAGGCCTGATCGGTCCGGGGCAAGGCCCGCCCGCCATCGATTCCCCGACCAACTGGCGCGCCTATCTCCGCGCTTCCGGCGTCCGGTTTCTCGCCTATTCCTACGGCGACCGCGCCGGCACCGCGGCTTCGGGGATGGAACAGCAGCTCGCGCGCTCCGAGAGCCTCTGGCAGAGAACCCTGCTGAGCCGGACCCTGGGCGTGCAGGCCGTGCTGGCCGTGCTCCAGGAAACGGAAGCCATCCTCCACGACGACGGCGTGCGCTGCGTGATCGACCTCGGCCCGCCTGGATGAGCCACCCGGGCCCATCACTTTCGCCGGGCATTCCGGAGCACGCCTGGACCCGGCCCTGCGGGCATGGCCATTTGGGTGGGTGAAACCCAACGGATGCCCGGCGCCTTCCTGCCTCCGCCATGCCGTACACGGCCCATACCACCCACCGCACCGGCCCTGGCGCGCCTCTCCGCGCCGGCGGGCAAACCTCGGGGCGGGACACCAGGCAACAAGGACGCCGATGACCCGTCCATGCTGAGCTTTCTCGAGGATGGCGGGCGTTTGGGCGCGCTGATCCGCGCCCATGACTGGCGTGCGACGGGCTTCGGCCCGCCCGAGGTCTGGCCGCAGTCGCTGAAAACCCTGGTGGGCGTGATGCTGGGCTCCCGCCAGCCCATGTTCGTGGCCTGGGGCCCGCGGCAGCTCACCCTCTACAACGACGGCTATGCGGAAATCCTGGGCGCGAAGCACCCGGCCGCGCTGGGCCAACCCTTTCTGGAGGTCTGGGCGGAGATCGCCGGGGACCTCCGCCCCATCGTCGAGCAGGCCTATGCCGGGCAATCCGTCCACATGGACGACATCCGCCTGCTCATGCAGCGCAACGGCTACCCGGAGGAGACGCATTTCGCCTTCTCCTACACGCCCATCCGGGGAGTGGGCGGCGTCGTGGAGGGCTTCTTCTGCCCCTGCATGGAGACCACCCGCCAGGTCATCTCCGTCCGCGCCCTGCGCGACAGCGAAGCCCTGGCCCACCAGATCTTCGACAGCGTCACCGACCACGCCATCATGGTCACCGATCTCGTCGGCCAGGTTACGCACTGGAACGAGGGCGCGCGCCGCATCTTCGGCTGGACCGAGGACGAGATGCTCGGCCATTCCGCCGACCGTATCCTGACGCCCGAGGATCGGGCGGAGGACCGCCTGGCCGCCGAGCGGCGCGAGGCGCTGCAAGCCGGCCATTCCCCCAATGAGCGCTGGCACTGCCGCGCCACCGGCGAGCGCTTCTGGGCCACCGGGGAGGTGACGCCGCTGCGCGACGACGCCGGCACCCTGGTCGGCTTCGTGAAGGTGCTGCGCGACCGCACCGCCCAGCGCGAGGCCGAGCGCGCGCTTGCGCTCAGCGAGCAGCGGTTGCGGGAGGGCGCGGAGGCCGTGCCCGGGTTTGTCTGGACCACCGACAGCACGGGCGCGATCACCTACACCAGCCGACGCTGGCACGAATATTCGGGCGCCACCCCCGCGCAGACGCTGGGCGGCGACTGGGCGGCCCTTATCCATCCGGAGGACAAGGCCGCCGCGGCCACCCGCTGGAACGCCAGCGTCGTGGAAGGCACGCCCTACGAGGCCGAGTTCCGGCTTCGCCGCGCCGACGGCGCCTACCGCTGGTGGCTTGCCCGCGCCCAGCCCGTCCGCGCCGAGGACGGTTCCATCCACCGCTGGATCGGCGTTTCCTCCGACATCCAGGAGATCGTGGAGGCGCGCGAAACCCTCGCCCGCTCCCGCGAGGATCTGGAGGCGAGGGTCGCCGAGCGCACGCGCGAGCGCGACCGCATGTGGCGGCTTTCCACGGACATCATGCTTGTCGCCGATTTCAGCGCGCGGATCATGTCGGTGAACCCGGCCTGGACGGGCATTCTGGGCTGGGCGGAGGATGAGCTGATCGGCGCCGACTTCCTGAGCCTTGTCCACCCCGACGACATCGAGGCCACGCAGGCCGAGGTGAGCCGCCTGGCCGCCGGCGTCACCACGCTGCGCTTCGAGAACCGCTATCGCCGCAAGGACGGGACCTTTCGCTGGCTGTCCTGGACGGCGGTGCCGGACGAGGGCTTCATCCACGCCGTCGGCCGCGACATCCAGGCGGAGAAGGAGGCGGCCGAGGCGCTGCGCACCACCGAGGCCGCCCTGCGCCAGGCGCAGAAGATGGAGGCGGTCGGGCAACTCACCGGCGGGCTCGCGCACGACTTCAACAACCTGCTGACCGGCGTGATCGGCAGCCTGGACCTGATGCAGCGCCGCATCGCCGCCGGCCGCTCTGCCGAGGCCGGGCGCTACGTCGCGGCCGCCATTGCCTCGGCCAACCGCGCCGCCGCCCTCACCCACCGCCTTCTCGCCTTCTCCCGACGCCAGCCGCTGGCCCCTCGCCCGGTGGATGCGAACGGGCTCGTCACATCCATGGAGGACCTGCTCCGCCGCACCATCGGCGAGAGCATCCGGCTGCGCATCCACACGGCCGAGAACCTGTGGCAAACCCTGTGCGACCCGCACCAGCTCGAAAGCGCGCTGCTCAACCTTTCCATCAACGCCCGCGACGCCATGCCCGAAGGCGGGCGCCTGTGCATCGAGACACGCAACATGCCGATGCGCGGGGGCACCGCCGGACCGGAAGGCGAGATCCCGCCGGGCGACTACATCGGCATTCTCGTCTCCGACACCGGCACCGGCATGGACGCCGAGACGGTCGAGCGCGCCTTCGAGCCCTTCTACACCACCAAGCCCATCGGCCAGGGCACCGGCCTGGGCCTCTCCATGGTCTACGGCTTCGCCCGCCAGTCCGGCGGCCACGCCCGGATCGAGTCCACGCCGGGGCGGGGCACCACCATCACCCTTCTCCTGCCACGCTCCGAGGAGGAGGGCGCCGGCGGCGGGGGCGGGGCCACGGCCCCGGCCTTGCCCCGCCCGGAGGAGCGCAGCGAGGTCGTGCTGGTGGTCGAGGACGAGCCGGTGGTGCGCGACCTCGTGGTCGAGGTCCTGTCCGGCCTGGGCTACCGCGCGCTCCAGGCGGTGGATGGCCCCACCGGGCTGAGCATTCTCGAATCCCGCGCCCGCATCGATCTGCTGGTGACCGACGTGGGCCTGCCCGGCCTGAACGGACGCCAGCTGGCCGATGCCGCCCGCCGCCACCGTCCGGGCCTGCGCGTGCTTTTCATGACCGGCTATGCCGGCAACGCGGAGATCGAGGGCAGCTTCCTGGAACCGGGCATGGAGCTGATCACCAAGCCCTTCGACATCGACGCACTGGCCGGACGCATCCGCGCCATGCTTGCCTGATGCCGTGCCGCCGGCAGCCCACCGGCCGCGCGGGCACCCTGCCATCACCCGAAGGGAACCGACGATGGACCAGATGACGCGAACCGCGCTTCCAGGCCGCCGGCGCCTGCTCGCATCGGGTTTGGCCCTGCCGGCGCTCGCCCTCGCGCCACGCCGCGCGGCGGCCCAGCCCGGCCCGCCGCTCACCGTCGCCTCCAAGCTCGACACCGAGGGCGCGCTGCTCGGGCAGATGATGGCGGCCACCCTCGAGGCCCGCGGCGTTCCCGTGCGTGCCCGCCTTCAGCTCGGCCCCACCCGCATCCTCCGCCAGGCGATCCTGGCGGGGGAGGTGGACCTTTACCCGGAATACACGGGCAACGGCGCCTTCTTCTTCCAGCAGGAGGACGACCCCGCCTGGAAGCGCGCCGACACCGCCTTTGAGCGCGTGAGAACGCTGGACGCCGAGCGCAACGGCATCGCCTGGCTCCGCCCCGCGCCGGCCAACAACAGCTGGGCCATCGCGGTGCGCGGCAACCTGCCGCTGCGCACGCTGGAGGACCTCCCCGGCCATCTGGCGGCGGGCGGCGCCTTCAAGCTCGCGGCCTCCGCCGAATTCGTGGAAAGCCCGGCCGCCCTGCCCGCCTTCCAGCGCGCCTACGGCTTCACCCTTTCGCCCCAGCAACTGCTTGTGCTGCCCGGCGGCGACACGGCGGTGACGATGCGCGCCGCCGCCGAGGGGCTGAGCGGGGTCAACGCCGCCATGGTCTACGGCACGGACGGCGCCATCTCCGCGCTGTCCCTCCGCGTGCTGGAGGACACCAGGGGCGCCCAGATCGTTTACCAGCCCGCCCCCTGCGCGCGGGGCGAGGCCGCACGCCGCCTGCCGCGGCTGGAGGAATGGCTGGGGCCCGTTTTCGCGGCCCTGACGCTGGAGCGCCTGCAGGCCCTGAACGCCGCCGTGGTGGTGGAAGGGCGCCCGCTGCGCGACGTGGCGCGCGAGCACCTGCGCGGCACCGGGCAGCCCGGCTGATGCGCGCGGGCGAGCCGGCCCCCGGGCCGCCCGGGCCCGCCCTCCCGGCGCTCGCGCCCCTCGCCCTTGCCGCCGGGCTCGCGCCCCTGCTGCTGGGCTGGATCGCCGTCGCCCCCAACAGGCTGCTGTCCCCCCGTCCGGCGGCGCTGGCGGAAACCGGCCCCGTGCTGCTGGCCTGGGCCCTGTTCCACGCGGCCCTCCTCGCCCTGCTTCTCGCGGCCTGGCGGCCCCGCCCGAACTGGCTGCCCGAGGGCGCGGCGGTTCTCGCCATCCTCGCCCTCGCGGCCACGGTGGGCCTGGGCACCGCGGCCGGCCTGCCGCCGGGCGCCGCCGCCGCCCGCGCCGCCCCCGCCGCCGGCGCCTGGGTCGCCCTGCTGGCCCTGGCCCTGGCCACCGCGGCCGCTTCGGCCCTGCGGGGCGGCACCCCGGCCATCCCCCTGCTGGCCGCCCTGCTGGGCATCGGTGCCCTCGGCGCGGCGGGGCTGCTCGATTCCCTTTCCCTTGTGCGGGAAGCCCAGGGGCGCGCGGCGGATCTCCGCGCCGCCCTGGCCGGGCACCTGGCCCTGTCCGCCGCGGCCCTGCTGCTGGCGCTGCTGGCCGCCCTGCCACTCGCCGCCCTGTCCCTGTCCCGACCCCGGCTGGAAGCCGCCTTCCTGGGCGCCGCCTCCGGCATCCAGGTGATCCCCTCCATCGCCCTCTTCGGCCTGCTCATCGCCCCTCTCGCGGCGCTGGCCTCCGCCTTTCCCGGCCTGCGCGCGGCGGGGCTGGGCGGCATCGGCCCTGCCCCGGCGGTGATCGGCATCGCCGCCTATCTCGTTCTCCCCCTCGGCCGCGGCGTCCTGTCCGGGCTGCGCGTCGCCTCCGCCGATCTGGTGGAGGCCGCCCGCGGCCAGGGCCTCTCGCCCGGCCAGGCCCTCTGGCAGCTCCGCCTGCCGCTGGGCGCCGGCGTCATGCTGGGGGCGCTGCGCCTGGCCGCCGTGCAGGCCATCGGCCTCGCCACCCTGGCCGCCCTGGTGGGCGGCGGCGGCCTCGGCGCGGTGGTGTTCCAGGGCATCGGCCAGCTCGCCTCGGACCTGATCCTGCTGGGCGTGCTGCCCATCCTGGCGCTGTCGCTCGCCGCCGATGCCGGCATCGCCCTTCTCGCCCGCGTCGCGCCGGGTGGCTCGTGATCGCCTTCGAAGGCGTGTTCCACCGCTTCGGCGCCGTGCAGGCTTTGGAGGACGTCACCTTCGCCGTTCCCACGGGCACCCTCTGCGTCGTGCTGGGCGAAAGCGGCTCGGGCAAGTCCACCCTGCTCCGCACCGTCAACCGCCTGGTCGAGCCCGCCGCCGGGCGCGTGCTGCTGGGCGGGAAGGATGTCGCGGGCGCCGATCCCCAGGCGCTGCGCCGCGGCATCGGCTACGTCATCCAGTCCGTGGGCCTGTTCCCCCACCGCAGCGTGGCCGGGAACATCGCCACGGTGCCCCGCCTGCTCGGCTGGGACCGCGCCCGGACGGAGGCCCGCACGGACGCCCTGCTGGAGATGGTCGGCCTCGACCCCGCCACCTTCCGCGACCGGCGCCCCGCCACCCTGTCCGGCGGCCAGGCCCAGCGCGTCGGCCTCGCCCGTGCCCTGGCCGCCGACCCGCCCGTGCTGCTGATGGACGAGCCCTTCTCCGCCCTCGATCCCGGCACCCGCCGCGGCCTGCAGGCGGCGCTGCGCCGGATCCACGCCGGAACCGGCAAGACCATCCTGCTGGTCACGCACGACCTGGAGGAAGCCCTGGCCCTGGCCGGGCGCATCGCCGTGATGGCCCAGGGCCGCCTCGCGGCCGAGGGAACCCCCGCCGCCGTGCTGGGGCCGGGCGCGCCCGAGCCGCTCCGCCGCATGATCCGCCCGGGCACCCTGGCGCTGCACCGCCTGGCCGCGCTGCCGGCCGCCGGGGCCGCCGCCGAGGGTCCGGCGCCCGGCGCCCCCGCCCTGCCCCCCGGCGCCACCCTCGCCGACGCCCTGCTCCTCATGCTCGACCGCGGCGCCGACCGCCTGTCGTTCGCGGGCAACCCCGGGCGGCACCTGGGCATGGCGGCCATCCTCCGCGCCGCCGCGCCATGAGGCGCCGTGCCACCCTCCTCGCCCTGGAAGCCCTGGCCTTTCTCGCTGCCCTATGGGCCGCGCCGCGCGCCGGAGCGCTCTGGCACGCCCTGTTTCCGGAGGTCGCCCGACCCACCTACCTGCAGGATCCCTGGTTCGCCCTGCTCGGCTCGCACCTCGCGCTCTCGCTGGGCGCCGTGGCGATCGCGGCGGCGATCGGCCTTCCCGCGGGCATCCTGGCCACGCGCCCCGGCGGGCGGCGGCTGCGCCCGGTGCTGGACGCCGCCTTCTCCCTGGCCCAGGGCCTGCCGCCCGTCGCGGCCATCGCCCTGGCCCTTCCCCTGCTCGGCTTCGGCACGGCGCCCACCCTCCTGGCCCTGGTGCTCTACGCCGCGCTCCCCTTCCTCCGCGCGGCCGTGTCCGGCCTGGAAGCCGTCCCCCCCGCCGCGCTGGACGCCGCCACGGGCCTCGGCATGTCCCCCTGGCAGCGCCTTTGGGAAGTGGAGCTGCCCCTCGCCCGGCCCGTGCTGCTGTCCGGCCTCCGCCTCGCCGTCACGCTCTCGGTCGCAACGACGGCAGTGGGCGCGGTGGCCGGGGCGCCCTGCCTGGGCACGCCCATCGTCACCGGGCTGGCCAACGCCAATCCCTCCTATGTCCTCCAGGGCGCCCTCTTCACCGCCTGGCTGGCCCTCCTGCTGGACCGCGCGCTGGCCCTGCTCGCCGCCCCCCTCGCGCCCGGGGAAGCGCCCTGATCCCGGGCCCTGGACTTCCCACCCCATTCCGGTCCATCACGCGCGCCGACCACCCAGAGACCTCGCCCTCCCCCGGCGCCCCCGGCGGCGAGGCGCGCGCCCCACCAGGAACCGCCCCATGGCCGCCGAAACCACTCCCACCTTCGACCGGGTGGCCGACATCATCGCGGAAAACAGCGAGGTGGCCCGCGACAGCATCACGCCGGACAGCCACGTCACCGAGGACCTCGGCATCGACAGCCTGGACTTCCTCGACATCGTCTTCGCGATCGACAAGGCCTTCGGCATCAAGGTGCCCGTGGAGAAGTGGACGCAGGAGGTGAATGCCGGCGAGAAGCCCGCGGACCACTACTTCGTCATGAAGAACCTCGCGACCCGCATCGACGAGCTGGTCGCCGCCAAGGCGGGCTGAGGCGCCCATGCGCCTCGAATACTTCCAGATGATCGACCGCGTGGTGTCGCTGGACGGCGACGCCATCGTGGTGGAAAGCCGCGTGCCCGAGGCCTCGCCGGTGTTCGAGGGCCATTTCCCCGGCCATCCCCTGGTTCCCGGCGTGCTGCTGGTGGAAACCATGGCGCAGGCCAGCGGCTGGCTCATCCTGGGCCGCAACAACTTCGCCCGCATGCCCTTCCTGATGACGGTGAAGGAGGCGAAGTTCCGCTCCTTCGTGGGCCCCGACGCACCGCTCGACGTGTCCGCCCGCATCTCCCACGAGGGCTCCGGCTACACCGTGACCGAGGCCCGCCTGACCAGCGGCGGCAAGCGCATCGCCGAGGCCGAGATCCTGCTGCGCACCATGGACTTCCCCAACCCCGAGCTGGAGGCGGCGATGCGCGCCACCGCCGCCCGGATCGGCCTGCCGGGTTACGCGGCATGACGCGCCAGGACGTGGTGATCACCGGCATCGGCCTCGTCACCGCCCTCGGCGAGGGCCCCGACGCGCATTGGGACGCCCTCTCCGCCGGCACCTCGCCGGTGGTGGACAACACCACCTACGCCCCCTGGCCCGTCCACCCCCTGCCGCCGCTCACCCTCGACCGGCAGATCCCCAAGAAGGGCGACCAGCGCCAGATGGAGCCCTGGCAGCGCCTGGGCACCTATGCCGCGGGCCTGGCCATCGACGACGCCGACGCCCGCGCCCTGGTGGACGACATGCACCTCATCGTCGCCGCCGGCGGCGGCGAGCGCGACCTGGCGCTGGACGAGCAGGTGAACGCCGAGCTGGCCGAGGCGAATGACGGCGCCCGCCTGAACGAGCTGCTGGCCACCGGCCTCCGACCCACCCTCTTCCTTGCCCAGCTTTCCAACCTGCTGGCCGGCAACATCTCCATCGTCCACGGCGTCACCGGCTCGTCCCGCACCTTCATGGGCGAGGAAAGCGCGGCCGCCGACGCGCTCCGCATCGCCCATGCCCGCCTCGCCGAAGGCCGCGGCGGCATCGCCCTGGTCGGCGGCGCCATGACCGCCCAGCGCTGGGACCTGCTGCTGCTCTACCGCGGCGAGGACGGCCTCTGGCAGGGCCCGCACAAGCCGCTCTCCGAACGCGAGCGGCCGGGCATGGTGCTCGGCGGCATGGCCGGCTTCCTGGTGCTGGAAACCGCCGAGCACGCCCGCGCCCGCGGCGCCCGGATCCTCGCGCGCCTCGATGCCGTGGCCAGCAACGCCGCCCGCCGCGCCGCGCCGGGAGAGGCTGCCGCCTCCGCGCAGTCGCTCCTGTCCCAGGTCGCGCCCGGAGGCGTGGATGCCGTCATCTCCGGCGCCACCGGCGCACCCGCTGCCTGGAAGGAGGAGGAGAGCTTCCTTCAAGGCGTCGGCGCACCGGTCCGCCGGCCGGGGAGCCTGATCGGCCACGGGGTGGAAGGCGCCTTCCCCGCCCATGTCGGCCTCGCCGCCCTCGCGCTCCACCGTGGCGGCTTCTTCGCCCCCATGGACCCCGCCGACGCGCCGATGGACCCCGAGGACGCTCCCTCCCGCATCCTCGTCACCGGCTTCGGCCAGTGGCGCGGCGAAGCCCTCGCCACCGTCTCCCGCGCGGAATTCTGAAGCCATGCGCGACCATCTCGGCCGCCCCCTCGTCGCCGTCACCGGCATCGGCGCCGTCACCTCGCTGGGCTTCGGCGTGGCCGAGAGCTGGTCGCGCCTGCTCGCCGGCCAGTCCGGCATCCGCCGCATCACCCGCTTCCCGACCGACCACCTCCGCACCACCATCGCCGGCTGCGTGGACCTCCCGGAGGAGCGCGGCCAGCCCTTCACCAGCCCCATACGCGTCGAGCACATGGCCGCCTTCGTTATCGAGGAGGCCATCACCGAGGCGGGCATCGGTGCCAGGGGCCGCTTTCCCGGCCCCCTCTTCCTCGGCATGCCGCCGGTCGAGGTGGAGTGGCCCGCCCGCTTCGACCTCGCCCGCAAGGGGCACGATCCCTCCTATCCCGGCATGACCGCCACCGCCGCGGGGCGGCACGACATCTACGAGACCTTTCTTTATGGCGGCATCGGCGAGCGTCTGGCCGCGCGCTTCGGCACGCGGGGCGCACCGATCTCGCTGACCACCGCCTGCGCCACCGGAGCCTCCGCCATACAGCTCGGCCTGGAAGCCATCCAGCGGGGCGAGTGCGACGCCTGCATCGCGCTCGGCGCCGACGGCTCCGTGCATGCCGAGGCCCTGATCCGCTTCTCGCTCCTCTCGGCGCTGTCCACCCGCAACGACACGCCGGAAAAGGCCTCCCGCCCCTTCGAGAAGTCGCGCGACGGCTTCGTCATGGCCGAGGGCGCGGCGGCCCTGATCCTGGAGGATTACGACGCGGCGAAGGCGCGCGGCGCCACGATCATCGGCCTCGTCTCCGGCGCGGGGGAGCGCGCGGACAACTTCCACCGCACGCGCTCCAACCCCGATGGCCGCGCCATCGTCGGCGCCATGCGCAACGCGCTGGCCGATGCCGGGCTGGAACCGGGGCAGATCTCCTACGTCAACGGCCACGGCACCGGCACGCCCGAGAACGACAAGATGGAGAACTTCGGCATGCGCGCCGTGTTCGGCGACAACGCGCCGCCCATCTCCTCCAACAAGAGCATGATCGGCCACACGCTTTCCGCCGCCGGCGCGCTGGAAGCGGCCTTCTCCCTGCTCGCCATCCGCGACGGGCGCCTGCCGCCCACCATCAACCACGACGAGCCCGACCCGAACATCACGCTCGACGTGGTGCCCAACGTCGCGCGCGACGCGACGGTGCGGCACGTGCTGTCCAATTCCTTCGGCTTCGGCGGCCAGAACGTCTGCCTGGTCCTTTCGGCGGAACCCACCTGATGCGCGCCCTCCGCCTGCATGGCGACCGCGACCTCCGCCTCGAAAACATCCCCGAGCCCCCGCCGCCCGGGCCGGGCGAGGTGCGGCTGCGCATGCGCGCCGTGGCGCTGAACCACATCGATGTCTGGGGCTGGCGCGGCATGGCCTTCACCCAGCGCAAGCTGCCGATCTGCGTCGGCGCGGAAGCCGTCGGCGAGGTCGTGGCCCTCGGCGAGGGCGTCGAGGGCTGGAAGACCGGCGACCGCGTCGCGCCCTATGGCGCCCAGACCTGCGGCCACTGCCAGGCCTGCGTGGAAGGCCGCGACAACCTCTGCGAGAACGTCTCGGGCGTGATGGGCTTCCATCTCGACGGCTTCGCCCAGGAATACGTGAACCAGAAGGCCCGCCTTCTCGTGCGCGTGCCGGACGCGGTGCCCGACAACGACGCCGCCTGCGCCGCCATCACCTTCTCCACGGTCGAGCACATGCTGTTCGACAACGCGAAGCTGCAGCCGGGCGAGACCATCCTGATCCAGGCCGCGGGATCGGGCATCGGCACGGTGGCCATCAAGGAGGCCAAGGCGCTGGGCTGCACCGTCATCGCCACCGCCGGCGACGACGAGAAGTGCGCCAAGGCCGCGGCACTCGGGGCCGACCACGTGGTGAACTACAGCGAGAAGAACTTCGCCTCCTTCGCGCGGCGCGTCACGGGCAAGCGCGGCGTGGACGTGGTGTTCGAGCATGTCGGCGCCACCACCTGGGCGGGATCGCTGCTGGCGCTCAGGATGGGCGGGCGCCTCGTCACCTGCGGCAGCACCTCGGGCGTCTCGGCCGAGACGAACCTGATGATGATCTTCCAGCGCCAGCTTCGCATCTTCGGCTCCTTCGGCGCCTCCATGCGCAACGTGGCGGACGGTTTGGCCAAGATGGCCGGCGGCATGTCCCCCGTACTGGACCGCGTGATCCCGCTGGAGAACTTCGCCGAAGGGCTGGACCGGCTGGAAAGCCGCCGCGTCTTCGGCAAGATCGTGGTCACCATCTGACCATGGCAGGGAAGGGCGGCGGCCCGGCCGATGCCGCGCTGTCGGCCCTCACACGGCTCGGCTTCTCCGTGCCGCGCGCGCTGGGCCCGGATCTCGCGCCCCGCATCGGCGCCGCCGTCGCGCGCCGCCTCGGCCCCTTCACCGGCGCGCACCGCATCGCGATGGACAACATCGCCGCCGCCTTTCCCGAGAAGGACGCCGATTGGCACCGCCGCATCGCGGATGAGGCCTGGGACAACCTCGGCCGTGTCGCCTGCGAGTACGTCCACATCGACCGCATCTGGGACCTCACCGAGCCCCGGGACCCCAACGGCCGCATCGAGGTGGACGACGCCACCTATGCCCGCTTCACCGAGCTGCGCGAGAGCGGCGGCCCCGTGCTGATCTTCGCCGCCCACCTCGCGAACTGGGAGCTGCCGGCCGTGGCCGCCGCCCGCCACGGGCTGGACGCCGCCGTGCTCTACCGCACGCCGAACAGCCGCGCGGTGGCCCGGGAAATCCTGGCGCTGCGGCAGAGCGCCATGGGTGAGCTGATCCCCGCCGGCCTCATGGCCCCCACCAAGCTCGCCAAGGCGCTCCAGCGGGGCGCTGTGGTCGGCATGGTGGTGGACCAGCGCTTCGCCCGCGGCCCGCGCATCGACTTCCTGGGCCGCCCCGCCCAGGCCAACCCGCTGCTGGCCAACCTGGCCCGCCGCTTCGACTGCCCCGTGCGCGGGGCGCGGGCCATCCGGCTGGAGGGCGGCCGCTTCCGCCTGGAACTGACCGATCCCCTGCCGATGCCGCGCGACGCGGAAGGTCTGATCGACGTGCCCGCCGCCACCCAGGCGATCAACGACGTGATCGCCGGCTGGGTGCGCGAACACCCGGGGCAGTGGCTGTGGATGCACCGCCGCTGGCGGTGAGCCGGCCTCAGCGCAGCAGCGTGTTTCGCAGGAAGTCCTTCACAGCCGCCTTCACCGCCGCCTCCCCGGCCGCGTCGTGCCCCACATGGGCCCCCCGCGCAACGCAGGCGGCGGTGCGCAGCACATAGGGCTCGCTGGTCCCGGCCACGCGCACCACGCCGCCCTCACCTTCCTCCAGCGCGCAGTTGCGCGTGCTCTGCGCCGTGGGCACCGGCACGAGCGGCGCCGAGAGCGGGCTGTCGAAGCCGTGCTGCCCGTTGGGGTACTCCGCCAGCGTCGCGTCCGCGCCCGCTTCCCGCAGGCGCCGCACGAAGTCGCGGCAGGGCGCCACCGGCACGTAGTCGTCGGCGGTGCCGTGGTGCAGGCGGATCGGCACGGGCGAGACCTGCGTGTCCCCCTCGTAGCGGACGTTGCAGGGCGTGTAGAGGCCGATATGCGCCGCGAAGCGGCGCTCACCTCCATACATCCGCCGGAAGCGCTCGCTGGCCGAATACACCGCGGCGACCGCCCCCTTGGAGAAGCCCATCACCGCGATGCGGTCCGCGCGGAGGCGCGGGTGCTCCGACAGGCGGTCCAGCGCGCGATAGGCATCCACCATCATCGCCAGCGAATTGAGCTGGTCCTGGTCCTCCACCGTGCTCACGATGCCCCGGCCCGAGAAGCTGTCCAGGATGAAGGCGGCCACGCCGACCGAATTCAGCTCCCGCGCCCAGAGATCGGCCGAGCCCGAGATGCCGCCCGAGCCGTGCACCATCACCACCGCGGGCACGCGCCCGGTGGCCCCCGGCGGCAGGCGCAGTTCCCCGGCCAGCCAAGCCTCGCGCCCCGGCGCGCCGCCGCGCAGGAACTCCTCCCCCGTCAGCGTGGTGCTGCGGATCGGGATCGCCTCGATCCGGCTGGGCGGCCGCTGCGGCGGCTGGGTTTGCGCATGGCCGGGGACCGAGAGGACCAGCGCGCCCCCAATCAGGGCACCGAGCCAGGCAAGCGGGCGTCGTGTCATGGATTCGTTCCTCCTGGCACAATGCTCCGCCCGGCCGGACATGGCGGTCAACCGCCCCGGAGCATCCCGATGATCCCCGAGAAGTCCGTGCCCGCCCCGCCTTCCTCCACGAAACGGCGGTACAGCTCCAGCGCCCGTGCCCCCATCGGCGTCGCCGCCCCCGTCTCCCCCGCCGCCTGCTGCGCGAGGCCCAGGTCCTTCAGCATCAGCGCCGCCGCGAAGCCGGGCTTGTAGTCCCGGTTCGCCGGGCTGCCCGGCACTGGCCCGGGCACCGGGCAGTAGGTGGTCAGCGACCAGCACTGCCCCGAGGACTTGGACGCCACCTCGAACAGCGCCTCGTGCGAGAGGCCGAGCTTCTCGGCGAGCACGAAGGCCTCGCAGGTGCCGATCATGCTGACCGCCAGCAGCATGTTGTTGCAGGCCTTGGCCGCCTGCCCCGCGCCGGCCGCCCCGCAATGCACCACCGTACGGCCCATGGCGCGCAGCACCGGCTCCGCCCGCGCGAAGCCCTCCTCCGGCCCACCGACCATGAAGGTCAGCGTGCCCGCTTCCGCGCCCATCACCCCGCCCGAAACCGGCGCGTCCAGGAAGGGCCGTCCCGCCGCGCCCGCGACCTCGCGCGCGGTCGCGACATCGATGGTGGAGCAGTCGATCAGCACGGCCTCCGGCCCGGCCGCAGCGGCCAGGCCGCCCGCGCCCAGCCAGGCCTCGCGCACGTGCTGGCCGGCCGGAAGCATGGTGAGCACGAACTCCGCTCCCCCTGCCGCATCGGCGCCGGAAGCGGCCGGGGCGGCGCCCTCCGCCCGGGCCATGGCCTCCGCCGAGAGATCGAAGACGGCAACCTCATGCCCGGCCCTGGCGAGGTTGCGGGCCATGGGCGCCCCCATGTTTCCCAATCCGACGAAGCCGATCCTGGCCACGGTTCCTCCTGATCCTGTTGGAAGGGAGGCTAGGCCACGGCCCTTCGGCCGGCAAATCCAAGGCGGCCGTCGCTCAGGCCGCCTCCATCTCCACGCCGCCGAGGGAAGCCGGCAGCGTGATCGGGGCGGCGAAGGCCAGCCCTATCCCCTCCGCTCCCCGGTTGGACACCACCTTGCAGGGCAAGCGAAGCCCTCGTCCCGGCAGGCGCAGCTCCGCCGCCGTTCCCGCGTGGCAGGTGGCGCCCACCAGCACCCGCGCGCCCTGCTCCGACAGATCGACCACCTGGCCCGCATGGACCTCGCCGGCGATCAGCAGCTCGCAAGGCTCATCCACCGTCCGGCGGTGATGGGTCCGCCGCTCCGCCTCGGCCACCGAGGTGCGGACCGAATGCACCATGCTGCTGCGCGAGTGGCTGGCCCTCTCCGCCAGCCCGCCGGCCTCGGCGCGGAGGCGCCGGGCCTTTCCACTGGCTTCCGCCGCGATCTGCAGCACCCCCGCCATCACCTCGGTCACCGATTGCGCCGCCGTCGCCGCCTCGGCGACCGAACGGCTGATCTCGCGCGTCGCGTCGCTCTGCTGCTCCATGGCGGCGGCGATCGCGGCGGAAACCTCGTCGATCTGGCCGACCTTGCCGCTGATGCGCGCCACCGCGCCCACCGTGTCCGTGGTGGCCTGCTGGATCTGCGCGATCTGCCGGGCGATCTCCTCCGTGGCCTTCTCGGTCTGTCCCGCCAGCTTCTTCACCTCGCCGGCGACCACCGCGAAGCTCCGGCCGGATTCACCGGCTCGTGCCGCCTCGATCGTGGCGTTGAGCGCCAGGAGATGGGTCTGGCTGGCGATGTCCGCGATCAGGGAGGTGATCTGCCCGACCTGCTCCACCTCGCTGCGCAAATGGCGGATGGCCTGTTGCGCGGCGTCGCTTTCCTCCACCGCCGCCCGCGTCGTGTCGCTCGCCTCGTTCACCCGCTCCGTGATGCCGCCGATGGACACCGCCAGTTCCTCTGCGGCGGCGGCCATGGTCTGGGCGCTCGCCAGCGCATCCCCCGCGGCGCGCACCGCGGTCTCGGCGTGCACGCCCACGGAATCCGCCGCGTCGGCCATGCCGGTGGCCTCGCCGGCCATTTCCACCGTCGTTGCCGTCACCTCGTCGCTGGAACGATGGGCCGCGGCCTCGACCTCGTCGGCCATCTCCCGCAGCGCCGCGACGCGCTCAAGCGCGGCGTCGCGTTCGCGCTGCGCCCTGACCTCCTCGGCATAGGCCAGCTTGGCCCGCAGGCTGCGGAGGAAGCCGGTGACGGAGCGCAGCTCCGGCACCGCAGAATCCTCGATCGCTTCCCGCAGGTCGCCGCGCGCGAGCGCGCCGAACTGCACGTCGATCCGCCGAAAGGCGCGCCGCATCCGGGCCACCGTCGTGACGGCATGGGCCGTCACCAGCAGCGCGACACCGAACAGGGCGCCCGCCCGCATCTCCCATCCCACGCCATAGGCCCCGGCCACCAGGCTGGCTGCGACGGCAGCTCCAACGAAGCCGAGATCAATCGCGATCCCGGCCGCGATGCCTCGTGTCGCCGCAAGGCAGCGCGCGGCTGGCCCGCTGCGGACGATCGCGCCGCCCATGACGCGGAGCCCTCGGCCACGCCCCTCCCGGATGGCCGCGTAGGCGGCCTCCGCCGCCGCGACCTCGGCCTTGTCGGGGCGGGTGCGGATGGAGATGAAGCCTTGCAGCACGCCGCCTTCCATCACCGGCGTCACATTGGCCCGCACCCAGTAGAAGGCGCCGTCCTTGGCCCGGTTCTTCACCAATCCTTCCCAAGGCTTGCCCGCCCGGACCGTGCGCCACAGATCGTGAAAGGCGGCCTGCGGCATGTGCGGGTGGCGGACGAGGTTGTGCGGCGCGCCGATCAGCTCCTCGCGCGTGAAGCCGCTGACCTGCACGAAGGCGTCGTTGGCAAAGGTGATCCGCCCGCTTGTGTCCGTTTGCGACACCAGCAGGGCGGCCTCGGGAAGTGGCACCTCCTTGGTGGTGATCGGTCCGTTGTCACGCATTGTCGCTGCCCTCCGGCCAGGCTCGGCTCGTCAGGCGGCATTTTGGCACGATGTCGTTATGAATTCCTGAAAGGCGGCGCTCAGGCCCGCGCCTAAACCGGCACCTCGCCCGGCGGCTTGAGCGCCGTCAGCACGAAGGAGGAGCGGGTTTCCTTCACCCCGGGCATGCGCAGCAGGGCGCGCATGGCGAAGTCGGCGTAGGATTCGAAATCCGCGGCGAGGATATGCAGAAGGTAGTCCATCTCCCCGCTCATGGCATAGGCCGCCAGCACCTCCGGCCGGGCCGATAGGGCGCGCTGGAAGCCCTCCACCACATCCTCCGCATGGCTGGACAGGGCCACCATCACGAAGGCCTGCAAAGGCAGGCCCACGCGGCCGGGATCGATCACGGCGGCATAACGCCCGATCACCCCCTCCTCCTCCAGCCGCCGCAGGCGCCGCTGGCAAGGGGTGGGCGAAAGCCCGACCTGCTCGGCCAGCGTCACCACCGGCAAGCGCCCGTCCCGCTGGAGCGCGCGCAGGATGCGCCGATCCACGGCATCGAGAACCGGAGTGCTTTTCGCCATCCTAACCCCCCAGCACAGTGGCTTATCCCTCAATCTGCCCGGCCACCTGGTGCGATTTGCCGCCTTTCACCGGAGTAGCCGTCCTATCCTGGATGCAACAAGGGAGTTCACGCCATGGAAGCCACGATCCAACCGGTTCCGGACAGCACCCCGGGCATCCTCGGCACCGCCGCCCTGCCCCAGGGCCTGCGCGGCGACTACGACCGTGCCCGCCCCGATGGCACCCTGCCGGAGGGCACCATGGAGCGATCCGGAGAGGACCATGCCACCTGGCGCACGCTGGTCGCCCGCCAGCGGGCCATCTTTCCCGGGCGGGCCGCCTCCGCCTGGCTGGAAGGGCTGGACCGCCTTCGCTGCGACAGCGCCGTGCCCACGCTCCACGATGCCTCCGCCATTCTTCGGGCCGCCACCGGCTGGGAGCTCGTCCCCTGCCCGGGCCTGCTGCCGGACGCGCAGTTCTTCGCGCTGCTCGCCCGCCGCCGCTTTCCCGTCACGGAATGGATCCGCCGCCCCGAGGAACTGGACTACATCGTGGAGCCCGACATCTTCCACGACTTCCTCGGCCATGTGCCGCTCCTGACCAATCCCGACTACGCCAGCTTCCTCGAAGCCTATGGCCGTCTCGGGCTCGACGCCGAGGCCCGCGGCCAGCTCGCGCCGCTCGCCCGCTTCTACTGGTTCATGGTGGAATTCGGCCTGATCGCCGAGCGCGACGGGCTGCGCGCCTATGGCGCGGGCATCCTGTCCTCCCGCACCGAAACTCTGCATGCCCTCGCGCCGCAGGACCGTCCGGGTGCGCCGCAACACCTGCGCTTCAACATGGCCCGCGTGCTCCGCAGCGCCTACCGGATCGACGACGTGCAGCCCGCCTATTTCGTCATCCGCGACTTCGCCGAGCTTTATGCCGCCATCGAGCAGGCCCCTGCCCTGCTGGAGGACGCCTTGGCCGCCGCCCCCATCCCGCCCGGTGCCATCACGCCCGGCGACGTGCCCTGGGGGGCTCAGAACCTCTTCAGGTGACCGCGCGCTCCCGCTTCGTCCAGGGCGCGCTGCGCGTCCCGCAGCGCGGCCCGCCGGAGCGTCGCGGCCTGCAGGCCGGCCAGTTCCTCCACCGCACGCTCGGCCGCCCGTGCCGCGGCCAGGGCGACGCCTGCCTGCTCCGCCCGCAGCCCCGCCTGCCTGGCCGCCGCCGCCGCCGCGTCGCGCTGCGCCACGCCGCGCGGAAGCCAGGCCGCGTAGCCGCCCCCGTGCCGCCCTTCCTCCAGCAGGGCCCGCGCGGCGGCCAGCGCCGTCCGCTCTGCGGCTTCGCACCGGGCCAGGTCCTCAGCCAGGTGCCGGCGGGCGGCCATCGTCTCCGCCCCGCGCAGCCGTGCCAGCACCGCGAGGGGATTCGGCCTCATGCCTCGGGCCCCATAGCCAGCGCCAGCGCCGCGAAGGCTCCGGCCACGCTGCCGGCCTCCTCCTTGCCCTGGCGCAACACCTCCTCGATCGCCGGGGCGACTCGCATCGCTTCGTCGACCGCCGGGTCGCTGCCGGCCCGGTAGGCGCCCAGCCGCACCATGTCCGCCATGTCCCGGTGCAGCGCGAGGATCCGCCGCGCCCGGAACAGGATGGCCCGCTCCGGCGGCTCCAGACAGCCGGGCACGGTGCGGGAGAGGCTGCGCAGCACGTCCACCGCCGGGTAGCGTCCACCTTCCCCGATCCGCCGGTCCAGCACCACGTGACCGTCCAGGATGCCGCGCACGGCATCGGCCACGGGCTCGTCGTGGTCGTCCCCCTCCACCAGCACGGTGAACAGCCCGGTGATCGAACCGGCACAGTCCTCGGCGCCGGGTCCTGCCCGCTCCAGCAAGCGTGGCAACTCGGCGAAGACGCTCGGTGGATAGCCCCGTGTCGCCGGCGGCTCCCCGGCGGAAAGTCCAATCTCGCGCAGCGCCATGGCGAAACGCGTCACGCTGTCCATCAACAGCAACACGCGCTTGCCTTGGTCCCGGAAGTGCTCCGCCACCGCCATGGCCGCCAGCGCCGCATCCCGCCGCATCAGCGGTGCCTGGTCGGAGGTCGCGCAGACCACCACGCTGCGCGCCAGCCCCGCCGCGCCCAGGTCGTCCTCCACGAATTCGCGCAGCTCCCGCCCGCGCTCACCCACCAGCCCGATCACCGCCACGTCGCAATCCGCATGGCGCGCCAGCATGGCCATCAGGCTGGACTTGCCCACGCCCGAGGCCGCGAAAAGCCCCAGCCGCTGCCCGCGCCGTGCGGTGGCGAAGGCGTCCAGCGCGCGCACGCCCAGGTCCAGCCGTGGCCCGAGCCGCGCCCGTGTGCCGGCCTCCGGCGGCTGCGCGCGCAGCCGCCGGAGGCCGGGGCCCTGCGGCAGCGGGCCGCGCCCATCCACCGGCCGCCCGCGGGGGTCCACAACCCGCCCCAGCCAGGTCTCGCTGGGGTAAACCGCGAGAGAGCCGGCATCCTCCACGCGCGCGCCGACCGCCAT
>Ga0210040_10000675_pt1 | contig 55426 bp, 40 predicted proteins | sample CryGeyCG12114_NA_FD_185462 | JGI IMG/M metagenome (GOLD analysis project Ga0210040, IMG submission 185462) | Groundwater microbial communities from aquifer - Crystal Geyser CG19_WC_8/21/14_NA (SPAdes) (version 2) | ecosystem: Environmental > Aquatic > Deep subsurface > Groundwater | place: USA...
GCCGCCAGGTGATGGTCTTTTGCAGCCGGGCAACCTGCTAGCACCATCGGCAGCACCATCAGCAGCACCATCAGCAGCATCATCAGCGGCATCATCTCTGCGGATCCCAGCAATGGGTTCAGCAATGGGTTCAGCAAACAGCTTAGTAAGTCACAGCTAGTCGTTTTTATTCAGCGGAGTCTAACCATTTCGAAAGGCCAGTGGCGACGCGAATAGGACGATTCCACCAACAGTAGACTTCTATGTCAAGAAATACCGCACTATACCCGGAAGAAACGCGAGATGCAAGGTGAATTATATGATGAGCAACAAAATCTGGATCACGATGTGCCGAGCTTTGACCTTCTGGAAATAGACTGCGCGGTAGGACGTCTCGGTGCAGCTCAAGAACTGGTGAAAAGATACATTGAGGGCGACAAACATGTCTCAATCCGTCCTGGCAAATGTTTCGTGGGAAAGTCACCGACCCCTGGTTTGATGTACACTTTCCAATACTTCTGTTTCTTTTGCCATGACTGTGACGAAACACACACCCTGTTCAACTGGCACAAAGGTCTTTGCCAAGGTCTGGTCTTAGGGATCTACAGCTCCGATGGCAACACGGACCCAACCTGGCTCGATATTATGGAAGTTCTCCTTAAAGGAGGAGAAGCCTCCCATAGATGCGGGAATCGACCATGCTCAGATCTATTCCATTATTGGCCCGAGCCTGGCTATGTTAATACTTCTCGAGAGACCGATTGCGCCATGAGGAACAAAGGGAAGAATTGCAAATATGAGCCAACGTGCTTGCTCGATTGCCGATGGGAGACGCGCTGTATTTAGAAGGAAATACAGCAACAATATCGAGATGAAGTGGTACCGCTTCCACAGCCGCTCTTCCAATGTGGGTATCCAGAGAGCATTTCGCACAGTCGAGGTCCATTTGAACACTATAACCTGCATGACTGGAGGGGTAACTGTCCCGGCGACAAGGTCGTTGTGGTTTATGTCAAACCAGCACTACCAAAATGGGCACAGAATATGGAACAAAGGGAAGAGACAGGATGATGAGCGCGAGTCTGCGAGCAAAGATGATGAATTGAAAGAACAGTAACGGGGGATCCTCACCTCGCTCTTAATCTGTAATACTGCTCAAGTCGTATATTGTATTCATCCGACCTAGCGTTGTACCGTCTCTCGCGTCCACATAGTCGACTTGTTAACCCATCTATGACCTTCCTTTACGAGGTCATTCCACGACTTCCCTATATTCTCCTCTTGTACCGCTAATGCTCGCGCTTACTCGTGTACCTCCTTTTGTTTCCCATCAGCAACATCAAGCATACGCCAGAACTACACTTCCTCGTCCTCCTCTTCCTCAACTCGTCCTGAACCTTGGACGCTGAGCAACAGCGCTGAACAAAGAAGATGTGGTATCATACGAGTCGCAACCCCCAGCTCTAGTTTCCGATGTTTGCTTGGACGAGGTGTTGTTTCTCCTTCTAGATATCTATCTTGGTGTATAGAACGACGAGGACTTGGTATTCTGGGAAACCCGGTGCTGACTGGAGAAGAGACGCCGGCTTTTCGCTTTCTCGATATTGTAAATGACGGTGATGCTGTTTCTATACCTACGCATAGCGTTGGCTGCTGGGGCGATAAGGACTAGGATATTATATATACGGCTAGTGTCTGGTGTTCGTCTTCTGTGATGTCGAATTCTTTTGTGATCTGCCTAATGCTTTCGGGTGTCTAAGGCCTGTCGACAGGTCGTTCTACGGTATTGTAAGTGCAGGCGATATCGCGAGCGGTTGTTATGAGATCTGAGAATGGCCTTGTCATTGTGGTTGAAGCGTGGCGCTGAAAGAGCTGAAGACGGAAGATCTTTGAGCTATAATGCGGTGGCATCTGGGTCGAAATGGTCGGTTTGAACAAGCCTCAACTTCCAGTTTGTATGGAAAGACCAGAGGACGCGGCGTCCGCAAGCAAAGACGAAGCAGAAGAACAGTAATGGACGGTGTCTCTCAGCTTGCGATACTGCTCGACTTCAATGTTATATCAAATCAAGCCTGATCTTGTGCTATCTCCTGCGTCCAAACAGTTGACTTGTTGACGCATTTCTGACCATCTTCCATCACTAAGTCTTTGGACTTTCTGAAATTCTCCTGTAGCGTGTGCTGAACTGGTGGTCATCAATAAGGCAGGTTCAGTAAGGTAGGCACCTCCTACGATCGTCACCCAGTTGTGCCTGAAAATGGCATCACCCGTGTCTCAAGCACAAATTTGGGTGTACGGGAAGGAGTGACATCGAATGGTCGATGTGAAGCATTAGTGAACGACTTGAAAAGCCGTCAAGTTCCCGTGCAGCACATCGACATGGTCCGCGCCACACTTGCCTTTCTGGGAATGCATCGGAGAACGGCCAGTACTTCGTACCACGATCCAGAATATCAAAGGGGCCCCAGATGTGTCAGATTTGTGCTTGAAAGGCTCATCTTGATATTTCGAATGGTGCCCATGTCGGAGTACTACACTACACCCACTCTCTAGGCTTTTTCAGCACTTCTAGCAACGCCAGCTCTTTCTGATGAGTAGCATCGAGCTCATCTTCATCGATGACAGGCTCAACACCTGTACCAGATATCGGGTCTTTAAATCGCCATCCTGCCGTAAGCGGCAAGCTCATGAGGATACTCTCGACGCGCGCGCCAGGTGTCCGTAGTCCGAAGCTGGTACCTCTGTCGTAAACTAAATTAAACTATGCTTCTAGTTAGCTCAAACTCTGTTAGACCGGGAACTGACGATGTTGGTCCTACGCGCAGCGCGTCCAGTGGTCAGGGAATGTGACATACCTCGACATATCGACCACGGCGCAGTTGCTGCCACTGTTTCTGCTCTGGTGTGAATGGCATGTCCTTCCTTCTTTTGATGATGGGCAAATAGGAAGGTAGGAATGACTCGAGTCCACTCGCACAAAACTGGAAGAGCTCTTCCTGGGGATTCTTTGCAGCTGGCGCACTGTCGGCATCGAGGTCGTCGAAAAATATGCCACCAATGCCTCTCGACTCATCTCGGTGTGGTATTCGGAAGTAGACATCCGCCCACTGTTTAAATTTGGGATAGTAGTCCTTGTCGTGCTTATCGCAGAAAGTCTTCATGGTCTTGTGAAAATGCTTTGCGTCGTCGTCGAAGAGATAACTGGGTGTAAGGTCTGCGCCTCCTCCAAACCACCAGTTCTGCTTGGCTTGCCCAGTTGCATTGACGGGATCTCTTGGGTCAGAAGTCTCGAAATACCGGTAATTGAGGTGCACTGTTGGCGCCATGGGGTTGTTAGGGTGCAGCACCAGCGATATGCCTGCGGCGAAGAAGTTGAGCTTGTCGACGTCTGAGCCGACGAAGGACTTGTGGTCAGCTCTCATCTTCTCGATCGCGGGTCGGCCGAGCTCTCCATAGACAATGCTTGTGTTGACACCAGCCTTCTCGAAAACGTTCCCCTCTTGTAGAACACATGAGATACCGCCGCCGCCCTGCTTCCTACTCCACTCGTCTCTTATGAACTTCTTCCCATCTATTTGTTCTAGAGCGAAGACAATCTTGTTCTGATGTTCTTGAATCAATTTCTCCATGCGCAACCTCATAGGAGAACGGCGTGTAATTTGTGTCCTCCTTTTTGTGACTTCGTCGACCTCAGCTAATGTTGCAGCGCTCTGCACCGGTACTTCTGCTTGGACAGGGTCACGAATGTAGTTGTAGGCGAGCGCACCCAGCACGGCTATGCCAACCGCGACCTGCGCATATGCATAATTCTTCGTTGCCGGTCCTTCTCGAGATCTTGGAGATTCGCTCAGTCTTTTTGAGCTTGCTGAGAGCCATCTTTGCTGGACAGAGGCTCTCGAAGCACACTTGCAGTGCTTGAAAGAGCGGATTGCGGGCGCAACAGCTGTAGCACCACGCTTGAAAGACATATTCAACAGGCGGTTCGAGAGAAAGAGGGCAGAATGGAACAATATTATTACAAGCTCATTTTAGTTGCACGGCCAACAGTATCACCTGATGGTAGGGATTTGTATCTCATGATGGACCTCAGCACTCGATTCATTCTGAAAAAAGATCGATTGCGATTGGTCGAGCAGCTCCCCTGCGCGCCGTGCTGCAGGATATTTGACCTGTTTGCACTCGGATCAGCAAGCTGACGCAGCGGCAATCGGGGGCAATCAACCCCGGCTCGCGCATCCAGGTCAAAGCTGCACCTCGACCACACCTACCTTTATTCAACTCTTCTTTTGATGGTCGTGGGAGCAAGTTAGTTGCTCGGACGAGAAGCAGTAACATAGCTTCCTAGAGAGTACACTGTCCCCGTTGACACGTCATCACATTGAGTCAGGCGTCTTGTCACCAAACAAAGCACGGCTGTACACGTGCAAGGTGAAGGCTAGCTGCTTTCATTGTTCGCCGTTCACGTTGTTTCTCTTGTAGCTTGACATCGGTAAGGAACGGCCGTAGTAGCCATGAGCAGTCCATGTCACAGCGTCTAGATCAGACAGTGGCCAAACACAATTATTACCAGCTATAAGTGACGTGGCATGTGAAGCCTGAAGTGGAAGTGACTCTTGCGGTCACCTATGATAGCCTGTTTGCCCAATTATTGGTCACCTGGCATTGCCTGCCGACGCAAGTGCACCACCTGCGGGGTCCTTTGAGTGGTTCATTCATCAGTGTTGCCTTGAAACACCGCTCTTGGTCTTCCATTGACTACCTTTACCACTTCCATTTCATCTTGCCTTCTTACACAATCATCCCCTCGACCACATCATACACTCCTACATATACCGACCTCTCTCGAGTCATCCACCACAACCTCAATCAAACAATCCTTACCTCACACCGTCGACATGCGATCCAAGTTCAAGGACGAGCACAAGCTGGAGAAGCGCAAGGCCGAAGCCGACCGCATTCGACAGAAATACGCTGACCGCATCCCTGTACGTCGTTCGCCACCCGTTGCTTGCTTCATCAGTATCGCTAACAGGCATCCAGGTCATCTGCGAGAAAGTTGAGAAGTCTGACATTGCTACCATCGACAAGAAGAAGTACCTTGTCCCAGCCGATCTGACTGTTGGCCAATTCGTCTATGTTATTCGCAAGCGAATCAAGCTCAGCCCAGAGAAGGCCATCTTTATCTTCGTCGATGAGGTTCTGCCACCCACTGCTGCCCTCATGAGCAGTATCTACGACGAGCACAAGGACGAGGATGGTTTCTTGTACATCACGTAAGTCGGCCGTTATCAATGAATGGTTTGATCGCTAATGTGCGCATAGATACTCTGGCGAGAACACCTTCGGCTGGGAGGAGCTATAAGCGATCACTCAATCTGATACAGCGATCCCCGAACCAAGATGATTGAATGTACTGTGCTATGGAGTGGCGGATATCAAGGCGTTTGGGCTACATGACTTTCCTGCCACAGAACACGATGAAACACAATTGCTGAACGAAGTCGCAGAGGTGAACAGCTGGGAAGGCAGACAAGAGTCTGTCTGGACCTGAATACAATTCTTGAAATGTGACCAGGCAGCAATTTTCTCCCACATCGCGATTTTCTGAATTGACAGTTGCTAAGTAACTAATCCTACAGAGTGCACAGGCTGTGTATTGTCCAGCGCCATACACAGAGCTACTTCGATCGAGCGAAGGAGAGCTCTAGAGAGCGCTGGGTCAACCTTATGCGCGCCTCGATACCAGACCTCCGATAGACACAAGCAAAGTCCGCCATAAAGATAGAGGTATGGTCGCAAACGAACCAGGCATACAGCCTGTCAGCAGTTCAGAGATGTGGTTTCTTTCAACCTGCGGTCGAGGCACCTCAACCTGTGCGAATGGTATACACCACGAGGCAGCCATTGACATCTACACATGGTCCACCAAGCCTCGTTAACAGCAGATGTATCCCTGGGTCTCGAGATGCCTCAGCACCGCGCGCGCACCTAACGTTCCAGTCCCGCCTCATCCGTACCTTGTCTTGGTAAAGAGAACTCAATGAGGTATCAGGGAGCGTATGAATTTTGCAAGACAGTGGGAAAATACCATGGGTTCTGTTTGCTTCGTAAATGAACTTGGCGTTGACCTGAGACATTCTCTGGGAAGGGCAGCGTGCAAATGGATGTCAAACAACGTTTTTTCATCGTCGCTATCTAGTATTCGACCAACACGACTGCAGTCTATCCTGTATTGCCAATGTCTTCCAAGTGTCTTCGTGATTCGTCCTTATTCTTCAAAATCAGCAGTCCTAAGCACCTCTCTCTCGTATATAGCAGCCGCACTCCGAACCATGACCTCCGCCTTCCTAAGCAATTTCTCCTCCAATTTCTTCCTCCGCATCTCATACAAATCGTCAGGCCGAGCCTTAGCCTCGCCATCGCTCTCAACTTCCTTGTTGACGTCTCGTTCAATCTGCTTCAACTTCCAACCAGAAACAGACATCATGATAGGAAGGATATCTTTCTTGGCGTCAGCCTCACTAAGGGCTCTCACGCTCTTGAGTCCGCTTTCGTACAGCAGCCTTGCCATTCGTCCCTTCACGAACGTGACTTGGGCCATCTCGAGGAGATCCGCTCTGGCACCGGCGTAGAGGCGGCTTTGCATGTGCTCTAGCACGGCAGCTAGCATGCTGAAGCCTGCGGCCTCGGAGCCGGAAATTGTGGGGCGAGCGGGTGTTCCTGCGCCGATTAACTGTGCATCTGGGCCGATCATGCTATCGTCTTGGTTACGTGATTGGCCGGGTACGATGTGGGATATAGGCGTGGCCATCCGCCTGCAGAACTTGATCATTCCTGCCGCGAAACCATGGCATGTTTGGGCTAGGTTCTGGATTGTGCCGCGGGGTAGACTGTACTTTAAGCTGATGGTGTTGATGGGGGTTTCGTTGCAGATGTCGCGGAGCGCGAATGTACTGTACACGCGCCTGTAAACACGCGCTGTGCGGATTTCATCTTCGGTGCGCTCGGGGAGGTTATCAAGCCCGTCGTTGGCGAGGCGATTGACGAGGGCGGGGTTTATGCCTATTAGTCTTAGGGCACGTAGGGACGGTTCGTCGAGCTGCTCGAGGAGGTTGCGGAAGGTGGGCCAGGAGACTTCGTTTGTCATTGCGAAGGATTGCGTGTGATTGGGGATCGGAGTGAAGAGGTAAAAGAGGTGCAGTTCGCTGTCCATCACGAAGGAGCTCAGTGCTTGTCGTAGGTCGGCGTGGACGAAGAGGCCGTCTTCGGGTGTCAAGCCGGAGGCCACGATGGCGTTGCCGAGCGCTGTTGGTGCGTAGGTGTCGAACTCGGTTACCTCGATCATCTTGTCTTTCAAGAGTGAAAGGATGGCGATGTCTAGCATGTCCAGGACCATCTTATGGTTTGGTGCTGTGTGCCAGAGAAGGGAATTCTGTGCGTACTCTTGGAGGCCTTTATAGGTCGATATCATTCGTGTTGAGATTACCTCCAAAATAGCCCGCTTGATGCCACGCTTTTCGGGTGTCAGGCAGCTTATAACTGCAGGCAATTCTGCCTCCAGGAGCTCAGCCACTGGTTCGAGCTCTACCTTCTGACAGCAGAGGAAGGTTTCACCTATTTCGTCCTTACCTTTTCTACCTGCTCGACCGCGCATTTGACGAAGCATCGCTGGTCCGACCATGTCGCGACCCATCCTAGCACTATTAAGAATGACTCGGCGGGCTGGAAGGTTGATGCCGGCTGCTAGACTGCAAGTTGCGACGATAACTTTGAGTGTGCCGTTGTCGTACGCTTCGGCAATGATATCTCGTTCCTCGACGGTAAGCCCTGCATGGTGAAAGCCGACGCCAGAAGGTATTGTGTCAGAAAGACATGTCTCGAAGCCACCCGGCAAAGCCTGTAGAGAGGCAAGCACGTCCACCCTTCGCTCCAGGGCTTCTGCGTTCGCCGGAATGTGACGGAGAGTCCTCGCAATGAGGCACGCTATGGCCTGTGAAGATGCCCTGCTACTGCAGAAAACCAACGCTCCGTAGCCTTGTTCAGCAGTCTCTACTGCTAGCGCCACCACTGCATTCGTGAGCGGACTGGACAACTCCGGATGCACTGACTGCTCGATGATGTTTGTCGGCTGTGTTGGTTTTTGAGTGGGATTGCTACTGCTGAGCTGACTTGCTGTTTTCAAAAACTCCTTGGAATTCGTGCTGGGGTAGATTGCATTCTCATAGACAAGGTGCTCATGGATTGGGATAGGTCGGTACTTCGCTACAAAGAATTTTGCTTGCAACCAATCTGCGAGCACTTCGGGGTTGGCGAGAGTTGCGCTCATGCCCACGACCTGAATGCCTATCTGTAGACACATCAACTTTGTCAACATGAGCTCGAAGATGTAGCCACGGTGCTCGTCGTCGAGCATGTGCAGTTCGTCACAGACGATAATGCCAAGATCATCAATATTGCCTTCCTCAATAGCAGAGTTGACAAGCATGTTAGCTTTCTCAATAGTGCACACGGCGATGTCGCAGTCAGACCATGCAGCTTTACTTTTGCTCCCGCCGTAGAAGGACACCACTGTGATTTCTGATGACCTCGATTTTCGTGCATTTAGACCTAAACCATCTTGGCACTCCTCCTTCAGCAGCCCTTCCACGAGCCTTCTCAACCACTTGGTCTTCTCTTGCACAAGAGCGACGTAGGGAAGGACAAGAAGTGCTTTCTTCGAAGGTTGCCGTACGACCTTTTTCAACAGCACGACATCAGCCACCAAGGATTTGCCACCGCCCGTCGGCGCTGTATACACCAAGTTCTTGGACTGAGATAGGACACCGCTTCGCATCAGACATGATGACTGCCACGGGTATATTGCATGGACACCGAGAGCAGCGAAGTTAGCCACAAGCTGCTCTGGTAGATCGTAGCTTGGATGAGTAAGAGAGAGTAGAGGGTGTTGCGTCACGCTAGGTGTCGAGCCAGGCCGGTATACTTGAACACCTTCATGGTCCTCTCCAGAGCCTTTGAGAATCTTGCTAGCTCGAATGTCGGTCTCATTTCGACCATTAGAATGTCCTAAGTCTCGCCCAGCACCTACTTGGTCAAAATTGCGCTTGGTTCCTGCTACGGGAACAGTTTGGAAGTTCTGTCGCCTTGTGAGGTCGACAGATGTGATAACATGGGTGCTATTGTGCTTTCGAGCTGCAGCTTGACTATTAGCATGAACTGAAGGCTGCCAATTCACTGCCATACAGCTTGAAGCTAGCACAGACGCGATGACACAGGTTTGTATGGCCAAGTGGCTTTGCGTAAATCACGTGACTCAGCATGAATCACTGATCATCATCGTGCCATGAGCATATCTCTACCCAAAAGACTATCGCTAGGGCTCAGCAATATGCTATGCTGTGACTGGATGTGCAAGTACCGCTGACGGCCTTTATAGAATGGACGTCGTTGCACGAACGGACATGCGACCAGCAAGGGCGATCGGCGTTTTTCCTTACGCTAGTACGTAATAGGTAAGGTACACAAGTCCCGTGCCAGGGTCAGCCAGTATCAGAAAGCCAAGCATCTACGTCAACTCTAACATGTCGCCCGCCGTTTGTGATTTGCTCGTGATCTGGAACGACTCCAAGCAAACAACATGTCGTTTCCTACGCAGACTCCGCGACGTACCCAAATTCCTAGCGACCTCTTCGGACTCGAGATTTAGCAAACATCGGAAATGGACCTACCACAATTCCTGATAGAGTAAAGTCACTCTTTGGTCCCACTGCATGAAGTAAGTGAGCAGGAAAACGAACTATTGACCATTTCGGGCGTTCGCCTAATTTCGAGTCGAACAGGTCGCTAGGAATTTGGGTGCGAGCGTGCAAAGATCGAGTCGCAACTCAAGGAAAGCCGGCTTGCGTAGGCTGAACTCCGAACGGCATTTTGACTGCCGTTCCGCACTCAGAGCGCCTTCATGATCGAATGTTTCTTCGTTCATGTGCTCGTCAAGTCACTTTATGATCGAGTACACAGTTCGAGTGCATCGAAGAGCATGAGAGCCGCAACGTCAGTAACTGAAGGTCGGTACGCAGATGCTGCATTCATCGTAGTGTGCTGGAGTTGAAGTGCGATAAAGCGAGAACGCAGGGATGGCCTCGGCTCCCGCCAAGCAGCCCATGCTGGCACTTAACGCCAACCTTACGGAGCTCCCAAGATCCACTCGCGACCACATCTCATTCAGCGACGGCGAACCACGGTTCTGGAAAGATGTCAGCCAACATGCTGAAGTGCTGCCCGCTGTTCCTGGAGATCTTTTCCGTAACCACTTCACCACGCTGCAGCGACCTCCCAGGTGGCGTTTCTCTCAAATCTGGTCTTCAGAAATCTCACGCTCTCATGATTTGGACGTTAGGCGAGTTATTGCACACTGTCTGATTGGTTGTAAATCGGTACGCGACGGTATGCGGCTACCACTACTGATCCCTCTCGAACCGATTCCGTGGTGACTTCTCAGCTCATCCAAAAGTCTTCTCTTTTCATCGATCCTGTTGTTGCGGAATGGGGTGCCGTGCGTTACCATACGAGATGATTCTTTCCCGCACAACACAGCAGCCTTGAGCACACTTGATCCTTTCCTTGCCTTTTGACCGTCTGAGTTTAGCTTTCCCGCTCTTGACAGGCTATGCGTACTATGGAACTGTAAAAGTGGACACCATAGCGAGTCTCAGCTCTTGCGGTGCGTCTCGTTTCTTCTTGTCGTCTGTGTCCCTCTTGCCTCTGCCCTTGTCTCTCACGATTTCCTGGCCTTGCACTTATTTTACTGTCCCACTTTAGAGTTTCCCTCATCTCATTATTTGATCCTGCCTCGCCCTACGCATTCGCGCAGCGTTTCGTTCCTCATTCTTTCTTTTCCTTCCCACCTTCGTCGTCAGCGTTCCCCACGGTCAGCCTTCGGTACAGTCGCCGTGCAAACGATCGGTTTTCACCCTCCGATCCTCGTTCTGATAGTGAATGTCGCTCTACGACGGGATCTTCACATAGTGGACACTCTTCGACTACGTGGCTCACAGTTCCTGTTTGGCACGTGAGGTGCCGGATGAGGCACCATATTGACGCCCTACTGGTTCCTTCCTCCTGCTGCCACCAACTACAGGGATCCACCGGGCTGTCGTGGGTCTAGTACATCTATCATCCTGTCCCACTGCCACATTCTTCGCTTCGGTCACCCTTCTTCTTTCACCTTCTCCGCCTACCACCAACCGTCTTCTGTTTTCCAAACGCACCTTCACGGTCCACACGATTGATGCGCCGGGGTCTTTCACTTCTGGACGTAGATACCAACTTCCCACGACAGAAGTCTTGATCTCGTACAACCCACAGGACTCGTGTCATCAACCACTGCGACTGACGTTCGTGCGCGGGTTATTACAGTGTTTCAAGACATCTCCCAGACATGCAATGACGATTCAATACTGGAATTTCAAATTATCCTGCGATTTGCGGCACAATGTCCTCGACTTCAGCGGCTGGAGCGGCTTCAGAGTCGGCCACCTATTTAGGTGATCTCGGTCGCGCTTCAACCTCAAACGCGCCAAGTCCAACCCCAGTTAGTAACGATCTCACTCCTGCGCCCGAGACCGCTACTGCGCTACCTGCGCCTCAGTCACAGCCTATGACTGCTACTGCATCTACGGCTTCAGATCAGCTGAATGTCCTCAGCCATGATGCAGCAGACGCTTCGGGAAGTTACGGCACAAGGTCGCGTAATCGTCCCGGAAGGGCTCGTCCAAATTATGCAGACGACAAGGAGATTGACCTGGAGATAGAGGCGAGTGGAAAGTACTCAAAAGCGCAGAAGAAGTCTGCTGTTGCGCCCGTGCAACAGATGGACGTAGCAGGTCTAAGAGACGGGTTCCCTGCGGTGAACGGAGTGGGTGTTGCGCCCGACCCTGAAACCGCGGCACCCTTAGTCAACGGCTCTCACAGTGTTGTACCAGCTTCGAATGCTTCTTCGAAGAAGCGTAAGCAGCCCGGGAGCGGCACTGTTGTTCAGGCTCCTTCGCCTCCTCCTCCTACGAACCCGAACCCGAACCCGATTTCCCCCAGCGCTTCGCGAGCGCAGCTCATCGAGACCAACATGCTGAGCTTTAGCAAAAGTCGGAAGCGTTTAAACAATAAGCAACAACTTGTTGCTGATGATGGGACAACCATACAAGTCAATGATCATATGTACTTCCTCTGCGAGCCACCTGGAGAACCATACTACTTTGGCAGAATCATGGAGTTCCTACACATCGAAAACGACTCAAGTGCTCCTGTGGAAGCGGTCCGTGTCAACTGGTTTTACAGGCCGAAGGATATTCAGCGTCGAGTACAGGACACGCGGGTGGTCTTTGCTTCCATGCATTCTGATACTTGCCCTCTATCTCAGATGCGGGGCAAGTGCAACATTCAGCATCTAGCCAATATTCCTGACCTCGACGAGTTCCGAAAACAGCGGGATGCTTTCTGGTTCGACAAGCTGTTTGATAGATATATGCACCGGTACTACGAAGTCATTCCCACCTCCAAGGTCGTGAATGTACCTCGACGAGTCAAGAAAGTCCTCGACGAGCGGTGGAAGTTCGTGCTTGTCGAGGTTGGGCGTGGGCGAGACCTGACCAGTGCCAGTAAAGTGTGCAAGCGATGCAGCGATTTCGCGGCAAATCATGAATCAGTCGATTGTGCGGTTTGCAAAAATACGTACCACATGTCTTGTGTTCGGCCACCATTGCTGAAGAAACCGGCTCGAGGTTTTGCTTGGGCATGTGCTGCGTGCAGTCGAGCTCAAGAGCTCAAGATGGAAGCTAGGCACACTCCTATGAGCGAAAACGAATTATCCCGACTTGCTGAAGCCGAGAGCTTCGATGATGAAGATGACGAGGCACCCGCTCACGGTCAAGCGACTCCTGACAACAGTACGGGAGCGGATGAGCATCTATCACCTACGGCGACTCAGCTCGCTCAAGCGAACCTCTGGCTATGGCGATATCTCGGGATACACTCGAAGCCAGAAGATGCCCTTGATTACGACGATCGGATATATCCTAGAGCCAGCTCTCGATTAGGTCCGCGGCATCAAGCAAATGTCACAGTATGGCACGGTAGACCTCTCGAGTATATTAAGCCGGCAGAAGCTAAGAAAAGGTACAAGCCGCTGGTTAGCACGAAGAAAGACCACAAGGCTGCTGCACTGCTGGAGAATGACAGGCGACCAAAAAGACCGAAGTGGGTATTCGATGAGCCTCCTGGGTATGTGGCGAGAGGACAAGATGAGCCTGTCGAACTCAAAGGCAAAAGAGAGCACACGGCCCAATTGACTTTTAAGATGCCGGATCCCTCCAAGTTCTCAGAGCGTGGTCTTGACGATGACGACCGACCCGAGAGCTACGGTGACCTCGTTGACGCATTCCTCCTTCGCTGCGATGAAGAAATTGCGCCCTTGTACGGCTTGAGCAAAGGGAATGTGGATGTCCGAACCAAGGCCCTAGAGAAACTGCAAGAGAATAACTACGATGTCCAAAAAGCCATTGAGGCCATGCGCAAGATCTCGGCAAAAGTCGACCTGAAGCTGCCCGAACTCAGCAAGGAGGAAGTCAAGCGTTTCGAAGAAGGTGTCGCCTTATACGGTAGCGAGTTGCATGCTGTGGCACGCTACATCAGTCCGACCATAAAAGAGAGCCGTGTAGTGCGATTCTACTACATGTGGAAGAAAACTCCGCGGGGAAGAGAGATCTGGGGCAACTATGAAAACCGAAAGTCGAAGAAGGACTCTAAAAGAGTTGAGAAAGACGCAAACGGTGCCAAGCTTCCTGACGACGTGGGTGATGCTGCAGATGACTCTGCTTTCGATAATGAGAAAGCTGCAAAAGTGAGGCGTGGCTTCAGATGCAAGTTCTGTAGCACAACCTCGTCGCGCTTCTGGCGGAGGGCTCCTGCGACAGCTCCGGGGACGTTGGTGCCTCGCGAACTTGGGTCGAAGAATGCAAAGGACAAAAGCAGTTGGTTGATATCCGCCCTGTGCGGTAAATGTGCGTATCTCTGGCGTCGATATGCTGTCGAGTACGAACCGATCGAAGAGATCGCTAAAAAGATAGCGATTGCTGGTGGCCGCGCATCGAAACGGAAGATCGACGAAGAGCTGATGCGTATTGTTTTGGAGGCGCAGAACTTCGCTGGCGATGTGATTCCCAAGAGCACTGCACAGATCGCAAGTTCGGCAGGAATTGACGTGCCATTAGCGATGGTCGAATCTGACGAGCCAGCGAAGAAGAAAGTCAAGAGTGATATCCCGATACCAGAAATTGTCGTCGAGAAGAAAAGGGTGCTGCCCGAGAAACCTCTAGAGCTAGAGCCTCTGAAACCGGAGATGCCGCGCGTCAAGGAACATCCATGTGCGGTCTGTCACATCATCAACCATCCTGATCATAAGATGCTCAAGTGCAGAGACTGCAGACTACATGTACACGCCCCATGCTATGGCGTCACCATGCCTACGGGCACAGGGCCGTGGTATTGTGATATGTGTAAGAATGACCACAATACTCAGGTTTCTACGAACTACGAATGCGTACTTTGCCCCGTTCGGCGGACGCCTCAGGAGCTCATGGAGCCGCCAAAGGTCTCTCACAAGAAGAAGACAGATCGTGAAAGGGAAAAAGAGCGTGCTGAGCGCGAAATGGTGCAGGAAGCCGGACGAAGATGGCGAGAAGACCAGCTAGCTGCAGGCCGTCCTGTCGACCCTCGAGAGCCGCTCAAGCGCACTGCTTGGAACAATTGGATGCATGTCAATTGCGCGGTCTGGACAAAAGAGATCCGGTTCGGCGATGCGGATCACTTGGACACGGCTGAGGGTTTAGGTTTCATACCCAGGGAACGTTTCGAGACGCCATGTAAATTCTGTAACGAAACAGGATACCCCATCGCTACGTGCCAATTTCCTTCCTGCAACAACAACTTCCATGTTGGTTGCGCTCATCAGCGGAAGTTGACACTCGGATTCGATATCACGCCTGTCAAATTAAGTCGGAGAGACTCGGTCCCGATCATGAAGCTCGACCAAGAAAGCGGTCTGGCAGTGCCAGGCATATGGTGCGTACATCATGCTGTGCCTACCATTGTGCATAACATGCTCGAGCCAACCCCTTCGGGTTTCACTGCTCTACAAGAGTTTGTCCGCACGTACAAACAGGTGGATAGTACAATTACTGGGACAGTCCGACGGGCTGCACAATTCCAGGCGAACGTTCAGCCAGCGACAAACGCACTCCAGCCGCCGTACCGACGAACATCGGCCATGAACGGGCACGTCCAGCAACCTATGCAGATCGATGTGATCACAGGACGAAACGCGCAGTCGCCCTCTCGAATGTCTCCGCGAGTCAACGGCGAGGAGCATGGACACTCTTCTCCCTCGACAGGTCCTGAAGCTAGAGTCAAGTCAGAACGAAAATGCTGTACATGCGCGATAGAGTTCAGCCCGAAGTGGTGGCTTATCAACTCATACTCGACCCCGAAAGCATCAAGCCCCGAGCTACATCACACCACTGCTGGTCATTCAGCGCCCGAGCACGGATCAACACGAGCAAGCAGCAGTGCACAACCACCTTCGCCAGAGCTACACCATCAATCCGCACCTTCGGCTGCTGCGCCGATTGCTGCTTTGGCCCCACCCACCACTGTCAAGCCTGAACCGATCGACCTCGACACGATGGATGTGCCCGCAGAAACACTTTATCAATGTCATAAGTGTCACATTAGCAAGAAAACGCCACCATCATCACCCTCTCAAGTGCGACGTGTGAGACATATAGCCGAGGCTGTCCAGGAGCCACCTGCGCAAGCTACTGCAACACCACCTGTCCAGCAGCATCTGACACAGCCACACCAAGAAGGACCTCCGCATGCTCACCCTGGCATGCACTCTGCTGGTCCCCCACCACATCATTACCAGAATGGTAGACCTCCGTACCCAGGGCCGCCGCCGGTAATCAATGGCGCACCACCGGGTCCGCATCCCGCAGTCCTTTATGGCGCTCCTCCGCCATACCATCGACCAGGAGAATTTGGCTACCCATATCCACCACCACCTGTCCACTATGCACTAGTGGGTGGGCTGCCGCCGCCCAGCTCTCGTGCGAACGGCATTCCTCAACACTCGCCTCCTCCAGGTCCATATGCCCACCAACTAGCTGGTCCACCAGGCTCACCACACATCGCATCAGCCAGTGGGCCTGGGCCGTATCAACACCGTCAGGGGGAGTCGCCCATCGTGCAGTACGGCGCACCTCGAGGTTATGGACTGGCGCATGTGCCGCAACGGCCACCGTCTGTCACAGGAATGAGCCAGCCTCCAGGTGTGACAGAGCAACCCAGTCGTCGCCCGAGCGAGGGCAACGTCAACACGCCCAGAATGGGCATGAGCCGGCCGTCAGCGGTCTCAGAAAGCCCGCGCCTGGCTCATCAGGATACGCCAATGATGGATGCGGTACGGGATCGGCGGTCTTCGACTGCGGGACCGGGCGCCGCAAGTGCGAGCCCGAGCTTAAAGAATCTGTTGAGCTAGGACCGGCAGAGTGTCGAGCACAGGCGAAGACGGGGGCGAGGCAATGATGAGATGGATAGAGGGGACAGACGACTACTACTCGAGTCTAGTATTCTGATAGCTACTAGGGAGGCGGATGGCGAATGCGAGAGGACATTAGCTAGATGACTAGGAGGTCGCCGGGCTGCTCTGCTCTGCTCGTCTGAACGTACATGTTTGCCACCATTACTTTACGTTGTTGTTATATGGATGTACAACGCTTATGTAGCGAAACAGAAGAGTAGAGCATCAATCAGCTGCAGCGAAGCAGCCATTCTTTATCAAACGAACATCCATTGAAGTCGTATCATTGCATTGCAGTCTGGGTCCACGCATGCGCATACATAACACTGACTAATGCTACATCGTGGTCGTTTTAGGTGATGTAGATCGTGTTGGGGGTGAATAAAATTCTAGTTATCTCAACGATGAGTGAGTGAGATCGCCTCAGCCACCTGGTGCCTATAACCATGGCATACTTCGCACGAAGTGATCAGATTCCACACCCTCACGTTATAGATGACTGCTACCGTCGTGGTGTCGCCTTCAAGATTTACACAACAGACCCGTATTGGCATACACAGTGATTGCAAGGAGATGGAACACAGGATTTTGGAACGATCATATTCAGCAAACCATCGTGCTGTTCAGACGCTTTGCAGATGGTAAGAATGTGTATACCGATGCCCAATTTTCGGTCCCAGCCAGTAAAGAAGTGGGTGCTTTTCTTTAAAGTCTATCGCGCCATAACGCCCATCAAATGCTCAAATACCAGAACATCGATCTCATCCGTGTCTTCATGCTTCATTTATATTGCTCATAGCGCCATTGTCTCCGTTATCCGCTCCGTGGCACCTGTACATGCTGCGAAACACCAAAGGCTATTGTAGCTATTTGTTCACAATCGCAAATCGTCAAATATTCGAGGTAGGTGGACCGATCTAGCTTTGATGTTGCTGAACTGCCTCCTTTGGAATGAGCCCTTGACCGGCGAAGATATCGATCAGACCTTGGAGAGGCTCCGTGTCCTTCTTGGGTAGCAGATCGTAGTACAAAGCCACAGTCATGAAGTGTACGAAACAGCTGTTCAGCTCGAGGTGCCTTCCCAAATGCCAAAATGGGTTATCGTAGTGGTTGTGGTAAAGGTGGGCATAACATCTGAACATCTGCTTGATAATGCCTTTAGTGTCGTTGTGAAAGTTTTGGTGGAAACCAGAGCCCTTGCCAATCCAATCATTCGACAGCTGGTGCAGGGGCTGGTTGAGACCGGTCGACCCTGCTGATAGTGGAGTGCCAGGAGCAGGCGAATTTGAGCCATTCGTGTCTCCAGAGGCATATGCTGTTGCTGCGATAGGTGGTGGGGGCTCTGTTGGGAAGACATTCGGGTCATGGATCTTGCCGACTATCCATCTTTGTACGCGCACGATGTATGAAGGGGCTGGGATCTTCGCAGGCCGGCCGTTCTCAAGCCAGGTGTAAGTCAGTCTGCGGGTTATCAGCTAGAGCAGGATGGCGAGGTCTGTTGACGCACCTTCCCGCGGACATGGTGGGACAGGTGTGCTCATTGCATAGAGCGACACCAGTGTTGGTGTCCGTCTCTTGAATGACTTGGATCAAGCCAGTCAATAGCCTGTTCATCTCCACCACTCGTGCATGTCAGCATGGTCCTCCTCTAGTATAGGCTGTTGTCGTACCTTGATGTGCAAGCCACTCCCCCAACTCCACGTTCTTTGGCTGGGCAGCCAAAGTCAAGAAGTTCCCCTTGACTGAGCATTTTGCATATCTTTCATTCAAGAACTTCTTGGGCTGCTCCTGGTAGACTTCGTCGGATGTGGCACTATAGGCCGAGGATATCGAAGGAGAATTCGTCAGGGTCGGCATAGGAGGTGCATTTTGGGTGGTGGGAGATTGGCCAGCTCTGTCCCGCAGATTCTGCTGGGACTTTGTGTTGCCACGGCCAAATGCCTGGCGGCTGGATGCATCGAGAAGGTTAGCAGACTGTAAAGGCCTTAGAAGAGACGTGGTGTTGACCGCCCACCTGCTCATTGCAGCGAGTCGGTCTTGTTTGGGGTGAAGATTGTTGAGAGTGAAGGATTGAAGGATGTCATGCAACTTACGCACTGGAGAAAAACGAGGTCATCTTGCTCTTCTATGAGCAGACCTTACTTGCTACAATGCAGTGTCACTTCGCCTTCGGTTAAAGCACACAGTAAGTAGGAGGTGAAAGACACAGTTGACAGCCTCGTAAAGATCTCCTTACCGTTAGGGCAAGGGCGACCCCCCATTTAGGACCCTTCAAGCCTAAATCTGCAGGTGCGGCCCGAGTGTTAGGCTAACCTGTTCCTGATCAGCGCGCCAGAATTTTGGCTAATCCACAGCAACTCCAGAATGCACATGCGCCGGATCACAACTTAAAGCAAGTCGCGACTTCGTATTCGACACCTCATAGCTTCGTAGTCTCCTCCACCAGAATTAGGTGTTAAGCTCACCACCAAGGGTTCTGTCGTCATCTACAGCAGTGATGTCTGCGGTTGAAGAGCTACAGACGAACGGCCAGCAAGACCCAGCCTCAGCACTGGCAGACGACACTCCGGACCTCGTACAAGACAAAGGCTCGAACGATGAGCGGGATGAGGATGAGGATGACGCTGACCTGTTTGGAAGCGACAATGACGAAACTGTACAGAAACAGAAGCGCGCCCTGGATGACCAAGAGCTAGACTCTGGCGACGATCTGGGCCGGGATGACCGCGTAGCAGACACAGTCGAAGATGCAGAAGACCAAGACCAAGCCCAAGCGGTCGGAGATGGAGGCAGGCCCACCCGCCTCATCGACTGCGATGTACCTCGAATCAACTACCCAAAGGGCGACGAGTTCTATCTCCTCAACATGCCCAACTTCCTCGGGCTAAAACAAGAAGCTTTCAACCCAGAAACCTATGAACCTCAAGCTCTCCCTCACGACGGTGACCCAAGTCGCCAGACCTCGGCCTATTCAACTGCCATGTCCTCCATGTTTTGGCGCCGTGATCCTCATGATGCTAGTAAGATGCAGTCCACAGCAAGATTTGTAAGGTGGGAGGACGGGAGTATAACCCTCCAACTCGCCACAAAGCCAACCGAACAATACAGAGTCAACGCCCAGCCTCTACGTCAAGGCTTCGGCAAGAAGATACCAGCAGCCACACCCTACGATCCCGCCAAAGACAGTCTCACCTTCTTGGCCGCAGCCCACTCAACCCAGGTTGTGGATCTACAGCTCGTCCATGCCCTGGATGCCTCCATGAAGATTCTACCCACGGGTGGGGAACAAGATGAAGCAGAATTAAGATTGAAACAGCTCATGGCTGCAACGAAGCAGGAAGGCATATCACTAGCACGAACGAAGGAAGTCGAGGAGGATCCAGAGTTGGCAAGGAAGCAAGCTGAGCAGTTCGAGAAGGACCGGATGCGCGCACAACGTAAGCGGGAAAATGCAGAGGAACGCTTGACGATGAAGAGGAACAACGTGCTCGGACGGGCCGGGCTAGGAGGTGGGCGTGGTGGCCTAAGTGTTGCAGGGCTAGAGGATGACATGGGTATGCCACTCTCGCGCGGAAAGATGAAGAAGTCAAAGAGAAAGATGAACAGGCATGGAGAGATCTACTCAGACGACGAAGACGAGACTCTGCCCCGTGGAAGGACGAGGGAGGATGAATACGATCGGGAGGATGACTTCCTCGCTGACTCAGACGAGGAGCCAGAGCAATACGGCGACGACGACCTGCTCGATGATGAAGAAGATGATCCAGACAAAGATGACCTCGAGATCAAAGGTAAGAAGACAGTACTTGAAGATCGACCGCGGAAAGAGCGGGAACGAACCCCGAAGAGAAGCAGAATGGATGAATTGGATGAAGACGAGGATGCAGAAGGTGAGCCCGATGACGAGCTGCTGAGGCAGAGTCCACAGCAAGTGAGGAAGAAGAGGAGGGTAGTGGAGGATGAAGACGAGGAGGAGTAGAAACCGTACTGCATCTGACCTCGTGGCGACTGAGCGCGGTTGTGAGAAGCATTGCCGAAACGGCAAGGTAGCGCACTGAATTTCAAGCCTCATCCGGGCCTCAGCTTGCTTCGATCACCCTGCCATACTGTGAAGACGTTGACCAGGCCTGTACCGGCATAAATATGTCGCAGCCTCGACAAACGCGACCATGAAAACAGAAGGTCCACTACCATCTTGCCTGCATTTTCTGCTCTAAATTGTGCATTCTCATCCCACTGAGTTGAAAGCTGCCTGGCATACCATACGATATCATACCATACCATCCACAATAAGAACAAGAACAAAACCAAGCCAGTCCGCGCTTCATGCCCTGCTTCCTTTTTTGGGCCAGGCCACTGCAAGCCAGATGCGACCTGACTCGACGGGACAAGGCGCGTTCCACATCCACATCACATCCATATCCATATCCATGGTTGAAGAGGTGCAGTTCAAGGGAAAGTGAGGAGGTGCAGCTCATTGCAGCTCATTGCAACATCAAGAAAGACACTGCAGGCGGTGATATGGAGCCTGACACGATTCAGTCGACGAAACTTAGCAGGTATGCCTGAAGTGAACTTAGTGAAGTGAGAGGAATAGAATGCCTCGAGCAAGTCAGGTCGTGAGTGAGTGCCTGCCCTAGACAGTACTGTAAGTACTGTACGTGCGAGCGACCGAAACTTTCGCTCTAGAGACAGCTGGAGTGTAATCAGATCGAGATTCTGAATGGGTGTCTATTGGGCATCTGGCATCTATCTATCTCTTGGTGAGAATGGGTACCTAGTTCACACTAGCAAAATGAAACACGAAAACGTATGTACTGTAGAATTGCAGCTTGACAATACTGTGCTCTAATCTGGTCGATAGTGTATTACGCCTTAGGGATCTAGCTCGGCCAATCTTCAGTAGGCACGGACAAAAGGACGAAGGGGAGGAGTCCCTGGGTTTGAGAGGGAGACGTGTGCGGTTGTATGTGTATATTCTCCTACTGTATTCTTCCTTGATGGTCCAGGTATGTGCTTGTAGCTCGGAGCGATCCCTACTCCCAAAATTTCAGGATCAAAGTTGTAGTGTGGTAGTAAATCTGGCAACATGAACGCGGAGGTGCCTTTCGCGAATCACCGAATCGGAAGGGCCCATAGATCAGAAAGGCACCAAAACGCTAGATAGTCCTCCTTCTCCGTTAAGTCTTACAAAGACTTGTCGCCGTGCACCATCACCTTCTCAACGTCACTACCATTGCTGCTGCCAGCAACTCCGGCTCTCTCCCCACCAACGCCAATAATGTGGTGATTCTCATCGACCTCGATATCCCTTTGATATACCGCAACCTCGTCCGCATCACCAAAAAGCGCAGCGATCTCTTCCAGAGGGAGACCTTTTGTATTCGGGAAGGTAAACCACATGACCGCCGCCCCGATGCTGCCAGAGATGATGAAGCACAAATAGAATTTCCAGGTGATATTTTTGAACGCAACAGGCGCAGCTTGAAGCCACATGATATTCATGAGCGAGATCATCGCAACACCCAAACACACGCCCTTGGCGCGCAGATGCGTCGGGAACAGTTCGCCAAGGTAACTGAACTGCGTGCCATCAAGAGCCGCGCCGTAGAAGACCTGGTAGACGAAGAACATGGCCACCGCGGCCTTTAGTGCGGCGGCGTTGTCGCTAGGCACGAACCGGGCTACGAGCGCGGCCTCGACGATCAGTGTGGCCATGCATCCTGCCACGCCGACTGCCATGAACTTGGGACGGCTGAAGCGGTCGACGAGGAACATACCCATGATGTTCATGAACAATGCGAAGACAAGCCAGACGGCGGGGTAGAGAAGTTGCTTCACAGTGCTGAAACCTAGATTGGCGTATAGCGTGGGTCCGTAATTATTGATTACAAGGACGCCCGAGCACTGGATGATTCCTGTTGTGCCGACTGCTAGCAATGCGCGCTTCCGATAGCTGGGTTTTGTGAACATTATTTTCCAGCTAGTGCCGAGTGTACGGTCAATGGCGACCTGTTTGTTGATCTGGTAAAACTCTGCTTCGGCAACCTCGTGGGCCGGGTCGCTCTTGTGGCTGTGGAGCTTAACGAGGACGTCGTGGGCTTCTTGTGTTCGACCCTTCATGCAAAGCCATCTGGGAGACTCGGGAAGCCATGGAAGGGCGATCAGAAGAAGAAGCGGCCAGAGGCACTGGAGTGCTAGAGGTGGGCGCCAGGTGTTGTTGACTCCGCCATCAGTCCAAAAGTAGAAGCCGAAGCCCACCCAGCCCTGGATCACATAGCCAATGAGAAGAAAAACGGCGTGGATGAAGACCATTGCGCCTCGATGCTTACTAGGCACCAGCTCATTCATGAGGATGGGCACAGCGGCGAGAATCATGAACGCGCTTGCACCTGCGACGAAACGGAAGGCGATAAACATGCCAATGTTAACGCTGCCGGCTAAGAAGGCGCCCGAAATAAGGGCCAGACCGGCTGCGAGTGCGCAAGCCCATCTTCGGCCCCATTTGTCTGCGAAATATGGGAGGGAGAGGGTGCCAATGACACCTCCAGTTTGAAAGAGACCGTTTGTTAACCCGATGAGGTCTGTGGCATTAGGACGGGTATCAAGTTTGAAGTATTCGATGAAGGAGGGTTGGCCTAGCTGTGTTAGTAATGAATCGATCGTTATGCTCGAGTGGTTGACATACCGAGTGTAGTGCCTATGATAGATGCTGTATAGCCATAAGTGATCGACCCGAGTCCCAGGACGCAGAGCACAAGTACATTGTACGCATTGTAGCCTTTCTTCACCTGGCTGGCAGTGTGGTGCACCATGCTGTAAGATGAGAGAGCGACGCAGGTTGATAGAAAGAGCACAGAGACAGCGCGCAGAGTGGGAAGGAACACACCTTAGGTACTTTCTTGCTGTCAATAGTCTACATGCTTGAAGATCGCCTGCCGGTAAGGTTGGATATGCCCGAGGCCCGTAACAGCTGGGCACCTGCAGAGCAGGATGCACGACGCGCTTCGCTTCCGCAATGCAACGAGTTGCGATTGGATCAATAAAGGAAGTAGCATGGGCCGTACGGTAAGCCACCCCAGGATTTGTCCCGCAACCATACCTTAAGCTTTGTCGGGGAGGCACGGCACAAGCGGTGTCTAGGCTCAAAATGGTGATGGAGAGATGTTCGGCTGCTTGAGTCAAAAACTGAAGAGTCAAGGCTCTGTCTGTGACTGGTGGTGTGAGTGCGTGGCTGCCGCGACCATGCCACATCCTTGAAACAAGCTGCAGGAGGTACTTTCACACGTACCCATCACGACCTTATATCTTGGTCTGAACGCATAGCACGACGTGGATCCGACAGGGTTTACAGCTAATGAATCTTTCCCACTCATCAAAAGGCAAGGATGGGACACTACGGTATAGAGTGGCTTCTCCCGGAAGATCAACTGTCGCGCACATACCGCTTTAGTAATGGTGGGGTGAGACACGTTGATACTGTTGGGGAGCATGGAAGGTACGGTCGTGCATAAGGTACCTGAACTGTGGTCATGACTCTACGAAATGTTGTTGTTCTCCGCAAACGTGGCTTTACTACACTGTACTGTACTGTAATATGATCGGAGCGTGGGTGACAGCGAAATGACGAATCATTGGAAAGTTGACGGCCTTCCAGGTTGTGGGCTCGATGGGAAAAGGGTACTTCATCGTCACGAGCAGGGGTGAGTCTAATCTTCCCGAGCGCAGTTGGAGACGCGACTGCCGAGTCGCTACGATGAGACACCCGGGGCGGTTATACTGACCAGAGGAGTGAAGGCTAAGTTCTATGCTGCACTAATGTTATTTCCCACTCCAAGTTCTTCAAATCTTCCAAGATCTTTTGTACATTTTCGAAATCTTTGCAGCCTCTCCGGACGCTGCTCGATGATGCTAGGACATTTCCTCCTGAACAGTTTTGTACAATGATTAGTTGCTGAGTGAAGAGCCCAGACCAGTTGTGCCTTACGCCGTTGTACCAAATAGCCTCAAGAAGACCTCATATACGCCAAACATAATAGCTGCTGACGGGACGGCTCTCAGCAGATGTGGAGTCATGCCGCCATAGAGGCCAGCCATGCCCTCCTCTTTGGCAACGAGCTTGAAGCACTGAACCAATCCTGTGTATTTGACCGTCACTTTTCCCGCCTCTGATATCGTGGTTGGTGCTTGCCGTAGTCTGGTGCGTACCACTTCATGAGGGTATGTGACCACAGCAGCGATCAGTTTCGCAGCAGCAGCAGCCGAAAACTTTCCAGCCCACTCCTCGACGCCATCCATAGAAGTTCTTTGGTAGCCTGGAGTATTCAGTCTTCGTGCTTCTCTCCTTGCTAGGCCCAGCTTCATGCGCTCGTACATGACCCACTGCATGGTAGATTCTGTAACTCCCAGGTAGGAGGCTGTCAAGCCTCGGTAGAGTCCCTTGATACCTTCGTGTCTGATGGTCTGTTTTATACAATCCCAGCTATTCTTGTATTGCCTCCCTCTCATCGGATCATTGCTCGCCCTGTTTCGGTCGAGTTGAAGTCGCGTTTTGACAAGCCATATGGGATTCGTAGCTGTTCCTGTTGCGATCCCTGCTGTGGCTGCAGCTGCGATGTGTATGCTCCAGACATTTTCTTTTCCTTCTGGGTTGAATTGTTCACTCAGTATCCTCTTGCTGTTCCCGTAGACAAAGAAATTAATACTGCGCGCAGGAACCACACCTATTAGATTTGCGCCCAGACCTCTGAAAAGTGCGCGGAAGCCTTCATGCTGGTATATTGAGCCTAGCATTTGGCCAGTCTCTTGCAGGTGGACGAAGGCGGCACGTGGCACTGTGAGGAGCGTTCTTTTCTGAGGAATAGGGTGTTGCGCATGAAGTCCGCGTAATTGCGCTTGGTAGAAGTCGGATTGTAGTCTCGTTTTCAGTACGTCCAGTGGTGATGTGAGTGTCGCTGCTGTCATGCCACCTAGCCTGCGAAAGGTATCGGTTAGGCAAACCTCGAGTTAAGAAGAGACGATACTAACCCTCCTGCCACAAAATGGGCCCAAGGCTTTGCCTGGGGCCCATCCTTTGTCACCTGTTGACCATTCTGACTCTGTAGACTGGGAACAACGTCTCCAGTCTCTCTCGAGGTATTGACGAGGTTGTCGTCGGATGCTGGTTGTGAACCTGCCAGAGGCCGATGCGCTGGGGAGGAAAATGACATGAACTTTATCCAGTCGTCAAAGATTTGCGACTTCACAGTCAAGGTGGATGATAGTATGAAAGGACTGTTCTACTGGGGGGTCTATGAAGTCGGATGATGTATTCAACTTTCCAGAAATTCTGTGGAGAGCCGACAACTTTCTGGCTCTGCGCCTGTCGCGCATACTAACCGGAAGTGTCAGGGATGTCGCCGGATCATATACAGAAAGTTTGCCGGCCGCTTCACGCAGGTGACCTCATCAGTTACTTGTAGTGCTTCTTGGATCTTTGGTAGTCACAGTTGTATTGAATGTCCAAGTGAGATGCCAAGTGAGACAGACTTTGATGATGATTACGTTGCAAGATTATTAGCAGAGGATGCGAAGAAGACGTCGCATAAATATGCTGCTCAAGGACTTTCAGCGTTTGCGCCAAAGCGCAGAGCTGCAGACCTGCCGAAGCCCAACACTCGATTCTTGAGCCATATCGTGCGTGAAGCCGATCATCATAATGCTGCGCTGAAGAGGAAAGAGGAGCAAGAGTCTCAACGCAGGCTACGGGCGCTGAGCCATGCTGACGAACATTCCCGCAAGAGGCTCAGAGCGGATGAGAGCGATCAGCGGAAGAGGAGTCGAATGCTAAAGGACGTCTTAGGTGCCGCGCAGTCAAGAAGTGACGGGAGGCGCCGCATTGCAATGACTGACAGGTCACATCCGAACCAGGATCAACAAGAACATGCACGCAGACAGCATTCTCATGAGCGACACATTTCTCCAGATGGCTCCCGGCGATCCAGGAGAAGGAAAAACGAGAAAAGCCCTGCTACAGGTGGAACAGTCTATGCTGAGCCACGACGACGGCACTCGAATACTGACTCGCTTGCTCGAAGCCAGTTGGACGGTCCCGGTGGAAAGGTAGAGCCAGAGGATGCCGGACCCGTGCGGAAACGTGGTCGAGGTGCTCACAGAGCAAGATCTGGCATTGATGACCATTTTACGAAGGACTATGACCCATCTCAAGACGTCTCGCTCGGTTCAGATCACGGCGGTGATGACAACGACGACGACGATGACTGGGACTTGGCACTCGAAGCCATGCGCGATCGAGCTAAATGGAAACAGAATCAAGCAGCTAGAATGCGAGAAGCTGGATTCGGTGAGACCGAGATCTCCAATTGGGAGAAGGGAAGAAGCAAAGGGGATTCAAGCAGTGTGAAGTGGTCACGCAAAGGTGAGGTTAGAGAATGGGATGCTGGTAAGATAGAGCAATGAACCCTGGAGTACTACCCTCTTGAATCTTGTTCCGCTGCAATGTATTTTCTTACATCTGACAACCCGCGTGACGTTTACCAGCAAAAGTTAATTCAGGTCTGTTGAAACAAACTCCTGGTGAAAAGGGGCCAGGATGCAGGAGCTAACTTACTGGTGGACCGTTCCTGCGTACGGTACGGAAATTTAGGCCTTTGGCTTGAGGCAACCACTTTACACGGTGGCTGCGGCTGGTGGATCCCGGTTGGAGCTAATTGCGTGGCACTGCGTCTGAGCGTCAGATTCGAGGGCAAAGGAGTCGAGCATACTCGTACTTTCAACAACACACGTACGAGTACCACTCTGCACTATTTGCTTTGCTAGCAGCTGTATTTCTGTCCTACTAATTACCCTACCCCTAATATAATTGCTGTGCGAGGCGACCCCTTGTTTGACAACCACGACCATCGACTTCCTCATCATTGCCATTTGCTTAGCACGCGATCACGTTCCTTTAGTCGTTGGATTGCGACGAGTCAAGCCGACATAACGAACACGGCTCGGAAATCACTATACGCCAACAATAAAGATGAGGATACATTCCAAACGGCACCTTCTCTACGCAATTTCTCTCCTCTCTCTTGTCACATCGATTACTGCCTCCCCAGTAGCAGATACCGCAGGCTCGAAAGAGGTGACAGACTCGACGTTGAAAACGGGAACGAAACCGAACCCGGTGGGCACAGAACATGCGCCAGTCGATGGCAAGGATGGCGTACCACACCAGGGTCCCTGGGTCGAGACAAGCGCCGAAAGGGTACGGAAGAAGGCCAAGACAACATTGGACGATGATGACGATTCGTCGAGTATTTCACACCCTCAGCTAGAGGACCGTCAGCGAGACTCGACCAGTCAGAAGATCCCACAAAGCAACGAAGGTGTTATGGACGACAAGAGCCGCTCAGGGCCTGTGGAAGGCACCCGCGGAACAGAAGGTGGCATTACCGAGAAGAGCAAGAACAAGGACCCTATTTCCGTCGATCAGAAGAGGCCCGATGCACCGAAAGAACAGCCACCACTACCTCACAGCGAAAAAGAAAAGTTGAAAGGTGCCGAAGAGGCCGAGGATTCCTCCAAGGTCGTCCTGGAAGACGACTCTCCAAAGCCACTCGGAAAGCCATCTGATCTGCCACAGAAGCCACACTCCGTACCCATGCCAGACAACCCCTCCTCGTCTAGGGACAAAACCATTCCTATCGACGATCATGGACTAAGCAACCTCCCCTCTGCAACACGACCTGACGCCGAGGCATTGCTCGCGAAGGAGGACATTGTCCAGCCTCTGCACTCCCTGTTCCTTGCCTTCACCATGATTATGTTCTCGGAAATCGGTGACAAGACCTTTTTGGTCGCTTGTCTGATGGCCATGCGCCACGATAGGCTCCTGGTCTTCTCTGCCGCTTACTCCGCCTTGATCACTATGACCATCCTCTCTGCTGTTCTCGGACATGCAGTACCTACCCTCATCCCAAAGTGGTTGACCAACTTCCTGGCAGCTGGCTTGTTCCTGGTATTCGGCGTCAAGATGCTGCTCGAAGCACGAAACATTAGCCCCGACGAAGGCGTTAGCGAGGAGATGAAAGAAGTCGAACAAGAACTGGAGGAAAAAGAACATGAAGCCTTGCGTAGATCACGCAGGAGGTCGTCCGTTTCACCATACGTCCTGGAATCCGGTCGAGGTGGCATTCGGAAGGGCAGGTCAGAAACTGGTCGACTGCCATCACCACCGGATTCGCCCATCTCTGAAGCGTCTTCGCGATCTGCCTCACCATCTGGACGATCCACCTGGCGCAACGTAACAGCCGGCATAAATAATCTTTTCAGCCTACTGCTCAGCCCTGCTTGGGTCCAGACCTTCGTCATGACTTTCTTGGGTGAATGGGGTGATAGGAGTCAGATCGCGACCATTGCTATGGCTGCTGGTTCAGATTACTGGTGGGTGACTGGAGGTGCTCTAGGTGGCCATGCCATCTGTACTGGTGTCGCTGTCATTGGAGGGAAAGCTATTGCAGGCAAAGTCAGCTTGCGGACCGGTAAGTCTTGGCTTCCACTCGATTTTGATCGCTCTTGCTGATGTATCTACAGTTACTATGGGAGGCGCGATCGCTTTCTTGGTATTCGGCATCGTTTACTTGTTAGAAGCCATCTATTAGAGTGCTGTGCGCCATGGCAATGTACCAATATCAGCCAGGGCAGTGATGGCTTTCTCAAGCAGCTTGCTGTGTATCAAACAACCATTCGAATTTGTGTCCTAGACACATCAACAAAGTCTCATCGTCTTCCACGTGCCAGATGATTCGTCTATACAAAGAGTCTGTTGCGACAACCTTGTTGGACTGCAGCGGGTTTCCGCTTACTCTGCGAACCAAGTTTGTTGGCATTGTCTCCTCCTAACGCATCGCTTCCGTGTTTGAAACACTCTGGCACCATCTGCCGACCTTAAAAGGCCGCTCTCGCCTCAAGCTACGATGCCGTGGATCTGGTTGATCAGTAGTCATTCGAACGACGTGAGCACCAAGAAAACCCCTACTGCTGTGTCATGGCGCCTAAACGAGCTTTCATACCATCAATAGACCGTCGCTTCGGCTACAATTATGCTGTACCTAAACACAAACAGCGCAGCCTACTTCATTACAGCACGCAAAAGAAATTCTCTCACTTGCAGGCTATCATACCAACAGGTCTCGACTCCTTGAGGCTGGAAGTCCTGAGACACTCACTGGTCATTACAGCCAACAGAGCCGAGGGTGCTCATGGTGGCCATCTTCACGGGTTGAACTGGAAGGTCGATTTTGGTCGTGGCTCCCATCTCAACAGAACATGCAGGGTACGCCACGATCATCGTGGTCACCGACACTGGGCTACTATAGAAGCCACACTCGAAGCCTTGAATGCCATCAAGGAAATCTGCGCAGTCAACAGAATGGTCAGAGAAGTTGTCATCGTTGTACGGTCAGAACTGCTGGTCAAAATTCTGGTTTGGGGCAAGAGCGCACGCGAAGAGCTAACGACTGCACGTTGTCCTGATAATATGCAGAGAGAATATCGTAAGCTCGAAACTCTGATCAACTATCACGAAACCCACGGTCGAACTGTCAAGTTCTGGTTGAAGAAGGATTGAGCTCCGCCTGAAGATCACGTTCCACACAGAGTCCTCGCAGTGGCGCAAGACGCAGACTGCCTTCTCGATATATACAACAGCAAACATTGTGGTTTCGCCTACGAAGTACAAAAGGCTAGGATGTGTCTCGGGAACTTGCACAGGAGGACGACAAAGCCGGTCCAGCATACCACATCATATGTTGTGACTAGAAATGGGCACTGCCACCATGAACAAAGCCATCTCTGTGTATCATGGGTCGACTTATGTTATCAGGGATGGTGTCACATCGAATTCCATGCAGTACGTACAGCCGCCAATATCTATGGCTATCTCACAGCTATTCTCTTCCAGTTCTTTTACCTGTTCATCTTCTATGCATGTCGCACTCCTTTCCACAGCCTTCGCCACTACACTCTTCACTGTCCATCGACACCCTCACAGCTCGTAAGAATGCCAATTCCTATTGCTCAGGGCAACAAGCTCACGCGACAATTTATTCCTTACATGGACCCAAAGTACGGCTATATTGGCAAAATGACTGATGAAGACCACGAATTGTTTGAAGGCCTATTGTGGTATAGCGAGCTCATGCAGTTCTGGCAGCTGCGCAGCATACATATGGAGGGCCCCAGGTCTTGGGGTACGGAGATCAGGGGCAAGACAATGGTGTTTGAAGTCAGTCCTTCTTGGAGACAATTCCACAGAGATGGCAGTAGAACATGGGCTTTTGGAATTACATTCGGCGGCAATTCCCCGTACAACAACGGTCAATTGTCAGAAGCATCTGATTCCATACATTTTCCTAGCTCCTTCGCTACTTTGGAAGCTCTCTTAGACGGGCTTGCCCAGGTCGAGGAAATCACAAAGCGTCATAAGAGTATAACTGACATCAAAGTCCGGATGGCTGATCCTTGGTTGGTAGGCGCTCTGGCTTGGGGCCGTGATTTGGAGAGACTGCGCATTATTACTGTCAGGATGGAGACGTTCAGCCTTTGCTTCCGTGGGTGCATGCGTTGGAAGCCCGGCTGAACGAGCTTGAGCATTGTGGGCTATCTATCGAATTTTGGCTCACCGACGTAAGCGAAGCTTTCGATCTGGCAAATCAGGCACTCGACATGGTTAGTAACAATAGCTAGCCCGCCTTGACTGAGGGGATTCGATGATTCGATGGTTCGGACTACCTGCTTGATGCATCCAGCATGAGGTAGCAGGGTAAATACCATAGCTTCACCAGAACGCCTACTCTTATCCTTCCGGCAACTGCTTCCTTGCTCTTCGTCTCAGAGCCTGCGTTCCAATGGAGAGAATAGGCGCGCAAGCCGCTTAGACATGTTACGCGAACAAGGGCGGGGCACTGGATACTGGTGAAGGGGTGCCATGCTGACGACATGTCACAACAAAATGCAGTCAATATTAGACGCAACGACAAGGTGACCCGCTGGATCCGGAGAGCAGCGGTTGTTCGTGCTGCAAGAATGTCATCTGGAGAGTCGATGAGTCGCGGTTGCGTGGGATCTAGCAAGTACTTCATCTTCAAGATGGCAGACGGAGAGATTGTTGATTCAATCTGTAACTCAAGCAGCTGTCTGATACGTAGCACATTTCATCGCTACTTGCTTCCTCCGATCATGTTTGTAGCCTGCCATTGATGGAGCAGGCAGGCTGCTCCGCCAGTTGCGACTGCAACTTGAATGCCAGATCCTGGTCTTGGCAAGGTGGGGCCCTGCCTTGACTATAAACCTCTCTCCAACCTTGCTATTCACTGCGATTTCTAAAAACCTCGATATCACGTACGGCGTCTTTCAGTTATCGTCTAAGAAATGTATGGTAAATGCTGTTCGAATACTTATCTGACCAGCCAAGATCCACCAATCACTCGCACCTATGGGCAAGCGTGGAAACGCCGGGAAGGTGAGGCGTGAGAAGTTCTCAGATCTGTGGATTACAGAGAAAAGTGGCTTCGACAATGAAACGCTCGATTCCCGCAAAGCAAAGCTTACCTCCTGGATCCAAGAAGCATGGCCAGCAGGAGTTATTGCTCCCGGCATCGACAGGCCCCAACATAAATGGAAGCACTACAAGGAGTGTCTTCGACCTCTTATAGAGACCTTTGACGATAGCAACTTTTGGCCAGGCTAGCAGCCTGATCCTGAGGAGCGAAAGAGAAAGCAGCTGCAGACGTATACTGCCTGGGTTACGTACCTTGATCCGCTTGCTGATTTGGTCTCAACCGATATAGTGGATGAGGAGGAGCCCCAGGACACCACAGGATCCGACTGGCATCCGTCTACGGATGAGGACCCGTCAACGAGTGAGAACGAGGCTCCAGCAAAGAAGAGGCGCAGGCCAATACGAGCTACTACTCCACAGCACAACACCAAGACGCACGCCGCACGACCTAACGAGGACGTTGCGAGACCACATTCCATTGATTGGGATGACGCCGAAGTGCATATCGATGCCACACTGCTCGATGAGCAACAATTAGTACTAATACCAATGTTCGACCTCAAACCCCAGACCTCGCAAATTCCCATCGCATGGCACCAATTCGATTTGCAGAAACTCTGCCATCAATTCCAAGTCGAGACAGGCAAGAGCATAGACTTGGCAGTGTATGAGTTTGCACAGATCTGTGAAGATGACAGGACAGAGTTCATGTTCAGTAAATCAGGCGCATACAGGATCATGCTGGAAAGGATCATGCAAACAGGGGGACTCGAAGACAGTATATTACGTCTGCGGATACAAAAACGAATCGCCGGACATCAGCAGTCGCGAGACCGAGACGACCACGATACTAGGCACGCGAGGAGCCACTCGAGGATCCCGAGTGATGGAAGTAGCTATTCGAGTGAACACTCCGAAGGCGTCGCTCCTGGATCCAAGGGAATCAAGATCAAGGAGGAACTACTAACACCACCAGGATGATATTGCATGGCCAATGGGGAGCATGGAATGGACAGATAACAGCAAGTAGCTATGAGGTGTCATTTCTAGTCACTCTTTTGAACTGCTTGCGGCTTGTAAATAGCACCACTCTCGAGTTGCACGACTCTGCACTTGAAAATACACAGTACGTGTGCCATTGTTTCACCTCGACTCCCTTCCAAGCCACGTATTGTTAGATCTCATAAAGTCTGATATTAACTCCAGTCTTCTGGCGCACTTGCCCTGCTGAAACTCCTTTAATGCCCTTCGACATGTACGGAGAACGTAGCACGATAGGGCAACCGTATGTTAGCTAGACCTAAACCCTTCGAATGGTGGCTTCAGATATCGCTCGGTATCCGGGCACCTAGGTTGGATGCGCGCCCAGGACGGATAGAGGGGGCTGATTGATATTGATGTATCATTAGATGTCCCAGTCGAACATGGCACGCGCCACGTGGGACTTGACCTTATACCGTTGCCAGCCAGCGAAGAGTTGGCGTTAATTATAGGTAGCATTCTTCAGATGTACGTGTCTATTGTGGTACTATACAGTACCAGCCACCTTGTAACATTGAATGCAAGCAGGTCTTGGAGGACATGCCCTAAACTTCATCGCAGCGACTAACGTGGATCTACTGCTTCGTGTCCATTAAGCTTAGTAACATCCGTCCGTTGTCCGTGGGCCAATCCATTGCGCTGAATCTTCACCGTTTCTGCATTCTCCAAAACCAGCTTTGTTAAGTAATCCTGCAACTCCTCTTCTGCACAGAAAGTACGTACAGTACATGCGGGGAGCCAAATTCGTCTCGGGACTCCTGCTGACAATCTCGAAACCACCACTTTGCCGAAGGTGACTTGCTGGTTCTGCGGGGTTCGCTAGGATCAGCGTGTTCTCGCTCTCGCAACGTGATGCTGGCCGAAGGTGATTTGCTGAAGCTTCTGCGTCCAAGAAGTAGGCTACGCAGGCCGCTGAATCGGTTGCGAGAGGGGTCGTGAAACTGCTCGGTACAAAACGGAGGATATTGGAGCAATGGCTGCTCCTTGGTTAAAGGCGCAACACCTTCTAGAATAGCCATCAGGGTGAGTACGACACAGCACAAACAATATGGGTTCTATGCAAACAGAGTATGACTTGATTGTGGTTGGATCCGGCTTTGCCGGGACCATGACCACACTGAACTTCCTGGAAGAATGCAAGAAGCTTGGCAAGCGAGGCAAGGTAGCGATGATAGAGGCAGGAAGGGAAGGAGAACGATGCGGTGCTAGCAGATGGTATGATGGCTGCCGTGGCTGACCATGTCCTCTCCTTGCTAAAGCCAAATGTTAGGACGATGGCCTACCTCAGGCTCGACAAAGACAACAACTTCGACTCAGACTGGAAGCACGAGATGAAGCTCGTGTCCGAAGGCATGGCCGACATGGACTACTGCAAGAAAATGGAGGTCGAAGCGCCCGTCACCGCGAACTACCTCGTCGAGCACGGCGTGAAGCTCAACCACCACCAAGAGAAAAACGTCCTCCTGGAGTTCAACACAGATCAGTACTTCGCGTTCCCGGAGGGCGGCGGAAACGCCATCATCAACTGCTTGTTCTCGCACTTCACCCAGTACGAGGGATTCGATATGTACTGGGAGACTCAGGCTCAGAAACTCCTGCTCAATGACGTTGGCGAGGTCTCAGGCGTGCAGGCGAGGAAGAACGACGGTAGACGCACCAACATCATGGGCAAGAAAGTGATGCTCGCATGCGGTGGTTTCGAGGGAAACAAGGAAATGCTCGCACGATACGTCGGACCGAAGACAGAGAAACTAGAATTGATAGCTCCAGGAGTACGTACGCTCGCCTTCAAGTTTCCCACTCCGTTCTGTTCTCACCTCATCCACGAGACGTCGTCCGCTAACACCGCCGCAGCTCGTCCACAACACCGGCCACGGCCTCCAAATGGCGCTCGAAGTCGGCGCCGCAACAGCGGGCTCGCCCAACGGCACCCACTGCGAACTCGTCGACCGCCGCGCCAAGAAGCCCGACGCCGTGATCTGGGGCCACCTCTACGGCATCGTCGTAAACGACGACTGCAAACGCTTCTACGACGAAGGCAAGCGCCACCTCTTCGCCACCTTCGAAATGATCGCCCTCGAGTGCTGGCGTGACCACAACAATTCGTGCTACTTCGTGACCGATACGAACACCATGAAACGCTTCCGGCCAGGTTGGGTGTATGACACGACTGACCAGGAGCCTGAGCAGGCAGACACGATTGAAGGGCTGGCGGAGAAGTTGGGTCTCGATGCGCAGAAACTGAAGAAGACGGTTGAGGACTACAATGCGGCGATCAACGATAAGGAGTTTGATTTGATGAAGCTTGATGGGAAGGGGACTACGGGGTTGACGCCTGAGAAATCAAACTGGGCGTTGCCGATAAAGGAGGGACCATTCTATGGCTATCCGATGAAGGCGCAGCTGACGTTCACTTACTTCGGTATCAAATGTGATCTTGACTCCAAGGTCATTGGCACGAATGGTGTGCCTATTCCTGGACTTTATGCCGCAGGTGAGTTGAGTGGGCTGTTCTACAACGAGTACCCTCCTGCTACATCGGTGCTGAGGAGCTTGACATTCGGACGCCTGGCTGGAATTTCAGCCGCGAATGAGTTGTAACTTGATTACATCAATATGGATGAAAACTTCCAGTATGCTATTTCTTTTGAGGGGAACTTGACCTCAAACAGCTCCTTCTATTTCCTCGTCTGACGCTCTATCTTCATCATGTCATGCTTCATATGTCTAACACAGAACACCTTTTGTCATCGCTCAGTTGCGTGGTATCATAATCCTCATACATGTGTGGAGTCCCCTCACGGTATTTATCACATCGTGTAGTTGCCACTATCCACCTTATCCACGCGAGACCGGGTATAGACGTACTTCAGATCACGTGGCAGTACCATTCACTCCGTTCAAGGTTGCCCTCGCAGCGTTCTCAGCACGCCCACCGAGCTCGGCCTTGCCACCTGTCATTCGTCGTGCCGTGACAACGTTCTTTGCCTGAGGCGCCTCTTTCGCGAAGATCTGTGCTCCATCGACAAGTCTTCGCTCGCTGTTGACGCGGCCGTTGACGAAGTCGGGGTAATTGAGCGTCAACTCTACTGAGCCATTGACGATGCTGTCGACTGCTTCTACTCCTAGCATGAAGGAATGGTCCTGGTTACCGACCTCATACTTCCACGATCCAAACCGACCTCTGCTGTAGATTCCTTTCTCCTGAAGGTATGGCAGAATCTTCTTTAGTGCACCGTCACGCTCCAGTGAAGGAGTCGGGTATCCGTGCTCGAACTTTCGCGCGTAAGTAGAGACGATTTCATCTTCAGGCTTGAGCATGTCAGTATTGACCAGACCCTGAATGCAGTCCTTGAGCAAGTTCTCTTCGTCAACAGGCTTCTTCGTCGATTGAGAGACTTCCAACATGATAGACCAGTATGGCCCAGCTTTAGCGTCGGTGCTTGACGGACTTGAGCCGTTGGCGAGTTGTGTCGTTGGAAGCTTGACATCGTCTTGTGGCTGGTTGTACGGTGAGTAATTGGAGAAGATGGTGGCTCTGTAGAAGGGGCAGTTGTCCTCTGGGAAATATAACCAGCATTTGTCGCCGATTCTTTCTGGCCGGGAGCCTCTGACACCGACGCCAATGACGTGCGTACTGCTGTAGTACAGCTCGTCGCACCATTCTTCTAGTTGCTCATCACTCATTCGCTCCGCAAGCTGGTCCACGCTCATGGTGTTAATGAAACGCTTGTAAGCGATGATGGTACCGTCCTCCATGAGGACTTCCTTGCGGTCAGCGTTGACAGCCTTGATCGCACCTTTCTTGCTGAAACGTTTCTTCTCGTCCGGCAAGGTCTTTGCGACAGCAGTCCAGATCCCACCGGTTCCATCCCGAGCTGGGAATCGGAAGGTTGCATTCGGACCCCAATTACCGGCTGTCTTCCCCTGGATGACATTGCTTGTGACAAGCTTGACATTGGGTGCAGCAACACGCTCACCAAGCCATTGGCATTGCATATCTGTCGTCGGCACAGCCCATACCTTGTAATTATAGGGGCGCATGAAGGCATCGGCGATACCAACACCAGTATTCCGCAAGATCCACTCATCGAAGTCTTTCGGCCTTGTGTTGCTGACTCTTGCTTCCAGAGCTGCATCTATGAGGCCCTCAATGAACCGTACTTGATCATCCTTGGGGCACATCGAGATGTTGTTCTGGAATGGGTATGGGACCCACTCGCCCTTGTATCGGACGTAGGAGATTCGCTGGTGGGTATACCAGTCGTCTGTCTTAGGAAGGGCTTCGTCGATGCAGTCGTCAAAGTACTTATAGTGTGAGAAGATGACATGCCTGCAAGCCTTAGCTAGGGACACGAACAAGAGCGAGAGCGAGAGCGAGAGAATCGGTGACCTACCCTCCCACATCGTACAGGAAGCCCTCTGGTGTCGTGTCTGTACCAGCGAGACCTCCTGCCTTCTCATCGCAGTCAACGATCAGCCATGATGGGCCGTTCTAGAGGAAAGTCAGACAAGATCCGAGGTGTTTCGGTGTGGAGGACTTGCCAGTTGATTGAGTCGCTTTGCAGCACCGAGACCTGTCTACATAACCGTCAGTGGCGTTGCCCAAGAATTTGGATACCTGACACCGCTGCTGACACCAACTGAGCGAAGTGACTCTGCTGATGGCACATCTCATCATGATGTGCTGAAGTCTGTGCTTACCGGTCCCATGCCGCAGACGAGGACATCAACCTCAACTCTAGACATCGTTGACTTGCGCGACATCGTGTCTGTAGGTAAAGTGTAGGGGGGTTGGAGTCTCGCAGTCCAAAAAAGAATGGCGGTGTTCAGTGTTTTCTAGCCCGCAGTAAAATGGCAGGAGCGATCTCGAGCTCAACAAGTGGCGTAACTTCCAAATCTGCAACCAAGGGCAAGCAAGCCGCGTGCACTGGCAAGAGTAGTGTGAAGGCCATTTATTCGACTACGTACAGCATCAAAATTATTATTTCTCTCGTTTGCGGATCCTTACTCCCGCCCGTTTTTGCGCCCCGCCACAGTGGTTGCAGCTGATAAGTCGTCCCAACCATGGTTGACAAGGGTCTACAAGATTCCATTCTGGTGATCTGAAACCCCCCTGAATTGACTTTCCGCAGCAGTGAATCAGAAGCAAGTCCTCGCGCATGGGGCAAGCAGAGGCATCGAGAATGCATGTCGACGGAAGCTTGATTATTGTGGCCACGGACAGTACCCTCCACAGTTCAGATCACAACCGAGCCTCTCGTCCACTGGGTGACTTGGACATGGAATCGGCTCCGTTGAAGTGGGCTTCAGAATAGCATCTGGCCGCCCAAGGTTGTGCATCATTATTCCATCAATATTCTGGGTTCGATGCTTTTATTTGAGCCGCTGCAAAGACCTTGCAAAGGGGATTCTGAATTTCGATTGCTTCGCGAACACACTCCGCTCCTATAAAGCATCAGACTTCTCCTCACGATGACGGCCGGGTAGGCTGAGTCGACGGTACGGCGATCTACATGGAGGAACTGCAGTGACGTCTTCCAAACAGCGGGTCGTGTTCAACGCTGATGAAACAAAGGAAAGTATGTAATAATCCCGCTGAGTCCTGTTGCAGTCCGGCATGGTCTAAACACGCTTCGCACATCCTTGACTCGAGATCCGAAGTACATTACAGATTCGCTGCCAGGTACGCCTCCAATCAGGCGGACAGGAAGTAGAGTCGTCCAGTCTGACCTCGACGAAAGACAGGCATGTACCCGATGTACCACTCGCATTGTCTGGTCAGGGACGACACCGAACTCGTGCAATATGTGATATATCTGACGGAACAACGACGACCTTTTGCTAGCCAATGCCGCAACTGTTCTCGCTTTATAGCCAAATATGACTGCCATCTGAGCTCATGAATTACTGGAGTCTGATGCCGCCAGGAAATGATGTCTAGATACCCCCATAGCAGGAGGCGTAGCTGGTACTTGTAGAGATAAGATCGTGCATTACTAGTCTGGGAAGTGGACAGTTCTAGGGGTTGCCGCACAGCAGTCCGTTCCCAACGGAGACCAACATTCGACACGCAATCTAGATCCACCAAGCGGATTTGCATATCAAATCAGCTTTCTGTATGGTGGCATGCCTTCCGCCTCCATGCAAGAATACCGTCCGGGTCTGTCGAAAAGGGCTGGAAAGGAGAGTATCTCTTGCGTCGTCTACTGTAAGTGCTGTGGAGTGCTCAAGTCCATCATGCTTTCCTAAAGTTAGTTATCTCAACTTTCGTTGGTGTTGACACCTTTTTGTTTTGGTCGTAAGGTCAGCTCCCTTCTCTCCAAATTTCTTAGTTTTGCGACTGCGCTCAGCCCTTAGTTTCGACGTTGCTCGCTTCATGCTTTTCTGATCGCCATTATCACCACTCTGCTGCAATCACGTAACTTTGCGAGGCCGCGGCCGTTCACTCTACAACAGTTCCTCCGAGAACAAGTCAGGCCAGTCATCATGGCAGATTCGTCTGAGAAACAAAGACAAAGTGGCGAGTCGCCGCGCTCATCCGAGCCATCGACGCTGCCTACCGTCAATGCCGTCGAGAAACCAGAGCCGCCGCAGTCGTCGCTGCACCCGGCCTTCTACGTGGTGTAGGTCAACGCTGGAAGTAGGGATAAGAGCACAATCTGACACTTTCAGGGCATGGATTGCGTTCAGTGGTGGTGTCATTCTGTTCAACAAGTATTTACTGGACACTATGGGCTTCAGTGAGTCTCCAGTTGCTGGACACTACACGCTCAGAGCTAACAAACTCGACAGGATTTCGTACGACGTTCCCCAGCCTCACTGCGATGACTGCTAACCCACGATAGCGATTGTTCTCACCACCTGGCACATGGTTTTCGCGACATTCATGACCCAAGTCCTGAGCCGGACGACAAGCTTGATTGATGGACGGAAAACTGTCAAAATGACCGGAAAGGTCTACCTCAGAGCCATCTTACCCATCGGTTTCTTTTTCTCCTTGAGCTTGATCTGCGGCAACAAGGCATACCTTTATCTTTCGGTGGCTTTCATCCAGATGTTGAAGGCTACTATGCCTGTCGCGGTCCTCATCACTTCTTGGTCTTTGGCAGTGGCCCCTGTCAATTTGAAGCAGTTGGGAAATGTCTCCTTTATCGTCATTGGTGTGGTCATTGCTTCCGTTGGTGAAATCAGGTTCGACCTTACTGGTTTCCTTTGGCAAGCAGGTGGCATCAGCTTTGAAGCCACAAGGCTCGTCATGGTTCAACGACTTCTGAGCTCAGCAGAGTACAAGATGGATCCTCTTACCAGTTTGGTAGGTAAAGATGTGCACCTTATGACTAACAGCTACTGACGTGATGTAGTACTATTTTGCCCCAGTTTGTGCCCTTATGAATGGCGTTGTGGCCCTCTTGACTGAGGTACCCACAATGACTATGCAGAACATCTACAATGTCGGATTTGTTGTACTCATTGCGAACGCCCTGGTCGCATTCATGCTGAATGTCTCTGTGGTTTTCCTGGTACGTTCAGCCACGATCAAGTTACGACCTATGTACTAACCCGTGCTAGATCGGAAAGACGTCTTCCCTCGTCCTCACCCTCTGCGGTGTCCTCAAGGACATCCTCCTTGTGGCCGCCAGCATGGGGATCTGGGGTACACCTGTGTCCGCAACACAATTCTTTGGCTACAGTATCGCACTCGGTGGCTTGATGTACTACAAGCTTGGGGCCGATCAGCTCAAGCAGTATGCTGGACAAGCAGGACGATCCTGGCAAGAGTTTGGTCAGAACAAGCCAGCTACTCGCAAAGCCCTTATCTTCGGCCTTGTGTTGTTCGTCATGTTCATCCTCCTTGGCGGTCTAGCACCAACCTACGCTCCCGAGCAAACCGGCAAGCTCCGAGACTACATGGGATTCAACACCGGCGGCGTTGTCAATGCTCACCCATAGGCCGCTCGACTGGTAGGATTGATTTGAACACAACGTGGACCTGGGGGAAAGCATCGGCGAATGTTTGTATCATTTGTACTGTAGACCACCGCATTTCGTCCGTATTGGCGTCAGGATAGTGACAGCACATGTCGCAATGCGTAATCAGCATGTTCAAAAGCAATATAATCATGATTAGTATTACAAGCAAACGAGTCTAGGCTTTGTTCGGTTCGTCACTGGCGCAAATGTACCTCCGGCGTGCCTCAGCCGAGCGAAAAGCATTATGAAAGCTAAGCTCGATAGAGGAAGGTACAACAGCCCTAGTTCTCGGTAATGGAGTCGCCTCGCAAAAGCTTGGATGTCTCTGTACAATCCAGTAAAGCTGGAGAGGTGGAGGAAACTGTCCCGTGTTCCTCGAATCATACGTCTCTCGGCAGCTTTTGTACAACCGGACTGCTTATGCATGCGAAGCATCGCAACCATTACCCAATCATTATCGCTCGATCGACATCAAGAACCCTTGGTTCCTGATTCGAAAGCTCCGCTCCATGCGCGTTTCTTCCACCTTGTGCCCTGTCATCCTGCTGCTGCAGTCTGGCCTCACCTCAGTTCTTTTCCTTCTCTTCCCTCATTCATGGCCATCTTGACCTTCTTCATATGTGCTATTTATCTGGCCGAACATTATATGCAGGTCGACATCTAATAGCTGCCTATTTGCGCATATCTTGTTGAGCACTACACACTTCAGCCTCAGCCACTTTGCGCAACTTAGCTCCCAGCTATGTTTGATGATACGCCCATCATGATGGACTCAGCTGTTGCTCCTTCGCCAGTCTCGTACACGAATTACTCGACCTCATGGACGTCCAGTGACGGTATGACGCCGGTATCGACCAACCCATCGCGCAAGCGGTCTAGAGACGAAACAGCCTTCGAGGCCGCTGAAGCAGAGAATCAATATACTGCCGTCAACCTTCCGGAGCCGATACCGGAAGAGCCCATTTATGGTGAGGGTATGGTGCTATTGGATCCGCAAACCGGCAGAGCTTTGGTAGCAGAGTCCCAAACCGGGACGTGGTACGAGGATAAGGTTGAGGAAGAGGCGCTCGCCAAACAAGAGGCAGCAGCTCGGCCGAAGATGCCAGTGAGCAGGAAATCAGTACGGCTGTCACAGTCTTCCATCAGAGCGGCACTCGATATGCCGAACCCGAGCATGCACGCTCCGGCGAGCCCGCCAAAGTCAACACCTACTGCAGAGGTCGATGAAGCGACAATCGCTCTGGGCATCGGCTGGTCGAAAATGAGCTCAGAAGATCCAGATTTGCAGGCCGCTGCAAGAGGATGGGCAAGATACCTGGAAGTACACTACCCGCGTTACATCCACAGCGCGGAGATTTTACTCAAGAACAGAACAATGGATGCATACCTCGTTGGTTGTCAAGAAGGCTTCTTTCTGTTTGCAGAAGACCTATTACGTGGCCAACTTGTGGGCAGAACATGGGGCGGTGCGCTGAACAACCTACGGGCACAGCCTATACAATTCGAAGGAACCGAAGTCCTTCAGGCTGAGAGGACCCCGGGACCTGAATCTGATACGGTCAACAAGGAGGTTATAAATGGTTGGAAGGACTGGGAGCGGATTCATAGCCAAGCGAACGCGGACAGTGCGATGTCAAACCAGCTAGCGATCGCTTCTGGTGGTATGGAACTTGACTGATCTCATTTTACTGGCGTTTGGTTCCCTGGTACTGGCGGTCGGTTGATTGAATTAGCTGGGAGGTATGCAATGCCAACGCACGAGACACATGCGTTATTTCCTGCAAGACAAAAAGGCAGTACTATAGACTACTTACACGTATCTCAGGCCACTTACGAGTCGCTTGGTCGACTCTGACACATAGCAACCAGACAGACCGCATTCTTGTCTGACATATCTAGAATCACATGCGTCCTTAGAGCGCTCATGAAATGTCAGCCACTTCCGTCACCAAGGATTAAAGCTGGGGTTCCTGGTGTCTTTGCGCTGTTTGGTTTATTTGGTGTGTTTTCCAGTCGGCCTCGACTTCCACCTCTCCGACTCTTTGGCGGGCTTTCTGGTCTCGACCTTTTACACTCGTTATTCTCTTGTAGGCCGAGAAACCACGAATGATTCTCTAGATACCCAAGCACACTCGTTGCTGCTCTTTCTATGTCAGAGACCTTGCACAGTCTCAAGCCACCTGCTGTAAAGAACCGGTAAGATGTTCTCGGAAAGAGTGAAGCTTCTCACTCCAATCGTCCAGCACTACTCGAGCCAACCCCGCAGTCTCGAACTTATTTACTATAATGGAATGGGTATCCCAGACATATGATGCTGTCCATGGTTATTGTGTTCTGCACTGAACGGCCTCTTGAAAGTTTCTTGTTACGACTATATAGCAACGTTGACAGCTGCGCAAGCCACTACTAACTCGAAGCAAGTATCGCTCCAAACCCATCAGAAGATGGAAGGTACCTGTCTCTGCAAAGCCGTGGCCGTCAAGGTCAACGACGACAACCTTTTCGGCGAGCAACGACGCGGACACATCTGCCATTGTAACTTGGCCCCTCGTTAGAGCTTTTAATACTATGATCTGGCGACTGATGGTGTTAGGCAAGAACTGCCGCAAGGTGGCGGGTGGTCTATTTGGCACGAACTTGACTATCGAAGAGGACAAAGTCGAATTTCCCAAGGGCAAAGACAACATCAGACGATATGATGATCCGGAGACCACCAGCGGGACACCTGTACAGCGTTACTTCTGTCAGACTTGTGGCGTGTACGCGCGTATCATTGCTAGTAGGTAGGGAAAGCTAACTTCAGCTAGGCCGATTATGAGCATGACGCCGTTGTTCAAAGGAAAGATCATTTTGAAGCTGGGGCTGGTACGACAACGCGTGCCACACACAAAGCTATACTAACACCGGATAGTACGAGAAGCTGCCGACGCCAGAGTGGGAGTCCTTCGCTTCTCAGCGACAGACGTGGGAGGTGCCTTATGAGGATACTATACAATTCAGCACCAAGAGTATGGGCGATAAAGTTCCAGGGTCTGCTGAGAAGGCCGGACCAGCTCAAAATTGAAGCGTAAAACCGACCGTACCTAAGTCCTACACGGCTATACTTTTAAGAAATCAGCCGTTTCCATCCTCCAGATATCGTTGCCCTCGGACGTCGCGCCAAGACATATGAGAGAGGCAGTTGCCTGCGTAAATTTATGCAAAGACTTCACTCCAGAACCGAGGATGAACACCAATCCCACAGCCATAAAACGTTGTAGCCACACTGGTATAGAGCTTCAAGTCCATATAGGACGTACGCTGACATCTGAGATATAAAGATGTCTCCGTTCATACCTGTCAACTCTACTTGAGGTCGATTAGGGATACCGTCTCTGGTAAAGCAAGCCCACCAACTTGAAGCTTGAGTACGAATGATGTCATCTTGGCTATCGATAACTTATCGGTCGGAGGCACACACGCTCGACACGCCATCCGGAACGAGGGACATCCACAGACAGCAAACGAGTAGGAATCTTCCGCAGACAAGGTGGCAGTACCTTAGACGAAAAGGAGAGCTATTGGCGCCTTGCTAGGAGATCAAAATCACCAAATGCGTATGCCAGCAGGCATGTTCAAATTTTGCCCAACTCATGGCGATGCAGGAACAACCTTCGCCGGCTGGTGCCACCGGCTTCCCATTCGCTGTTGCCCTTGACTTGCCCTGAAAAGCTCCCCTCACAGCTAGCGTGCGCAGGGATGTAGAGCAGAAAATTGTGGAGATGTTCAACAAATATTCAAGATTGCGTCGCAGAGCGATGAGGGTCAATGAACACTGCGACAAGAGTAAATAATGGCCAACGCCGATTCTTGAATGCTGTTGTTGACTTCTAGATACCCGTGCTCCCGAAAATCCTCCATTTCAAACAAATTCACTATATTCTTGTAAACAAAGTCGCTGCCGCTTGGGGTTTCCAGCTCACCAGACCGATCGATTTACGCCCTGCCCTCACCGCCTCCCTCACCCTGCTCATACAGCGCTTCAACAAGAACAGCGCATAAAATAGCAGGATTCTCCTCAAGATCTCTCTTGTTCTTGTTTCCTGGCGAACCAGTTCTCCAACATGTCTTCTCGACCACAGAACATCGGCATCAAAGCCATCGAAATCTACTTCCCACCGCAAGTAAGTCGTCTCGGAACTCAGGGTCCGTGAACAAAGATCTGACAGTGAACAGTGCGTTGAGCAATCAGAGCTTGAGAAGTTTGACGGCGTGGCTGCCGGCAAATACACAATTGGTCTCGGCCAGACACGAATGAGCTTCTGCGATGACCGAGAAGACATCTACTCCCTAGCCCTCACGACCTTGTCGTCCCTGTTCCAGAAATACAACGTTGATCCAAATGCAATCGGCAGACTAGAGGTCGGCACGGAGACTATGCTTGACAAGAGCAAGTCAGTAAAGAGTGTGCTTATGCAGTTGTTTGAAAAGTCGGGAAACTTCGATGTGGAGGGCGTTGATACTGTCAATGCTTGCTATGGCGGCACAAACGCAGTCTTCAACTCTGTCAACTGGATCGAGTCTTCTGCTTGGGACGGTCGTGATGCAGTTGTGGTAGCTGGTGACATTGCATTATACAAGAAGGGAAATGCTCGTCCCACTGGTGGTGCAGGGTGTGTCGCTATGCTCATTGGGCCAGATGCTCCTCTTGCATTTGAGCCTGGTCTACGGGGATCCTACATCACACATGCCTACGATTTCTACAAGCCAGATCTGACAAGTGAATACCCATATGTCGATGGTCAGCTCTCTTTGAAGTGCTACACTGAGGCAGTGGATCGATGCTACAAGGCCTACAATGCACGGGAGCAGCAGATCAAGTCGCGGGCCAACGGTCACACCAATGGCACCAATGGCGTCCATGCAGAGGGGGAGAAAACACCCATGGACAGATTCGACTACATGGCCTTCCATGCACCAACTTGCAAACTGGTCAGCAAGTCCTATGCTCGATTGCTATACAACGACTTCCTGGCAGATCCCCAAAATCCAGCTTTCAAAGACGTTGCAGCAGAGTTGAAGGACGTCGAATATCAAGCATCTTTGACGGACAAGAACGTCGAAAAGACCTTTATGGCTCTCACCAAGAAGAGGTTCGCACAAAGAGTGCAGCCAGCCATCCAAGTCGCTACAATGTGCGGCAACATGTACTGCGGCAGTGTATACGGCGGTATCGTCGGCCTGCTGAGCAACGTAGCACCACAAGACATTTCCGGCAAGAGAATCGGTGTCTTCAGCTATGGTAGCGGTCTTGCTAGCTCCTTGTTCAGTATGAAGGTGGTTGGCGATACGTCTGAAATGCAGAAGAAGCTCGACTTGCAGACGCGACTGGACCAGAGAAATATCGTTGCGCCAGAGGTCTATGACGAGATGTGTTTATTGAGAGAGAAGGCGCATCTGAAGAAAGATTTCAAGCCTGTAGGCAACACGGAGACGCTGCTGCCTGGGACGTACTATCTCACGGAAGTTGATGACATGTTCCGCAGAAAGTACGAGGTCAAGGCATGAGCATGACTGGTCCTTTCTGATTCTGATCGTTATTGCTAATATTTGGAACGGCCAGGAGGCAGGCGTTGGTAGTATCACGCTGTGATGCGGGTGCTGGATTGTACATATCAGGTTCAGTAGCAATAATTCTATCCAGAGAGTGGTTGAAAACACGGCCCATCATCTGCGTATTTCTTCTCATGCATGTTTAGGATCTCTTTATCGATGCATGATGTCTTTAGGGCTGCACTGCTGGCACGACTAATGGAGCGGTCAGTCAACGTTGGCCTCCAGGCACCCTCTGTTTCACGGTCGTGAGAGCAGACATGAAACGTGGTGCTTGGGCCGAGCAAGTCGCTTAAGATTTAGACCTGCAGGGCATGCATAAAGCTCGAACTAGTTTATGCAGCCAACAATCTTCCCGCGTTTCTCGAAAAACAGGTGGTTGGTATGCGATTCTGCATTTCCAAGATGGCTGCAAGGAACCCGTGATTTGGCGTGTGCGGACCTCACAAGCGTGTTCTCGACCGTGTCCTAGACGTGGAAGCGTGTTCATGCTTTTGACTGGCTCAAATGTCGTCGCCAAATGCTTCTTCCAATCATCTTACAGAGCTGGTATCTTGACCTCAGTCTGTCCCACAACCGTCGCGCTTGCCTTCGCTCAATCTGCGACTCGCGCCTCTAACAGCCGCACGCGCCCAGCATCAACCTCGATCAAAGCCATGAATAGCAATTCAGCGGTTCTTGATACAATCTCTCATCATACAGGCGGCAACTGTCGGAAAATGGAACACATGAGATTGCGACCTGTGAGGCTGTGCAACTTTGACGCAAAATGCTTGCTGCCAAAGATGTCGCAACTCTCATCGGCGACGCGCCAGAGCAGGAACGTCTATTTTGAACTGCTTGGCTTCGCGACAGAAGCTCGCGCTGAGATCCAACTCGACCGAGACGTGGCGCGAAGCAGTCTCGAGTATGACTGCCATCCGCCCCGCCATGAATGAGAGCGGGTTCCGACGTGTTTATTCCGACCTTGCTGCAAGTCATCCATCTCTGAAACGAGCCCAAGGGTCTTCATGTCGTTGGCCCACGTTGCCCGTTCGAACATTAATATCCCATGATGCTGCCCTTTCGAAGCTTCTGAACCTTTCGTTCTTCAGGTCTGTTCGATCTTCTATTCCAAGTCTTTCCTTTGTTATTCATAGCTCTACTCCAATCAAGGGAAGCTGGACTTCTTACCTTAATACTACAGCAGCAATGTCGTTGACTCCATACACCTTCAGGCCATTGACGCCTCCAGAGGTAGACCATGCTGCTGGGCAGCACACGAATCACATGAGGAATGTCTCCGCTACATCTTATTTCAGAAGCACATCGCCGGAGTCAGTTAGGTCAACGCCAGACCGAGCAGTCTATCGACAGCATGGACCGACGCTGCTGCCGAAGATCCGGACTCAGGACAACAACTTACAACTATCTGCTGGTCAGATGACTAAGGGCCACAAGAGATCAGTCTCTAGTGTCAGTAATGCCTCAACATACAACAATGTCCGTCCACCTATGTATAGGTGCGCCACCGAGCCTGTGCACGACAGCACCAGTTTGGCGTCTCCAGTGTCTATGGCATCGCAGTCTCGAGCAAGCTCAGTAGCTCCTTTTATCTCAAACTCGTCTCGAGGGCATTCAAGAGTAGTGTCATCATCTAGCCTGGACGACACTATGCTGAACAAATACGGCTATCCGACCTACCGACAGCTACCTGTTTATGTCACACAAACCCAGCAAGATCAATCGGCCCCGATCTATGCGGAGTCATACCTTCCTTCCCAGCAAATGCCATTCCTGGACGCGCCCACCATCAACATCGATGGTAGCTGGGACTTGCCTATTGACCTTGATGCGATGTCAAGGCCTACCTCGATGAGCCCACCACCATCTCTTGAGCCATCACTCATGCCAGCGGTCTCTATGATGCAAGAGCCAGCATCTTATCCCGTACAGGGAGGTCCTGTCCTCGCAGGTACAACCAGCCTGATGAACTACCTCACACAGCCGACTCAGCCAGTCAATCTCGTTCGCAACCTGAACTACTCCACCGGCCGAGGTCTTGCGTCGTATTTCTGGTGGGATGTTCGAAACCTTCGACCATGGACTTCTTTCTCGCTTGACACAATGTCATCGATACCAGATCTCATGACACTGCTTCACTTCCAGCACGACAACAACACCTTCCCGAGTCTGGCTGCTCAATCCACTAGCGCTGCCAATCCGTCCTCAGAAGGTGATCTGGCGAGTTTGATCTCCAAGATCCACTTTCCCAAGGTCAACGCCGCGGCTCAAGTCTCGCTGGGCCAAAACGCACCATACCTGTACGTCGCTCCTCAACAGCCGACGCCTGCTTCTACTGGAGCAGCCACTACTGCTCAAGCACAACCAACTTTCTTGGCAAATTACCCGAACGAGAATCAATACACTATCCACGGCTCGCCGCGGGGTAGAGTCGTCGGTCTCGCTAAGTCCTTCGATACCTTCAACACTTCCATGCGCCACGAGTCGCCGGCTCAAAGGGTCCGTTACCTCAAGACATTGTCTCAATTGCAAAAATGTATGCGAGACCACTCTTGCAGATATGGCTTCATCATCACCGAGATCGAGCTTGTCTGTGTCAGAGCTGGATCCGACAAATACGGCAACCCATATTTCGGTTATCTCGAAGTAGCAGATAGCATTGCTACCAAGACAAGCGCGAAGTACGGCATTGACGCAGCTGGTAATTACAACGAGGACATTTCTATGACAGCGGGTCTGGCGCTGTACTTCCTTCTGATGCTTGCGAAGAAGGTCGCCTTGCCAGGTGAATGGAGCAGTTTCATGGACGTTGGTGGGCTCGGTGCTATGACCAGACAGCGTATCCTGCCCTCAAATGAGGATCTGAAGAATGATGCGATGCCTGGCAATGACGACGGGGACGTAAGGGACGGCGAAGAACGAAAAGTAGACGGCAGGGATAAGTGGATGCCTGAGCCGCAAGTCGGTGAGAAGAGAGATGCGAAGACTGCGAGAGGCTGGGTTTGGCCGAGTGACCCCTGGCACAAGAGAGAGGGTGGACGACGGTCACGACGTGGATGATCAAGGTCACGACTGATGATTGAACGATCTCAGTAAGTTCATTAATCTAATAAGAAAAGCATCGGTATTTAGTCCTGGTGACGGCACCGCATATATTGGCATTTAGCATAGCATGGTCGGTTCTAGGTGGCATCCTGATATTTTAGTATATACCTAAACACTCCAGCGAGTGTGTAATTCTTGATAATACCGAAAGCACCTTTGGTCTTAGCAAAGAAAGTCAAGTTCTTGTCTGTCCCACTCCACCGTCGCTGTGCTTGCCAGGTGCTCAGAAATCTATGCCTGCTTCGCCTTCTCCGGATCGGGCGAGCAATTCCATAATTCCATGCCTCTTTGAAACGAGATCGTCCTACCAGATCGTCATTGATCGCTTCACAAGCGGCCAGAACGGTACCGTTAGGGCCCAAAGGCCTGCCACACCACTGCGTCGTCCGCATCATGGCCAGTTCAGCTGACTTTCCTCAGGCTAAGCGGCAGCGGCTGTTTCATCGCTCCCGCGCAGCGCTTGCGCTTCTCAAGTCGACTACTGACATTGGAGCGCCTTCAGAGATTGCGTCAATCTTTTTTCGGAATATGCAGCGCCTGTACAGGGCTGAGACTGGGGATCTGTCTTGATGATCTTAACTGAGGATCAAGGTCTCAGATTTCGCTAGCCGGGGTCTGAGCATGGCGGTACGAGGATGATGATATGCATTGCAAGCGACTCTGCATGATGAGCTTGAGATTGTAACGATTCATTTCGCTAGCACCAGCATTAGACAGGGGCTACTTGCGCAATATCACCAGACGCACGATGCGCAGTACAGAGTCTTATCGTAACACCCAGAACCTGGTGTCAAAAGCCGGATCTATATACAAGACCCGGACGGCACTAAGACCACCTGCAGAAATGGTTCAAGTCATTGCCATATCTAGCTTAGGACGGGATTTGTGATCACGTATTTTCTTTCTTGCTTACCATGCAATAGCTAGAGCGAGATGCTACAGGAGTAAGGCTCATTGCAGCCTGTTGTGGAGAGGTGTACAACATCATCGAGAACGAGACCGTATCTAGTATGAATAGTGGTTGAATGACTAGATCCAAGCTATCTCATTCGCGTAGTAATACATTTCGGAACTGTTTATCGCAGGCTCGACTTATATCATAAGTCCAAGAAGTTGTGAGCCGACCCTATAAGGGGCAGCGCGCCGTAAATCTGGCAGCCTGAAGTTCTCAGGCATCAGCATGATCAGCATTCTTGACTACTAGTGGCAGCTTTTTCTTCCGGAACTCTGGCATGGCGGCCATTCGAGTTTCCTTATTCACTACAAAGTAGCCACATCAGAATGGCTAAGACTCGAAAGGAGCAAAAGATGTTGGGTACAACCCTGGGACCAGCAAGCGAAACAGATCGCGACTTTCCGCTACCTTCAGCAAAGCGCAGGCGCATTTCGAGCGAGGACGATGGCGAAGAACCGCAAGTTCAGACATATATAGCGCCATCAAGGATCAAGAGTCGAGTGCAGACACTGAAACCTGAGGTGGACCCTATCTTTCAAGAAGAACCACCACGGCCTCCTGGTAATGGCCTGTCGGTGGAAACCATGCCTACAGATTTTGGCTCAGTCAACGTGGCGCCATGGCTTGTTCACTCCCTCCGAACGATGCAGATACACAACCCAACCGAGATCCAACGATCATGTATACCCGAGATACTGAAAGGCAGAGACTGCATAGGTGGCTCACGCACAGGTACCGGCAAGACCGTCGCATTTGCCGTGCCTATATTGCAGAAATGGTCAGAAGATCCCTATGGCATCTACGCTATAGTCATGACGCCAACAAGAGAGCTTGCTTTGCAGATATACGAGCAGTTCACGGCACTAGGTGCGCCACAGGCGTTGAAGACTGTACTGGTCACCGGTGGCACGGACATGAGGGCTCAGGCGCAGGCTTTGGCTAAACGGCCGCATGTTGTGATTGCTACGCCTGGGAGGCTTGCTGATCATATCGCAACTTCGGGGGAAGAGACGGTTCGAGGGCTTAGAAGAGTCAAGGTGGTTGTATTCGATGAGGCCGACAGGTTGCTATCAGCTTCTGCCGGCATGCTGCCTGATATCAGCACATGCTTGTCTACTTTGCCTCCCTCGAGCGAGCGCTTGACGCTGCTGTTCACAGCTACTGTGACGCCGGAAGTGCGGGCACTGAAGGACCAGCCGAGAGCGAAGAATAGACCGCCTCTGTTCATCTCAGAGATTAAGGATCAGATCGACCCGGAGAATGGAGGCAGCAAGGCTTTGGTGCCTGCGAAGCTGAAGCAGACGTATCTGCAGGTACCACCGACACACAAGGATGCGTTCGTGTATGTGCTGCTGTTGCACCTGCTCACGTCTGATGGGCAGAGATCTACGTCTGCCGACAACCAAGTCATAATATTCACCAACAGGACGCAGATAGCCGACCTACTACATCGGACACTCCACAAGCTGCTGGGGATCACATACCAATCAGCCGACCCGTCTCACGCCTCGATCGCCCACCTCAAACCGACAGCAGTAACATCCCTCAGCTCAGCACTCCCACAGTCCCAGCGCACGTCAAACTTGGCCTCGTTCCGTGCCAGCACGGCACGTATCCTCATCTCCACCGATCTCTCTTCTCGAGGTCTGGACATCCCCAATTGCACCCACGTCATCAACTACGATGTTTCACGGGACCCAGTCGACTACGTCCACCGAGTGGGTCGAACGGCCCGTGCAGGCCGGAGTGGTACCAGTGTCACGTTCGTTAGCCCTCGGGATGTGGAGCTTGTGCTTGCGATCGAGGATTACGTTGGCTCGAAGATGGTAGAGTGGAAGAGTGAGGGGGAGGAAGAGGTCAACGTTGAGACCAGAGTAGTAAGGGGCCGGACGCTGAAGGACGTGGGGGAATGTAGGATGGAGGCCTTGAGGGAGATGGAGGGTGGCAAGGACGTGAAGGGGTATAGGGGGAAGATCAGGAAGAAGAGGTAGTTTGAACACGTACGTGTATGCGGAACATAGTCAGATAATAGCATACTATGGTGGGCATCGCCTTCCCAGCAATGCCATATGGCGCCGTTCTTGACAGTACCCTTGCCATTGCAGTTGTAGCTGCCTTAGGCTGAGGTCGTAATCGATAACGATAACGATAAGTTTTTGGAGAACAATTTCGCAAGGGCACTGGTCGCGACTGAGATTCGTGGTGCTAGCACGAGTCACTGCCGCCGTAGACTCACGCAGGATCCCGGCAGAGATCGCTCCAGATGGCGCGTACCAAACAAATTGCAAGAAAGAATAGCTCAGGTATAAAGCGCAAAAGATCCTCCGAAGATCAAGGTGCAGATGATGGCTCAGCGGATGAACAGCCTCAGAAAAGGCTTACAAAAGCTGAGGGTACAAACGGCAATCAACCGGAGCAGACAGCGTATGACAAAACGGTAGCAAATGACGGGCCCGAGAAGCTGGCAGAACGATTCACGAATGCCATCAAGAAGCACAAAGGTGACCTCAGTACGATCGAGCTCGAAGACGAATCCCTACCTGCGAAAGCCTTCAGGGATACAACTGACTATGATGAGACAAGACTGGTGAAAAACCTCTCCACATTTCTGGAGCGATATACAGAGGGTGGTAGCGAGGAGCTGGAAGCATGTGCAAAAGAAACTGGCAGACCGCATACTATACTGCTTACCTCCTCTGCGATGAGAGCGCAGGCGTTGCTGCAACAAGTCCGTGCTTACGGCAGCAAGGAGAACAAGATCGCCAAGCTGTTTGCTAAGCACATGAAGCTGAAAGATCACATCAAGTACGTCCAAAACACCACGTTCGGCATAGGCGCAGGCACAGCCCATCGGATCGATACCTTAGTCGACAAGGAGGTGTTGAGTTTGCGTGATCTCCAGAGAGTCGTGATCGATGGGTCATATGTCGACGAGAAGCAACGCACCATCTTCACCGACCGCGACGCATTTCTCCCCACACTTTCGCTGCTGAATCTGGAGCAACTCAAGCTGCGATTCGTTTCGGGAGAGACGGAAATACTGGTCTTCTGAAGGCACCTCGCTCGCTTTGCATGTCTTTTCGCAGGCTTAAAGGCAAAAAGAGGAGTGAGGCGGATAATTATGCATCCACCTTCGACCATACCGTATTGAAGCATCGGAATTGTCGAGCTGCAGAGCGGGATGAGATACCTTGCAAGCAGAAACCAATCAACTGAAAGCGCTTTCAGCAGTCTTGCATCAAACGCTGGGGAGGGCCTGCAAGGTACCGAGAAAAGAGCTACGATGATTGGCTTGAAGCAGCCTTGTGGAGGCTCGTCGGTTTCACTTTCCGCTTTAGCTCGCCTGGCTGGATTTTGCTGGCTCTGCTACCTCCCGAAAAGACCTGGGAGGATCGATGGGAAGCCGGGGGTGGTCTCTCCTCTCCAGCTTGTCATCTCCATCATGTAAAAGAATGCATCTTTGAGTTTGATACTCGCACGCAGGTAGGGCACCACATTGACTCGACTCTCACCTTTCTGATCGCGTGATCAAACTGTCTCAACTAAATCGAAAAGTGTCACCTATCTCTGTGCGATCTCTGACAAGCATCTTCGAGGAGAAAAATCAACCTGCTCCTAGTCAGAGACTCCCAGAGAGAGGTCGGGTCATGTCTCATAAAAGCTACTACCGAGCAGTTTCCACTCCCGTGAACTCCTACTCCAATCCATCACCAGCGGGTTCTTTTGATCGGAGGCCCGAGAATTATAGCTCGTCCACCCGCAGCGTCTCCCCACTCCCTCCTTCTCATCACCAGTCCTCCCACTCGAAGCAATTTATACAGAGTCCTACACCGCAGACACCTCTCAGCTCCTTCCCGCCTCAAGCACCTGTCTCCCCGAGCATAACACCGGATCTGCCCCCCACCGTGAGGACGCGGTCTGCAGATCGACCACTTTACTCCTCACCTGTTACAACAACGCCTCAGTCTGGCCCGCCACCTTTGAACCCAAAATCGAGCTCGAAGTCGCTTAGACTGCTGAACACCCAGGAAATAGACAACGCCCTGCGCTTCTGCCTCGGTATCCAAAACCAAGCAGTAACAGAACATGGGAAGAGGCCATTCGCAGCTTTGCTGCTAGCACCAGACAACAACTCCGTCTTGCTCACCCACAACTCCATATCGCACTACCAGCACGCTGAATCCGAGCTAGCGCGCCTAGCAGCAACACAATATTCCTCAAAATACCTGGAAAAATGTACATTAGTGTCAACATGGGAGCCATGCGCAATGTGCGCAGGCACGATATACTGGACCGGCATTGGACGGCTACTCTATGCCGCATCAGAAGCACGGCTGAAAGAACTGACGGGGAGTGACAACGCTGAGAACATGACGATGAACATGCCGTGTAGGACGATACTACAGGCTGGCCAGTGGCAGGTCGAAGTAATCGGACCGGTCAGCAGCTGGGAGCAGAGGGTCGTGGACGAGAGCGGGAAGTGGTGGAGGGAACAACAGGCTGCTGCTGCGAAAGCTGATATTGGCAGAAGTACGAGCAATAGTGCGAAAGAGAACGGAAGTATAGCTTCGAGGAAGTCGAGTGTGACTGTTTACAACCCTAA
>Ga0210040_10000676_pt1 | contig 55417 bp, 42 predicted proteins | sample CryGeyCG12114_NA_FD_185462 | JGI IMG/M metagenome (GOLD analysis project Ga0210040, IMG submission 185462) | Groundwater microbial communities from aquifer - Crystal Geyser CG19_WC_8/21/14_NA (SPAdes) (version 2) | ecosystem: Environmental > Aquatic > Deep subsurface > Groundwater | place: USA...
CTTACTTTATGGTATCCTCCTCGACGTTAAACCTTTTGGTATCATATAAGAATGATACCAATCTGGCAACCGTCACATAATTCTTTGAGGAAATTACCATGTCTTCGGGATCCAGTATTGGTTTCCAGAATTTCTTGAACCTGCTTTCACAATATTTCGGGCACTCCGCAACAAAGTGATAGCTGGTCTCTTTAGCAGAAACACAAAGCTTATAGCATGAATCATGAGTGATCTGGACCAACTTTTCACCCTCAACAAATGAATCTTTGGCCCAGAAGTATATATTGTCGCTTTCAGCAACTGTGCAATTTTGTACCGCGATCAATGCAGCGGCTCGGGCGGCACATAGCCGTCGAGATCGTTCTATCGGTTGATTTTTGGCTGTCATATCAAACTGATCTTCATAAAATAATTGTGAAAAGTAAACAAAACCGCACGTGTGAAGAAAAACACAGTCATTAGGGTCAAAAACCAGTCCATTTGTTACTCTTAGCCGGACGTAACTACTTTTTTTGATAGTGCATTGCAAATTAAGAGCTCTAGCAAATGTTAATAGCCCCCTATAAAAGTCATCTTTTTCAATGTCATAGTTATAAAATAAGTCAAATATTTTTTATTTTCAATGAGATAAAAAATAGCTGTCATCTTTCGATTGCAAACATTTTTGCAAAAATGAAATTCGAAAGGTGTGTGTCATAGCCAACGGATGAAAAATACCTAAACCTCCTTGATCTTTGGGCAAGAATAACCATTTTTGCGGTACCCAATGACGTCTTCCTCCCCAGAGAAATTTCAAAACACTTTTAATCACTTTTTCAACAAATTCATGAGGTGGATCAAGAATTTTGAGCACGTACCATAACAGCGGTAAAACAAATGTGTTTAGTGCATGAGATTTCCCGTGAAAACTACTATTAATCATCTTTCTGCCATAAAATTCTATTTTACTTAAAAATTTACTCCATAATTTATCCCATATTTAATTCACAAAAATTTTATCCCCAAAATTCAAACCCAAAATAGTTAATCCCCCCTTGGCACAAGGAAGTTGAATGTTCATATTTTTTCCTTTTCAGTCCCCTAGAAGCAAACATTTGCTTTTGGCTACATTTGTATTTGCTCCAGACAGGGCTGAATATAGTTCAAATTCGTCATGAATAGCTGTGATGTGCTCAGGGTGATTAATCAGAACATTTGTGTCATCTGCATAGGCGCTTAGATATCGGTCATTTGCGAACGGCACTGGGCCAACTGCAATGGCTGATAAACTCTTGTGCAGCCTTCTCAAAAATGGCTCAATTGCAAACATGAACATGATGCTTGCTATAGGGTCCCCCTGTTTTAGCCCTTTTTGAACATGAATAGGACGTGTGAGGCTTCCTCCTGAGTTAATAAAAACCCGAGATCCTGTATAAAGCAGTTCAATACACTTTACAAAACTGGATGGGAAACCGAACTTTGTAAGCACAGAAAACAAGTAAAAATGATCCACGTTATCAAAGGCACTAGCTTGATCAAGGCTCACTAAACCTCCACTCTGTATTGATGGTACTGCATCACGTAAAAAGAACAAGTTGTCATAAATTGACCTTCCTGGCACATTGCAGGTCTGCCATGGACCGATTAAATCTGAGAGCACTGGAATTAATCGACACACTGGAATTAATCGACACTTCAGTACTGTTGCGAATATCTTATTGTCGGTGTTAGCCAAAGTAATCGGACGCCAGTTGTTCAAATCCTTGACATCCCCTTTTTTGTAAATTAGAGTAACTACACCTGTTCTCAGTGATTTCGGTAGAAAGCCTTCAGTAAAGAATTGCTTCCACTGGCGTAGCAGAATTTCAGCAAACAAGTGTGGAAAAAGGCGGTAGATTTCTCCAGGCAAGCCATCACATCCGGGAGATTTTGCTAAAGGAGTCTTCGTTATTGCTACTTGTATCTCTTGTAAACTCAAGGGTGATGCAAGGTTGCTTATTTGATCCTTTGTTAGGCTGGGAAGGTCATCCAGAAAGTCTGACAAACCGTCTGTAGTCAGAAGATCCTTCTGAAATTTAGGTTTGAAAAAATCATGGAGTTTTTGCGAAAGTTGACTGTCCGTCAAATCGCAAAAGGCGTCTCTTATGGACGGACCAGAATGATTTGTCGCTATTTTCATTTTGATAATATCAGATTCTGAAATCCCATCCGTTTGCGCAGAGAATTCCACAATTTGGTTCCATAAACTCTGATTTATCCATGTCAATTTGCAAATGCTCCTGAGCATTCCGAAGAAGTGAACCACGTTGAGCTCTTTCATAACCCAAGACCGATAAATGCAGTTAGAATGGATTCAAGTTGCCATTTGAAATGGGGATTGGGCAATACAGAATGATCCAGTTTCCAAAGAGGGGACTTGAACGCTTGACTTAAGCGAAACTTTGACCGCACGACTGAATGATCTGAAACAAAGGGATAAATTTCCGAGTGCGTTAGGAATCGGGTAAAGAAAGAGTTTACGTAGATTCGATCAAGTCGTGCTCGGGGCCGATGGGATTGATAGCCGACATGGGTAAAAGATCTTGCGTTAGGGTTTCTTTCTTGTATCTTGTTTTGTTATTACAATAACAAAAATCATTAGTTTTCTTTCCCTTCAGGACATACATATACTCAACAAAAACTACTCACCGATCATCAAACAACAAAGAACGAATGCCACCAATTAAATTATACATGCTAACATCTTACATTTCACGACTCACTTTTTATGACGGGCTTAAACTGTCATTATTTTCGTCGCTTCTCAAACAACTTGCATTTAAAACCTACATGTATACACAAAAAGTTGAGCAGAACATGGAACTCATAGCATGCAAACCACGTGAGCTGCTTAAGAAAAGAAACGGGCGACACTGAGTTTTAAGCAACACAATTACAACAAATTTATCATGAATAATGGCATAGCAGCTTTTATAGACTTTTGCCCACAGCTTCAATTTATTTAATGACCATATACATACTACACCTCGCAAAATTCACTCGTCACTTCCTTCACTCATACAATAATAATTAAATGATCATAACAAACAACAAAGCTGATGCCGAAATCCTCGGTGCAATCATAATGGGATGTACGCGAGCCAACAAGAATCATTTGTCAGTCATAGTCAACTGCTCATTCCCAGTTTAATTACGGGTATCATGTGTACACACAACACTGGCTTTCATCTCACTGATGTTAATGTGCCAACAACTTGGACTTATCTCTATCTTATAATCTGGCAGTCAGTTTGTATAACACCATCCTAGGGAATCAAGTGCATGGCTATGGCTACGCTAACTAACTAAAAGTAAGTAATGCACCGTTTTGAATTCTTATGTTTTGTGGTGGGTCAGGGCCAGAGACAAATTATTGACTATGCGTGTATTGAACAAGCAAGAGGAAAAAAATTAAAAAGCAGTAATCATTCATATGATATTTACCTTATGAAATGTTTTTTAGAACGTTTATTCAACATTTCTATGCTCCATTAGGAATTGACAGATAAACAGAACTGCTGAACAATCCGTTCCACAATGGTACATGTTTTTTTTGACGGATACAAGTATTTTAAAAAGTATTAGTGATTCAATAAGGAAATAGATTCACCACAGTCACAGCCATGATAAGTATTGTAATTATAATAATAAAGTGACTTAGTTAGTTAGTGACATTGACAGTTCATATATTTTGCAAGTAGTGTATTTACTTACGAGAAACTTATATTTCATATCTTACAACTAATTTAAAATGAGATTGACAGTAGTAAATGTTATTCATATGGAATGATTTTTTTTGGAATTCAGTTACAATTAAGAAGGTACAAGCTTATTTATTTATTGCTACGTACTTGTTCGTGCATTTTCTCCTGGGCGTATTATTCATTACATTTTACTGTTTTTGCATGTCATTATTTTTAGTGTGCACCGTTTTTTTTATATCTTTTTGTTGCATGTGTACGCTTTTGCAGTTATTATCTTAATACAACCATTATATTTGGTTGCCCGGGTATTTACAGATAACATTTTATGTTTAAGGAATGAAGTAAAGGCCTACACTGTTGTTAGTTCAAAGTTATGTCCTCATATTTCACTCATGCACATTATTAGCGAACCATGCCGGCTACTTCCTAAACTCTACGCATGCAAACTCTACACGAGCGTTGGGAGTATTTAGTTCATAAAAAAAGATTCCCATATTTGTTTTTGAGATAAAATGACAGCTTATTTGGCAATGTATTAATTAAAAAACTTTGTCCATCTAGTTACTAAATCACCGTAAGGAATGACCACAATAGTTTCCCGAATTTCACAATAATGTCCAATTCTTAAATTAACTCTTGCATACAAAGAAAGGAAAGGAATGGCTATAAGTCTAAATCCGACAAAAAACTATTAAGAGTCCATTTAATTTACAAATTAAACTCTTTTTGTTTACAAAGGCGTCCTTAAACCTGCGTAAATAAAGTCCACTATTACGATATTTCCATAAGAGCAGCTTGGTTGATAAGTTCGCCTGTTTCCATTTTACTTTAATTTGTAATCTCTTTCCAATTTCAACATAAAAGTACCTGCATCAAAATCATAAATTATGCGTCTATCAACTTCCCTAAAATCCTACACTACTCAAAATGTGCTACAAACAAATTTAAAAATTCTCCATCTACCTTTACACGAGTTTCTAGATACAATGCAAGCTAAAAATGTAGCGCTCGTGTACATGAGTAGTAGCGTCAACATTGAATCATAAAATACATATTTGTCGTCATAACCTTTAAAAATTAAGATTGGCGAGAAAGACACAGTCAGAGGGCCTTAATCCAAAATCTGGAATGATATGCGTACCAGTAAAAAGTGTTTTGCTAGCCTAAATCCTAGATACTATTCATCATAAAATCCTAGGGGTTCACAACAACTCATGGTAATAAAAATCCATTCGCAAAACTGGCCAAGAACTCATTCAAGAGTGGCACATTACCTAATGATTCAACATAAATTCCATTAGCTAGTGACATAGATACAATCACATAATTTGAAAACTTAAAATGAACCCACAAAACTACTTTCTGCGCGACACTTACAACATTGAGTAAAGCTGAAAATACTTCAAATAGTTCCTTTGGCATAAATTCGAGGTACAATTTCTCACAATGTCCATGTGACTACAAACTACACATAATGTGCTTCCATATAATGTAAAATATAAAATATCCGCACAGGTTTCATAAGAATACGCACGATGCTCTTGGAGTTACACACAGTAGAGGTAGTGATCCAAGCAAATTATCACTCTACCCCCTAAACTTACATAGTTACTATTCATTATGGCAAAAGATGTATTGAATGTATAGAGAGAACGGTTCACATTTTCATTTGTACAGTGCTATGTCAATCATTGAGTATTTTAAAATGGAATCAAATTCATTAGGGGTATTCACGAGCGCCGGGGTAACGGGTTATAAGGGTATTAGGGTAACTTTTTGTAATGTATTTAAATGGAGGAAAGTTACCCTAATACCCTTATACCCCGTTACCCCGGTGTTCGTGAATACCCCTATTATATCATTAACTTAAACAAGTGAATGACTAAAATAAGAGTTCCTTCCGTCTTTGGGTAAAAAGTCATGGGCGTTCCAATTCACGTTGCACTGGGCTTCTGAAGATGGTGACTTCGATTCGAGAGATTATCTCCTCTTTCCCCATGTCCATGTTCATTGCTTGACTCACATATTGAGTTTGACTGCTCTCGAGTCGATTCGTTCAAACTTGGTAGACTTGAATCCAAGGACATTTTCCTAGCCAAAACAATAAACACGTAAATATAGGTACCTCGCTACATGGCATGGCAACAATGCGTCATGTCTCTTTAATTTTATCATCCCACATCCCTACAAACTTAAACACGAGTGGTAAGCAATCCCACAACTAGCTAGCTATAGGAAGCATTACAACTCTCGAACTAACTAACTAGTATTTCCATGGAAGCGCCTGTGTAACTGGATCTCACAACTTTCTTTTTATAGATCAATTATATACATAGTACAGCCATTTAAATTGTACTGCTTCAAAGGTTTCGTGGGAACCACCTGTATTTACATTTACAGCGTGAAAACAAATATCCACACAATATGGTGACAGTATACTCAGTATATGCAAAGAAATTCCTGTTCCCAATTAATTTCAAACCGCATCTTCTGGAGCGTGAAGAGTGAAAGTTACGTTTCTACTAATCATTTTAGTTGGCTTAACACGCATTTAATTACATACACAACGCGAGTACAAAAGGACTTTGGTGGTGGTATATTCAGATCATGTTACAGTTACAAAACAAGTCTACACTGAATCTAATGCAGAGACACACAGGGTGTAGATACACACGGCACAGGGAGAGCTCCAAAGTCATGCAATGTTTATGTGTGGAGCAGAAAAGTGGGATAAGAACAACAAAAATTTGGTCCAAAATAAAGTTTCCAAGAGGAACGGGAAACTATTCAACTTTGCTTTAGCAGACTCAATCATGCAATTCACAAATGTTCTTTCATGTGACTGCTCAGTTGCAGTCAAGCCCTCTTTTCTATAACTTCACATGCTCCGTTGAAAGGGACTGCAAAGAAAGGATTGAGTCTCCGGAGACCCAAATTGGAAGATACTCTAGCTAAGAGGCTTAGCGAAGACCTCTCATCAACGGTCAATAATGAGCTTCCACCCACCTATCGTACAGAAGATTATAAGAGCTTGGAGCCGAGTGAGACCGTCCACTGGCAAGGAACGGGCTTTTGGAGCCACTGGAATGTCCCTTCTTGAAAGGATTCTGGAACGAATGGTTCTTCAACATGGTCTTCACAAGAATCAGTGTATCCAGCTTCGGGATGGACTGAACACAATTAAGAATGTCATCTTCCGTTACTTCCACGTAGCTCGCGCAATTTTCTTCCTCACTGGGCAAGGGGAAGTCTCCACGTTTTGTTACCCATCCGTGAACCTACAATCAGCAATTAGTAGAATTCAAACTTTCCAATCACTGGCACCAACCGGAGAGATGAAAGAAAGCACACGCTCTCTCGAGATTCATTTTACTAACTAACCAACTGCCAAACTAAGGATACAACCAATACAGGCAACATTCCACTCACACATCATGATCAATTAAAACTGCGGAGAACGTGAAAAGGATCCCAATACATACCCAAGACCTCATATATATTTTACCAACAGTTAATCTGTACTGGATCTAAGTAGCCTGTGCTGAGCCCCCAGTTGGAGGACCCCATGCTGTAGTGTACTCGTTGAGTGGAGTTAGCGAGGACCACTCGTGTGCCTGTGGACATACAAACTTGATAGCTCAAGTGGAACAAACATTTTCACACTCACAATGATCATGATAGGATTTTGCTCCAAACAGAGAAAGTCCAATTCACTTTGGCATGAAGGATAACCACATCTTGTATGCACAGCTTTCCCTTTCCCTCCATGATTCATCCATTATTTACACTGACTGACTGACTGAGTAGCTTCCATGAAACAGTAAACAATATGTAGCCTATAGTTGTGCCTTTAAAAAGGCTTTCACGGTAGCAACTAGCAACCTAACCCGGAACAGTGCAATCTTAATGAGAGATTTGTTCTATTTCTTTTATACTTTTCTCCGCAGTTTGCTACCAGTTATGGAATACGTTGGTTGCAAAGCAAAACGTCATTATACAACATTCCCATAAGCACTCTCGCTCATACAATTTTATTTACAGACCCATACTACTGTGTTGCAAGCGTCCAGAACAATATAATATTTTCCTTTAACCTGCCTGGGGCTCACAAATTGGATTTCTCATGATTAATAAACCTGTCGGTCCATAGAAACCCGTAAATTTTACTTGGTCAGTCAGTCCATCGTATATGAACAAGGATGAAATTTAATCTACAAGTCAGCCTTTCATTCCACTCTCACAAACTAACCAACTTATAAAGTTTGTGTGTGTGTGTGCATACAAGTAGTCCACCATTAGGGAGCCCAAACCTTTTGAAGAATGCATTACGTGAAAACCATACAATAAAGTCGACTACTTCATAATGATGTAAAACAAACTGATAGATCCTCCCAGCAGACATATATACGCTTCCAAATGACTTCATAAACAGTACGGAACAATAACAACTCTATTTCATAACTTTCCTTGAACATTGTACGCATTCACTGTAGACAACTACCAGAGATAAAATATAACAGTATCCAGGTATAGGTAGTAAACATAAGAAAGTAACTTTATGTGCAAGCCATAAGCATGTTGTCGTCAATAATATAACAAATAACATCTACCCACCTTAACCGCAGTATATAAAGTTCAGTATAGTAGTGTGAGTTTTATAACAGATTTCCTTCTCCTTTATCAAATCACATAACATAATCTTTTGTAAACTGAACGAGCTTTGCTCTCTAACTAAATAAACATACAATTTCAAACTGGAAGAAAGTCAGGTAAACTAAAACTCCAGCCAAGTGTACAGAGACCTATATCTTTATACAGCAGACTCATTTCCGTATTGTTTCTTTCAATTTAGGTTCCACAGCCAATTTGTGTGATTGCTGCGAGACTCTGGCAGAGAAGCAAAGGAGAAGCTTTTGTTTACTGAATCTCATTTATTTACTGCGGCGAAACAGACAAAAAAGAAAGAATAGTCAGAGTGAATTGACATCAATTTCTCTCCACCCATGACTGACTGTATGATGAATGTATGAAAGCAACCACAATGAATGCCAAGACACGTGCCTTTCCCTCATTTTTATGACACAGTGGATTGAAAATCCCATAAAATACAGACAGACACAGGATTCAATCCATACGTATAGAAACGGAGCTATACCGTAGCCTATATTTTCCTATCTAGACCCTAGACGATGACAGTTTAAAAAGGGGAAAAATGGAAGACATCATTAGCGTTGCTTTTGTAAGGACCAAATCTACAGCATGGTGAGAGAACAAAATCTCACAGTCTAGGTACGGTGAATGACTGTGTGAGCAGAAAATGACAAAGTATACAGTTGAGGGTCTGTAGGTCGCAAGTCGCAAGCGATTGAACACAAAACTTACTTTTATTTCAGGCAGAGTGATTCGATTTTGAGGATTTTTTTGCAACATGCGGCACAATAGGTCTTTGAGCAAAGGGGAAATCTCAGGCGTCTTAGGAAAGCTATGCTCATCATGTTGAATCCGTTCGTACAGTTTCATTATATTGCTATCGTAAAAAGGAACCACTCCGAAAACTAGAGAGTACAAGGTAACACCCAATTGCCAAATGTCCAGCATTTTTCCACTGTAGCTACCTTTAGGAGTCGCAAGTGCCTCTGAAATAAAAAATAAAAAAGACGAGCAATAAATTTATCCTTATTCTCCTTTATTGAATACATCCAATATTGCACCGGATAAAAAGAAATCAAAGGAATGGGTGAGCGGCAAAATATTCTACAACTCAATGTTACATACATTCTTGAATGTACGAGAAAAGACTTTGGGAATGAAAGGAAAGACATGTTGGTCATATTACTTTCCTATGGTAATAAGAAAGCAATATACTACTTTCACTTCCTATATTGCGCAATAAACGCGTAGAATGGGTTCTTTTTATATGCCAAAAGACGCGCGACTTTGGGTACAGAAATACACACTACACACAATGCTATTAATATCCATTGAATTATTATTTCCGAATTCTTACCAGGAGCAATGAAGGCAGGGGTTCCCGATGTGCTCGTCAAAATAGCATCATCTTCCCCATTAAATTCATTGCAGACACCAAAGTCGGCAATTTTGATCCGATCGTCGTCACTGACGAGAAGATTCGATGGCTTGATGTCCCTATGAATGATTTTCTGGTAGTGTAGATATTCAAGGCCTAGTACAACGTCTCTCAGGTATTTCCATGCTTTGTATTCCGACAAAGGCTTTTGTGTTGGCACTTCAAGAATTTCGCCACGTTCCAAAAGCTCAAAAGCTGCAAAATCCACATAATGCATAGCAGACATTAACCCCAGTTATTTATTATATTCAGCCAGGAATCTTTTAGAAAGTTCTCCCTATCAAGACAACCACAGTATAAAGAAACTCTCCCTTTGTTTTTATACAATAAAAGTAAAAATCAGCAGAGAACATGGCACGCGATTATCAAGATCCTACGGGTTCCCATCAATAGCAGCATGGAACAAGGATCATGCTTTAGCATTTACAGGTACAGTTCAAGTTAATCATTCATTTCACCTTGACAAACTATTTTTAGCTCTAGTTAGTTAGTTGCCAGTTTCTAATGCTAAGTAGGAGCTAACTAAATGAGAAAATGTAATTTTCCAATGTTTCTAGCCCAACATATTGTGAAAGCCCTAGGAGTACCCAGTCCTGAGAATATAGGAAATAGGAGGACCCAAAAGTTTTCACAAAAGCAGACAACAAGTGTAGTTTTTTATAAAAATAAAAATATCATTGCCAGTTTGTGTACAAATGAGATGATACAGAAGCTCACTTCATTTTGACACCATGGGCAGTAAAGAATGAATGAAAACCAAGCTATTACGACTGAATGTGGCAAATGATGTGAATATGGAACGCATTTTTTATACCTGAATGATCCCATTGTGCTCGTTTGTAGTCATGAAGTTATTATAATCCTAGGGATCTAAAACTTACTGAAAAACTTTTTCTTCACTGACAGCCTATAAACTCAACTTGTGGAAGATTTGTACCCTGACTGAAGAATGCCAATGACATGATAAAAGAAAGTATATGAAAAACGCCATTTCATTTTATTCACGTCCTAATATTCTTTTCGTTCTCATACACGCTAGCAATAAACTGCCGCAAGGTAGGGATGTAAGCTTAAAGGGAAAGAGAAGAAACCATGACTTTTCGTGTTATTTTACAAGGATTGACCATTTGACCTCAATGTAGTGAAATTAGTCGAACGATTTTGCTCATGCTTGAACTTAGAATTTTTCTTCGAACTACCTATTCATAATCAATCTCCAAAGTTAATGGAAAATGTAATTGAAATTTTTCTGCCCCTAAAAGAGCCACCGTGAGATCAGACAGACAGACGGATGGACAGAAAACGTATTTCTATGATGTAGCTTCGCTCCATAATAGACTATTTTCTTAGAGTCAAGATAATCCCATTTTGTTTCGGGTTGAGCACGATCATAATAAAGATTGACTTGACTTGTCGCTTAGTGGTATAAAAGTTGAAAGAAAAAACTTAAATAAATAAAAATTGATGTTTATGTACATACATATACCACTCACTCGTGTGTGTGTTAACTTTGGGACGGGGGGCTAAAATTGAGAACTCAATAAGGTCAGAATGAAACGACGCCAGCCTGACTGACTGACTGACTGTGCTCGTAATATTTAATAGACTTGAGGATATTAGTTAGTGGAGGAGAAAAAACTTTCTCCGCTGTTTTGTGACCACCTATTTTACTTACCAAGATATAAATTGTCTTCGCTTGGGTCATCTAAAACCTCTACCAATTTGACGACATTGGGATGATCCAACTTTTTTAATATGGCGATCTCTCTATAAACACGACTAAGTGGATTCTCCATGGCACTTTTCCCAGGCAATTTACGACTAGGTGCAGCACGACCAAAGATCCCAGCCTTTTGTAAAAGTTTCCTCTTCGATAAAATTTTCATAGCCTGCCCGAACAAAAAACACAAACACACAAACTTTAGTTACTCACTTACTTACAATAACAACAATCATCATTATATTTATTATAGATAGACATAAACTGATTACATAGACACACGCAAAGTTCAGTTGTTCACACAAGCACAGCAACTCGTAATTCCTCGAGTTTTAATTGACAGAAACTACAGCCATGAGCTTTACTAGTTTACACAAGACACGTAAAACTTTATTTCATTTGTTTTCTCTTCCTTCATCATTAGACAATCCAAGCGTGTAAAAAACAAATGTCTCCTCCCGTCTAACTACCAAGCTACCAACAAACTCTGTTCCATACGACAAATAGAAAGTGTCTGGCCTTCGAGTGATACACACACACACACAAAAAAAACGATAAAAGTAACATCTAACTAAACCAGCCAAGTAAATTTACTGGAGCAAATTGCTCACATGACATATGACAGACACCAAAAAATATGTTCTTCTCTCGTAACTCAAAGTACAACAACCGGGAGCCAGCAGCCAACACAATGAACAAAAGCTACAGAGATTTGTTGACTTACGTAATGCTTCTCGTCTTCTTCATTGTACGCCAGTTTGACAATTCCATAGGAGCCCCGACCGATGGACTCTTTCAGTCTGTATTGATTCAATTGAACATGTTCTCCAATCTTCTCCACACTGACCCGCTGAGATTCTCTAAACTGTCTTTTGCGATTCATATAAGGTGAGGAGCCAGGTGACGTGAACGGTGAAAACGGGAAATTCGGGTAAATCGGTCGACGTCCCAAGTCGCTCAGTCCACGATTCATCTTGATCGGCGGAGTTCGACGTCGAGGAATATTTGTCGACCCTGTCGGGACACAGCCAGCTTCCAAGATGGAAACTGGCGGCGGAGGTTTCTGCCTGGGAGGCGGCGGCGGCGGCTGTTGTTGAGTATTACTAATGTTTGCTACTGTCTTTTGAACGTTGCGCATCCCTTCACCAGTGATGGTGGTGGTGGTGGCGGTGCTGACGGCTGAGGACTCGATCGTCTTCTGCTCCGAGCTACGAAAGGCAATTCTTCGACTAGACGAACAGGAAGGCAAACTTGTCGTTTTAGTTGTGGCCATTATCCTAGGACTTTCCCCTACCTCTGATGATCCTGACCTTTGGGGCGGCATTGTTTGACTGATTGTATGTCTCCTATCCACCACACTCATATCTTCTAGACGATGACATAGAGCAGCTGTCGAGGTTGCCATGCATGACTTGTTGGGACTTGTTGTACTACTGATAGCTTCTGCAGAGCTCGTGAGTGGCATCGTCATCACTTTCAACGACCCCATATACGCATCCTTGTCTCCCGTCGATGTAGCACTACTGGGATCGCCATATGCATTCCTGCTCAAAAAGTAAACACAGGGATCATATTATTATTATTTAAACTGATCTAAATTCACACCAAGCATACGGAACGAGAACTAAATGGATATATAATGGATATAAAAAGCCCGGCATTAACCTCCCCAATAATATAATCCGTAACTAAAGATGAAATCGCTTTTGACTGCCGTGCTCTTTTCTTGTTCCCACAATAAAGAATGGGAATCTCATTTCATTCATTCCAACCTGACCGACCGGCCTGTTGGCATTTCATGAGTCACGCAGTAGCCTATAAGGAGTATATGACTGAAAATGATAAAAGTTTGAGGCAAGTCATGAGCTGAATGATGATGAAATAACATCCTCTCGCTCACTTTTCCTTTCTATGGAGAAACACAATAGCCTCAAGTTGATTTCTAAGGAGCTTCAGCTGGCTCCTGACAGGCTCATAGATCTAATGGATCCTGGCAGAGAAAGCAGATCTCTTAAGCCAGGCCTACTCACTCACCACGGGTAACTATGGATCCCACTTGAGTGTTTTTCTAATAACAACTGTGTATACATATTCCTCACCACATTATCAACCGCAGGAAATGAAGACGGCTACACAAAGTATAAGCACAGGTATGCAGCCCAGCTTCTACACACGCTGAGCACAAAAGCACTAGCTCAGTAACTAAAACTAACCAACTGTCAGGGCAGAATGCCAAAACGGGAGCACCTTTCCACTAGTTGCTTCCCAGCACAGACAACCAACGATACTCGCTCAATAAATTATTGCCAACGCTCGCTCGCAGTCTATAACTTTACACATTTAACGTAACATACTTTTACACACACCCAAGGCTTATCATCTAGCGTGTACGGTCAAATTAATCATCAGCTTAATAGCAATAAGCAGTCGTCTTTTGCTTTCTACTTTCTTCTTGAAGCCATATAAATATAATGCGTGCATGAATAATGGTTGACTCTTGTCCTTTCTTACAACATGTGTGAAAGCTTTGAAAACATTCTCATCGTCTCGAGTTGGTGTATTAGATATTCCGTATTTGAGTCAAGTAAAAGAACGAAGACGAATGCTCTTAGCAGAGAAAATGCGGTAAGCTGTTGCGGACTGCGAAAGGTAAGTTTCACCACGTCCGCATTACTTGCATAAAAAAGTGAGTTGCAACAAGAAGCTCATTCCTTGCTTTGCATCTAAGTGAGAAGAAAATGAGAAGTAGCTCCTCCTACCATATTATTGGAATTATTGGATAAAAAGATAACTACAGCCACTTTATTTCTACCAGTAGTATATAGCAGGTTTGGCTTCCAATTTGCTTTATAACAAGGATATACGACTTTGACAAATACTATTGCCATATAGAATTGCCCGTCATAGTATATTGCGTATAAATCCCGTCCGCGAGTTTTCCTTACCCTGCACAAATTCATGCCACAATCATTCAGTCCTGCAATACTACTCTTATAGTCACTCACTCACTACATTCAAATTAATTATTTTACATCCTTCGCTCAATTTATATACATAGGAACATTCTCACACAAAACATTATTGGTTAACGATCTACGTACATAAGTAACAAAATACGTACAACATTTACTATACGGAAATCAAAGGAGGAAGAAATTCTTCAAAATGTCCTTTATTCTTTTTCTCCCAAGTTATGCATATACTTTTGCAAAGATAGAAAAGAGAGCAGCCATTACGGACCATTGCGTGAGTTAACAAAATAACTCGACTGTTTCTCAAACTCTTTTCTCCCTCGTTAAGGTTTCATCCGAGGTTCTCTACAAACTTTCACTATGAAAACTATTTTATTTTTTATGCTGAATGTAGATAGTATTACAGTAGTACAAAGTCATGGGGGAATGCAATAATACAGAGAAAGATAACAAAAGCTACACAACATGAAAAAAATAACTACGTTAACAACGTTGAACGTTGCTCCTAGTACTCCTGTTTTAAATTTTCTTGAAAAATTCTTGCACACTAAAAATGTTGTTGGGTGTGTGTAGTTTTACTCTAAATTTCAAGGGGTTTGTACTTGTATATTTTTACCCACAGCTGAAAAAAAAAATTTCAGACGAGACAGAAATAAAAAAAACAGAGCAAGCAAGCATTAAAATTTAATAACAGTAGGAAATGTGAGACTTCTGAAAAAGGTAGTTCATAATTCAATGTGCACTTCAATTTTAATCTGTTATGAGACACAGAAAGTTGTTTTGTACATCCTAAAGGAAAGCATGAAACAAGATTTGACGGCCCAGCCAAAAACTTAAAATAATCGATCTCAATGCTTTAACCGTTTTTTAAATGAAATGATTGAAGAATGGTTCAGTTTTCAATTACAATAAAGAACATGACATTCCGTACTATTTATATATTTAAATTTTCTATTTCATTGTGAATCCAAGATCATTCTATTGTATTTCTAATCTGAAAAATAAAACTGACTCTTAACACAGTAAAAACATATTGAGTCACATTTTCCAATTGAAATTCGATAAACTCTGAACAAGTTTATATGATGGAAAATCCGATTTGCCCATCAGACTAAAAGCAATTGTTGGAATAATAGAAACTTGATTTTTACGCCTTCTATTCAAAACAATAGGGGTATTCACGAACGACTGAGTAACCCCGTTACACGGTACATTGGTAATTAACTTTTTGCAATGCATTTAGATGGAGAAAAGTTACTCAAATACCACAATACCCCGTTACCCCAGTGCATTTGAGTACCCTTAATATCACATGAATGCCTATCCTAAACCTTAGCCTAAATAGTATTTAGACCGATATATAGTATATTTATTTCTATGATTTAGACATTGCTGTCACAGTGTGTAAGTTGAAACACAAACATATAAACGTACTGTTCTAGCTGCTGATTCTGCGACAAAAACAATATACCTCGTTTAACATAAATATCTACTTCTACGCAACATACACACTACATTCATCGTATATGCTCAAATACTATACTTTGCATAAAAGCAGTCTCATGTAACATGATAAGCTCAACTGAATTTATTAGCACTTGACATGCACACAGAGGAGAACATGAAGAAAAGTTTTCATTATTCCCGAAAGTTGAAACATAGAGCTAATGATTTATTTAGTCTACTTATTTCATTCCTTACAATTAATGCGAACCTGGACTTCTCTTCTGCGTATCATCTTGCCTTTTGGATTGCATAAATTTATCCCCCTTTTGTGAAATTTAAAACATTGAGCGAAACCCTGCTCCTTCATGAACGAATGGGTAAATAGTTTGTTAGTATACGCTAATATTGGAAGCACTTTGTTCACAAATGCGGTGGCAGATAAGGCCAACTGAACATACCAGAAAGCCACATTTTGGGTGTGCAACGGAAGCGCTTACATCAAGCTTAATGTAAATCGATTTTTAAGAGTACAGTACAACAAATGAAAGTGTGAGTAGTAGTGTTTAATCCTACTACCATACACTCTATAGTGACGCGTAAACAAGCAAACTGGACCGCAAATAAGTTGGCACGTAGTCAATTCAGCAGCAGGATAAATGGACATCCATTATAATCATATTGAATTACAGATTTAGGCCTTTTCCTGAACTTTTCAACTCATGGAAACAACTACATGTTGCTATTGCTACTCTTAAAAGAACTAATTTTTGTGCTATTAACAGAGTCCTATGGAATGGGGACCTATCTTGCTACCTCATCAAAAATTCAACAAGGATGATACCAATGAGGGCAAACGTAATTGCCGGAAGTATATTAAACAAATAAAAGCTTTGCTCAAGGGGGAAAAGGAAACAAGAAGTTAATTTCATTGATTTTCGAGCTCTTTTTTTCGTGTGTACATGATAGACTGGAAGATTATCACGAATCCTCTACCTTCCCTTACGAATAGGGTAGGATGTTTTCAAAATTTCAAGGCTGCTATCCCATTAATAGTTAATGACTAGCAATTTGGGCAAACTTGAAAAGGAAATTCAAGCATGTTATACTTGATTTAGTTTGTACTAACTAATTTTATTGTAAAATTTTCAGCAACTATAACAATTTTACGCTACTTATTGGCATTATTACTCAAACCAATCAAATGTAAACTGACTGAGTGAGAGCAAAAAAATAAAGGAAAATGAAAAAACATTTGCTAACTACTGCAAGCAAGGTAATTAAGAATTCTAAGCCATGCAGCTTTCACATTGCATGCAGAAAAATAATAATCCAAATGAAGTATTTACTACTATTCAGCACAAAAAGAAAACTCTTTGCTTTCTTTGTCAGCAGCTTTGCTGATTTGAAACCCAAAAACCTCATAATCCAAAATGTTGATGACTCTGTTACTTTTCAAAAATATTAAGCTACCGTGAAAATTGGAAACCAAGGGGCTTTTTATATTCATAAGGATAGCGAAAATGCCAACCTAGACAAACCTGAAATTCTTAGTCCGCCCTCCTTGGCTGTCATATTTTTACGATCATCATCAATTTTTTTTTTTTTGATATTTTATTCTATGCATTCTTACAGCCACCTTTAGCTAGAATAAAACCTATTTGTAATTTTATAAATCTTGTTTGCCTTGATTCTCGTATATTCTGGTTCGTTTAATATTCCATTCTACTCTACTTACTACTCCATTACATAAGGAACATTATTTGACAGCGTTATAATCTGTGTGTTACTTTGTTTTACAGCTTTTAAAGCTTTCAAAGCGTATTACTCTACACAGTTACTTGAAGTAAGCATGTAAATTCACCAGTCAATTGAGTCAATTCACTATGCATAAGCTACGCACACGCACAGCTATGGTGGCTGTTCTTGATCTTTTTTTTCTGCACTTTAGTTTGATACAATAAAAGCCAGAAGTACTACAAATGCAAAGTACGTACGGTCAACAAAACAATTAGTTAGCTCATTTCTGAAGCAAATATTTATGCAGCAACAGCTGCTTTTGCACTACACATCCCCGGAATGACAACAAAACAACTACGATCTACAATAATAAATAAAAGAACAATCGAAAGCAAACATTAGTATCAGCAACTTTAAACTTTTAAACAACCATGCATTAATATTGTTCCTTTGTCATTGCAAAATAGCAATAACACGTTTGACTCGAATCATTTGATCGAGTTTTCAATCCATTTTAATATTCTATTCAAAAATTCAATCCACGAACACATTATTTCCATTGGGGCAAACGGAAAAAATTCCCAGTTTCGTAATCCTTTGTCTATCATGGAAATTTAAAAATTATTATAGTTTGCTATGTCCACCATATAACATTTTAACAGCCATAAAAGAAAAATAATTTGATCCCAAGGCGAATAGGCAATGTGAAAACTGTGGACGGCATGCTATATTTTTAGATGGGGAATAAGATTGCCAGCATCGATAAAAACAACAAAACCCAACAAGCTCCAATTAAAGTAGATGCTTGGTAGCTACTGGTGAGCAGTTGCATATATGTGACCTTCGTTCGTATGAGATGTTATCGTCTGATTTGTCTTTGTTAATTCTTTGAGAAGGCTGTAAAATGAGGAACGTTTTAGAATCCAGTTACAGCCGTCTCGCATGCTAAACATATTGTGCACTGCAATGCAGGCCAGGAATGTGTGGGCAGATTTAGTACTGGGGAAGGCAAACAAGAAAACAAAAGCTAGACTATGAACTACATTCATTCCACCCCCAGCCAATCAGTCCAGGCTAGGCCAACCGTAGCCGTGGTGAATTATGTGTACGTGTGCACAAAAATAAGTAAACAACATGGGTGTCCTAAATAACCAAATTAAATACCAGGTCTAGGAGACAGACAGGACTGTCACAACATTCGAAAATAAGCAAGATTGACATGGACTTTGCAATTCTCATATGTATATGTCACCACCACCACTAATGCACTTACATAATTGTTAGCCACCAAATTTCTAATGCGTCATTTTTAAAAACACATGTGATAGAAGAAAAACGACATAGATAGATTCATCCTCTCTATCCTTTGCTATTATTTATAGCCAGTTGGTGCCTCACTCACTGACAGACTGAAACGTGCAAGCAAAGCCCAAACAAATATTTTCGCCTGCTTACATCCGGATGACCGTTTAAACATTTTACTCCAGACATCTTTTATGAGATCCTTTCACGTCCTCAAGTGCATTAATTTCTGTTTTTCCTAGTCTAAAACTACGACTTTTTTTCGTTCCATTTCAATAAAGCAGAATCAAGTTGATCGATATCGCTCTAAATAATCGAGTTCTAGGTTTATTTTTTTAATTCTTCATCTCCACTTAAAAGTATACAAGTCCGAACTGACTGCAAAAGGTAGTATCTTGCAGTTAGTACGAAAATAAACCCAGTGCAACATGCAACACTAACTTTAGTTTGCATCCTTTAAATTGAATGTGTTTGGTAAACTTAAATATTTCAGTCAGCCGCTAACTTACTTTACTTGGGTAAACATGTCATGCAATCAAACATACGAAAATGTCATAGATATGGGCAAATTTACTATGCAACAGTAAAATGTATTATAATAACTATGCCAAAACTTATAATGATACTCTGAAACTACTGAAAACTGAAACTTTCCAATGAGCCTAAAATGCAGCAGTACATGGATAATCATTATTTGTTATAAAGAAACGTGAACATACCATGTCAATATCCATCCAGAATTTGGGGACCCAAGTCAAACCTCATTCGGCAGAATTCAAATGTTGGACTCCTTTCTCACTTTGGCTGCAGTCAAAGTCGACAATCTTACTAATCGTATTCACCATATAAATACATTATTAAACAAACTGTCAAATGATTCTAGTCTGTAAAGAACAAAGCAAAATCAATTGAGCGAGTGCAACCCCCAAACTCACCTTTCCCGCCAAAATCCCTGTTAGGATTTGATTTACAAAAAGCCTTAATACGGCCGTAAGGGCCAGTTCTTCGGAGTAAATTTAAAATCTAAAGCACCTGTATGATTGTTCACCTTTTTATTCCCATTAACATAGTAAATTTGTTCAGTAGTTTTTGAGTTTATAAAGGTTTCAAAAAAAGTTGAAAACACTACCAGAGATCGACATTCCTCCTAAATATATAATAAAACATTTGGTGTCCAATCTTCATGAAAATTTGTACACATGTGATGCTGACGGTGATTATAAGATTGAAAAAAAACAATTTTTTAGTTTCAAACTCCATAAAAGTTCACCAAAGGTCAAAAATGGAAAACAACGATTTTCGGTACCACCTCAGTTAGGCAAAACAAAAAACGGCAAACACTTTAACGGCAAACCAATTAAGGGCTAAAATAAATTCGGCAAAAACCGAAACAAAGCAAAAATTAAAAACGGCAAAAACAAAAAATGGCAAAAACAAAATACGACAAAGTTAATATAGGCAAAACCAAAAATGTCAAAAGATATTTATGGGCAAAAGCCTATAAAGGGCAAAAGAAAAGTAAAGAATAGTAATGTAGTGTACGACTGAAAAATAATGTACAGGAAAGCTATCCTGTTTAAATCTAATTTGTAAATATGTTCAAATAAGAAAAAATTCTAAGAAACAAATTAAGAGGCGAATTAAACACATGAAACACATAAAAAAAACTTGCACGCAGCTACTATAGGGCGAAAACCTTGGCAGAAGTAAATTATTCAGATTTTGAAAATTTTGTCTGACTTCATTAAATATGGACAGATTGCAGTATTTAGGGTTATGTTCAAAATCCCTTTTCTTGTGGACGGGATTCTCCGAGTTTTTTCATAGTTCTGGGGCGGTGGTGGTAGCGTTTTGAACATCTTCCCAAATACTGCATTTCGTCAACTTGAGCCCCTTGAAAAAGAGACATTTAAAAAATTAAAAAATGCTCAAAATGTAATTTCTCACCATCCGTACTCCCACAGCTAGGAGGTTACGATTTTTCGAGTAAATGCAACCTTTAAACATAATCGAAATTAAACTGGTACTTTTTGATGCATTTAATATTTATATTTTTGTGAGCTTGATCGATTTATCTCATCATTTTGTCACTTATTGGTGTAAATATAAGTTTATGTAACTGGCGTTACCATGTAAATTTTGATTAGATTTGTAAAAACTGTGTTTAGCCGCTAATTGAGCTTAATTGTCTTTAAAATGCATGAAGCCATTGACCGATGTTCAAGAAAATTTATAGGCCCAATAACGCGGTGCTCATCAACATGTGTGCCAAATTTGGTGGTCCTTGTTTCATAATTGCAACCTATATCGTAGGACATAGGTTTTCGGTCACGATGCCTATAGGGCGTAGCCATGGCTTTCCGCCCTAAAAAAATAAACAATCAAAAACTATAGTATATTTTTTCTCATTAATGAAATCGCGGGTTGGAGTTTCCCGATGGCTGAAAGTGTCATACGAACAAAGTATTTTGCCTCCTGTTGTTCATGGGGCGTATAACATAGGCAACCATCGAGAAACTCGAGCCCGCGATTTCATTAATGAAAAAAAAAATATACTATAAAGAGATCTCAAAAATCACTACTGAGAATGTTTAAATGTACTCTAATGTGAAATAACACAACATTTTCAAAATTTTCAATTTAAAAAAAAATTTATAAAAACTTTTGATTTTTGAAATATTTTGTAATCATCAGAGGATCTTAATAGCGATCAAGAGGAATCTCAGTAATGTTAATTTACATCGGAAGAATTTTTTTGGTTATAATAGACAAAGGGCCTTGTTTCAATTTGTTTTTCATTTTGCCCTGTTTTACCTTTAGTCTATATTTGGTTTGCCGATTTTTCGTTTGCCATTCTTTTTTTTTGACGTTTTTTGTTTTTGACGTTTTTTGTTTTTGCCGTTTTTTGGTTTTGCCGTTTTTTCTTTTTGCCCATATTGATTTTTGTCGTTTTTGGCTTTGCCGTTTAGTGTTTTGCCCTTATTTTATTTGCCTTTTAAATGGGGAGTCCGATTTTCAATGAATCTAGAATCTAGACAGAACGGATATGTATGCATAAAATAACCGACCGTGAGTTTAAAAAACTCGAATCCAGTTTTCTTGACCTTGTACCGTATTACAGTCCATAAGTCAATTTCTTGTTAAAATTGACTTCTCCAACACAGAGTTTGCAATTTTGTTTAAATAGTATGTATTATTGAATTTATGGAAGGAAATTGTCTCATTACTAAGGCGTTAAGGTTCAAACGCCAACCTTGAACTGACAATATTCAATTTTAATTTGAAACAGACAGTAGAAAACGCAAGCATTTTTGGCTTTTTCACGCTAAAATTAGCAAAAAAAAGTGACGTTATAATGACATAATAATATCCAGCCAGGGTCAACAAAACCCAATTCGAGTTTTTTAATCTCTCAGTCAGTTTTAGATTTATTTTACACATGCTTAGCATGCACTTTTTCAATTATAATAATCAGCATGTGAGTACAAAATGTTTTATTATTGATTTAGCAGAAATGCCGATCTCTGGCACTATTTTCAAGTTTTTTTGAAAATCTTATAACTCAAAAACTATACTGACCAAATTGACTAAAACAAAGTAAGTGAAAGGTTAAAAATCGTACGAGCTGCTTAAGATTTTAAATTCAGATCCAAAAATCGGCGCTGACGGACGTAAGACTGCTTTGAAAACTCGGTATGTCCATTCCTCACGGGGATTTTAGCGGGAAGGAGCTGATTTTTAGAGCTGTAGTCTCACAATCGTCTTCTCTCAATCCGATAGCCCAAATGACAATTGAATCGATACAAACAATCTAGCTTCTAAACTCAAGTCTATTATCCACAGTTAGTTAGTTTCTTAAATTTTATCGATTCACGTTTCAGACACTGGATTGGATTGAATAAAAAATATTCTCAACCTACTTGTGTACTAACTAACCTAAACGTACCTATATATGAACTATTTGTCGTTCGGTTGCACAATGGAAATGAAAACAAGTACGTATCACGTCACCATTCAATTCAGAAAAAGAGAAACCATACGCTAAATAACTAACTAACTATAACAACAGTTTAGACAGTCAATTGGGCACCAGTCGTAAGTATTAATATTATGAACTGAAATTGAAAGAGTAAATAACTACACTAGTGTCCACCACGGACACAAAAATATGTACACAGAGCACGACTGGAACGAAGCAACTTTTTTTGAATCACGTAGCAAACTCATAGACAAGCAAGTAGTGGAAGGAACTACCGAGTGAGTGAAAGTCCTTAGCAAAACACAATTTTGTTTTGGGCTCAAATCTTGATCATGTGCTTCGCATTACTCACTACCAGACTTTGCCCGCATTCATACATACTTAGCTGTAAGCTGTATACGCACTACTGCTGAACGAACCAACACACCAACACATACTTTCCAATATACTAAAGCTGAACTATTTTAAGCTTTCCAGCAAAATACCGCATAGTTTGGCATGCAAATCAAAATCAAACCATCTTAATTGCGATTTTTTTCCTATTTGATAACGGTTTTCAAAACATCATTAAGCATGGAAGTTCTTTTATAAAAAATAAGGTTCATTATCCTTTCATTGAATGGTAAGAATTGAATGTTTGATTGCTGATCCCAATTCATTAAAAAAAAATTATGTGATCTATTTTAGCATTTCGGCTTCTAGTATTTTTCTTTGTGTTTTACATTCAAGCATTTGCTTTTTCAATTTGTACTGCACCATTGTGTACTTATTGAATAAGGTAGCAATTTATGCGCAACTGCATCTAGTTTGGTACAGTTAATTTTTAGTCTCACAAATGTTTATCACATTTATTCCATTTACGTAAAATTAATATTAAGTTCAGTTTTTTACTTTATAACCAATTTTTGGTATATTTTAATTGCAAAATACATCCTGCTCACAGTCTCAATTTTAATTAAACATAATTTTAATTATGCAAGTTTTAAATTCACTAGAATCATCCATTTTCCAAATAATTGTTTTTATTAATCTAGCGTACATAGTATGACTACACTTTTCACTAACATAACTCAATCCAGCCTGCACTGCACGTTAGCAAATTGCCGGGCGAAGCCTGGCAGATTTGCTAGTTCCATACTAAACTTCCCATGCTAAAGTATAACTAGGAAAAAGCGGCTGCTGAAACTACTAACTACTTCCAAAACCTGCTGGATCTGCTGCTGGAAGGGAGCACAAGCATAACAAATGTTACTATCGTTCCATAGCTAGTTATAGTGAGTCCGTGGTATTTTACATCTACAACCTTAGGAACCAACATGCAGCCTACAAAATGTACTATGCTATACTTGACTACGGAACAGTACCTAGGAATATGTTGCAACAATCCAACATAATATGTAAGTGAACTTAACTTACTTACATGAGATACAAAGTACCGCCTTTTTCTTCTTTCTGTGCTAAGCGCCAGTACTAGGTCTCCCCTGTATATACCTTTACTTTGTTCTCTACTCCGCGTTTATATCCCGTGTTCAACTAAAGTTAGGATCCACTTGTGTTGTATGTGTAGGAAACACACAGAAACAATTATATTTTTCCTTTGTGGCTACTGTAGTATACAGTGTTAGTTTGAGTTGTCCATGCAAAATACCACTTATTAGGATAAATTTGGAACTGAAATCGTAATAAGGGGTCCATATGGAAATGTCAACAGCTTTTTACTAATACACTGGAGTCTAAGTTTTCTTCAAAAGTATGCATAAAAGTGAAGTTAGTAGGTACAAGATATTTGGGCTATTCCAGCATCTTTGTTCAGTATGTGGCGAGTCAAGTGCATGATGGGATGTTGAAGGAAAGTTTGCGGTCATGAACATTCTAATGAGCACGTTTTATACCCCCATGCTTTCACCCTTTATATTATTAGCTGCTAATGTGAAAGTAAGCAAAGTCTGATGGTAACTATAACTAAGAGGAGCCAATATGTGGTCCCAAAATGCGAGATGGAAAAACGTCAGCTCTTTAATTCTGTATGCATGTTTTCATTTTTCTCCATCTTGGGATCCAGTCAGTATGTAGTTCTTTAACTCAATACGTGTCATTTTTATGTGTGCGTGAGTGTCTGTGAGGACGCTCTGGCCAAACTTACTTCCAGTTATTGAACTAGTTTTGAACTTGCTTGTAGTTGAGTCATGTACCATTCTTTGTGTAGCTGAAATAGTTTTTTTTTTGTGTGTACCTAGTTTACTCACTAACTGAATGGAATATGGACTATAACCACGTGACGTGAAAACTATATGATGGATCTTTTTTTTAATGTCCGTTAGACTGGTTTTAGAAACTTCCTTCCTTGTTTCACTATGCTTTACATCCAGATTGTATTCCTGAGCACTGAGCACGTCATTAAATCCTCAAAGTTGAGTTTCGTGTCACCCAAGCTCCATTTTGTTCATCAGTCTGTATTAAATTATATGTGTGGCTCCTGACATTGGAAGAAGCATCAAGTGACGACCGTGACTAACTAACATGAGCTCCCAAAACTCGCATGATGATGTACATTTAGGGGACCTTGGGACCATACGGCACACTGATCCAATCAAATAAGGCTGTGTTTACTCTGTATATCTTGGTGTTCAGGCGTTCGCTCCAAAGATTCGGTAATCAACTTTCACAAGTTGAGTGTAGCATGAAAGAAGCCTGAAAATTAAATTTTCTCACCCCGTCTTCTTCTTATGCTTCAGATATTTACCACTCACTCAATTTACTATAAGATATAGGAGTATATGCAGGCTTCTGTGATGCCAGGGTGAAAATAAATTGCACCTGTGTCCTTAGGCGTGCTTTTAGTTAGCCAGCAAGTTATGCAAGCATGTACGCATTCAAACAGGGCAGATTTTTCAGTGATGATGGTATACGGTATAGATGTATCTGTGTCTTATTTATGTTTCCAAAAGTGTTGTTGTGCAAAGGAATAAAAAGTTTTTAGCTTTTTTCTTTTCAAGCTAATAAAATTGCAATTTAGGTCTCTACAGTACAATTTTTTTCCACTTTTAGCAAGTTAGAAAAATATGTGTGGGTGTGGGATAAGATGTTTCTGGTATGCGGGGCATTTGAGCGATATATTTGATAATTAAGAAATGTGGTTTTATTTAATTTACTAATGGACATATTTTATCTATTTGTTTTCTGTGGAAGCCGATAGTATGAACAACTTCTGCATTGTAAAAGCTTGCTGCGAGCACAAGCTAATGAATAAGTCCTCGAAAGGATTCAAGCATTGTTATGAAATGAGTCATTTGCTGGAATTATTTCAAAACTTAAAACTTTATTCTAACGCTTTTTGATTCACTCCACACGACACACGATGCTTACTTGGTTAGTAGGATGATGAAGAAACGACTCAACTCCAAATTGCAAGTAATTACATAGTACATAGCGTTAAGTTTTGGAAATGCTGTATACCCTGTGGACTATCACTGTTCTTGGTATTTTGAGCGTGTTTATGGAAAAAAGTTAAAATTTCTTCCGAGCCTCTTAAAAACGCATCAAGAATAGTAAAAGCGAACAGAAATACGTAGAGAAAACGCTTTTCCATAGAATGGGTGCAATTTCTTTCCCGAATAATTATAATGAAATGAGAACTGACTGGTTACACGAAATGTGGTGAGCAAAGAAAGTTTTCTTTGGTGAAGCTCAAGCACGTGTTAAATGCACCTGCGGTTAGGGATCTGTCGAAATTTGTTCAATAATAATAAAAAAAAATAAATGGAAACAGAAAATTTAGAAAACACTAATACATCATGCACTACGCACATTTTATTCTCCATAAACATGAATCATGTGCTCCTTTTTATTCACTATACGAACTAACCAAAAATGATGAGCACACATGACAAATACTGTACAAATAATTAATTTCAGTCAAATTATTTGGGGCATATTCTATTAAAACTTTGCTGTGATCGGATCAGCCTTGAAGTTTCTCTGTGCAAGTAGGTTGGAAACTTTTTCACTCAAATAATAATATAGCTGCCAAAGACAGTTGTGCTACTAGGCAATATTAAATAAAATAGTGTAGTAGCTTGAGACAACTTGAATCCTTGTCAATTTACTACGCTTCAATCTATCCTATGAATTTTTTTCCTCCAATATACACGGATATATAAGCGGATCTTTCTGCATCCAAGTAGTATATAGATTGTGCACAACATAGGAAGATAATATACCAGTGGCACAAAAAAGTGTGGGATTGACTGATAAAAGGATTATTATGTAGATTTCGTATAAGCCAAAATACAAGGGGGGAATTTTAGGTGAAGTTCCCCCAAATCATATGTGAGATGGGATGATAAAGGTACACTCACTGAATAAGATATTAACATACTTTTGGAAATGGCAAAGTGAAAGTTGCATAGTCCGTGCACATTTCCAGTGGATTTACTCCCACCTAGGCCACATAATACAAATACAAGTTTCTATGCATGGAGTAAGTCAGTCAAATAAACAGTTTCTTTTATGATTCCTGTACGATTTATAAATCTCGAGCAAACAGCATCAAACCAGGTCCGTTACAAATGTAAGCCGTCAAGTTTTTCCTTCAGTTTGTTGCGCAGCAGTGCCTCCATGTGAACAACATGTCTCTCAATGTCATGTTTCATTACATTTTGGGCCATATGAAATCCCAGTTGTGCATTATGAGTGATTTAGGTGATCCTAACAGAAGGGAATTGTGGACTACGTATCCTGTATGATGCAATAACTAACTGACGAGAAATAACAATGCATGACTAAAATCCCGCATGCAAGATGAGAGCAGAAAGCATGGGTCCATGCATCAAGTGAGATCCTAAATAAATTATGATAATGCCCAGCATGTATATTTCACTCGTCTCAGTTTAAAGTTAAGACAAAACTCGAAAAAATGGCATAGTTGTTTGTATTTGGTATATGATTTTTTCGTTAGCTTCATGGCGCCACTGGAGTCTTAAATTATTGAAATCTTGTAGTGCACAGAAAGTTACATGGTCACACTCACATTTGTTTTTCTTTTCACAATGTTTTTGGATGATGTCTACTTTTTTTTTACAGCAATGGAACCTTTCCCTTGTTTCAACTCCATCCTTTTTATGTTAGCTCAGTAGATGCACTGTATTCCCATCATCGTCTCATGTTTTTCCAAGTGTAAATAGTCAAGATTTGAATCTATAACATATCCTGTTTTTGAAAAACAATAACTCAAGTGGCGGTGGGACAAAACGAAGAAACAATTCTACTCCACTTCTTAATAAAAGCTATTATCAGTTCTTGTTTTACACTCTGGACTGAAGCTGGATTAAATTGAGTCACAATGTAAAGTGCAAAAAAACATTTATTTTTGGATAGATATGTTTCACTATGCTTATTTGCTTTGGTGCACTCATTTTTTTAGTCTTTGGTTTAGGCTGGCTGATTTTTTTACTTTGCGTCTCAAAATATTTGTCAAACCGCTCGGTATTTCAACGGTATTTCTCAATGTTATCTGATTTCATGGAAGCATATGAATCCCCTGAAGTAAAGTAGCAGCAGCAGGAAACAAATGAACTGGCCTGCACTTATGTGTCATTAGTAACTTTAATAAGCATATGCTGCACTTAATGGAAGGAAATTAGCCATTGAGGCCAAATGGAGTACTATTTAGTATGTGCCGATGAACTTATGAAACATGTACAACAAAGCTCTTTGCCATTATTATGGCCATATGCCTCAGTGTATGCATGCAGTCTGAAGGGTACTCAATTTTCCCATTCTTAGTTTTCGTTTCATGTACAGAAGGAAACTGGTAGGGGTAGGAGTGTACAATGAGTGGTTACACGTCCAAAGTATAATCTAAAATTGTTGTTAAAAATTTAGTTTAAAGAGAAGTGGTTGTTTTTATTTTTAGGACACAGCGATTCGGCTCTGTACTATTTTTGTTAGAAAATGTTAGCGTTTCTCGAAATTGCCAATTATTAGTATCAATTTTTAAATGATACACTTATGATGAGTCCATACTCCATACACTATACACTCATAAAAAGTAGATCACACATGCCGGAAGCAATTGGATTTTTTAGGTTTTCATACCTATTCGTAAAATTTCGTGTTTGAATCTATAATTTTTCATTACAATGGAATGATTTATTACAGGAAACTGAAAATCTATGTAAATATGAATTTGAGGGGATAAAAACCACAGTCCTACAGCAGCATGCATGGATCATGAGTTAAATTTAGGTTTGAATTTATTGAAATGCTGTCCGTGTACGAACTTCATTAAAACTTTGATACTAAGTTTACTACGAATGAGGAACAGAATTTGCATGGGTTTTAATCGAAGCAAGTTTAGATTCACAAGACTTTTGAAAAGCTTAAATAATAGTAAATAAATAAACAAAGTAGTCTAAGTAGCACTAGTGTTTTCAAGCTAACGTCATGGTGCTTGATTAGAAATTTTTTGAGTAAAGAAAATAAAGCAACGCTAGTCCACGAAATTTAATTTACCATTCTTAAAAAGTAGGAAACTGCGCATCATATAAACTACAGACATACACAAAGGATCCTAATTTTCAAAAATTAGTATTCCAATCAAAACAAAAAGTGAAGCACTCTTTACTGCAGTCAGATTTAGTATTCAAGGAAGATATTTCAGCTTTCCCTGAAGTTGATTTACTTAAAATTGCAAATTCACTGTGCAAAAGCCTTGCAAAACAAACTATGCTATTGATATGCATGAGATAGGCAACCAGTTGATTTAAACAGAATTGTGTTTGTAATTGGATCTAGATTGAGATAAACGAAACATTTTCGTCTAGCCCTGAGCTGCTGACAGCTAATCCGGACTGCAAACTACAAAGGAAAGAAAGTGTTGTATTCACCTTTCATGCTTTACTTTCTGATTGTGCTCCTGTGCTTGTTTTGTTGTAAAAGCAACTCTGCCTGCACTACATGCAAACTAAAAGTTGACATTAATATTTTTTGCGCTGTGAGTTAAAACTTATTCTCCTTACCAAACATGGCACAAGGCACATTATACTTTACATTTCGTGCATGCAGGAAAAGGAGAACTTAACTGATTTTGACCTTTCAGTATAACTACGCATATGTATGTAAAACGCACCATGTTTTTTATGGATCCTTTCACCTTTGTGTTACTTGAAACTTCAAATATATACATTATTGTGTGTGTAGTGTAGAGTGAAATGTCATTGCTTGTGAGCCCATTAATTTTTTAATGCGATGAAGAGAGCTCAGTTCCAGCGTTTCGTACATGAAAAAGAAAGACTGTAATACGGCGTTGCTAAATTTTCATCATTAGACAATTATATTAAAATTTCACAAAACAAAGTTACAAAAAATGATGGATAGAGTTTAAATATTAAAACCTTTGTGAATTGGAATAATAATTGATTTAGTCATTTAAATTTGATTTTATTATTGATAACGCTAAAATATTAGATTTTTTTTTCCATTTTAAAATGCACAGTAATTCATCCATGATAAATAAATAAATAAAGGAAAATTTTGACTGCCTTAGTGCGAAGAATAATGTGCTTAGCTAGTCAAATTATTATGGACCTAAACTTTGTTTATTGGAAAATTACAGTTATTAAAACTGTTATAAAGTTTTGCACCCCGAGAAATATGCAAGTATATTTACAAAACCTGTTGGGTATTTGTAAATAGGTGCTTCCATCATCAAGTAGCAGCAGCCGGTGTTGAAAAACGTTGGAGGCCAAAAAAGATAAAACTTGATATGAGATTGTTAGCATGGAAGCCTCCCGTTCTTCATTGGTTATTGGATTATTTATAAGCTATTAGTCTTTATTTACTTCCCTTTCACGTTCCTTTCAATTCTTCTGCTTATCAGCCCATTAAGCTTGAAATGAAATTCGCCCAATGTGTATCCAGTAGGCTTGAGTCTCCTAACTGTAGTCGATGGTCTATCCAACTTTTCGTGAAATTTCGCCTTGAAATTTAAGCATCGATCGCATCATCCCTTCATTATTCATGAAATAGCATTTTATTTATCCCTTCATCGAATTATACACATTTATTCCAAGGAATATACTTAGGGAAACAACCAAAAAGTTTTTATCCTTCCTATTATTACTTATTTACATTTCAGCAATATCAATATATAAGCAAGTAAGCACAAATTTAATTATTTACATTTTGTGCAAACTTTTCCTCGTACTGTCAAGTTTTACTAGATATCATCAGAGTCAGGATGTTCTTGTTCGTTTTTTTCCGTTTATGTGTTTAATTACCATGTTTTAGTTAGTTAGTGAAAGCCCAAGTTTCAATGTGACGGGAAAACCATTGTGAAAGTAGCGACGCCTCCTCCACCTGCCGTCGCAATTTACTTTCACTTTTTCACAAGAATTGGGCTTTCTGTGAAGGGTTTTTCCCTCGTTACAACTGAGCATCGTAGCATAAACTTTCTCAAGGCAAAAGTTTGAACATGAACTTCTGCTTGCGTTACACACAGTGAAAGGAAATAGACAATTGCATTGGAAAGATAGGAAGGTACTAGAGGTCTGCGTCGTTTAAAAACCGTCAACGGGTATCAACGGCGACAGAAAATTAATCGTTTTGAAAAAAATACAAAACATTTTTAACTAAAAAATCATTTTTTTATTTGATTTCTTTCTGGGTTCATAAGAATTATGTGGAAATTTTAGATACGCTTCGATATGTCGAGTTTTTTTATCAAGGACACCGGAGCACGGAGTGATTTTTCCCTAAGTCGACCACAGCGTGACTCGACGGCGCTTACGACTAGAAGTGGAGTTTATACATAGTCATGTGATAATGAGAGAGCACGAAAAGTAAATTCTTCTCCGGGCGTTGTTCATCAACATTTTAAATTGAACAGCTTTTGGTTTTTATAATAACTCTAAAAGCTTAAGTCATTGAGGGAGTTAGCTGGTAACTGATCCTAGTTCGTGATTAAAAGTAAGCTCTGATTTTGAAGTGGATGGAGTGCAAAATTTGCAGTGCTGTTTACGGGAAGCTGAATATTTTTACAATTAAACTCACTTGCTCAGATTGATTCAAAATTTTTTTGGAAGTTGGGGGACCTGGGTCAGCTTCGAAATTGTTTGGAAAACATATTATTATGATTAATGCACAACACATGCATTTTGTAAGAATTAATTACATCAAAATTAACCTGAATAGAGCTGTAATCTTTTTTTCAGGTCAGGGATTCAACTGTATTACCAAGACTAAAATATGAAGACGAATAAGGTTGTAGCCTTCTCAGGGTTACTTTTGATGACCACATTAGTTGTTGTATACGGAGCCGATGATACAAAACCTGCACTTGTTTACTTTACAGAAATCAATTTGTCTGTTAGGGACAAAATTAATGATAAAACGTATTGAAACTTGATCGATTGTTTGAAACTGATTGTTAGAAAGTGTAATCCGCAACTTCATCTTAATACTGATTTTGTTCGGTTTCTACAGAGAAATTGTTACGTACAAGAAAGGCCAAATGAAAAATGAGACGGTTGCGGATGGAGACACTGTCACAGTGACACTAACAGGCCTTCCGTCTACAAATTCTACATTCAAAGTATCCACGTTCAATGTTGAGTAAGTGAAATGCTTAGGTTCTTCAGTTGTTCAAAAACAATTTAAGGTTTCAAGAAAGGAGCTGGTAACTAACGACACGAGTTAATTTAAACATTTGTGGCTTTCGTAGGATGCAATTTAATCGGACTAGCCGAAATTATTGGTCGATGACAGATGCTAAGTTGACTCTGAAGGCTCCGGAATTAAACTTCGACCAAATGAAGTTGTTAAGCACAATCAAACTCGACGTACCGGTCGGTCTATCATTTCACTGTTCACGTTTCGGTCCTTTGTATCCTGCTGTAAATCCTAACGAAGGCAATCACACTATCAAGATTGACTTGAAAGGGTTTCAGGTGAGCATGTTGTGACTAATGTTTGTGGTAGCACCACTTGACTCTTGCTTTAAATTCATAATTGCAAAAAGTAATATGTTACTAAATTATTGTACAGATTCAAGCATTTAATCCAGATAACTCCAAATTCGCTCCTGCTTACGAGTGTGTTGGATTTTTCACCATTGGAATCTGGACAGGCATCTTTGTATCATTCTTTTTGGCCTCAATTATGACTTGGGGAATATCTATGATTATGAGTATCAAAACAATGGATCGATTTGACGACCCAAAAGGAAAACCGATATCATTGGGTGGATCTGATTAAAGAAAAGTTTATTTGATTAGTACTTACTTCCAGTCATAATTAAGCAATCAGAAGAGTAGTAGTCGCAGTTTATTTTTGCTGAAGCAAATGGTCATGTTTACACCTGATATGGATTATTGTCTTAGGTTGTTTAAAAACGCTAAATACTTATCATTTTTTGGGGGAGATGTAGAAAACTTGAATGTTAAAACCACAGTTATCAATTATGTCCTCTTATTGTGCTGTACATTAATGTTTGCATTGTTTTCGTGTTTGGAACTTGAGACATTTTGCGCTAAACATTTATTCAGCAGTGCAATGAAAAGTATGGAAATTGCTCCATTCCACGTGTAATGACTCATTTTTATTGAAACGAAATTATCGTGTCTGCATTTTGATTAAAGAATGTGTTTATTGAAGGGGGCTCAGAACGTGAAGGTGTAGGTATTTTTATTAATAATCCAATCGTAGCTAAGGTTAGTCTAGTCACTCAGTTTCATTTATTAGTTGTTTTCGTATATGAGAATAAATACATTCCATCAAATAATTCCTCTGCGTTGGATACCTGTTGACTTGTTCTTTCCAACTCAGATCCTCAAAATGTGAAAGACGTTTTATTTTTGTTTTTTTCTACTCAGGAAGGCATGCATGTTTAAAAACGTTGTAACGTCATGTACTTTGCGATTTGAATGTTAGAAACATATAGTATTTCATAGTTCTGTAAATCGGTTTAAAAAACAGTGTATAAAAAATATAACGATTGATATAAATAATGATTTCTTGCTGTCATTTATGAGTTGTGACATTAAAAAATAGAAGGCACAGTGCATGTCACATGCGGTCACATGCATCATAGCTAGCTGTTTTATTTGTCTATCATCCTCAATCTATACAGGAGAGTCTATATGGACTATGGACAATGATGTTTATTCAACTTGATATCTTACAACTGTTCTCAAGGACTATAAATACACTTTTTTTCGTCATGAGAAAGCGGCGAAAACAAAATTAGTATGGCTAAACCAACAAGGAAATAAGAAGGAAAACTATTTTAGTTTTCCATTCCCGAAGGTTAAAGGGTCGTATTCATCTATTTAGTTTAGTTATACTTACTTTAAGTGCATTGCGTACGTGATTTAGTGCACACAAGAATATACCCGTCAAAAAATTTGAACCGGTTTATTGTACACAAAAAACATGTATCGCATATTTAAATAATTCATCGGTGGTGGTGGTGCAGCTGGTGGTGGTGATTTGAACATTTCCTCAAAAACTGCAATCCCTCCAAACTGTGCTATACTTAAAACTAAACATCATAAATTCTCATATGTGAGTATGTACTAGGTATGGACAAATGAAAATGCAATTATATGAGTGGAAAACGAGAAGTTTGGAATGACGAATGAGAAAATTAATTTGGTTCGTCATTCAGTTTGCACGTTCTTAATATGCTTATGTACTTACTGTATACCTTGTGCGGAAAAAGGAGGTAAATTTTTCCTGTCCTGTGTGTGTTAAATTTGTGTAGTAGGATTGGATAAAATTTACCTCCTTTTTGCGCACAAGGTATATCAATCCACTTCTATGGATATACTCAATTGTAAGGTAATATAATACATGCATAGAGTATTAGAGCATCGATCTTTGTGTACAGCATAAACAGTACAAAGAAAAACCGACCTTGCGTGCGCCTGGACCTTGGGGAGTGGGAACAGTCAACCAAATTCAATTTCACTTCTCAGACAGGTTTTTGTATCATCTGTAGGAACGTGAATTCCATTAACCGAATGGTTTTGCACTTCTATCGCAGTCTCTGTAGGTTAAATAAAGTAGTATTAAGTGATTGGTCGTGGGAGACGGTTGTACGCTCGACTTCAAGTCGAAAATTTAAAACCATGGCTCCCGTGCTACAAAAATTCGAAGATGCATCTGCCAAAATTGATGAGTATATCAGGGCAAACCAAGTGATGGTCTTTAGCAAAAGCTACTGCCCGTTTTGCAACAAGGTAAGCATCTTTAAATTAATCTTAATCATTATTTGTCCTTAAGAATTTTTGGTATATGACGGCCGCTAAAGGTCGACCGGCCTTTCCAGTTTTTTTTTTCTAGTGAGGCGTTATGCCAAGCATTACTTTCGTCTGCGTCCCCCCCACGATTTCTTTGAGTCGCCATTTGACGTATTAAAAACCGAAATCGGGGTCATACCCGTAATTTTCCTAATGCTTTTATTGCTTGTCCTTGAGGCACATTATCTATGTTTACCTGCAAAGCAAATCGGATTATGAAAGGATGTGGCTACCTAGTGGCTAGTGGCTACCGATTTCATGACATGAATGAGTAGTAATATATATTCTATTTATCTGTTTTTGTCTTGTTGAAGTCGCTGCTCTCTTTTAATGTTGAGAGATCGTTCGCTTGTATTTATCGTTCATATAGAGCCGTGGTCTTATTCTGGCTGAGCACTGCAAAGCAGGCTGCCTTGTCGGTCAAGGAATGTTTTTGTAATATGCATTGCGAACTACAAGTGAAAGATTGATTGACAATGGTTTTTAATGTCAGCGGCTGACCACTGAGGCTGATGTCAATGTTGTTTCCTTTACTTAATTTGGTGTTTTCATTATATGCTTGCAGGTAAAATCCTTATTCAACGAACTTGCTGTTAAATACGAGACTTTGGAACTGGATCTACTAGACAGTGGTAAGCGTTGTTAAGGATTCTATTCTTATCTTTCCATTTAAATTTTTTTATGTCATTAAGGTAATTTGATTTGAACAAAAAGCAAAGAGTTTTGTCGCTCGTAGGCTCGTACTTAGGATATTTATTTCATTTCATACGCGTTTCATTTTTATCTCAGGCAGTTGTGTAATGTAATAATGTAATAATCGTTATCGCTATCATTACGCTAATTACGCAGCAGTATTGGATTACAAAATTGATTGTCATTTTTTTATCATCTGTTCTTCCGTAAAGAACTTTTGCTCCATTAGTGTACTGTGAGACATGGAATGAATGGCAGTGGATTTGAAATCAATCTCTCATATTCCTCCGACAATGTTATTAATTAATACATTAGAAATATAAGCATGTAAGTTGGTAGCTTTTGTTGTCATTGTCATAATAAACTGCAAATACAATGCAAAAAGTAGGATATGCCAAAGATAAGGGTCAAATAGAAGAGGAGTATAAGTTGTAAGTACATTGACGTCGGCGTGTTGTCATGACATTTTATGCATGTATACTGCATGGCAGCTGGAGCGTAAACAAATGTAGGAATATATAAATCGATGAGATTGATTCATTGGTGAGATTCCAAAGTAGGAGTAGCTCAATAATCGCGGTAAGATTAATAATTAATTTAATTTAAAAATATTGTCATTAAATTTTTCTTTGTGGTGACAATGTATCGACCTAGACACAATAATTTGGATCATTGAACTTGGTAATAAGTGATAAGACACTGTTCGCTCAATAATAGTTCACGGTTAACCATTTATCGTATGAATTATTGATTTTCTAGTACACAGAAATCAAAGTGGGCAACAATGTCTGTAGATCGGGTTTTATCTATCTGTCAAACATCAGAAATAGCGTTAACTTTGATTTTGTTGTGATACTAAAGTTATTATCATTTGTCAATTTGTTGCCACTTTTGAACTTGGCTCACTAACTGAGGCCGGCAAGAAGTTTTATTGTTTTCATATCTTATTCTAGTTGCATAAGACCAACACCAGTGTTATTAGTTAATTTTTAGTAGGGGAGTCCCATTTAGTTTGCTGAGAGAATTAGGCTAGTTCAGGTTTAAAAAAATGTACCTTCGCGCCCAAAGTTCCATGTTATGGGGATAGCAACTGAGGTAAAAAAAATCTTACGGCCGTTAACTTCAGTTTTTTTATCTGAATTTAAAATCTTGTATGCTTCAAACATTTCTGCATCTCACTATTTTTTTTCAAGGCCATTGGTTCAGTAGTTTTCGAATTACAGCCGTTTTAAAAAAAGTAAAAAAAATTGACGGACCTAAGCGCCGATTTTTTAGGTCAAATTGACAAAAATCATTCCACCGACTGTTTTTTCACGGAAAACATATATTTTAATCGTTTTGAGATTTCGTAAGTAATATCCTAGGTATAATGTTCACGCACTCATTTAATTATGCCCGATTTCAAAAATTTTCGAAATTTTGAAAAACTTAAAACAGATTTTATTACTCTGTTTTTCATCGTAAAAAAATGATTTTAACAGTTCTGAAATTTCCTAGCTATCATGTTCACGTTCAGTTCAAATAATTTTTTTACGATCAAAAACAAAGTTATAAATACTGTTTTAAGTTTTTCGAAATTTCGAAATTTTTTTGAAATGGGGCACAAATAAATGAGTGCGTGAACATGATAGCTAGGAAATTTCAGAACTGTTAAAATCATGTTTTTACGATCAAAAACAGAGTTATAAATACTGTTTTAATCTTTTTGTAATTTCGAAAATTTTTGAAATCGGGCATAATTAAATGAGTGCGTGAACATTATACCTAGGATATTACTTACGAAATCTCAAAACGATTAAAATATATGTTTGCCGTGAAAAAACAGTCGGTGAAATGATTTTTGTCAATTTGACCTAAAAAATCGGCGCTTAGGTCTGTCAATTTTTTTTACTTTTTTTAAAACGGCTGTAATTCGAAAACTACTGAACCAATGGCCTTGAAAAAAAATAGTGAGATGCAGAAATGTTTGAAGTATACAAGATTTTAAATTCAGATAAAAAAACTGAAGCTAACGGCCGTAAGATTTTGTTTACCTCAGTTGCTATCCCCATAACATGGAACTTTGGGCGCGAAGGTACATTTTTTTAAACCTGAACTAGCCTAATTGGCTTGGCAGGATCATTTAGCTCTTCTATGTTGTGCAATAATAACATTTTCACATCCTTTTGCTTGGGTGTGTGTAAGGGATCCGAAGCAAAACTGGGCGTCATCGAAGACAAAACTTATGTAAGAATCTTTTCACTGACTTTTTACTTTAATTGACTTTGTAGAAGATTCAAAGTTGTTGCAAACAACATTGAAAGAGAAAAGTGGTCAATCATCCGTCCCTAACGTGTTTGTTAACGGAAAACATCTGGGTGGTTGTGACGATACATTCAATGCCCATCATCAAAATAAGTTATTACCAATGATACAGGGTATGGAAGGAGACAGTGGGGAGGATAACTACGACTATGATCTTATCGTTATCGGTGGAGGCAGTGGTGGCCTAGCCGCATCCAAAGTAAGTTACTCATTGTGACGATTTTATTTACTTTGAAAGATCTCTTCTACTTGTAATTGTCTGAATTTGAACCCTTTTTATGTGATTTATTAAAAGGAGGCAGCCAAACTTGGGAAGAAAGTGGCTGTGTGTGATTTTGTGAAGCCATCACCAATTGGAACTGCTTGGGGCCTAGGAGGCACTTGTGTCAACGTGGGATGCATTCCGAAAAAGCTCATGCATCAAGCTGCTTTGTTGGGCCAAGCTACTTCCGATGCTATCTCATTCGGCTGGAATGTACCTGAGGAAAGTAAGGATGCTGTATATGGCTTATTGGTAGGGTATATTAATGCCCACTGTTTTTTATTAAATCCCGGCACAGCGGGAAATACTGTGCCTTATTGTGCCAAATGGGAAATATGGTATTTAATTTGCCTAATAGGTATCACCCACTATTGCACAATAAAGCCAAAATTGAAAGTTTTTTTTCGAGCACAGTGGGAAATACCGTGTTTTACTGTGCTAAATGGGATATATGGGATTTTGTGTGCCATATACTATAATTGGCTATATAGGCTAGTAGACAAATGCAAATAAGCTATATTAGCGCTAATACTAGTAATAGCAAATTAGCAAAAGTTTGAAAGCTGGCTTCATGAAAAAAAGTATTTCAATGATGGGAATTATGAATTTGAACAATTGTAATAAACTATTCTTTCTGACAATTGTCAAATCAAGTTCCAGATTATGAAATCCTATGTAAGAGATACGAAAATATAAATATGAAGGGGAGGCTCGTAAAATTTCAAATTGTTATGTTTGAACTCGTTTTAACCTCTCAAATATAAGTACTTATTGGGAATGCCACTTGGCAAACTTTCTATTATCTCCTAGCGCTCTAATTCTAATGGCACACTTTGAGTGCTATATCCCGGCACAGTGGGAAATATTGTGCCAAATGGGTAATATGGGATTTATTGTGCCTTAATGGGATTTCCTATAAGGCACATTAAAGCACATAAGGCACATCCAACCCCTATTTTCCCACCCATTATTTCCCTCGGGTTTTCCCAATATCTCCCGGCAGAGTTTCACCCACCTAATACCCTACTTATTGGCGTAATTTTAAGCTGCCTTTTTGTTAATAATTAATTGATTCGTGTGATTTTCAGAAACTCATAATTGGGAAACCATGGTGGAAGGTATTCAAAACTATATTCGTTCTTTGAACTGGGGTTATCGTGTGGCGTTGAAGAATGCTAATGTGACTTATCTCAACGAGTTCGCGGAGTTTGTGAATAATCATTCTATCAAAGTAAGATATAGATACTGTATAATATGGTTTGTGTGTAACCTTGGGACGACCTATGGTTTCAGTTAATTTAATGCTGTGTGAATAAAAAATTGGCATTTAATATTTCATGCCAGGGCTTTTTGTAGAAATGTGGCAGCTCCGCGCACATTTCTGAAACTCCGTGAGGCATTCATGAAATTCCAATTTTACCTCCACCATTTTGTTCTGCTCACAGACTACCAACAAGAAAGGAAAAACTCAAACTATTTCCGGTGATAACTTCGTAATTGCTGTTGGAGGCCGACCTCGTTATCCAGATATCCCGGGTGCTACTGAATATGGTATCACTTCTGATGATATTTTTTCGCTTCCGTACAATCCTGGAAAAACGTTGTGTATCGGTGCCTCCTATATTGCTTTGGAGTGTGCTGGGTTCCTTGCTGGCTTAGGGATCGATGTTTCTGTTATGGTACGTTACATGTGACTTTGACTTTACACCAGCAGTTCATTTCAATGTGATGTAGTTTAAAGAATGTTTCATCATTACCATTATAGGTGCGCTCAATTTTGCTTCGAGGGTTCGATCAGCAAATTGCTAACTTGATTGGAGAGCATATGGAAGAACATGGCGTCAAGTTTATTAGGGAATGGATTCCAACATCTGTCAAGAAAATAAAAGAAGGAACACCTCCAACTCTATTGGTGACTGCCAAGGAAGCACATGGGGATGCTACCATGGAAATAGAAGTGAATACTATCTTGTTCGCTATGGGACGAAATGCGTGCACTAAGGAGTTGGGACTTGAAAATGCAAACGTAAAGCTTTCCAAGTGAGTTCTGTATTCGATAAGATCAATACAATTAAAATATATAGTATTACCTGACAAGATCCCCCATATTGTAAAATTAAATATAATGGAATGCTTTAAAAATATATTATTAGGTCGGGTAAAATACTCACGGATGAATCGGATGCCTCCAGTGCAGGAAATATATTCGCCATAGGAGACGTTGCTGATGGCAGACCTGAGCTTACGCCTGTAGCTATACAAGCAGGGATCCTTTTGGCTCGTGTAAGTTACTCCTAATCGCCTGAGAATTACTGTTATTATTTTACTATTGTCTGCACTTTGATTTCCTAATATTTTTTTGTCAAAATTTAGAGATTGTATGGAGGTTCTTCAGTGCTTACAGACTACGAAAAAATACCGACAACTGTTTTTACACCCTTGGAATACGGAAGTTGTGGCTTATCTGAAGAGGCTGCGAATGCTAAATTTGGAGAAGCCAACATTGAAGTGTTCCACACTAATTTTCAGCCTTTGGAGTTCACTCTACCTAAGCGGGAGGAAAATAAATGTTATGCTAAGCTTGTGTGCTTGAAAACCGAAAAGGTTCGTTTCTGGCGTGTATAGCATAGTTACAGGCAAGTATGTGATGTTCTGGTTGATCACTTATTAGTATTTATTTGTTTTTCATATTTAAACAGGACAAAGTCGTAGGTTTTCACTATTTAGGACCAAATGCGGGTGAAGTAACTCAAGGCTTTGCTATTGGGTTGAGACTTGGAGCAACTAAAGACGATTTTGACACTCTTATCGGAATCCATCCTACTAATGCGGAGGTAAATTCTCATTTTAACCATTATGTGCCTAGCGCATTACTTTTGTTGACATGTTGGTTTGAAACGGGCTCGGTTATCTAACATATTTTTATTTATGGGCTCAATAGACATTCACCACTCTCAAAATCACAAAACGATCCGGCGAGAGTAGCCTCAAAACTGGTTGCTGAGGTTAAATTACGTGTGATTGGATTGCTATGCTGTAAATCCGTCACACAATACTTCATTAGTTTTACAGAAATCATGTGAGGTCTAAATGGCTCTCATTTATGAAGGCATTGCTGTAAACCTAAAACTTAGGAAGGCATTTGTCAGATTCGATTTCTGTAAGCTAATTCAACCTATATTGTAACTATGATTACTAACCATTGTTATTCTTGGAAAAGAATTCCCAAAATTATATTCTTGCAACTGTTGTTGTCAAGAGAGTATGTAGTACATTTCTCAGATTGCATTTATGAAAAATAAAGTGATTGATATGAATATTATCGTATTACATAAAATAACATTTTTATGCTCCTATTTCTTTCCTGTTCGGGATATTTGATACGATCAGCTTCTTTTTATTGCGTCAATTTACTGGCACTCTAGCTCACTCACTCAGTTAGGTACTTGACTACTGGACTACAGGGATTTGGACATCGTCAGTTAACGTTCCAACACGTTTTACTCTTCTTAGCAAATTGGATTGTTGGATGACTGATTTTGGTCTTTGAATTGAAAGATAACTTATGCTAAAAGCATCCAAGCATAAGTAACCTGGGGTTTGAAAATATAATGTGTACATTATGACCATTAAGATGATATCAAATGTATGGATATCATGATACTGATCAAGTAAAAAACAAAGTCATGCTTTTCATGCAACGCTTATTCGGTTGCTCCACTCCAATACTCATGAACAGATATGCATGTAATGATTACTCTAAAAATGTCAGGCGACCCATTGTCTTCATTACTCCTCATGTTACATCGGAACGTAAAAATTCCCATGACAGTTTTATTATTACCAAAATAGCTCTAATCTTATACATTACACTTCCATCTGACTTCACAATTTGCAAACCGGCCGAGAGAGTCTTCAAATTTCTTCTATAATTGGCCAACCCACACGCAGTTTTGCTGCTACTGGTACTTTACGCTGTCTGCATAATGTGCGTCATAAAACATGATAAAATATAGCTTACTAGCTGACTTCGTCATGAATCTTCACCACAATTTCCGGGGCACAATGAGACAAGCATGCGTGCAATATTGTTCAGTTTGTCAGCAAAATACGGCATTCAAAGGAGTTTTACTTTGTTATTAAACCTAATTAATGAGAGTGAGTAACATTGTAGGATATTGAACTAGATGGATGGAATTTCCAACAGGTGATGGACATGAGAAAAAGAAACAATTAGCTTACTCTCAGCGAACAGTTAGTCACTGATACTAACTTTACTAGTGCGCATACTAACCCACCGGATTTTGTGCGTAGGTGATGATTTGTGACTTCACAGAAGCTCTTTCTCTTTTCATAAGACCATATGCTCACTTCGTCAACTCATATTTGACAATGCATCTGACTGAGGAGCAAGAAAATGTTTGTCAAACAATAGGAACTGATTTGGCTTCACGTTTGAACTCTAGCTAACTGACTGCATATGGTTTTTGGGATTCCACCAGCATACTAACCATAAAGTATAAACTTCAAGTGGGCAGTAAAACCTACAAACATTTTTTGTGTAACATTGCACAAATAAAGAAACGAAAATTGCACACATTACTCTCATTGTTGTATGCATTCTAAATCAATACATTCAGTTCATATTGCACCATATATATATAGTTATTTTGTTTGTAAACGACATTGCTCAACAAATATAATATGTGTTCATACATTATCGTCTGATCAGGTGAAACAAGGTAAGCCATGCGAAATATTGACTCGATTAATGAACAGTTTGTCCTGATCAAAAATATCTGACAATTTTATATGATATGAAGAAATCCGTTACAGTTTTTAATAAACAGGTGTGTACCCACTAACTAATGTATGCCATACATGGCTCGTATGATGAATATCGTATTTGCATACAATAATCCATGTACAAGACATTAGTCTCACATTTATTTTGATTGCAGCCTGTGTGTGCATATTACACTGTTCTTAAACTTTCAAGTGTTGACAGATGCTTGTATCCGTTTCTATTTGTTCAATTTCCTAATGTGTGGGCACACATACACATGCAAGTGGTGTAATGTTTAGTTTGTGAGACAAGGAAAATGTTCTATCTCCGGGATCATTTATAAACACAGACTGTGTTCATGCTATCTTATTAGATATGCAGATAAACCATTGTACGCATTAAGCACGCACAAAAGGAATTCATAATTCACAGATTCCAATGGATTATTAGTGTTGTAGACTGATGTCTATAACATGGGGATTGCAGAATACAGGAAACTTCTGCTCCATGATGTTTGCTGACAAATTTGAAAAAATTAGAATGAGTTTAAAAGTCGCTATAGAGGGTACATTGCATATGTACATTATAGAACAGTATGAGTCGAGTGGAAATGAGTTTGCATTCGTTCCATGAATGAACAAGTGTGAAAGCGTCTATCTTGTAATTCGAGCAGGCTTAAAGGTTTATCGTAGTTAGTAAAACATAGGATGATGGACTAAGCTTGCTCCCTGGCTGCATATGTTCATCATGTAGACAGCACGGGCATGAATTAAAATAGCTTTGTAATAGGTACAGATTTGGAAACGGAAACTCCCTATATGTGATTCCCCGATGCATGCATCACTCCTGAAATCAAACTTGGGAGCATAATTGGGAAAGTTGAAGTTCAGAGCATTTGAAAGGGTAGGAAAGTATACTGCATATTTGTTATACAATAATCTTGTGGAAATTAAGATTTCCTTTTCTATATATTGAAATTTTGCATGCAAAATCTATAGGGGCTCATTTTTGCATTCCATTGTCATATTCTGTTTTCAAACATGCACGAAAAATTATTAGGTACATTTTATTACTTGCTTTCATCGAACATATTGATAACTAAAGACAAAGACCAAGTACCATAGGAGATCGACTAACGTTAGTTAGATTTTTTTTTGGATTTTGAACCCATTACAGAAATATAACTCTAGCTGCACTCACGGTGTACCCAATAGGAACCTGGACTGGAGAAATAGGGACCTGTATAACGCGTGTGGTATTGACTGACTACTTTTGGAGTCAATGCTTCCAATGAATTTACTAACTTGAAGGTATACATAACAGACGTTGTAGCCTGTTTTAAAGCCTCTAAAAGTATAAGCCAGTTGCGAGTATAAGACAAGTGAAGAGTTGGTTACCAAAGTATATAAGCAGTGCATCCCGAACGTACACGGCACATAAGCATTTATATGGTGGAGTGAATAGGAGACGCAGCTTTTGTATACATTGCCAGAACCAGGATAAATTGACAAAAACTTATATACAAGTAGTGTAAGCAAACTTTTTGGAGTCAATAAAGAGGACTTGGTAGTGTGCGACCATTTTCAGACATAACTGCGTTGGATTCTTTAACCGGTTATGTCATAAATTTTAAGACAGTAATAATTTAACCAGTTTACTTTAGTTAGTTAGTTAGCTGAAATTCTGTGACTGGAATCTACAAGATAGTTGCACTACAGGAGAAAGGCATTTAGCACTGATAAATTGAAAAAAATGTAAGTGACATTATTTTTTTACACTTGTGTACGTGTGTACTACACTCTCCAAGCGAGTAGCTTTTAAACACATTCTTTTATTTTTATTACCATGTGCAATGCTGAATTTACATATCATGTTATCTGTCCTTGTGTACCTTGAAATAAAAAAAACACGTTTGGTTAATAAAAATAACCCGTCAAAATTTCTTGTCAACAAATGTACTCAAAGAACATATTTCATTGTTTTACCAGTACAATTAATGTATTGATTGCGAAGTTTGTCTACGTAGCAGCATAGTGCTTTAACTAACTAATGTGTTCCTTTTTTGCAGATCAACCAAAATGTCTAAATGCTATGGTTGCATGAAATACGGCGTTATATACGTTGCCGTACTTTTCCTGGTAAGACAACTCAAGAAAATAGAATATTTACAATCTTACATTCCTACTTTCACCCTAAAGAAACAGCTAAACAAAAACTGTAATTTTCTTTCCTTCATTTAGATCACTGGAATTGCTGTAGTAGCAGTTTCTACATACTTACTCGCCGAGTCTGATGGCTATTGGGATTTTGCACGCGAAAACCAATATTTTCACTACGGAAAATGGATGACTTTCGTCGCCGGCTGCTTAATGCTACTTGCTGGAATATTCGGATGTTGTGGGGGTCTCAGACAATCTTCTCCAATGCTGAGCATTGTATGTTTAACATTTTGACTTTTATTGACAAATTAATCATATGCAAGGGTTCTTATAGAGACAAATTTGACTTTCCACAGTTTTTTGCTATCGTCCTGTTGATCTCGTTGGCTGAACTTTCTGCTGGTGTATATGCCTACATTCATAGGGACCAGTTTATCGACTACTTTCAAAAACTGATGACCAACTCGGTGCAAAATTTGTATGATCGAGACGAGTACGCAACTAAGGCTTGGGATGTGATCCAGAAAGAGGTAATGTAGAAGACACACCAAGATCAGGTTGACTTTATACATGCCTGAACAATGTATGTATTGAATGTAACTAACTTAACTTTTTTCGTTAAATTTTTTGGAATTAATAGGGAAAATGCTGTGGATCCAATAGCTTCCGGGACTACAACTCCAATGTGAACCATAGTCCAAACTACCAAGGCACAATTGACATGACTTTGAGCGCACAACTGATTACATCTTACACCATTCCAGCGAGTTGTTGCCACAATCCGGAATCCCTTGAATGTGCACAAGGACGAAAAATCTCATTGACCTCAGAAGCGGTTTCAGGATCTGTCATTTATGAAAAGGTATTGTCATTTCCTTCCATTTCTCTATCTTTTTTCATTACCTCTACAATATTTTTGTTAGTTAGTACATTGTGGGGAGGAAATTTTTAGCTGAAGCTCCATATTACTTCTTATATCTTTTTTGTAGGGATGCGCTGGAACGTTTATTGAGTGGGCCAAGACAAAGACATCATGCGTTGTCGGCATTCTAATTGCAATCGGGTCTATTCAAATCTTGTGCTTGCTATTTACATGCATTCTAATCTGCGCGTTCCGTGCCCGAAGATCTTACAAACACTGAGCAATTGAAATGGGGATTGGATTATGAAAAAGTACAAGATTTAATGATTGACTTCTTCATACTATACTTATACTTGGTACTTTGCTTCATATTGTGACTGTAAGTGGTTGTTACTTTTTTCGTTTTGTTCAGTTGCATGTCCCTACCTGCAGTATGTTGCAGAGTTAGCTACAAATGATTGAAATGAAAATATACTACTGCATTGTGTTCTCTTGTGTTAAGCATTTTGCACGGTTTGGTAATCAATACGAATTATAGTGAAAAAGTCAGCACATAATATTGTTCATTAAAATGGGAATGTTTGCCGATTTATGCTCTCACAAGGTCCAGTGTAAAACTGAAAATAATAAGACTTGTTTGAAATTCTCATTTTTATAAATTTCCAAAAGCTTACGACTGCTTTCGAATCTCAATGTTTCAGTTCTAACTCATTATTTTAGTTAAAGAAATGTCTGCATTTATTGTCATGAACAGGAGACTTACAGTGTAACTATATGGTCCAAGGCTGTAAAAATAACTAGCGTATACATAAATGTATTAGGTTATATTTATGTTAGGACTGACACTTTCAAAACACTGGTCCCGTAAAAAGCATTTTTCAAAAGAAAGTTAGTTAAGAAAATTGGGTTTCGAAATTTGCGGGTAAGTTAAGTACGATATAGATAGACTGACAATGTTGTTGCCCACTAGAAAGGTGTTTATAATGATAGTAAGAGTAATTCGGGCAAAAAAATGTTTGCCAAGTTTTTCATGAATTACTCGAAATTATGAGTCCTGTTGGATTAGCTTAACTAAGGATATGTTTTGCGTTATTATTAGTTATTATTAATTAATGCATCGAAAAGTTTATAAGAGAGTGAGTGTAACTGTAAGTCATCAATAATGAAATTAACTTCGCGTACTTAAACGGTGTGTTAAATGTTACAGCATGTGAGAACATGTGCACTGGTGTTGTTTATCTTCCTGTATTGTGTTCTTCTCCTCTCCAGCTGCATCTCAAACTGGATGCAAATGAAAACGGTTGTAAGGATCAGTTGAAAAATAGTTAATTTTCGTTCGCCCATATGCATTTCAAGAGGACAGTAGTCGACGTTTTAAATGCCAACCGTTTGTACTACCCAGACTTCGTTTGTACTAAATATATTCTTGAACATTCATACTCACTCGCCTAAATACTTCCTTATTTATACAGACTGCTGCCAAATTGTTTTTTACATTTTTGCTTTATTACAAAAAGAAATTGAAGCAATAATCTTACTGGTTTTGTAAACCTACGTTTGGAAAATTTTGTACTTTGTGTACCATTGAAAATATGTGGAATTCTAAATATTAGATGAGATGTTCTTTGTTTACAAGTTGATTACAGTCCGTTTTGTAATGTACATGTGTCACTGCGTGTATTGTTATTTGTACTTTGCTAATTTTGTTGTTGTCAACGTTTTTTATTGAATAAAATTACTTCTAGGAATTGGTTCATTGTTTTGCATATGCCGCACAGCATTCATAAAGTTAAGTATGAAATGTACGAATATATCATAAATGGTTCATGAACCATATAAACTTAATGTGATATGTAATTGTCACACAGCAGGATCTCCTAGACGATGCATAGACTGCTCTTTTTTACATTTTAATGGAACGATATCACCATTACATTATGAAAATTCAATATGAGAAAGCTTGGAACCATCGTACTGTCCATGGCGCTAATCTGTATTTCGTTGATATTCCTTAACTCCTTTCCTTTTGAACGATTTGTTTTTCTGGTTTTCTGTTGTCTGCACGACTTGTTTTTCTTATTTAATCCGCATCAAACATATATTAAATTGATGTTAAAGAGGATATTGTTTTCGTGCTGTCGTTCCGTGTGTGGATTTTCAATGATTAGTGACTAATTTTTTTAACTGGGCTATCAACATCTCAAGTAATCTAACCATCTTGCCGAGGTAATGTAGTTTTTCTCTCGTGGTTTATAAAGATTTACAGATGGATGACTGATGATTGATGCAGCGCTGCCCAAGTGTACTACTTCCATCGTTTTGTTATAATTAGTGATTGCTGAGTGATTTAAAAATGGGTGCAACTAGTTTTTAAACAGCCTCTAACTTGCATTTTGTACGGAAAAACGTTTTTGCATCTGTAGAGGTAGGATAGATCATACATGGATTAAATCGAATCCCCAAATTTTCTAATAATATTAGCAATTGCTCACCTTTATATATTTCAGGACATTCTTAGGATCCTCAAAATGGCACAGATTCATCAATGCAAAGACAACTCTGACTGCATCCCCTTGTTTGCAGTGAAGGGCTTGTATTTAAAACCCATATCTCGAATAAATGTTTCCGTAACGTTTCCGTTACTCAAACAAACTGTACTATCTGGTGGTAAATCAGTATCCAGCTGGGACATTATGGAGAAAATCAAAGCTCTGATTACTCCGAACGAATTCATTTCCCTGAAAGTCGTGAAGAATACTCTAGAGTTTATCCGGTTTGAGGGAGATGTTGATAGTAGAAGCATTCTCAAGACTATCATTGTAAGACTAGATGGTATGTACATGGATGGTTACCGTTTGTATTTAAACTTATATGCATATATCTCTATATCACTGTACGCAACGAAGTGTAAATGTTATTAAATAATTCCTTGTGATAGGAAAATCACTTAAACTAACGGGATTCAAGGAGCCTCTAAAAATCCGAGCTGCGGAAGCAAAAATAGCATTTCCAGCCAAATATGATTGGGACTCTTTCTTCCGAGATGCTAAGCACATGAATGAAATGAAAGCCGGGGAAAGACCTGACACAATTCATTTTCAAAACTTGCCGTGTCAATGGTTTTCCGAACATCCTAATGATGAGAAGGCGAAGCCTTCCGATAAGCTATTTCGAAGAATTTGGGAGTCCTTTGGAGAAGTCAGATATATCGACATTCCGTCCTTAGACCCATACAGGTCTAAAATGATCCCAAGTTTGACAGGAATTAAAACATTTACGTTCAATAACGATCAGCTATTTGAAGCATATGTTCAGTTTCGTGATTACATGAGCTTTGTAAAAGCCATGGATGCTCTGCGAGGATGCATGCTATTGAGACAAGATGAGAGTAAGTATCATGTTGCTGTTATAAAGGTGAGTCATATTAATGAGAAGATTTTGCGTAGTCTACTTACAATGTCTATCCGCAATGTTTTTGTGAGGAAAATCGAGATACATTTTTTGATTTCTCATGCGGAAAATAAAACGTATAAACCCAGTGAAGACAAAGTCACTTCCCTCCTTACTACTTTTTTTCTCCTATTTAACTTCGTGTTAAATTTTTTTTCACAAATTTTGATATTGTGCCGCATCGGATCAAAATATTTTGAAGGTACTAATTTCGAAAAAAAAGTGTATTTAATTTATTCTTTTTTTTTTATTATTCAGGTTGATTTTGATAAAACCAAGCATCTCAGTGATGAATCGATTCGACGTCGAAAGATAGAGAGAGAGCGCTTAATGGAACTTGAAAAACCTATAATTCCAGTCTCTAAACTGAAAAGGTACAAAAAATTTCGGTTGTGGTAGAGAATACATTACATACCCTCTAATGAACTGTTACATACATTGGAGATTTTCAGTTGAGCTTCCTAACTGTTTTCATTAATAAATCGAACTTTTGTATTGGTATTTATAGCTCTGGTCTCAATGACAGCAGCAGTGATGATGAAGACGAAAAACTAACTAGCTCCCAAATCGAGTACAAAATCGCATTAGAGGAAAGAAAATTTTTAGTTGCGAATCGAAAATTGCAAGCTATTAGACTAGTAGATTATTTGTTTGAAAAAGTTAAATTAGCTGAAAGTTTAAAGGTAAACAGAAACATGATTCGAAGCTGATCAGCAAGTATGAACGTTTATGATGCCCTGTATTAATATTTTACTTCATTTCTTCTATAACAGTCGTCTGAGGATAAAGACAAGAATAAAGGCAAGCATGGAAAGCAGAGTACTCAGCTTGGAGAAGTCATGGAACGGTACAAAGAGATGCAAAAGCTAAGAGTAAATGAGCAAGGAGAAAAGTTACGTAAAGTTCTGCAAAAGAAGAAAACTAGATCCAAAAGCAGGCATTCTGAGTCTCCTCAATCGTCCCGGGATGAAAACTCACCTTCACCTCGGGAGAAAGATTCCAGTTATGACGATAGATATAATCGTCGAGGTTTGTGATGGCCACGCCACGTATATATCCTGATCCTGTTTGGTTTCAATTTCACAATAACTGTTATTATTCATAGATGACAGATACTCACATCCGCATCAGCACTCATCTCGAACTCGTTTTATCGGAGATTGGGAAGTCAACCATCATGCGTACAATGACTACAAAGAATATGGAAATCGGTACCGGCGTCCTAAATTTTCTAATGAGGAGTCTTCCAGTCCACGACATCAGAGGCGGTTTGTACCTTATCATAAGCACAACAATCATTATGGGCAACGCTTTACTCCATACGACAAAAATGTACCGTACCACCATCAAAAACGACTGGAGAGAACAGAGTTACCGGACTACATGTCGCAACTAGATCATGCATATGAAAAATATTTTAAACGTATCAGTGAACGCAGTAGCAAACCCAAGGATGGTGACAACAAGGAACCCCGCAAAGATGATTATTCCCCAAGGTCATAGATGTATATGATTTAATTGTTTACAAAGTCCTGAGTTCAGAAGAGGATATGAATCAAATAAGGTTGAACAAAACACAGTTTCAAGTATTGTGGCTCTTTTATTTTAAAAATTAATCTCTGTTACATTATGCTCTCTCCCACTCCAAGATTATGCTTCTTTTCAAAATTATAATTATACTATACACATATTATGCTCAGGTTACACGAAGACTAATAAAATAATCAGGCATTCTCCTATAAATCTCATTTAGAAAAATGCTTGTATATTGCGGGGACGTAAGCCAAGGAATAAATTGTGGTGTCTGTTTGTATTTTCATAATAATCTCATCATAGAACTTCGTAGTACTTTTTGATGAGCATTGCGCATCCACTTTAACATAGCATTCTCACTTCACTAGAGTAATTATTACTAGAAAACAGATTGAGAAGTGAATGGGAAGATAATTTTTCGAATATTATACCGTTGAAATGAGACTAACTATTAAATAGTAATGGAAGATATTTAGAAATTGGTGTATGAAGCGAGTGAAAAGACAAAAAAATATGTTCTCTTGAAGAATGCAAAGCTCGCCTGGGAACGAACATTTGAGAATGAACATTGTCCTCATACTTTACACGCAGACGAAGTAAGTTAGTGCAATAATAATCTACCACTTATCACTTGGTTGGCTTGTTTTAATTCTAGCTGGATGATAATATGCGGCAGGAAATGTGTTTCCCAGCAGAGACAGAAAATTTAGATAACCCCATTTGTATGGGGAGGTAAATAAGTAGATACGTGGGTTGAAGATTGTTTTTGTTTGTTTGGTTGGTTGTTGTTTTCAAATAGTTACTTCAGTCGTCTTTATTTTTCTCCCGTTCTTCATCCGTCCTTTGATCTTGGTCGCCATCTTCATCTTCAGAATAGTTGGAGGGCTCCTCACCTGGCTTTAACAGTCTTCCCACGATATCATATTTCTCTGCAATTCAGAAATCAATGAGCATTTATCATGTTCAATTCAATTTTGCAGTCATTACTAAGACTACAAACAGAAGTAAAACGTGTATCTGCTCCTACTGTGTATTAGAATAGCTGTTACAGTCTTTATGTCTTTACCTCCCAATTGTTCTTCCCATTCTTTCACAGATTCCATTTGTTGGGCAGTCAAATCCGATAGGTCATCATATTCTTCTTTGACCATTTCAGTTTGGAAAAGAGCCAAAGCCCGAGATGCATCGTGACCAGCAAAGGAAGAATAAGGACCGCCTAAGGAATTCGCAGTGCGCATGTCAAATTATTTGCAATCAAGAGGAATACAAAGGGAAGCAGATTGTGTTGTGCTAGTAGCATGATGCTCACCTGGGCCATAAAATCTCTTTCCCTTGGTGACATCAAAAATGGTACTATTAATGGCTGTCAAGATTCTTCCATTCCCTTCGGGACATATACCATCGTATTTGTGAAGCTGCTCCAGTGTCATATCCTGTTTTTTCATTTTGGGTAAAGAAGGAGGCATAGGTTCTCCACCACTGTCTCCAGTTCCTTCAAATCGGATCTTGATAATTTTGTAGATGAGTACAAAAATAGCAACCACAAGAATGAGATTAATAGGGGATGATATAATTTCCGAGAAGATTCCGGAGAAGAATCCACTGTCATCAACTTCTGGCATTTTGTCTGTCAAAAGAGGTTTTTCAAACCCATGCAGTGATTATTTTTGAACAATTTACAATTTTTGCATCAAATTGACTTTGCAAATTTATTTAATAGGCAAATAATTTCAAAAAATATACCGGCTTACATTAAATGTATTTCCGTGGAGCTGTTGTGTGAAAAATTATTATTTTCAGGAAGTTATCACTCACGTTGCTCCTTTTTTTCGTAGATTTACTTTGTACAGATGTTGCACGTCAGTCAAATGAAACCGAAATGAGAGTTAGAAATGGGTGACGGGAACTTGTTATCTGGAAGAGATTAAAATTTATCACCATGTGAACCCACAAATGTGACAGCAGGATTTGTAACAGATAAAAGATATGGAAGGTCACTAATACTTGCCAATAAGGCAATTAATCGTCATCATGGGTTAAATTTGGAGTCCTTTATATTTAATAATGATTTTATAGCCTTTTTTAAATAACCACTTCTCTCAAAGTCAAATTATCGGCACTCTTATTGCCTTGTACGCCTGTATATAGAAGTAGGGCTTGAACTGTATAGGGCCCTTGAAGAAGTCCCTCGCAAACGGAACAAGTTTCAACCGATATCCCTTTTCAGGAAACCCCGCGAATAACTGGAGCGTCAACTTGTTTAATTAATGTATGAAAACCCACTTACAGAGTGTGAACGAATGATACCAGCTTTTGGGAAATTGGAAAATGGCAAGTCATGCACAGTACATTATATTTACCCAAAGTGATTGTTTTTAATCATTACCTGCTCTTATGTTCCCGTGGTAACTCTCAATTCCATAAATGTGTACAATTAGTTATGTATATACTCATCAATACTATTGAATAACTTTCCTAAAAACTCTCAAGTTTGTGTATGGAATGGATATATTTAGGACTAAAAATGGAAAATTAATTATTCCAGAACTCTTAGTTAGTTAGTGTAGCAGTTGTTAATGGCATTGAAAAAATCACACGTGAATTATCGTGAGTAGTGAATAAATGATGATATGCAAAAAATGGGTAGATCTACAATTTAACTCTCCTATGCTCCTGAACAAGTTAAACTTGCCAATTCATACATGAGAATAATAGCAGGCTTTTTGCAAGGATGTTTTCTTGTGGCACATATACACATGAACAACTGTTTGCAAATCGTCCTCGTACGTACTACACACAAACTGTGCACCCACTGAATGAGTTTTGCTTGTAAAAAATACAATTTCTACTTGCTTATGAACAAAAAACGTACATATGTGCAATAATTGTGATGCTGAAGTTTCTTTCGTTGTTGTATATAGTGTACGTAGCATAACATAGCACTACTAATAGCCTATCTATCTGGGTCTCATCCTTTCTGAATATCCTAAAGCATACAAATAAATGCCTTTTGCAGAAACTACTCGCTGGAGGACACGGAACCTGAGTACATTACATGCGCATATGTAAAAGTTCTCCTGGCAGATTTCGTACAGCAGTTCCCACATATGCCAATGGGTGCATGCAACAGCACATATCCCATTACGTGTAATATTACCTTTGCAGCATTTAATGAGCAAATCTGCTTTGAAAATGCATGTACATTTTTCACCTATGTAATGCAAATGAGAACATTCTTCATGAATTCCAATGGAAAGTCATATATTACAAAAATGTACGTTAATCTGTCGCTTGTAATTTTGTATGTCTTGTATCTGACTTATACTATATGCTAGTTTAATTCATTCATGTGGTATCCAGTATCCACTGATTTAAAAAGTTTATGATTTGCTGATTGAGATTATGCACTTTTACGACTATATGAGTAATGCGGAATATGGTTTGGAAAGAAAACATTTGCAACTAGCAATCCGCATAAGTATTCTATATCTGCAACTTTTATTTAGCCTCCCTTGCAAATTAAATAGTAAGAGAGAGAAACAATAACACATTTCCATCCAGTTATGTTTTCTTTTTATGCTTATGACATGGAAGTGTGAGCAACAACTTTTAGCTATCACATGCTCATAGTGCATGCATACCGTATCAATCAACTTTCAAGCATTTTCACAGTGTGCACCACAATATTGTAATTCAATTAATATAGCTTTTAAAAAATCGGTGCATATCAGCTTTAATGTTTTCAAATGTGTATTTATTTGTCCAGTTACCAACATACTTTTTAGGCACGGCTTTCCAGTTTCATTGTTTTTTTTTGCCTCGTACAACATAACAACATTATGCACAAAATGAAAGTGACCTATTTAAAGACACTTCAATTTGATTTCAAAAGAAACAAGTAAGGATTCTAAATTTTTATTATACTGATACACTGCATTGTATTCTTCTGATTGCTACTACAGATCTAATTTTTTTTAATGTTTTTCATGCACTGCAATACGTTATTAAGGCTACATTAAAGACAGGTCTTTTAAAAATGCACATATAGTTCTTTAAAATCAATTGCAGATAAAAAATTGAAAATTTACTTTTTATTCTAAGTT